>Ga0180009_10008556_pt1 | contig 10125 bp, 6 predicted proteins | sample OS_PC_MetaG_FD_123537 | JGI IMG/M metagenome (GOLD analysis project Ga0180009, IMG submission 123537) | Groundwater microbial communities from the Aspo Hard Rock Laboratory (HRL) deep subsurface site, Sweden - OS_PC_MetaG | ecosystem: Environmental > Aquatic > Deep subsurface > Groundwater... | reverse complement strand
GTCGATAGTGAAGGCAATTTCTACCTCGGCTTCTGGCACCTGATCTCTCAGGATGGTGAGCCCGAGGTTGTGATCCGCAAGCATCCATCCAACCCGAACGCTGCCACGGTTCGAAAAGAGTTGCGTGTCGTGTTCCCCGATCTCGCGTCGGTCCACTCCTCCCCCGCGATTGCGGCGGACGGAAACAAGCTGCTGATTGCGGTGGCCGCGACGAAGACCAGCTCCGAATCCGGCATGTTCAAGATGGAGCTCAAGCTCGAAGACCTCACGCCAGGCACGGGGGCGGACGCGCCGGTCCTGCTCGACTTCGATCAGTACGACGGGTACCCGGCGACCTCGGCTGCGCCCCGGATCAGCATGAGCGGGGTCAAGCGTCTCGCCATCTGGCCGTATCAAGGTGAAATCCGGATGCGTGACTGGACGGCGACCGGAAGCGCTGAACACTATGCACTCGGCACGTCGCAAGTGTCGAACCTGGTGCCCTTGCCCGGTCCCGCGTCCCAGGCGTTTGGCGCGGTGGTCGAGGCGACGGTTTCCGGATCCGAGAAGTTGATGGTGTGGACGAAGGGAGAAACCTCCCTCGACACGGAGTTCGACGGCACGCCCGGCACGCGGCTGGGGCTCGCGGCGTCTGCCGTAGAGTCTCCGAACATCACCGATCCGATCGTGAGCATGGTGTCGTGGTCGTCCAAGGACGCCGCGGGGAAAGCCGATCTGAAGCTCGGATTCGCGGCGTGCTCTGACGCCATCTGCTCGGCGCAGACCTTCACGGAGCCCGGCATCGTGGCCACCGAGGGGATGCGTCCGGCCGTGAGCGTGCGCAAGGAGAATACGTCGGACAACTTCCGTCGCGTGGCGCTGCTCTACGCGATTCACCAGCGCGTGTCCGCGACCGAGGCTTCGAGCGGGCTCATTCTGAATCTATTTCAGCTCGACCTGAACAACCCGGACGCCCAGACACCGTTCGAGGAGCTCGCCTACAACCCGCCCGTTGCCCTGGTGGAAGAGGGCGGGTCGGTGCCTGCGGATCCGGAGAAATCGCCCTACAGGGGGACCGCGATTGCGGTTCACCCCAACGGCAAGATCATGATCGCGTGGGTGTACCAGCCGGACGGGGAGCCGGCCACCCTGCGGTTCCGTCGATACCGGATGGACACCTGCCAATGACCTGTCTTGACAAGTGAGTCGGGGTCGAGCATAAACCGCGCTCCGCTTTTCTGACGGCTCCAACGGCCCTCGTCACATGCGCGAGGGTGGCCTCGAGGAAGCGGACTGGCCCCGCGGGACAGTTTTCCTCGTCTCGCATGCATCTCCAGGAGGCCTCTCCATGGCAAAGAAAATCAAAATGAGGACCAATCGGTCAGCCGCCAAGCGATTCCGCTTGACCGGTACTGGCAAGATTCGGCGCACCAAGGCCGGTGGCAACCACGGCTTGAGCAACAAGAACCGCAAGCGTCTGCGTCGCCTTCGCGACAACGACACCATCGCCAAGTGCATGGAAAAGCGGATCAAAGCCAAGCTGATCCCCTACGGCTGAGCCGATTCTTAGGAGTTGACCGATGACCCGAGCAAAACGTGGATTTAAGGCGCGCCGCCGCCGTAACCGTGTCCTCCAGCAAACCGAGGGATTCTTCGGTTCGCGCCACAAGCTGTACCGCCAGGCTACCGAAGTCCTTCGCAAGTCCTGGGTCTACAGCTACATCGGCCGCCGGCTTCGCCGCCGCGACATGCGCCGCCTGTGGATCGCCCGCATCAATGCTGGCGCCCGCCTCAACGGCACCACCTACTCCAAGCTCATCGCCGGCCTCAAGAAGACGGAAATCGAGCTCGACCGCAAGATCCTCGCCGATCTCGCCGTCGCCGATCCCCAGGGCTTCGCCCTCGTCGTCAAGACCGCGATCGCCTAGTCGCACCCCCCTCCCTTCGAAGTCCCGATCGAACGCGCCGCGTAGCGACGCGCCACCAATCGTCTTGAACGAACGCGCCGCGTAGCGACGCGCTACCAGCTTACCGAACACCATCGGGGCTGCTATACCGGTTTGCCCTACGCTTCCGGAAGCTGTCCCCATGATCTCCGCCCCCATCCCCATCCTCCTCATCCACGCATTCCCTCTCGATTCGCGAATGTGGCGTCCGCAACTCGAGGCCTTCACCCCCGCCATTCGCGTGTTGAGCCCCGATCTCCGTGGCTTCGGTCGAAACCTGCGCGGCCCCCTCTTCGAATCCGTCGACCAACACGCCAAGGACCTCGTCGCTCTGCTCGATCGTTCCTCCGCACCTCGTGCCTTGGTCGTCGGCCTGTCCATGGGTGGATACATCGCCCTGTCCTTGGCTCGTCGTCACCCTCACCGCGTCGCTGGCCTGCTGCTCGCCAACACCCGGGCCGAGCCGGATGACGAAGCGGCCCAGACCCAGCGTGACTCGATGATCGAGCAGGTTCGGAGCGTCGGTGCCTCGTTGCTTCCCAACGCCATGTTGCCTCGCTTGGTCGCACCCAGCTGCGACGACGGCATCCGCAACTTCCTCAGGGGCGTCATGCTCGAACAGGACCCATCGGGCGTGACTGCAGCCTTGCTGGCATTGCGTAACCGGCCGGATGCACGGGGCGGCCTGTTCCAGATTCATTGCCCTACCGCGCTCGTGTGCGGACAGCATGACGTGCTCACGCCGCCGTCGGTCATGCAGATGCTGGCGGACGCCATTCCGGGGTCGTCGTTGACCGTGGTGCCGGGCGCCGGCCACCTGACGAACCTCGAAGCTCCCGCCATCTTCAATCAGGTGCTGGCCGAGCTCCACGAACGCGTGCGACGAGGCATGCGCGTCGGGTCCTGACTCATGCCCGCAACAGCGCTCCCAAGGCTGTCGATAGTTCGCCTGCGCTGAACGGCTTCTGAATGAACCGAGCCCCGTGGTGCTCGACGAGCTCTCCAATCTCTCCTTCGGGGGCGTATCCGGACACGACCAGTATCTTTGCGTCCGGTTGCCTCGCCCGCATCGCTAGGAATACTTCCTTGCCGCCCATCTTCGGCAAGACGATGTCCAGAATGACCGCGTCGAATTCAGTCGCTCGCTCGCCGTGGATGCGCAACGCCTCTTCACCGTCCTCACAGGCGTCGACCTGATAGCCCAGCATTTCGAGCATCTCCGCGATGGCGAGTCGCACCGTTTCTTCGTCTTCCACGAGCAGGAGCCGTCCCGTTCCATGCACGAAGAGTTGCTCGGTCCCTTGGTTCGCCGGTGGATGGCTCCCTTCCGGCGGGAAGGGGACCCACATCGTGAACTTCGTCCCTACGCCCCGCTCGCTGTCGACGTCGAGCGCCCCCTTCAATCCCTTGATGGTTCCGTAGGCTGTCGAAAGCCCCAAGCCTGTGCCTTGCCCCTGCGGCTTCGTCGTGAAGAACGGTTCGAAGATCCGCTTGATCGTCACTTCATCCATGCCGTGTCCCGTGTCGCGGACGATCACCTGCAGGTAGCTACCCGGCGCAAGCTCGAGACCGGAAGCCGTGGACCTCGCCTCGGCGATGTGCGTGACGTCGGTATGAAACTCGAGCCTTCCGCCCGAAGGCATCGCATCGCGCGCGTTGACGGCAATGTTGAGTAGTGCGCTCTGCAGCTGTGCCGCGTCCGCGTGCACGGTGTGGTGTTCCGCTTTCAGCGAGGCTTTCACCGTGATGGTCTTGTCGACGGAATGCTCGAGCATGGAAACGACTTCCCGAATCACGCCATGGACATCCGTGGGCGCTGGCACCGTGGAGCTTGCGCGGGCGAAGGCCAGGAGCTTGAGGGTCAAGTCCGCGGATCGCTTCGAACAGGTTTGTACGAATTTGACATAGCGATGGAGCTCCGAGTCTTCCGGCAGCTCTCGTTCGATCAGCCCGGCGCCCATCGTGATACCGGTCAGTTGATTGTTGAAGTCGTGGGCGATACCGCCCGCGAGCTGTCCGATGGCGCGCATCTTTTCGGACTGTCGTAGCTGGGTTTCGAGCCGGACCTTCTCGTCGCCCGCCTGCTTGCGCTTGGTGATATCGCGCAGGATGCCTTGGGACCCTTTGATACGGCCGTCCGCGTCACGCAGGAAGGTGACGCGCAGCTCGCCCCAGAACTTGGAGCCGTCCTTTCGGACGTACTCGTACTCCATCAACGGAACGTTGACCTCCGCCTCGGGGCTCTGCATCGCGAGCGGCAGGTAGTGAGCGAACCTGCCCATCGCCTGCTCCAACGACTCCGGCGTCATGATGGTGCCCAACTGCATCGTCATGAGCTCATCGTGCGAATAGCCGAAGAGTTGTTCACCAGCGGGGCTGACGTACACGGGGGCCATGTTCATGTCCTGAACGAAGAGCATGTCGTCCATGTTCTCGGCCAGCATCCGGAAGGTCTGCTCGCGCTCCGCAAGCTCCCGCTCTGCCCGTTCGCGTTGGGCAATCTCCTCGGACAGCGTCTTGTTGGCCGCTTCGAGCTCGCGCCGCCGCTGTTGCTCGTCCCGCAACGATCGGACGAGCCGTTGCTGGGTGCCGTATGTGGCCATGACCACGACGGTGACGAACAGGATCGCTGCGGCAATCTGCGACATCCAGGACAGCGGCGAGAAGAGCTGAACCTGGAGGGCGGCCGTGACTTCGCGGGAACCCGTGGTCACCAGCACGGCGGCGGTGGTCCACATCGCCACGGATGCGGTGAGTGCACCCAACGCTCCCCTCCGCCCGAATGCCAGGGCGGCCAGGACCGTCACGCAGGCCAGCACGAGCAGACCGTTGTGCGCCAAGCCGTAGGTCATCATGTTCGCCGTGCCATCCACCGCAGCGAGCGCGAGCAGAACCCCGACCAAGGTCCTGAATGGCAACCGGTTGCGTGCGAGGTACACGGCGATACCGCCCGCTACCAGGGCTGCGTGCAGGGAGAACAGCCCCTCCCACCCGTTGCGCGAGGCTCGCACCGCGGACGCGCCCACGGCGATGGCCGCGAGGATCAGACCGACGGGAAGGGCACGATCGAACATGCGGCGCAGCTCGGCTTCGATCTCGACGTGGGGATCGAAGGGCTCTTGGCTCGAGCTCTTCAACTCCTTATGCGGAGGGACCATGGGCATCACCGTGCCTGGTGACGATACGCGCGGCGGCCCGAGCGCGTCCACTGCGTTTTGCCGCGCGGAACGCTTCTGAGTGAACGACCAAGTGAGCTATTCTCGTCGGCCCCCCCTGGGCAATTCACGGCTGCGTGCCAGATAGCACCCACCTCATGCACTTCGCGCTCGATCAGGGCTGGCACATCGCGTTCGTTCTCGGGCTCTTGCTCCTGGCTGTCATTTCATTTGCGTGGGAGCGCATCAGCCTCGAAGCAACGTCGGTCGGCCTGATCGTGGTGCTGTTGGTCTGGTTCCAGGTCTTTCCCATTTATGGCGCCGACGGTCAGGCGTTGCTCGGTCCCGCGGAGCTGCTGCGAGGGTTCGCGAATCCATCGCTCGCGGCGCTGCTTGGGCTGATCGTGATGGGGGAGGGGTTGGTACGGTCGGGGGCGCTGCCGTGGTTGGCGCGACCGCTGCTCCGTGTCGCAGGCAGAGCCCCGAAGGTGGGCATCGTGGTGATGTTGATGGCGGCGCTCGTGCTCAGCGCGTTCATCAACAACACGCCCGTTGTGGTGCTGTCGATTCCGCTCCTGCAAGCGCTGCTCAACAAGCTCCGCTGGCGTCCGAGTCGGGTCATGATGTCCTTGAGCTTCGTGGCCATCCTCGGCGGCATGACCACGTTGATCGGATCGAGCACCAACTTGCTCGTTTCGAGCGCGCTGACCGAGTTGGGCGAGGCCCCGCTCTCCTTCTTCGGATTCGCGGGTGTCGCCCTCCCCATGACGATCGCTGGCGCCCTGTACAGCATCTTCGTCCTGCCCCGTTTGCTGCCCACGCGCGGCGACCTCGCCGACCACCTCCTGTCGAAGAACCGCCGATTCCTCGGAGAAATCGATGTCATCCCGAGCTGTACGCTCGCCGGCAAGCGAACCGTCCGCGGCAATCTCGAAGCCTTGCCCGACGTCAAGATCCTCCTGGTGCAACGGGGCGAAGACACGCTCGCACCGGAGCTCGAGGACGTGGAGATAACGCCGGGCGACGTGATCATCGTCCGGGCCACACGTGAAGCCATGGCTTCTGCGCTGAGTCGGAACCTCGGTCACTTGCTCGCTCGCGAGGAAGAGGAAAGCGGCGAAGGTAACGCCCGTCCCCGTTCGACGCAGGAGGACCACGTCGTTGCCGAGGTGATGATTCCGCCCGCGAGCGTGATGATCGACAGGACGATCGATGGGATCGGGCTGCATCGAAGGTACGGTTGCCTGGTCATCGGAATTCAGCACCACGGCAGGATCGAGACCTGTCGGCTCGCGACAACGCGGCTGGAGGCAGGTGACGAGCTACTCGTCGCAGGACCTCGCGCGGCAATCGAAGCGCTGGGCGACAACCCGGATCTGGTGCTGATGGGCCGGGGGATCGCCGATGTGCCCAAGACGCGTCGTGCTCCTCATGCGGTGGCCATCTTCGTGGCGACGGTGTTGGTGGCTGCTACGGGGCTGTTGCCGATCGTGGTCGCGGCCTCGGTCGGTACGCTGGCGATGTTGATATCTGGGTGCTTGGACTTACCGCGGGCTTGGCGGGCGCTGGACCGAAAGATCCTCATGTTGGTCGCCTCCACACTCGCGCTCAGCACGGCGCTTCAGGCCACGGGGGCGGCGTCGCTTGTCGCGCGGACGCTGCTGTCGCCCTTGGCCGGCGCGGGACAAGTGCTGACGCTGGTGTTTCTGTTTGGCGTGGTCACGGTCACCACCAACGTGCTCTCGAACAACGCGACGGCGATCCTGTTCACGCCGATCGCGGTGACGCTGGCGCGGGACCTGAACATTTCCCCGACGACGGCGGCCATCGCGGTGCTGCTCGGGGCGAACTGTTCGTTCGTGACGCCGATCGGGTACCAGACAAACTTGTTGGTGATGGGGCCAGGGCACTATCGATTCACGGACTTTGTACGGGGCGGTCTGCCGCTCGTCGCCGTGGTGGCGCTGGCCTATGGACTGACGGTTTGGATTGGGGCGATGTGACGCATGCGATGAACTGAGGGCCGGCGCCTACCCCAGCCTGAATCGGGGCTTCGTGTTATCCTCTGCGAGTGCAGCGATGGCTCTCGCGATCCGTTGTGATTCTCGCGGTCGGCGCCGGAGGGTGCTTCTCCGGGCTCGTTGACGTCGATGGGCTCGCGGACACAACGCGTTCCGACGCCTCGCCACCTTCGGATGCCGCTTCGTCTTCGGACGGGGACGCATCGGAGTCCGACGCAACAGAGGTCGACGGGGCAGAGTCCGACGCGTCACCGACCGATGGGTCTTGGCCCGACGTGCCACAGCCTGATTCGCAACCAGAAGAAGCCGGCGACGCGCTCGAAGATTCCCCCGAGACGCCCGACGCGGGAGGGTGGTGCGAGACGCAAGGAGCCGGAGCGCTGTTCTGCGACGACTTCGAGGGGGCCGTCGTCTGGGACGAATACGTTGTCTCCGCGAAGGCCCATCTGGAGCTCACCACCGCCTTCTCCTCGTCCCCGGAGCACGCGCTCGAATTTCACGCGGATGCTCTCACCCAGGAAGGCACGGGCGAGGGCTATCGCGCCAAGTCGATGGGCGCGTTTGGCCAGGAATTCACCCTCTCCTACGAGCTGTGGGTGGAGCAAGTCCCCAGCGCCAGCGGCGCCGCCATCCCATCCCAGCTGATCCTTCGCGATTCCGCCGGACTCGAGTTGCGCTTGTCAATCCTCGTCGATATCCCCTACGACGTGTCCCTGGAGGTCGAGAGCAGACCATCGGGACAGCAACCAGCCTATTCCAACTACCCACTCGCGACGATGCTCCCAACGGGGCAGTGGGCGAAGGTGGAGTACTCCGTGTCCCCTGCGCCGAGGAAGTTGAGCGTTCGCGTCGACGGCAGCCCGGCGATCACGGACCTAGCCTTGACGATGCTCGATGGTTCCGACTTGGAAACGGAGATACGCATCGGAGCGTGTTACGTCGAGGCTCCCTCGGACCCGTGGACGTTCCTGTACGACAACGTCTCGTTTCGGTGAGAGGGGTTGCTGCGTCCCGGATGGGCTCGTCCGCGCCTCGGTGCGATCAAATCGATCGCGCCACGATCCTGGGGCGATCCTCGGACGTCTAGGAATTTAGCGCCAACACGACGCCGGAGGGGTGGCCCCCAACTTGCAAAGTGATCGGCGAAGCGACGGAAATACCGATCCGTTGGTAGGCGCCCGTACTGGCGCTGCGGGCGGGTTTGAAACCCGCCCCTACCGTTGTCGAAAGCGAAACAAGCCATGAAGAATCTCGCCCTTACCTCACTCGCCTTCGCCGGGCTCTACTTGGTCGCGGCCTGTGGTTCGTCCAGCGAATCGGAGGCCACCAACACCGGGGCATCGGCCCATGGCGGTGGCACGGAGCAGGGCAGCGGCGGCACAACGTCGAGCGGCGGAACCGGCACGGCGGGAGGAGCCGGAGCGGACGCGGGATTGGGCGGCACCGCTGGAACCGCCGGAAATGCAGGGACCGCTGGCGACGGAGGCTCGGCCGGTGGAAGCGGTGGCTGCTCGGGAGGACTCACCTCTTGCGATAGCCAATGCGTCGACCTCGACGTGGACCCCGCTCACTGCGGGGCCTGTGGAAATGCCTGCGCCGGCGATGAAAGCTGTTGTCAGGGCCAATGCGCGGCCGTCGTGGTGGGCGACGCCCCGCCGCTTGCCGCGCTGAACGCCTGCGGTCAACTAACGTACGGGCGTTACGCCAATCAAGGGCAGAACAATCGGGACAACGTATTGCCCGACTTTTCCTATGCCGGATACGAACGCGGCGGCGTGCCGATTCCCGATGTCCCGGTGGTGCGCACCGTGGACCCCGCCTCCGGCGACGATGGCGCCAGAATCCAGGACGCGATCGATGAGGTCTCCGCGATGCCCCTCGACGCGAACGGCTTTCGCGGGGCCGTGTTGTTGACCAAGGGCGCGTATCAAGTCGACGACTCCATCGGCATTCACGCCGACGGGGTCGTGCTGCGCGGCGAAGGGCAGGGCACGGACGGGACGGTCATCACGGCAACAGCCGCGCAGCAGTACGTGGTCATCGAAGTCGCCGGCTCCGGCAGCGGATTGAACGAGGTGTCGGGCACGCGCACGAGCATTGTGTCGGACTATGTCGGCGTCGGCTCCCGGCGATTCGAGGTCGAGTCCGCTTCCGACTTCGCCGTCGGAGATGAGGTCGCGGTCCTGCGGACACCCAATCAGAAGTGGATCGACGATCTCGACATGGAGCAATACGGTTGGGACACGGGCAGCTACACGATCGGCCACGAGCGGCGCATCACTGGCATCCAGGGAAACTTCGTGACCATCGACATTCCGATCGTCGATACCATCCAAGACCTCTATGGCGGAGGTGCGTTGTTCAAGACCGATGTGCAGGGGCGTATCGAGCACTGTGGTGTGGAGGACCTTCGACTCGAGTCCGCGTATGCGAGCGACACGGACGAAGACCACGCCTGGATCGGCGTGGAGCTCTCGCGAGCGATGAACTCCTGGGTGCGCCGGGTCACCGTCCAGTACTTCGGCTACAGCGCCGTTCACATCAAAAACGAATCGAAGTTCAACACGGTCGAAGAAACGGCGATGCTGGACCTGAAGTCCCAGATCACCGGTGGCCGGCGTTATCCCTTCAACGTCTCCGAGGGGCTGGGGAATCTCTTTCAGCGCTGCTACGCCCGCGAGGGCCGGCACAACTTCGTCACGGGTTCGCGGGTGACCGGACCCAACGTTTGGCTCGACTCCCGGGCGGACAACAACCACGCTGACGACGGACCGCACCATCGCTGGTCCACCGGCCTTCTCTTCGACAACACGAAGTCCGACGACCTGCACGTCCAAAATCGTCAAGACTCGGGCACGGGCCACGGCTGGGCCGGAGCCCAAGTCCTGTTCTGGAATCCAGAGGCGACGGAGGTGGTGTGCGACGCCCCAACGGGTGCGATGAACTACGTCGTTGGGGCCGTGGGCGACAAGACCGAGGGGTCCTGGGCGCCCGAGGAGCCCTTTGGGGTGTGGGAGTCCGAAG
>Ga0180009_10008555_pt1 | contig 10126 bp, 7 predicted proteins | sample OS_PC_MetaG_FD_123537 | JGI IMG/M metagenome (GOLD analysis project Ga0180009, IMG submission 123537) | Groundwater microbial communities from the Aspo Hard Rock Laboratory (HRL) deep subsurface site, Sweden - OS_PC_MetaG | ecosystem: Environmental > Aquatic > Deep subsurface > Groundwater... | reverse complement strand
TTTATACTACTCCCGCTATCAAATATGTCAATAGTCAATGTGGATAAATTAAAGCAGTAAGCCAAAAAGTTTATTGAATGGACAAAGAGCGGCGGAAATTAAGTTTTTAAAAATAATTTATGACCAATGATTCTCTTAAAAAATTTATAAATCTAAAACGGGAGACAAAAGGGATGATAAATATTGATCCTCTTCAAGCAGGAGGGATTTTAACAGATGAAGCGCGGCAGACACTTGTTGAATGGGGAGACGGATTTTCAGTTTGCGATTTTTGCCAGGGAAAATTAAGCGAGATTAAAACTCCGCCGATTTTTGATTTTGTTCATAATGTTTTGCCTGAATTTATCGGAGCTGATGCAATTTGTTTAACTAACGGCGCGAGAGAAGGAAAATTTATGATTATGTATAGCATTGCCAAACAGGGAGATTTTATAATTATTGATAAAAACAGCCATTACACCACTTATGTCGCGGCGGAAAGAACGGGATTAAAAATAAAAGAAATAGAAAATTCCGGATACCCGGAATTTAAAATTGATGTAAATAAATATGAAGACGCGATTAAGGAAATAAAAAAAGAAAATGGCAATATCGCTCTGCTTTTGCTTACTTGGCCAGATGGAAATTATGGAAATTTGCCAGATGTAAAAAAATTAGCAAAAATTTCAGGAAAATATAAAATTCCTTTGTTGTTAAACACCGCTTACGCGATTGGCAGAATGCCTGTTAAAATGAATGAATTAGGTGTTGATTTTGTTATTGCCAGCGGACATAAATCAATGGCAAGCTCTGGACCAATTGGTTTTATTGGAATGAAAAAAGAATGGGAAAATATTTTAATGAAAAAATCGCAATATTTTCCTAAAAAAGAAATAGAAGCGCTGGGCTGTACTGCGCGAGGAACTTCTTTAATGACTCTTATGGCTTCTTTTCCAAAAGTTGTTGAAAGAGTAAATCAATGGCCAGAACAAGTTAAAAAAGCTCAATGGTTTTCTGAAGAAATGGAAAAATTAGGAATAAAACAGTTGGGCGAAAAACCTCATCAACACGACCTTATGTTTTTTGAATCAGATAAATTATTTGAAATTTCTCAAAAAGATAAAAGGGGGCGATATTTTCTTTATCAAAAACTAAAAAAAAGAAACATTTGGGGAATAAAACCCGGGCTTACTAAACATTTTAAACTTTCAACTTTTGCCGCGACAAAAGAAAAATTACAAAAAGTAATAAACGCCTTCGCGGAGATTTTATCATCATATCCGCAACAAACGCTTTAACCACAGAGGCAGGTTGAGTTAACAGAGGTCAGATTTCTGGCAACTCCTAAATTTTGTTTTTACTCGCTTCGCTTGAAAATACTTTGTATTTTTAAAAACCAAAATGCAAAATTTCAAGAGACCCGACCTCTCTAACTTTTAACTTTCAACTTTCAACTTTCAATCATTAAGAGGTCAGGCTCTCCACACTCAAAACATTTTATAATTCAAGATTTGTATTATCTAACAGAATCAATGCCTTTTATGAAAAACAAAAAAACTTCTTAAAAGAAGTTTTTTTGTTTTGTTGTTCTTGTTTGATTTTTTTAAGTTGCTCCGATGTAATCCATTTTCACGCCTTTCGACGCAAGAATGGAGTCGAATTATAAGATGATCCGACTAACATCCAAAATTTGAAAACAGAATTCTCGATTTTCAAATTTTATCGACACATTAAAAAATAATAAGAAATAATCCACGGACAGGTTCCCCTACCCGTGCCTTGTTCATGTTTTTCCCTATGTCGCCATAAGGCATGGACTATATCTTCATCCTTTTGTCTAATAATTTCATTTTATCTGGATGATACGAGCCTATTAATCTTATAAAATCCTTATGAGATTCAGCTGAAACATATAACCTCCAGTAATAAGGATTTTTATTAACGCTTGGATTATGGGTTTTACCAGTTTTTATGCCAAGATTCTCTAATATTTTTTTCAGCTTCATAATTTTGCCTTTATCTTTTTGGCATAATTGGATATAAAATCTGTCTTTAGGATTTTTAGGAATACCCCCTTCGGCGTCAAAAAATCCTTTAACATAAGCTATTTTTTCTTTTTCAGTCTTAATTTTAAAAGGATTAAATTTAAAATTCATAAAAGAAGCCAGTGTTTCCAGAATGTAAACATTTCTGTTTTTTCCTTCTTTGTATATCCAAGAATTATAACCGATGTTTTTCAGTAATTCCTTTAAAAATTTTAACCATTCTATATTCTTCTGACAAATCCTATATCTTTTATTAGAACTAAAAGTTCCATCGTGTAATGCTCCCAAAAAATAAGCTCGAATTTCTTCATCAGACAAAGGAGTTCGGCGTGTAGTCTCTGAGGGATCCCGACGAATATCGGGCCTTCCCTGCTGATTGTCTGCACTAAAAACTTTGTTACTCATGTTAATCTATTATAACACGAGTAGTTTCAGATTCACAGGTTTTCCAGCATATAGCCGAATTTTTCTAAAAAGATTTCTCTTTTTAGGTCACAACATATTTATTTATGACTTCATCCTGATTGCTGGTCTTACCTTAGGCCCCCATTAGGGAGACTTCGGGCACTACCAACTTTTCTGATGTGACAGGCGGTGAGTACAAGAGCCAGTGACATATTCATCGCGGTATGGCTGACCCGCGATTACTAGCGATTCCAACTTCATGAGGTCGAATTGCAGACCTCAATCCGAACTGAGACTGGTTTTGATGGGATTAGCTCCACGTTACCGTTTGGCAACCCATTGTACCAGCCATTGTATCACGCGTGCGGCCCAGGGCATAAGGACCATGCGGATTTGGCGTCGTCCTCTTCTTCCTCCACGTTGACCGCGGCAGTCCTCTATGATACTTGAAACATAGAGCGAGGGTTTCGCAGGTTTGTCCATTTAAGGAGGCGCTTCACAGCACCTGCTGACGACAACCATGCAGCACCTGTACCAAATGCCTTGCGGAGGCCTAAGTTTCCCTAAGCTTTCATTTGGCATGTCAAGCCCTGGTAAGGTTCTTCGCTTACCATCGAATTAAGCCACGTGATCCACCGCTTGTGTGGCTCCCCGTCTATTCCTTTGAGTTTCAACGTTGCCGTCGTACTTTCCAGGCGGGACGCTTAACGCGTTAGCTTCGCCAATGAAAGGGTCGACACTTCCACTAGCCAGCGTCCATCGTTTACAGCTAGGACTACACAGGTATCTAATCTGTTTTGCTACCCTATCTTTCGCCAATCAGCGTCAGGAATGTTTTAGTCAGCTGCCTTCGCTTTTGGTGTTCCGTGCGATATCAACGGATTTCACCCCTACACCGCACGTTCCGCTGGCTTCTAACATCCTCAATTTTATTAGTTTTTTCTATAATTCCAATGTTAAGCACTGGAAATTTAACAGAAAACTTAATGAAACGCCTTAAGGCTCTTTACGCCCAATAAATCCGGATAACACTAGGGGCTCACGTCTTACCGATGCTTCTGGCACGTGATTAGCAGCCCCTTATTCCTCTAGTACGATCAAGATGGTTGGGTTTTTAGGTTCCTTAGTTCTAGTCTTTAGGGTATTTAGAATTATAGGTTACTTGGGTTGTAATTGCGAATTTACCCATGAAACCTATTTACCTAAATAACCTAATTTCCTAGAATTTCAACCAAACATTTATCAATGAAGATAATTGCTTGCCTAAAATTTCATACTCGCTCCTAAAATAATCAAATTTATTATTCGTCAAATAACTCAAATCAAAGGAGAATTGTAAATGCACTTGCATTTCATCAACCGATGCTTTCGCTATTCCTAAATATCGTAAATATTCTTTTTTGAATTTTTTACGAGCAAATCCTTCTGCGATATTTGTTGGAATAGATTTTGACGCTCTTCGCATCTGCGCTCCTAATTCTATTTTATCAGGAAAAGGAAATTTTAAAGTAAGTTGATGAATTTCCAGCGCTAATTTATAACCTCTTTGATAAACTTCTAGGTCTTTATAAGTTTTAATCATGCCTTTATTTTAATCTATGAAACCCAAAAACCCAACCACCCTTTATCCTAGAGAAAAGCGGTTTACAACCCGAAGGCCTTCTTCCCGCACGCGGCGTCGCTCGGTCAGGCTTTCGCCCATTGCCGAAGATTCTCGACTGCAGCCACCCGTAGGTGTGAGGCCCGTATCTCAATGCCTCCGTTGGGGGTCACGCTCTCACGCCCCCTACCTGTCATTGCCTTGGTAAGCCATTACCTTACCAACAAGCTGATAGGCCGCAATCCGCTCTCTAACCGGCAAACTTGCGTTCACCTTTACTCTATTCAATTTTGCTAGGCAAATTTGAATAGAGACCATCAGGAATTAGCCCCGATTTCTCGGGGTTATGCCTGTGTTAGAGGCGCGTAAACTGCGTATTACTAACTCGTTCGCCGCTCGCCTTCGACTCGAACAATTAACACTTAACTTTTTACAATTAGCTATTTTTTAATTTTTTTGAAAAACCGCCAAGCTGTTTAGCAATTTTTTCCGCTAACTCTACTATTGTCTTAAAGGAACTATTACTGATAAATTTATTTTCAAAAGCAATATCCAAAGCAGCTGCGCATTCATTAATTGAACCTAAAGAATTTTCAATATAACGATTAAAATCTTTATCAGATTTTTTTGCCGAACCCTCGGCAATATTCAATGAAATTGACAACGCCGCTCTGGTTAATTGCTTTTTTAATTCCTCGTTATCGCGAGGAAAATCTTTCGCAATACTAATTACTTGCTTATAAAAATTTTTAGAATCTCTATAAACAATAAAATCTAAAAAACGGAATGTTTTCATAGTTTTACAGTTAAGTGCTAATTGCTAAATGTTAATTGTTCGAGCCAAAGGCTCGCACGACTTGCATGCCTTATCCACGCCGCCAGCGTTCATCCTGAGCCAGGATCAAACTCTCAAAAAAATGCTCAAATTTTCAAGCTATAAGCCCTAAAAGAAAACCTTTGGTTTTCTACGGGCAAGTAGCGTAGAAAATTTTTGCTACATGATTCTGCAATGTTTGCTAATGCTCACAAAACAGAACCAATATCGGAGCAACTTAAAAAAATCAAAGTAAATTTTAAAAGAACAACTTAATGCTTGCATATTATCTTGTATATTTTCAATGTCAATAGTGATAACTTTGAATTGCGAAATGTCTTGCGCAAAAAGAGGTCCGACCTCTTTTAACCTGTCTGCCGACAGGCAGGTCTGTTTTTTATTCGGTTTAAAGAGGTCGGGTCTCTTGAAATCTTGCATTTCGTAATTCCAAAGTAATTTAGAATTTTGAATTTTGCTGGACGCCTTTTGGCGGACTCCCCGTTGTCAAATGTCAAATGTCAAATGTCATTTATTGTTTTGCGTTTTAATAAAATTTTATATAAATGCAAAAAAATTGGGCGATCACTTTGACTGCCCAAGACACCACATTGCTTCTGCAAATTAATCCTCTATTGGGAAAATCAGCATGAGTTCAAGGTGGTGTTTAATTGTGCCACAACGGGAATCCTTTCCTATGGCCTCAATCCCTCTTATAACGCCAGCCCCTCCCATGATTTCTTCAATGTTACCCGTTGCGACACATCGGCCATTTCCAAAAATACTCACTTTTGCTTTGCGTTTTGGCTCTTTCTCGTCCGGCTCGATCTTTATTCCGAGACCTTTTAAAAGTCCAATTATCTGTTCCATCTTTTCCATAATTTCACCTCCTTCCATATTTATGATTTATGCATTGTGAAAAAAATAAAATTTTCCTTCAATGCAATTTTCAATATGTTGCCTCAATTATAACAAAGCTTTTTTAATTGTCAAATTTTTCCAATGCAACCATTCACGCATTTAAGGTGCCCAGATATGCAATTTTTCTCGGAGAGAAAAATTGCACTGGCGAGACGCGGCAATAGGATGATTGAACAATTCCATAGAATTGTTCAATGCCTACTACTTCAAAATAAACCCCTCACCTTTTTTAATTTTAAAAAAGGTGAGGGGTAAACACTTTCCGACACATGACAAGAGATAGCATTACAGAGGGTAGCCCTCTGGAAAACACCTATTTCTTATTCTCTTATTCGCACGAATTAAATAAGAGAATAAAAAAACTTAATTAAAATCTTGTCCGTTAAAACTACGATCGTCTGAATAAGAAAATTTTACGGAGGTCTGACCTCCGTAAACTTTCCCACCACCAAAGTTAATGATAAAATTAATCTGCCATAAATCTGCCGGATATCGGGTCTCTGATAATCTATTTAAGATCTCTCTATTTTGCTAAAAAAGAACACAAATGTTAAACTACAATTACGAAATGGAAAATTATTAAAGCGAGCTTCCGCCTTGACAAAACAAATGCCAAAAACACACTTGAATGTCTTGGGGTGTATTATTAAAAAATTAATTAAAACCTTGAATTACGAAATGCAAGATTTCAAGAGGCCCGACCTCTCTAACTTTCAACTTTCAACTTTCAATTATTAAGAGGTCGGGTCTCTCCACACTTAAAGCATTTCGTAATTCAAGGAATTAAAAACAATTTTATGTTTTACAAAGGATTAAACGAAAAAGAGGTTTTAGAATTAAGAAAAAAATTCGGAGAAAATTTGATTTTAGCCAAGAAAGAGACGCCTTGGTTTTTTATTTTATTATCTCAATTAAAAAATCCTTTAATTTATATAATAATTTTGGTTGGCTTAATTTCTTTGTTGCTTCAAAAATATGCTGACGCTGTGTTGATTGTTTTTGTGGTCGTGTTGAATACTTTAATGGGTTTTTTTCAAGAACATAAAGCCCAAAAAACTTTATTCGCGCTTAAAGAAATTTTAAAACCAGAAGTCATTGTTTTGCGCGATGGCAAAAGAAAAAAAATTGAGACAAAAGAATTAGTGCCAACTGATTTAGTTATTTTGGGATCTGGGGACAAAGTGCCGGCTGATGGAAATCTAATTGAAGGAACAAATCTGTTGGTTCAGGAGGCGATTTTAACAGGAGAGGAAGAAGCGATTTCCAAAACAACAATTGAAGGAAAAAATTCTCTTTTTATGGGCACAACTATAATTTCCGGCAGAGGGATAATGAGAGTTGAAAAAATTGGTTTAGAAACAGCTATTGGAAAAATCGGGCAGAGCTTGACTGAAATAAAAACAGAAAAAACACCGCTTCAAATAAAATTGGAAGAGCTCTCTAAAAATTTAGCGCAGATTATTCTAATAGTTTGCTTGTTCATTTTTGTAATCGGACTGTTTTACCAAAAAAACATTTTGGAAACATTCGGATTTTCCATTATTTTGGCAGTCGCGGCCCTACCCGAAGGATTGCCTGTTGCCGTTACTGTTATTTTAACATTAGGAATGAAAAGGATTTTAAAAAAGAAAGGATTGGTTAAAGAATTAGTTTCAATAGAAACATTGGGCTTAACTTCTGTAATTTGCGTAGACAAAACAGGCACATTAACTCAAGGAAAAATGCAAGTGGACAAAACCGATTTTTTAGATAGAAATAAATCCTTACTCGCTTTGGCTTTGGTTAATGACCAAAGAACGAATTTAGAAACAGCAATTTGGGGTTATTTAAAAACGCAAGAAAATTTTAACGCTCAAGAAGTTTTCAATACAACAAAAAGAATTTACGAAGAACCCTTTGACAGCGAGAAAAAATATGTATTAACCATAAATGAAATTGAAGGAAAAGAAAACGCTTTTATGTTAGGCGCGCCGGAAATTATTTTGTTGTTTTGCGATATGTCAAACGAAGAAAAAAATGATATTTTAATCAAAATAGAAAATTGGGCAGACAAAGGATTAAAAGTTTTGGGAATAGCTTTTAAAAATAACGGCAATTTAAAAGAAAAAAAAGAATTTTTATGGCTAGGTTTAGTTGGCATTGAAGACCCGATCAGGGAAGAAGCAAAAGAAGCAATCTTAATTGTTAAATCAGCTGGCATTAAGGTGAAAATAATTACTGGCGACTACAGAAAAACAGCCGAAAGAATTGCTTCTAATCTCGGATTTAAATTAGAACCAAAAAACATATTAGAAGGACAGGAGCTGGAAATTATTTCAGAACAAGAATTGAAAAATAGAATAGACGATATTCTTTTATTTACCAGAGTCACGCCTTTTCAAAAACAAAAAATTATCAAAGCGCTTCAGGAAAAAGGAGAAATAGTGGCAATGACTGGCGACGGAGTCAATGACGCGCCAGCATTGAAAAAAGCCGACATTGGAGTGGCAATGGGAACAGCGTCTGATGTGGCAAAAGAAGCCAGCGATTTAATTTTACTGGATAACAATTTTAAAACCATTGCGGCGGCTGTGGAAGAAGGGCGATTGATTTTTTCCAACATTAAAAAAGTTGTAATTTACGCTCTTTCTAATTCTTTTATTGAAATTTTTTTGATTTTCGGAGCTCTTATCTTAAACTTGCCTTACCCTTTAACCATTGCCCAAATTTTATGGATTCATATTATCTGCGACGGACCGCCTGGCATTGTTTTGGGTTTTGAACCAAAAGAAAAAGATATTATGAAAGAAAAACCGAAAAATCTTCAAAAAGAAAGCATTTTGCCCGGCTCAATGAAATTTTTAATTTTTGCTATCAGTTTAACTATCGGTCTTTTGTGTTTGTTTTTCTTTTGGTATATTTTGAAAAAAAATAACGATCTCACCCTTGCCAGAACTATTGTTTTTGCCACCGTGGCGACCGTTAATTTAATTTATATTTTTTCTTTTAAAAATTTAAAAAAATCCGTTTTCAGAGCTGAAAATTTTTTTCATAACAAATTTTTGTTTTTAGCAGTGGCTTGCGGATTTTTACTTATCTTTGTTGCTATTTACTCCCCTGCTTTAAACAAAATTTTGGACACCCAACCCTTAAATCCTTTTTATTGGTTATTGATTTTTGGAGTGGGAGCGCTCACTGTTCTTTTAACCGAAACAATTAAATTTTTGTTTAATTCCAAAAAAATTTAAAATGCTTTGTTAAATTATTTGACACGCGCTTAAAACAAATTTTGATAATTGCAGTTGTAGAATTTTTTTAAACCATTATAATATCTCAAGATAGCATCTGTTGTTCATTTGCGATTGCAAAACATTTTATCATATCGGAAAGTATTTATCCCTCACCTTTTTTCCGAAGGGAAAAAGGTGAGGGATTTATCTTGAAAGCAAATAGATGCTTGAGCAAATCGAATCCCATTGCTGCGCTGTGCCAGTGCCCCGCTAAGGGGCATATCTGGTCTCGCCAGTGCAATTTTTCTCGGAGAGAAAAATTGCATATCTGGAAAATTTCATCTATTCCATAATTAAAATTGGGCGCGTAGTTCATCGGTAGAACGCTTCTCTGACCTGCCCGCCGAACAAACCGAAATTTTGGGTGAGTAGTTCACTGGTAGAACGCTTCTCTGACCCTGCGCCAAAATTTTGGGTGACTAGTTCATCGGTAGAACGCTTCTCTGATAAAGAAGAGGTGGATGGTTCGACTCCATCGTCACCCACAACCCAAAATTTGGCACGGGCGCAGTAAAGAAGCATGCCCCGCACCCGAACTTTGTTCTGGTGCGGGGAGGTCGGAGGTTCGATTCCTCCCTCACCCACTCAAATTAAACCAGTTCAAACTTTCTCTATCATTTTACCAAATTTTATTCATAGATCAAAGAAAAGAAATCTCAAAAGATAAGGCTCGGTAGGCGGGGCTTCGCCCGCCTACCGAAAAGCCTACCTTCGGCGGAAAAATCAAAAATTCTGATTTTCTTTCACTTTTAAGGGTAAAATCCACATTGAGGATTTTTATCTTTGTTTCTAAAACTGGTTTAGGCGATATGGTAAAAACAAATTTTTTTCTGATCTTACTTCCATCTATTATTTTGACAAACAAATTAGTAGTGTTTTTAGAAAAAAAATTCTTCGTCGTATAGTTAAAAATTAAAATCTACGTTAATATCAATAAAGTATTTTCCAAGGTAAACTTTCGGATTACTAAAACATGTCGCGGCAATATGATAATGTCCTAGTTGAGCAATTTAGAAATGTCCTACCTTAACAATTTTGTGTCATAATTTTCTTAGAGCAAAAGGTCGAAATAATTAAGCGAACGATTTAATCAACC
>Ga0180009_10008553_pt1 | contig 10127 bp, 8 predicted proteins | sample OS_PC_MetaG_FD_123537 | JGI IMG/M metagenome (GOLD analysis project Ga0180009, IMG submission 123537) | Groundwater microbial communities from the Aspo Hard Rock Laboratory (HRL) deep subsurface site, Sweden - OS_PC_MetaG | ecosystem: Environmental > Aquatic > Deep subsurface > Groundwater... | reverse complement strand
TCAACAGCAGATTTTATAAACAAGCTAAAAATTAAGGAAATGAATTGCTGTCAATAACAGTGTCATCATTAAAAACATTGAGAGAAAAACAAAATCGTAAATCGTAAATCGTAAATCGTAAATATCCGAAAGAATAACTTTACGGACAAACTCTAATTAATTTGTTCATGTCATTATTATACTATATAGCCTTAACCCAAGTAGTTGGAATAGGTTCAATTACGACTCGTAAACTTTTAAAATTATACGAAAAACCAGAAAATATTTTTAATGAAAAAAAGTCTTCTTTGTTAAAAATTCCTCTAATAACTTATAAAGTTTTAGATTCATTAAAATCCAAAGAAATTTTAATAAAAGCGGAAAAAGAAATTAAATTTACCCAAAAGTATGATATAGATGTTATTACTATTGATAATGACAATTATCCATACAGGTTGAAACAAATACCCGATGCTCCACTTGTGATTTATGTTAAAGGAGATATTGATTTAAATCCATTAAAATCTATAGCCGTTGTTGGCACCAGAAAAGCTACCGAATATGGAAAAGATATTACAAAAAAAATAGTAAAAGGGTTAAAATCTTCATCTGCTCATATAGTTAGTGGTTTAGCGTATGGTATAGACTCTGTATCGCATAAATCAGCTTTAGAAAATAATCTTTTAACTGTAGCTGTATTAGGACATGGCTTAGATATTATTTATCCTGACAGAAACAGAGATTTAGCAAAGTTAATAATAGAAAAAGGCGGAGCATTAATAACCGAATATTGCAGTGAAACTAATCCCGACAGAGAAAATTTTCCTAAAAGAAACCGAATAATAGCCGGTTTATCAGACGCTATAGTAGTTGTTGAAGCGAATATGAAAGGAGGTGCATTGATTACTGCTGAGCTTGCATTTTCTTACAGCAGAGATGTTTTTGCTGTTCCTGGCAGAGCCATAGACACATATTCCCAAGGATGCAATTGGTTAATAAAAACCAATAAAGCAGGGTTGATAAGCTCTGCTGAAGATATATTCTATGGGATGAACTGGGATTTGCCGGATCAGAAAAAAGAAAAAAAACAAAAAGAACTGCTTTTAAGCGATGATGAAGAAGTTTTATATAAATTAATTCAGCAACATGGAAATCCAACTATGGATTTTATTTATAATCAATCTGGCTATTCGCTTAATAAAACAGCGACTATATTATTAAATATGGAACTTATGGGAGTAATAAAAAGTTTGCCCGGAAAAATGTTTGGCGTAAAATAATATTATGAAATGCTTTTGGCAAAAATAAAAAATAATCTTTTAAATAAAATTTTATTAACTTTGAAAAAAACTTATATACAAATGAAAGCATTATATTTTATTATAATAATTATATTGCATTTTGTTTTTTTTTCATCTTGCAAAAGTTTTAGCTTTTTATGACGGCACAAAAAACAAAAACTACTTATGTATGCCAATCATGTGGCGCTATTCATTCAAAATGGCAAGGTCAATGTTCTTCCTGTTTAGAATGGAATACAATAGCTGAGGAAATAACAATAAAAAAAACGAAACAAAAAATTTCTGTCAATATATCCAAGCCAATACTTTTAGAGCAAATATCTAACGAGAACTTTAATCGCTTAATATTTAGTAATGCGGAAGTAAATCGGGTTTTAGGCGGAGGAGTAGTGCCTGGTACACTAATATTAGTTGCCGGTGAGCCCGGAATTGGGAAATCTACTCTTTTGCTTGAATTAGCATTGACTATTAACAATACTCCTGTTTTATATATTTCAGGAGAGGAAAGCGCACAACAAATTAAATTAAGAGCCGACAGGTTAGGTATTAATAATCCTCTATGTCATATTTATTGCGAAACTAATATAGAAAATATAATTAATCAGGCAAATAATTTAAAACCTGGATTTTTAATTATCGACTCTATTCAAACCATTTATACATCAGCAATAGAATCGGCAACAGGTTCTGTAGGACAAGTCAGGGAATCTACAGCATTATTACAACAATATGCAAAACAACACAACATCCCGGTTTTTATAATAGGTCATGTTACAAAAGAAGGTTATATAGCTGGGCCAAAACTTTTAGAACACATGGTTGACACTGTTCTTTACTTTGAAGGAGAGCGACACTACGGATATAGAATTCTTAGAGCGATTAAAAACAGATTTGGCTCTACAGCAGAATTAGGAATATTTGAAATGACACATAAAGGGCTACGGGAAGTTCTTGATCCATCAGAATTATTCATAACACATAGCGAAGAAAAAACCAGCGGTGTTTCAATTGCATCCGTAATAGAAGGTTTGCGACCTTTTATGATTGAAGTTCAGGCACTTTCCGGAACAGCCGCTTATGGTCAGCCCCAACGTTCGGCAACAGGTTTTGACAACAGGCGACTGTCTATGCTATTGGCAGTATTAGAAAAAAAAGTAGGTTTTAAACTAGGACAAAAAGATATTTTCTTAAATATAACAGGTGGAGTAAAAATTGATGACCCCGCAATGGATTTATCGGTTATAGCATCAATAGCCTCTTCTTATGTTGATATTCCTATTGACAAACAAATATGTTTTGCGGGAGAAATAGGATTATCAGGTGAAATAAGACCTGTGTATAAATTAGAACAAAGGATTAGTGAAGCAGAAAAAATGCAATATAAAAAAATAGTTATTTCTAAATATAACGTCAAACAAACTGAACTTAATCCCGAGTTTACTCGGGACAAAATTGAAATAATAACATCCAGCAAAATAACAGATGTATTTAAAATTCTTTTCGGATAGTTTTAACAAACTCCTCAGGCAGTATCGCATTGCAAACCAAATACTCACCGATAGCAGTTCTTCGTAGTTCGCTTAAATATGCTCCTGAATTTAATTTTTTCCCCAAATCTTCTGCTATAGCCCGAACATAAGTGCCTTTGCTACATCTAATACGAAATGTAATAATATTTTCCGTTATATCAGTTATATCAAATGCAGCAATATTTACAATTTTGGATTTAATTTTAACTTCTTCACCTTGCCTTGCATAATCATAAGCTCTTCTTCCTTTAATTTTAACAGCAGAAAATTTTGGTGGTGTTTGTTCTATTTCTCCTAGAAAGGACTTTGCAACTTTCTTAATCATATCTTCGGTAATATGATTAGTAGGGTATGTTTTGTCAATATTGGTTTCTTTATCAAAAGAGGGAGTAGTGGCTCCGAGAAAAAATCGCCCGATATATTCTTTTTCCAAATCCTGTAAAAAGGATATTTTTTTTGTCAACTTTCCTGTGCATATTAACATCAAACCAGTAGCTAAAGGGTCTAAAGTTCCTGCATGTCCAATTTTTATTTTCTTAACATCTAAACTTTTTCTGATTTCCAATCTTAAATAATTAACAACATCAAAAGAAGTCCAACCAAGTGGCTTATCTATTAACAATAACTTACCATTAAGAAATTCGTCCTGATAAAATTTTTTCATTAAAACAGTCCTGATAATATTGCAATACTACCGACTATAAAACAATAGATTGCAAAATATATAATTTTTCCTTTTTTAATTTGCACAATCATCCAGCGACAAGCGAACAAACCGGAGAGGAAGGCAGCAAAAAAACCTACAATCAATGGCATTGAACCTATGGAGGTTGTGGCACCGGAGCTTAATTCTCTCATTTCAAAGAAATTTGCACCAATAATAGGTATTAGAATCATTAAAAAAGAGAATTTAGCCACCACATCTCTTTTATTTCCCAGCAGCAATCCTGTTGCTATAGTGGCACCTGCTCTGGAAATGCCTGGCAATACAGCAATAGCTTGTGCTATCCCAATAATAAAAGCGTGCTTATATGATAATTTTTTCTCTTTTGGTTTATAAAAATAAGCAAATGTCAAAAGTGAAGCTGTTATTAATAACATAAAGCCAACAAAAATTATTCTTCCCGAAAAGAAACTTTCAACAAATTCCTTAAAAAATAATCCTACGATAAGAATCGGAAACATTGAAACAATAATTTTTAATACAAAATGAGTTTCCTCATTAAGTTTAAACTTAAAAAATTGTTTGATTATTTCAAAAATTTCTTTTCTAAAAACTAGTATTGTACTTAATACTGTAGCAAAATGCACTAAAATTGAGAAAGTCAACTCATCTTCAAACTCAACGCCCAATAGCGCTTTGCCTAATTCTAAATGCCCACTGCTGCTTACGGGTATAAATTCTGTTAAACCTTGTATAAGTCCTAAAATTAATGCTTCAAGCCAAGTCATGAGGTTTGAGGTTTGAGGTTTCAAGTTTCAAGTTTCAAGTTTGAGGTTTTTTATTTATGCTGGATATTAAAATAATGGTTTTATGGTTGGATGGTTATATGGCTATATGGTTATATTGCTAAATTGTTAAATTGTTAAATTGTTGTAAATCAACAATCATAAATCATAAATCATCAATACATTTTTGTCTTTGGTTATGTGGAAATACCATCAACTAATTACTATTGACCAAACTCCCGACACTTGTGTCGGGACTCAACCCATCAACTTCTGACTATAACGAGGCGTCATACCCAACAATGTGGTGAAACTCTAAATAAGCAACTACATTTTTCCCAGAGGAAAAAAGCCCTTCGGGGAAAAATGTAGTTACTGTTCGGGTCATTGGTCTTGGCTGCAAGTTTAGTTTATGGTCTTGGTTATTGGATTTTCCCAACGACCTGTTACTTTAGACCAAACCTGCTGCCCTGACCATAAACCATCAACCCAAATAATTACAAATATCGTTAACATGCCTGTCCCGTAGCGAAGAATGACCCCAGTTGGATAAGAAGAAAATCCAACGGGGTAAACCGTATCGGGGTTATCGTTAATGGCTTTTTAAGAGCCCTATTCAACGGTAACAGATTTAGCAAGGTTGCGCGGTTGGTCAACATTACAGCCTCGGGCTACTGCAATATAATATGCAAGTAATTGAAGTGGTATAGTAGCCAATAGTGGAGTTAAAAATTCTTCGGTTTCGGGAATTTCAATATAATGGTCGGCAAGTTTTTTAACATCAACATCACCTTCGGTAACTATTGCTATAATTTTACCTTTTCTGGATTTAACTTCTTCAATATTAGATATTACCTTTTCGTAAGTTCCTTTTTTTGTTGCAATAACAACAACAGGCATCTCTTCATCTATCAGCGCAATAGGACCGTGCTTCATTTCGGCTGCGGGATAACCTTCGGCATGTATATATGAAATTTCTTTAAGTTTCAATGCCCCTTCCATAGCAATAGGATAACTGTAGCCTCTGCCCAGGTATAAGAAGTTGCGTGCAGATTTATATATTTCAGAGATTTCCTTAATAATACTATCGCTTTTCAATGTTTGTTCAATTAATTCAGGCATAGCATCTAATGCGTGAATAAATCTGTTAAATTTATTTTCAGGAATTAATCCTTTACGTTGCCCTAGCATTAAAGCCATAAGAGTAAGCAAAGTAACCTGAGCGGTAAAAGCTTTTGTAGAAGCGACACCGATTTCGGGACCAGCATGGGTATATGAGCCGGCATCAGTAGCTCTTGAAATAGAAGAGCCGACAACATTACAAATACCAAGTACGGTTGCCCCTCTTTCTTTCGTCAAATTAACTGCTGCAAGGGTATCAGCAGTTTCGCCAGATTGAGATACTGCAATAACAACATCATTTTTGTTAATAACAGGGTTTCTATATCTAAATTCAGATGCATATTCAACCTCAACCGGAACTCTTGCAAATTCTTCTAAAAGATACTCGCCAATAAGACAAGCATGCCAGGATGTTCCGCATGCGACCAATATTATTCGTTCTGCATTTATTAATTTTTCTTCATAATTAATTATTCCTCCTAAAGCGATATGATTTTTTTGAATATTAAGACGACCTCTCATACTATCTTTAACAGAGCGAGGTTGCTCATAAATCTCTTTTAACATAAAATGAGGATAACCGCCTTTTTCTATAGCAGTTAAGCTCATTTCTAATTTTTGAATATAAGGCGTTTTTTCAGAATTTGAAACAGTAATAAGCCGTATATCTTGATTTCTTTCTAATATCGCAATTTCTTCATCTTCAAGATATACAACCTTTCTGGTATATTCAATTATCGGAGTTGCATCGGAAGCGATATAAAATTCATCCTGCCCAATGCCAACAACTAAAGGACTACTTTTCTTGGCGGCAATAAGCATATCGGGATGCTCTTCTGAAATCACCACTATAGCATAAGCGCCTATAACCTGACTTAAAGCTATTCTGACCGCTTCTATTAAATCAACATTTTCATTTACTTTAACATCTTCAATTAAGTGAATAAGAACCTCAGTATCTGTACTGCTTTTAAAAACATAGCCTCTATTCATTAATTCATGTTTTAGCGCTACATAATTTTCTATAATTCCATTATGAATAATCGCTAATTTTTCGGAAGGAGAAAAATGAGGATGGGCATTTTCAAAATTAGGTTCACCGTGAGTAGCCCATCTTGTGTGTGCAACGCCTACGGTGCCGGAAATATCCTTACTTTTCAAAATGTTTTCCAAATCTGCAACCTTGCCAGGTGTTTTATATATTTTTAAATCACTGTTTAATAATGCGATACCTGCGCTATCATAACCTCTGTATTCTAAACGATGCAATCCATTCATTAAAATCGGGCTTGCCTGTTTATTACCTATATAACCAACTATGCCACACATATATTATTTTATTTTTGTAAATGAAATTTTTAATTTAGGTTTACTAATTTCGGAATTTGTTCCATGTAGAACTACTCTGTCAGCTAGTGAAGAAGATCCGGCAACAAATAGAGACAATCCATAGCTTATCTCGCTATCAAGCAATAAATTTTGAATATATTTAGATATCACAAAACTATATTCTTTTCTATCTGCATCGTATTCACCGTCGAAATATGCTTCAGTTTGATCGGGCATGAAAGCATAACTGCCATCTTCTTTTAATTTTACGAGTGCAAGTTTAGAAGGCAGAGGATAAATAGAAGAACTGAAATCGCTTTCATCAACTCTAAATACTAGTTCCGCTTTGTTGATTATTACTTTATAATCTTTTTCTATTTCTTTAATTGTGGGAAAAGAAAAGTTTACTTTAATCCCTGCCCGGGTTTGAAGAAATAACCTATTTGTTTTAACCGGTGAATTCAGATTGAGCTGCTCTATTAAATCATTGCTGGCTGATAAGTAATTATGCTTAAAAACATTAAATCTTTCTGATTGGTCATCTATTGGAAAATCAAAAGATAATGTATCTCCGGATGTTCTGTAATAAAAAGTAACTTTTGAAATAGACGACAATAAATCAAAATAATAAATTACACCTCCTATATTTGCATATTCTACATCTACATAGAGCCCTTTAAAGTAATCTTTAAAAGTACTATTATTTTGAAGTTTTCCTAAAGCAGCGGCTTCAACAAATTCTTTTCCCAGATTATTATCAAGAGGTATTCGTATGTGAGGGGAATATGTTTGCCCATCAACAACAACAGTATCAGTAGGTCTTAGAATTAATTTTTTTAGGGCTAATAGTTTTTTAACTTTAACCTGATGATTTGAAAAATAGGATCCCTGCAAAGCAATATCTTCATCAATTTCATAAACTTTGACAGTTACAGGATTAATATATTTATCATTACCGTAGAACCCTTTGTGTGCTAATGATAACACTAGTGAATCAATAATAACATTACTTCCAAAATCAACATTTGCTGGAGGTAAATTTATTTGTGTGCAAAAAGAAGCTTTTGATAATCCAAAAACAGGATCATTAATTGAGCCTAAAAGATATAGAGCAGTTCTATCTGTTCTAACAGAATCTTCTCTTTGGGAGTATGCGTCTATAGAGAAAGTATCAATAAAATTAACTTCAATAATATCTGATGGAGGTTGCACGTCTAAACCTATTATGGACGGCTCAGAGCAACTACATAAAACTATTATGCTTAATAGAAAAATTCTATTTAAAAATCTTGTAAGTTTAATCAATCTTGTTAATTTTTGGGATGGTGAAATTATACTATAAATGGTGAGCCCATTCTAAAAAGTCATTTTTCGCCACAAAGGCACAAAGACACAAAGAAAGCACAAAGATTATATAAGTGAATATCAAATCTTTGTGAAACTTGGTGCCTTGGTGTCTTAGTGGCATAATTGAATTTTTATACTTTTTAGAGGGGACTCATAGTTACAAAAAATTTATGAAAAAACTTCTTCTTCAACACTTTCTTCAACATTAATCCTGTCGTATAATTCACAATAATCATCAACATAAGTATCTTCACTATGCTTAATAACAGGCAGGTTTAACTTCTTAATATAATTAATAATTTCATTATTAATATTATCTTCAGCAAGAATAATTCCATCGGCATGTTTAATGCAAGTTTTCATTAAACCAAGATAATCAGGTTCGGCTTTTAACAATTCCAATTCATTATCTGGCATTTCAGGAAGTTTAACTTTTTTGTAAAAATCGGGAGAAAAACTTTCAGTAAATAAATCATTATAGAGTGACATTACAATTTTACTATCATAAAATAATGGATTATCCTTAAAAACTGATTTAATAAAAAGTGATGTTAAGGCGGACATCCATCCATGAAGATGAATGATATCGGGAGCCCATCCTAGTTTTTTTACGGTTTCAATAACACTTCTGTTGAAAAAAACGGATCTTTCGTCATTATCCGGAAAAAACTTTTGGTTATTATCTCTAAACATGAATTTTCTTTGAAAATAATCTTCATTATCAATAAAATAAACTTGCATCCTTGCTTGTTGTATAGATGATACTTTAATAATTAAAGGATGGTCATTTTCTTCAATTATCAGGTTCATTCCGGATAATCTGATAACTTCGTGCAGTTGATTTTTCCGGCTATTAATATTACCAAATTTAGGCATAAATGTTCTTATTTCTTTTCCTTTTTCATGAACTGCCTGAGGCAAATAACGACATATCCTGCTCATAAATGTTTCGGGTAAAAATGGAGTAATCTCCTGAGAAACAAACAATATTTTTCCTTTTTCCATAATTCAATTTTTTTTATAAAATATTAATTATGCAAAAATAATAAAAATTTATGATTTTTTAACATTTAATTTTAATTTTGTCAATTATTTATATTTATGCTAATTTTTAAAACAAAATCTCCCTTAATTAAACACATTCAAATAATAAAGCAATCTGAAAATCACTCTATTGGTTTTATTCCTACAATGGGTTTTCTTCATCAGGGGCAAGGACAACAAATTCAAAGATCTATTATTGAAAACGATATTACTGTATGCAGTATATTCGTTAATCCTATTCAATTTGATAATAAAGAAGATTTCGAAAAATATCCCAGAGATTATGAACGCGATATTTCTTTTCTGAAAAATTTAGGTTGTGATATTTTATTTTTGCCTGATAAAGATGAAATGTATCCTGAAGGATACAAACCAAAACATTACGGGCTTGGTTTTCTTGAAAAAACATTAGAGGGGTTATATAGACCTGGGCATTTTCAAGGTGTAGCAGAAATAGTACGGCATTTATTTGAAATTGTAAAACCTGATAAAGCATATTTTGGCGAAAAAGACTATCAGCAATTACTTGTGATAAAGAAGTTAGTTGAAATATTAAATATTCCTGTTCAAATATTTAGCCACCCTACAATCAGAGAAGGTGACGGGCTAGCTTTGAGTAGCAGAAATGCAAGGCTTAGTCAGAAAGATAGAGCGGAAGCATCATTTATATTTGAACAATTAAAAGTTTGTAAAAAACTTGCAGAAACTTTAACACCCCAAAGAGTAAAAGAAATAATTGCTGATAATTTTTCAAAAAATCCTTTTTTTGAGTTGCAATACTTTGAGCTTGTTGATGCTAATAGTTTAAAACAAATTAATAAATGGAACGAAACAAATAAGGTAATAGCTTTAGTTGCTGCTTATATTGGCGGAGTACGGCTTATTGATAATTTATTACTGAAATACATTGAAATACATTGAAATAAAGAAGTAATTCAGTAATTCAATAATTCAGTAATTCAGTAATTCAGTAATTCAGTAATTCAGTAATTCAGTAATTCAGTAATTCAGTAATTCAGTAATTCAG
>Ga0180009_10008552_pt1 | contig 10128 bp, 7 predicted proteins | sample OS_PC_MetaG_FD_123537 | JGI IMG/M metagenome (GOLD analysis project Ga0180009, IMG submission 123537) | Groundwater microbial communities from the Aspo Hard Rock Laboratory (HRL) deep subsurface site, Sweden - OS_PC_MetaG | ecosystem: Environmental > Aquatic > Deep subsurface > Groundwater... | reverse complement strand
TTTTTTTTCCATTATGGGGAACAGTCCGCCAAAATGGTCCTCATGAAGATGAGAAATTACAATAGTATTAATTGTTTTCAAATCGATTCCAAGTTTCGTTATGTTGGAAAAAAAAATTGAGCTGTCCTTTCCTGTATCAAACAAAATTTTTTCCCGGCCTGCTTTTACAAGGCATGAAAACCCCCAATCTGCTGTAGCACCTTCCAGATATGGCGAATTATCATAGACAACTGTGATGCTAAGTCCACCATAAGAAGGCCCGGCACCCCACACACAAAAAATTACTAAAACTATAATCATTTGAATAATTCTAATATGAGTCTCCCAATTATATTTATTCTTGTGTGCCGGCATCGTAAGACAAGATTAAAGTAAGAAGATACTTTTTGTCAACGTAAGGATGAAAATGATTTCATTTTATTTCATTTGGGGTTAAAAACTGATAACTACTAAAAAATAATCAATAGGCTACAAAGGACGTATCATGAAAACCGACAGGCAACTGGTGATTGAAACAACTCATTTTTTAAAACAGCGGATAACCGATCTGCCTTCAATTGGTTTTTTAACCGGTACCGGACTATCCGATACCCTTGAATCCCTGGAAGAAGCAAACCGGTTTGAATATTCACAACTGCCAAATTTCACTGTATCAACCGTTGAAGGCCATAAGGGCAGACTTGTGTTTGGTTCAATTGCCAACAAACAAATTGTGATGATGCAGGGAAGGTTTCACCTTTATGAAGGGTATTCACCGGCCCAGGTCACCTTTCCGGTAAGGGTAATGCAGGAACTGGGTGTCAAGATTTTGATTATAAGCAATGCTGCCGGAGGGATAAATCTGAATTTCTCACCCGGCGACATCATGATCATCAGCGATCACATCAATCTCACAGGGAAAAATCCATTAACCGGCCCAAACGAAGATGCCTGGGGAATCCGATTTCCAGACATGGTTCAAGTCTATGACCCTTCCCTTATGGCTCTGACTCGAAAAGCCGCTGAAAACATCCGAACTCCCATTCAAACCGGCGTTTATGCAGGTCTTTTGGGACCCAGCCTTGAAACACCGGCTGAAACACGATATTTAAAAACAATCGGCAGTGATGCTGTCGGGTTCTCTAGTGTTATGGAAGCTATTGCAGGAGTTCATGGGAACATGAAAATCCTGGGACTGTCTTTGATCACCAATATAAATGATCCGGACAATCCTGCTCAGACAACACTGGAAGCGGTTTTAAAGACGGCACGTGGTGCATCAAAAACCCTTGACCGCTTGCTATGCAATGTGATTGAACACCTATAGGGATTATTTAACCATCAAAAACCTGTCTTAAAGCATAGGACAATTCTTTAACGGCTACGGGTTTCTTTAAAAATCCTTTGATCGACAAAGACGCATAAACATTTTTTCCAATGGCATCACCCAGCCCTGTACAAAGGATGACAGGCACATCAGGCCGTATGTCGCACAGCTTGCTAATCAGTTGAATCCCTGTTAAATCCGGCATGGTAAAATCGGTTATAACGGCATCAAACATGTCAGGATTACTCTTAAACACATTGAATGCAGTCAGGCTGCTGGTAAAACAGGTAACCGCATACCCCAGTTTTTCAAGCATTTGCGTTTCCATAACCGCTACCTTTTTATCATCATCAACCAGAAGAATTCTTTCGGTTCCTGTTTGAATGGGCATATCTTCCTGAACCGATTGTTCATCACCCGCATATCTCCGACACACCGGGAAATAAACATCGAACCGTGTTCCGTTTTCTCTATTACTTTTAACCTTGATATACCCTTCATGGCTCTCAACAATCCCATGAACCACAGAAAGGCCTATACCCGTTCCTTTTCCCTCTTTTTTTGTAGAAAAATACGGATCAAATATTTTATCTATAATCTCAGGATCAATACCCGTACCCGTATCTTTTATCGTCAGGCAAACATAATTATTTGCCTCACCTGTCAGTTCTGAAAAAATCTGCCCGGGATTCCTCTCCTCTTTCAGGGATATGTCAAGGGTACCGCCACTTTCTTCCATTGCATGATAGGCATTGGTCACAAGATTCATAATCACCTGATGCATCTGAACAGGATCTGCCAGGATATACCCACGGATTTTATCAATGTTTTGAGTTATCTTTATGGTTGACGGCAGAAAGGATCGAACAAGTATCATGGATTCCAGGACTGTGTCTGTCGGGCTCAAGAGCTTTAGCTCCTGCTCCTTTTGTCTGCTGAAAATCAGGATTTGGTTGACAAGCTCTTTTGCATGCTTCACACATTCAAGTATAACCTTTAGATGTTTTTTTTCAGGATCATCCTCACTGGTATCCATTAAAAGCATTTCCGCATAACCGGATATAGGGGATAAAACATTATTAAAATCATGGGCAATTCCTCCGGCAAGCGTCCCGATTGCTTCCATTTTCTGTGCCTGGAACAATTGTTTTTCAAGATCTTTTCGTTGGGAGATATCCATAACCATTGCCCGAAGTTCAACAATTTTATCTTTTTTGTCTTTAATAGCGTCTATAGAAAGGCTGACCCATACAGGCTCACCATTGTTCGGTTTTATCTGCAATTCCATATCTTTTACCGCAGCACCGTTGACCAGATGTTTCCAGATATTGACAGCGTTTTTATTTTTGTTGGATGGTTCAAAAAAAAGAGCGACGGCATCCTGGCCGATCAGATCCTTTTTATCATACCTGGACAAGGCCTCAGCCTTTTGATTGCAGTTTAATATTTCCCCTTTTGGGTTCATTGAAATATAGGCGATGGGTGCATTCTCATAAAGATCGCGATACCTTTTTTCATTTTCAATCAACTCTATGGAAGTTTTACGAAGGTGTCTTTCTTTTCTCCATAAAAGCTGGGCCCCCTTTTTCCCTTTCAGTTGCCCAAGGTTTGCCAGAGAAGCGGTTTCAACCAGTTTGATCAATACATTCAACCGTAACATCAACTCTTGCTGTCTTACAAATTTTGATTCTTTTATTTCAAGCAGGGCCACATCGGCGGTATTGATCACCAGGATACCGTAATCCGGCAGATAAATATAGATGGAATTACTGGAATGAAAGTGCTTGACGATTCTTGTGTCAACTTTAATTCCCTGTTTGGGTTTTTCTAAACAATTCCCGTTATAGCTGAAAAAAGGAATCTGCACATACTTTTCATCATTTCCTTGAACATACTTGTCTGTATCAGGGCAAATGATAACACTGATCCCCTTTATATAATAATCGGCAAAGTGTCGAAGCACATATGAAATAATCCCGTCATTATCTTCAACTTCACCATTTTTATTTTTTTTAAAAAAAAACACAGGACTTAATTCTCTAGCGGTAACGATCTGGTTTCCAAACATCTTTAGAATCAGCCCCTTGATTCCTTTGCCGTCAAATTTATCCATGATTCCCCGGTCCCACATGCTAGTGGGTAAAAACTTTATCTTTGTCTGATTTGTCCCATATAAAATACCGGTTTGTCTGGCTTCAAAAAGATCAAGGGAAATTTTCAAGAGTTTATTTATTGGATTTCCTCTTGAAAAAAATTTTTTTTCAATAGTATCAATATCAATCTGCCTCATATTTTGCCCTTTTAAAAAAATATGAAAAATCATTGGCAGCATAAAACCACATGCACGCTAATCGGGTCAAGCGCAAATAATGAAAAGGATAGAAGCGCCTATCCGTTGCTATGATTTCAAATTGAAACGATAATTAAAGTTTCTTTAATTATCCAGGATTTCCCTGATTAGAGTTGACACACCTTTTACAGATACAGGTTTATTTAAAAATCCTTTGATTCCCTGAAGATCATATTGCTTTTTATTAATATGTTCACCAAAACCGGTACACAGAATAATGGGGATATCCGGCCGAATTTCAGATATTTTCTCGGACAACTGGTATCCTGTCAGATCAGGCATTGTCAGATCCGTGATAATCAGATCAAAGGCATAGGGCGATTGTTTGACTGCCTCCAGTGCTGTGGGACTGTCCAGGTGGCAGGTCACATGATATCCTAGTTTTTCCAGCATATGCTGTTCCATAAAGGCCACTTTTTTATCATCATCTACTAAGAGTATGCTTTCGTTACCTTTTTGAATGGGCCTTTCTTCTGCAACCTTGTCTTCCATCTGAATATCTCCGATATATACCGGAAGATAGACTTCAAAACAGGTTCCTTTTCCTTGTTTAGATGTGACATTAATATAGCCTTTGTGAGACTGGATAATACCATGGACAACCGAAAGACCGATGCCCGATCCCTTGCCCTCTTTTTTTGTGGTAAAAAACGGATCAAATATCCGTTCCAGGACATTGGATGGAATCCCGGGGCCGGTATCTGCAATTTTTAAATATATGTATGAACCAGGGTGAAGCGGAAAAATCGTATCCTCTTTTTTGATCTTTATCTCATCCAGGCAGACATCCAGAACTCCCCCATTTTCTTCCATGGCATGATAGGCATTTGAAATCAGATTCATGACAACCTGATGTGCCTGAACAGGATCAACCATTAGAAGACCGCACTCCTTGTTTATCTTTTCCCTTATTTCAATGGTTGCCGGTAAAAATGACTTTGTAAGCAAAAGGGCATCCTGAACAAAAACATGGGGTTGCAATAATTTAAATTCAGTGTCTTTTTGCTTTGAAAAGGTGAGCATCTGATTGACCAGACTTTTGGCATACTGGGCACAGTCAAAGATGATTTTAAGGTGTTCTCTTTTCTTGGATTCTTTATGATCCATCTCCATTAACAGCATTTCAGAATACCCTGAAATCGGGGTGAGAATATTATTGAAATCATGGGCAATCCCGCCTGCAAGGGTTCCGATGGCTTCCATTTTCTGTGCTTGAAGCAGTTGTTTCTCAAGGGTTTTTCGTTTTGATATATCAATTGCCATCACCCGGAATTCAACGATTTCCCCATATTTATCCCTGATGGCATCCAGGGAAAGACTGACCCAGATATCCTGTTGATTTTTATTTCTGAACTTTATTTCAACATCTCGAACAGAGCGGCTTTGTTCAAGGCTGACTTTTATCTGGTCAGGTGTAACAGTTTTTCCCTCATCCTCCACATAAAAGTCCATTATATTTTGACCCATCAATTCTTCTTTGCCATAGCCTGAAAGCTTTATTGTATTATAATTGCATTTAATAATTATGCCTTGATGATCCATGGAAAAATACGCAATGGGTGCATTTTCATAGAGGTCTCGATATTTTTTCTCGTTTTCAACCAGTTGTTGTGATGTCTGTCGCAGTTGTTTTTCTTTTTTCCACAACAGATGGGCGCCTCTTTTGCCTTTGAGCTGACCTAGTGCAGCAAGAGATACGATTTCAACCAACCGGATCAGGATATCAAATTTTTCTTTTAATTCTTTTTCCCTGACAAACCGGGATTCAACTCTATCCATCAGATAAGGATCTACTGTATTGGCCACCAAAATTCCATAATCAGGAATATAGATGGAAACATAATTTCTTGCCTGAAAATGTCTGATAATATTCAAATCCACTTTTACCGTGATGTCGGGTTCGCTAATATTAGTGCCGTCATAACTGTAAAAGGGAATACAGGCATATTGATCGTTGATCTGATAAATACTGGTTGAAATATCAGGGCTGAAAAGAATACTGATACCTTGTTTATAATATCCGGCACAGGTTCTGAGCATATAGGAAATAATCCCGTCATTATCGATTGTTTGACCGGTCTCATCCGTTTTAAAAAAATAAACAGGACTTAATTTTTTAAGGGTAACAATGGTTGTGCCCAAATACTTTAATATTCTCCCTTTGGTGCCTTTCCCGTCAAACATATCCATGACGCCGCGGTCCCATTCGCTTGTCGGGAGAAATTTTATCCTTGTTTGATTTGTGCCGTACAGCACCCCCACCTGTTCTGCCTCTAAAAGTTCCAGGACAATCTTTAAAAATTTTTTTAACGGATTTCCTCTTTTGAAAAAATTTTTTTCAACCTGATCAATGTCAATTTTTATCACAGTCTCAATCTCTTAGATTTAAAAATGAAAAAAATAAGTCCGAATACTATTTTGATCCTCATAAAATCAGAAAAACACATGGGGGTCAAGCACAAAAGCCTTTTATTACCAGCTTTTCAGCCGGTTAAATAAAAAAGATAGGCCCCTCTTGAAAAAAACAGTCTTGAAAAGTCCTTTCTTATGCTTTATCAATAAAGAATAACCAAATGATGACCAGCAATCCGTTTGGTATTTTAATTGAACATTTAACCGTATAAGAGTCTACCCATGAGAATAGTCACCCGACCGGATTTTGACGGAATTGTATGCGCGGTATTGCTTTGCCAGGCAAAAAATATCAAGACAGATATTTACTGGGTTGAGCCCAATGAAATTCAAACCAAAAAAGCCAATATTTTAAAAGGCGATATTTTAGCAAACCTTCCCTATTCACCTGATTGCACTTTGTGGTTTGACCACCATATTTCCAATAAACCCCAAAAAAAAGTTAGTGGTGCCTTTGAAATCGCCCCATCTGCTGCGGGTGTTATTTACAACTATTATAAAAAAAAAGGGAAGCTGGACAACCGCTATGACGAACTGGTCATCCATACGGATATGATTGACGCGGCTGTTCTGAACCAGGATCAGGTAAGGCATCCTGAAAAATATCCCTATATTATTTTATCCATGACCATCAAAAATCAGGGTTATGCGGATTTGGCCTATTGGAACAAACTGGTTTCTCTTTTTATGGAAGCAGACATTCACACTATCTTGAAAGACCCGGAAGTAAAAAGCCGGGTTGATAAGGTCATTGAAGAAAATGCCGCCTATGAAAAGCATTTAACTGAAAACACAAAACTCATCCACAATATATCGATTACGGATTTCAGATCCTTTGACATCGTACCTGACGGCAACCGATTTCTTACATATTCTCTTTTCCCTGAGAGCATTGCCAGTGTGAAAATCCGGTTTGACAGCCCTGACCATCGCCATGTTCTTCTGAGTATCGGCCGCAGTATTTTTAACAAACACTGTCATGTCAACCTGGGCAATCTTCTGGCTCAATTTGGCGGCGGCGGCCATGCCGGTGCCGGGGGCTGCACCTTAAAAACTCAAACCGCTGATGCAGCCATTGAGAAGATTTTACAAACTCTGTTTCAAAACAAAAAAGAAATTTAAAGTTTTTCTTTAACACTGGCAATTTTATCTGCCATGGTCTGTTCTTTGTCAACCCTTGTACCGACCTTTATGGTGGTGGTTATCCTGGGAGCGCCCATATCATGGACTTTTTCATGACATTTTTTTACCACATCAAATACAGCATCCCAGTCTCCTTCTATATTTGTACCATAGGCATGAAGCTGGGATTCAAGTTTTGCTTGCGTAATAATCTTATGGCATGCCGCGACGTATTTTGACACGGAAAGGCCTACGCCGATGGGTACGACACAAAGATCCATGATGACATTCATTTTCTTTCTCCTTATAATTTTCGTATTTATCCGGTCATTTTACTGATTTCTCCATCAGGATGCAAGACAGGAGATTAACAGCCACGGTAAATTTATTCTAATAGCAAGGTGCATAGACATGGCAGCTATTCTGAGTCATTTCCAAAAGCATGAAATCACTATTTTTTCATCGTTGCTGCCCTGTCCGGTGCCATCGGTACTATTCATTAATAAAAAGCATACACTTTTTGCATTGGTTCTTGGACAAAAGACTTTAATTCGGCTTTTTCTTCTAAAAATGGAGGTTTTATTTTATGGTTTAAAGCAATTTCTTGGATTTGTTCAAGTTGTTTAGGTGTAACCGGAATACCTAAGCTTGTTCTTTTTTTAAAAAACTTTTCACTTCTATCTCCTGGAACCCTAACTTGCTCATTTTTTTTTATCGACTCGATATCTCGCACATATGTTAAAAAGTTTTTGATTTTTGATTCAAAATTTTTAACTTTCTTTAAAGATATGGCTATAAAAAGATGACTTACCGCATCCTTTTCGTTAATTCTTTTATTACCTAATACAGGTGAGATATTATTTGTAAAAGCACCTTGCGACAGACCTGAACATAAGATGTCTATTGCCATTCCCAATCCAGATCCTTTATATCCACCCAATGGAAGCATAGCATAAACATCTTCAGCAAACATAGCATGCTTCCCTGTTCTATTTTGTGCCCAACCTCTATCAAGTTTCATATTTTTTTCTCCAAATAATTTAATTTTTGAAAAGGATGTTTGACTCGTTGTCATGTCCAAACAAAAATAGCGTTCTCTTCCATATTTAACAGCGATGGAAATCGGATTGGTTCCAATTGTAGGCTCAATGCTTCCTGAAACTGCAACAAGCGGGTCACTATTTGTCATTGATATACCGATACAATTATTTTCTGCCATTTGTGTAGTGTAATATGAAGATGCACCATAATGATTTGATTTTTCGACTGCTACAACCGAAATACCATATTTATGTGCTTTTTCAATAGCAATTTTTGTCGCAACACATCCGCTTAACAAACCCGGTGAATAATCTGCATTGATTTGTATAAATGAACCATGAGACCCGGCAATGGTGAAATTAGGTTTGCAATTAATGTAACCAGAATCAAACTGTTTACAATAAACTGGAAATAATCTTATCCCATGAGTATCAATACCTTTAAGAGATGCGAACAGCAATCCATCGGCCAGATAAGCACTCTGCTGATAATTAAATTCGTATGACTGGAAAACCTGTATAAAAAAACTTTTTAATTCTTCAGACTTAATCCTAATTTGTTGCATTTATTTTTCTCTTAATTCTGATTCTGGTTTGATTTGTTCGAGTAAGAACCATATAATTATTCCTAAAACTCCAATAGACACCCAAAGGGCTTTATATCCGATATTATCGATAATTAAAGAACCAATCATGGGAGCAAAAGCAAGAGATGAAGTAAAAATACTGCTATATATTCCAAGATATTTTCCTCTATTATTTTCGTTGGCCATATTTGCAATATGTGCGCTCATGAATGGTAATGATATCATCTCACCAATACTCCAAATAGACATTGCAAATATGGCAAAAACATAGTTTGAATTAAATGGTAAAATTGCAAATCCGATCCCCATCATAAAAGCACCAACTCCAATTACCCGAAGCGGGTCAAATTTTTTAGCATAATTTGCCAAAATCATTTCAAAAAGAATAATCAGAATCGCATTTAAAGACATTATCATCCCAAATTTAAATTCTGTCAGTTGATAATGAGACTTCATGAAAATTGGATAAGTGCTAAAAATTTGGAAAAAACAAATACCAATCAGGAATGAAATAGCAAGAAAAATAAGAAAAGCTCTGTTTTTTAATGGACTTGATAAGCTTTGTGATTTTTTTATATTGAGACTATGTTTTATCGTTCTTTTTTTATCGTGAAAATTGATCCAAAGCAGAATAAAGGCTAAAATGCATGTGAGTGAGTCTATTCGAAATAGCCAATGGAAACCATAAACCACTAAAAATCCACCAAGTGCCGGCCCAATTGAATTTCCCAAATTGATTGCCTGTCTTTCAAGAACAAACGCCTTAACCCGAGTTTCTGGTTCACAATACTGTGAAATTGCCGTACTGTTGGCAGGTCGTATCATATCAAAAAACATGCCGGAGAAAAACAATACAATGGTGAAGGAAAACTCTGAATTTAAATGTTCTAACGAATAAAAACAAATTGCCGTACAAAAAAGACTCAGTGTCTGTACAAAAAAAGCGCCTTTTTTATCGGTTAAAATCCCGCCCAAAAAAGAGCCGAGAATTGCACCTATCCCATAAAAGCCAACAATTCTACCTGTAGTTACAATATCGAAATTCATGTATTGGGATAGATAGATTGCAATAAAAAACAAAACCATAGTACCACATCTGTTGATAAAGCTGATACCTGATAATATCCATACTTCTTTTGGTAAATCATTATACGAATCACTGACAGTGCTAAATAATTTTTCTATAGCTTGGGACATAATTATTACCTGTTAATTTAAAATGGTTTCACTAAAGTGTAAAAGTTTTTCTATTTTATTGTTAACAATCAGATTACAAATCCTAATCCGTTTTTCAATATGATCCAATTCGTT
>Ga0180009_10008551_pt1 | contig 10128 bp, 10 predicted proteins | sample OS_PC_MetaG_FD_123537 | JGI IMG/M metagenome (GOLD analysis project Ga0180009, IMG submission 123537) | Groundwater microbial communities from the Aspo Hard Rock Laboratory (HRL) deep subsurface site, Sweden - OS_PC_MetaG | ecosystem: Environmental > Aquatic > Deep subsurface > Groundwater... | reverse complement strand
TCCTGAATTAATGATTGGACAAAGCTGTCGTTATTTTTCATAGATGCAGCACCATATGACAGACAAACAGGAAAAAACCAATATGATGCCAACGAAATACGTGGTCAGGGAAGCACTTGGACATGAGCTGGAAAATCAGTCGAAAAAGTGCATTCAGTGCAAGCTCTGCCGGCAGGAATGCGCATTTCTCCGGAAGTATGGCACTCCAAAACACATTGCTGACGCCTACGACCCCACTTCCCACAAAGATCAGGTGATGCCGTTTGAATGCAGCCTTTGCCGGCTTTGCGCTGCCGTTTGTCCTGTTGACCTTAATCCGGCCGCAATGTTTCTGGAAATGCGCCGCGAAGCAGTCGCCCGTGGAGTGCAGGATTTATCTGACTATGGCCGTATTCTTAATTACGAAAAACGGGGGACCTCCACACGCTACTCCTATTATGCGCTCCCTGAAAACTGTGATACGGTTCTGTTTCCCGGTTGCACCTTGCCGGGAACGCGACCCGGCAAGGTAAAAGCCCTTTATGAGCATTTAAATAATTCCATCCCCAATCTAGGTATCGTGCTGGATTGCTGCACGAAACCATCACACGATCTCGGCAGAGAAAAACATTTTCAGGCCATGTTCAGCGAGATGCAGGAATACCTGCGGCAACATGGGGTGAAAAACGTCCTGGTCGCCTGTCCGAACTGCTACAGAGTGTTCAAGCAGTACGGCGAGGCTCTGCAGGTGAAAACCGTTTATGAGCATCTGGCAGAAACCTCTTTGCCGCTAACCACGGACATTTCTGCGACGGTCACGGTTCATGACCCTTGCGCAACCAGAAACGAAGGGCAAATCCACACTGCCATCCGCCAGATTGCCAGAAGTAAATCCCTGAATATTGAGGAAATGAAACACCACGGAGCCAAAACCATCTGCTGCGGGGAGGGAGGGTCAGTGGGGTGTATTCGTCCCGATTTCGCCAAGGGCTGGGGGGTGCGACGCAAAGAAGAAGCCGCAGGGGTAAGAATTCTTACATATTGCGCAGGATGTGCCCATTTTCTTGGCTCTGTAACCCCCACCAGCCATATTCTCGATGTGCTTTTTGAGCCGGAAGCGACCCTTGCCGGCCAGGTGAAAATTGCCAAAGCTCCCTGGACCTACCTCAATCGTTTGCTCCTTAAAAAACATTTTAAAAAGAAAATACCAGCTGCCACACACCGGGAAAGGACTTTTGTCGGGGAAGACACGGCCAAAGGCGGAATGCTCAAACGTATCGCCTTGCTTGCTCTACTTGTTGCCGCCATCGTTGCTGTGCGGATGAGCGGCCTGACCCAATATCTTGAACAGGAGAAACTCCGGGCGATTATGGAAGGGTACGGGGCGCTGGCGCCAATGATCTTTATGCTGACCTATGCGGCTGCGCCTGCCTTTTTTCTCCCGGGCCTGCCGATCACCATAGTCGGCGGCATCCTGTTCGGACCATTCTGGGGCGTTGTCTACAGCATCACCGGGGCAACCGTTGGCGCCTCGATTGCTTTTCTTATCTCCCGGTATATCGGCCGGGGCTGGATAGAAGGAAAATTGTGGAATCCGAAATGGAGGCAGCTCGACATAATGGTCGAGCAACATGGCTGGAAAGCGGTTGCTTTCACCCGTCTTATCCCGCTTTTCCCCTTTAATCTCCTGAATTATGCTTTTGGCCTTACCAAGGTCAAATTTGTTCACTATGTCGTTGTTTCCTTCATCTGTATGCTGCCGGCCTGCATCGCTTTTATTGTTTTTTCGAGTTCTTTGCTGGAGGTAATCAAGGGCAATCTGACGGCAGAATTTATTGTTGGCCTCCTGTTGATAGCCGGGGTGTCAGCGATACCATTTTTTTATAAACAAAAGCAGTAAAACCCAGGGGAAAATACCCCAATGATCATTGGCCTCAAAGCAAAAGAATGCGACAAACCTTGCCATAGCGACCGCCTCAAACCCGCACTCAAGAAAAAGGGGGTGGCGCTGTTCGTCATGCTCGGTGTTGCCCTTTTTGCCACACTGCTCGTCTACAAGTATTTCTATTTTCTCGACGCCTATTTCTATACCTATGAGTTCTACTGGCTGTTTAACGTGAAGAATCTGCAAGCCGCCGATTCGGCGATGTTTGCAGATTATTTCAGGTCCATGGGTGTTGCCACCGAGGCCTTGCCCCAGATGGTTCTTTCCCATCTTATCCAGAATTTTTATCTGCCCTTCAGTAAACCGATCCTGGTTTCCGCCATCACCTCAGCCTTTGGTTTAGGGCTCGGCTCTTTTTTCAGCTATGCCGCTTTTGTCGTTACCGGCATATTCTCCTTTGGCGTGGGTACGTTTTTTTTAGGGGATATTGTCCTGTATCTGCAAGACGGGAAACTGGAAGAATATCAAAAAAACATTGCCACCCCTGCGGCACTTATTGCTCTCATCTTGTTTGCTGTTCCTGTTGTGCCGATTTCCTTTGTCGCCATTGGCGTCGCCGCTCTTAAAGTTCCATTTTGGCGAACCAGCCAATGCATGCTCATGGGGTTTTCGGTCCGTCTCGCCTTGTTGCTTGGCACGCCATTTTTGTTTTTATGAGGGGAGCTGTAACCGGCGCATCGTGCTGTTTATTCGTGTAAAACCGACGAACAAAAAAGAAAGGAGAACACAATGGAATTTCTGAGAAAACGCAGCATTTTACCTTCGCCATTGCACAGAGTAATAATCGGCGGCATTGTAGCGATAGGGATTTGGGCAGGGGTTGGTCTTGGCCTTGGAGCATTAACCGCGCCGGAAGCGTCTGCCGGTACGGCAACCCAGCTGAAAATCGTCAAAGGCGTTAAGCACACCATGACAATTGATCCCAAATCGAAAGAGATTCGGATTACGGCGACGGTGACCAAGGATTGTTCAAAGCCCGGAGTATGTGATTTTGGCAGACGGTTTCAGGCCTTTTTCGGGATGAAAGGCGGAAAAATGGAAAAATACTTCGTCTTTACAACGGATGTCCCCCGCGCCGAAATTAATAAAGCTATTCTGGAGCTCGGGATTGTGTCGCGAAACCAGATCCCCATGGAAGAAGTAGAAGCACGGCGAGGATTGAGCCGCTATACGAAAAAGGATGATTATCTTATGGGCGACCCGATCATTGTGACGGCCAGGTTCAAAAAGGACGGCAAGATTGTGGAGGTGGCCCTGGAAGATTTGATTGAGGAAAGAATCAATGTCGACGGTCATGAAGTTTTCAAGCCGTATACCCCTCATTTCGTCTACCATGGCACCGGTGAGGCAATTCATTTTCCTTCCGGCTGCATTGTCTGCCCATCGGATTGCAATGGCGGTATCATCACCGACAACAGTATCCCCTTAAAACATACGGAAAATTATTACCGGGTTAACTGGAAGAAAATGCCGCCGGTGGGCAGTGAAGCGGAACTGGTGCTTAAATCAATTTATTAGGGCGGATTCCTGGCTGAAAATTCAATAGTCAAGCTTTTTTCTTTAGATGTCAGGGGGGTGCACAGTGCCCGAAGGTATAACGGTTTTTTTTACCGTTGGGAGTCTTGATGAATCGATTACATGACTTTGCCGGGGAAGCCATCGGCACCTGTATCTTGGTCTTTTTCGGCTGCGGCTCGGTGGCTGGAGCCGTGCTGTTTTCATCCCATGCCGGGCTTTTCCAGGTGGCAGCCATCTGGGGGATCGGGGTTACCTTGGCAATCTATGCCACCCGCCATCTCTCCTGCGCCCATCTTAACCCTGCGGTCAGCGTGGCCATGGTCATCGGCCGCCGCATGGTTCCTGCCAAACTCCCGGCGTATCTTGGCGGTCAGTTCGCCGGAGCCTTTCTGGCAGCCTGCCTGTTGTATCTTCTTTTCGGACCATCCATTGGCGCCTATGAAAACATGCACGCCATTGTGCGCGGCGCTCCCGAGTCGGTGCGCACCGCTATGATTTTTGGAGAGTTCTATCCCAATCCCGGTGCAGGCGCAGTCGTTGCGGTAAGCGCTTGGAACGCTTTCGGCGCCGAGGCGGTGGGCACATTTATTCTGGTTTTTCTCATCTTTTCCCTGACCGAGGGGTGCAATGTCGGGCGGCCTGATGAAGCCCTGGCCCCTCTTTTTATCGGCCTCACCGTTACCGTAATTATCTGTATTTTGGCCCCGCTCACCCAGGCCGGACTCAACCCTGCCCGCGATCTTTCGCCCCGGCTGTTCGCCTGGCTGGCAGGCTGGAGGCAGGCCGCTATGCCCGACAGCGGGTACGGATTTTTGACCGTTTATGTGTTGGGCCCATTGGTGGGCGGCTCTCTGGCTTCGCTTTTCTTCACCGCTGTTGTTCAACCACTTATGAACAATAAAAACCAGGCAGGATGCGGTTGCCGGAAATAGCGCTCCAGTCTATCGGACACCATATTTGGTCGTTTTTTTGAGCGGAACCGTTTAGAATAGCGCTCCATCAACATAGAGAGGAGCGGCACATGCATGACATCATCAACTGGCTCGTGGAGAGTATCGGAGCCATGGGATATCCGGGTATCTTTATCCTGATGGCGATGGAGAGTTCGGTAATTCCAATCCCCAGCGAGGTTGTCATGCCCCCGGCCGGATATCTTGTGCATGCGGGGAAAATGGATATGCTGCCCGTTATTCTCTCCGGCACCTTCGGCAGCCTCTTTGGCGCCTACCTCAATTATTTCGCCTCCCATTATCTGGGCAGGCCTCTGTTATTGAAGTATGGGAAGTACGTATGGATCACTGAGGAAAAGTTTGCCAAGGTCGAGACTTTTTTCTTGCGGCACGGAGAGATCTCGACCTTTATCGGCCGCCTCCTGCCGGTGGTTCGCCATCTTATTTCGCTTCCGGCCGGTCTTGCCGGAATGAATCACTTCAAGTTTTCCCTCTACACCCTGCTTGGCGCAGGAATCTGGGTGACGATTCTCACCTGGATCGGTTATTTCATCGGCAGCAATCAGGACCTGATCATGCAATACTCCCATCAGGCAATCATCGGGGTACTGATCCTTTCAGCCCTGCTCGTTGTCATCTACATCAAGATGCAGCCCAAAAAAGAAGACGAACGGGGGTAAAAAAAGAGGACACCCCACAGGGATGCCCTCTTTTACTTTCTCGTCGATTTTCTATTCCGTTCACGGTGAGCCTGTCGAACCGCAGCCTTTTTGTCACTGCTGGCCTTCGGCACGCTCAGTCCGAACGGTACTTGCGTGAAACGCTGTATCAGCGTCCCTTAACGAACATCTCCCCATAGGGCCAGTCCGCGATACCCCCTTCCAAAATCTGTAACCGCTTTTCATCCACCCCTTTGGTCATAAGGTAATTGTAGCTGTTTTTTGCCCCGCTCTTGCCTCTGGGGCAGAGCACTATAACCTGCGCTTTTCCGCTATTGATGATAGGCAAAGTCTTATCCAAACGACCTTTGTCCTCTTCGGTTTTGCCGGGAAAGGCATTGGTTTCGATGGAGCCGGGCAGGTGCTGCTTTGCGAAATCGGCAGCAGGCTGGATATCCACCAGGATTACCTCCTGCTTTTCATCCAGCATCTTTTTGAGGTTTGCCGGGCTGATGTAGTTGGTTGCCAGGGCAGGACCGGCAGCCAGCAGGGTTAGGGCCAGGGATAATGCGATTTTTTTGAACATTGGTATTCCTCCGTTTGGGTGAAGTTGAGTCTATGTATGTACCAGCAGGGAAGAGGGGTTGGCCAATAGGTAATAACGAAACAACTATCTGGTATTGATCAGAAAAAATGATGATGGAGACAGGCGGGGCGGTTTTCGGCGCAGATTATCCAGATATCTTTTCGTATTGGTTCTGTGTTGTGGTCGGTACGAAGGTTTGCTAGGATAATTAATTGTTGGGCATCGATCATGAGATTTTTGCTGAATATCTGAAATGCTGACCTGGCTCCTTAATTTACGTCTGAGGGCAAAATGAAACGATTATTATGTCAATTTCCCTGAATATTATCGAGATTAGTGCCGTAATAATATTACGTAGTGCGGGCCAATATTGTGCTGTCCCGACAACTGTCTATAAGGATATTAGCCCATCCCGCATAGCACATGTTCGAATTCAAATTGGAAGCAAGGTTCGCCAACCTTCATGAGGAACGAGACAAATGAAGAGGTAGACGAAATGCCAAGTCAGATAAGGGGGTACTACAGTTCGCGCAAAAAGAAGCTCCTGAAGGATTTTGATAGAACCTCTGAATTGATGAAAGACGCTCTTTTTGCACGCTACAGCGAGGAATTTTCCAGTACGCTGCAGAGAGAGGCCCACCAGGAATATGAGAAGCTTATTCCGGAGATCCCTTACATTAAAGGGGTACGTGCGAGGGCGTTGAACACCTTTCTCCTCATCACCGCCCAAGAGCTCGCGGCTTATAAGGCGATGACGAAACATGGGAGGCCACCTGCAGAGGCTTGGGAACTGTGCCATCAGGCGTTGCGTTTGAGAGTCGCGAAGATTCCTCGATGGAAAAGGTGGCTGTTGAGGCGTCTCATGTTTTCAAGCCTTATGAGGAAGATTATGGCGAGGCGAGCGAGGCAACAGCAAAAGGTCCGTTTTGGTGACTTCGAGGTCGAGTATCTCGTTGGGGAGGGAAATGCTTTCGATTTGGGCGTTAATTACCTTCAGTGCGGCAATCACCGCTTTATGATGCAACATGGGGGAGAGGTGTTTGCCCCTTACATCTGCATGTCAGACATCGCCTTGAGCGATGCCATGGAATGGGGACTTATCCGCACCCAAACGCTTGCCGACGGCTGTCATTATTGCGATTTCCGTTTCAAGGAAGGAACGGCAACGCAGATTTCCTCGAAAACGCCCGAAGTGCAAGACACGATTGAGAAAATACGCGATAAGGAGAACGAACAAGGCGCTACAGCGGACGGCTGAATGCCGTTGTTGAGCTTGGTCGTTATAAACAAAAAATATGAAAATTCCATTTTTCCATGTAGATGCATTTTCAAGCAAAGCATTCGGTGGTAATCCCGCGGCCGTTTGTGTATTAACTTCCTGGCTTGACAATGATGTGTTGCAAAAAATCGCCGCAGAAAACAACCTGTCTGAAACAGCATTTCTTGTTCCGACATCTCCTGGGAATTATGACCTGAAATGGTTTAGTCCAACCACCGAAATTGACCTTTGTGGTCATGCCACACTGGCAAGTGCTTTTGTCCTTTTCAGCTACTACGATCTCAGCAAAACAGTCTTGAAATTTCAAACCGCAAGCGGAGAATTATCAGTAGAAAAATCCGAAGAGTTGCTTTCCATGAATTTTCCGGCAAGGCCACCAATTGAAGTTGCGCCACCCAAGATTCTTATTGAAGCTCTTGGGGTTGAACCAAGGTATGTACTTGAATCAAGAGATTTGCTGGCAGTATTTGAGGATGAAAATGCAATTCAAAACATGACTCCAGACTTCGACAAAATTAAAAAAATAAAGAGTCATTTCGCAGTAATCGTTTCAGCTCCAGGAGAGACCTCTGATTTTGTATCAAGATTCTTCGTCCCAAATGCTGGCATAAATGAAGACCCAGTAACAGGCTCATCCCATTGCACCTTAATTCCATATTGGGCAAAACGACTCGGGAAAAACAAATTACATGCCTATCAGCTATCAAGTCGAAAGGGCGAATTGTTTTGTGAATACATGGAAGGTCGGGTCAAGATTTCTGGACATTCAACGTTGTATGCAAAAGGCAAAATATTCATATAAAGTTTATAACAAATCAATCAAGCGGGACGTCTAGTACTGCGGCATATCCGCTTTTTAGTTAAGTTGTTTGGAAAAAATTAGGGACATCCCCGTGCTTTTATCGCCGCAGATCAGCAAGCTGAAAAGCTAAGGGGCGACCATACTTTTTCAGCAGTTCCCGGCAGTACAAACAGGCGTTACAGTTTCTGTCGCAACTCGTAATTCTGTCCCAAAAATTCGCAGGCAATTCCTCATTGGCCACATGCAGTCGCTTGGCCAGCCACTCCATGGTATCCATCAAGTCCAGCAGATTTCCTTTATATTGCCGATTCGCATAGCCCCGCACCACCCGTTGCAGAAAGGCGGGTCCCAGGGTTCTGCCGCAGAGTTTAATCACCTCCGCCACTCCATCATACTGATACAGATCCTCAGGCCGGATAAAGGGGGACTTGAACAGTTCCGCCGGTCGCGCGGTAAGCTCCCGGATGCAGCCGAGTTCGCGGTTGACTGCATGGGTTTCGTTGGCTGCCAGTCCGGTATTGGCAAAAGCGATCTGGGCATCATGGGTAAGTTTGAATGGGCAGTGGTCCAGACATCCCTCATTTGCCAATAGTGTCAGTTTGAGTTCGGGGAAGTGCTTGCGGCAGGCGGTTGAAATTTTTTTGAGTGCATTGAATTGCCGGTTGAGGCAGCGATCGAGATTGAGTTTGGCCGGGGGCTTGAAAGCGGTGTTGCCGATGGCGGCAAGGCAGGCCTGCACTTTGGCAAAGGAATCCAGTTGGAAATTAACCCCCGGTATAGCTTCGAGTCGGGAGCAAACCTCCGGGGCAACATCTGAAAGAGCCTGCAACAGGTAGAAATCGACAATGGTGATGCCGTTGAGGGTTCCGGCGGCCAGCAGGGTGTCGAGCGATTTGATGATTACGTCCAGCGCTCTCTTGTCGCTGTAAAGGTGGGGCTGGTGAAAGCGGCTGTTCAGCAGGGTGTATTTTTTAGGGCCGGGCAGGCGGGAGAGACCGGCAGTCAGGTCGGCGAATTCCGGACTGTCTGCGGGACGATGGCGGCCGTCGGGGATGTTGTCCAGAAAAAGGCTGAAATGAACGGAATACAGCGAGTCCTTCAAGTCGGAAAGAAATTCCACATAATTCGGATCGGGTAGAAAAGGAACATCAAGTAAAAGCATATTTGGTTCCCCGGTAGGCGTTTTTTGCGACCGCAATGGCAGTACCTACCATCACATAACATAAAAATATTGTAAGGCATTGGCGTGGGGAACGGTATCGGAAAAATGTTCGATAGTGATCGCCAACTTGTTTTTGGGATCAGTTTTAGTCCGCGACAATTTGCCTCATTGTCTTCGTAAGATTGCGGTGTTAGGCTTTTTGATACCACAATGTGGCGTACTGCAATGTGGCAGGGCGCGATTTGGTGTCGCGCAAGGGTACAATCCAATCCAGACAAGGAGAATGGGCGATGAAAAATGATGAAAACATGGAAAGCAAAGGAGTATCTCGGCGTCAGATGATGATCGGCACCGGAGCCTTGGCGGCAAGTGTGGCCATGGTCCAGTTCGGCGGTTTGCTGAAATCCGCCGAAGCCAAGGATGGTTCCACTGAAAAATGGCCGTGGCCGTATGAAAAGCTCGACCCGGCCAAAACCGCGGAGATTGCCTACGAAGAGTGGTACAGAGTTTTTTGCGGCGCCGCGGTCATCAACAGTGTTTTCAGTCAGTTGCGCGAAAAAGTCGGTGAACCGTACAAATCGTTTCCCACGGATGCCTTTGTTTTTCTAGAAGGCGGCATGGTGGGTTGGGGTACGGTCTGCGGCTCCAACGCCGGCGCGGCCATCGTTGCCAACACCATTATCGGCCCGAGGATTGCCGGCGGCAAAGAGGGCCATCTGATCACCGACGATATGTTCCAGTGGTATTCCGAGGCATCCATGCCGATTTTTGCTCCCAAAAAACCCAAGGTCGCCACTACCCTTGTTAAAACAACAAGTGAATCGCCCTTGTGCCATGTCTCTGTGGGTAAATGGATGAAGGCTTCCGGCTATCATATTGGCAGTCCGGAGCGCAAAGACCGGTGCGCCCGGGTCGCCGCCAGCGTCGCCTATCATCTGGTTGAATTGCTCAATGATTGGAAGGACGGCAAGTACGTTGCCACGGGAACCCATTCGCCGGTCAAGGATTTCGGCATTACCGCTCAGATGAACTGCATGGAATGCCATGCAGGCGGTGTGCCCACACCTCCCATGGCCAAGAAATAATGCTCCATTTTCCGGCGTAAGCCCGGAAGCCCCCCTGGAAACGGTCGCCCACCATCTTTTTGCAACCGTTTCCAGGGGGTCCCCATCCCTATCCTCAGAAGTTTTCTTTCAATTTCCGGAAGAGTTGTTTGTTTTCTCGTTTTGCCGACAATACCCTGGATTT
>Ga0180009_10008550_pt1 | contig 10128 bp, 8 predicted proteins | sample OS_PC_MetaG_FD_123537 | JGI IMG/M metagenome (GOLD analysis project Ga0180009, IMG submission 123537) | Groundwater microbial communities from the Aspo Hard Rock Laboratory (HRL) deep subsurface site, Sweden - OS_PC_MetaG | ecosystem: Environmental > Aquatic > Deep subsurface > Groundwater... | reverse complement strand
TGGAGGAGATGCTCCTTAAGGGCCGGGATATGATCGGATGGGACGAGCGAGGAAACCCTGAGGAAAAAACAGGAAGATTTCGGCGTGGTATCGGTGTTGGCAGGAGCTTTCATACTTCCGGAACCGGCGCGCCGATGCCCGGTGAGGTTATCGATTACTCCACGGCCATGGTCAAGGTCAACGAAGACGGCTCTGTGGATTTTTCTACCGCCCTGATGTGTCATGGGGGCGGGACGTTGGAAGCTGGCGCCAAGATTGTTGCCGAAGAGATGGGTGTTCCCCTGGAGAAAGTCGGCATTTCTCCTGCCGACACACGCTCGACCGGATATGATGTATGCACGCATGCCACAAGAGGTGTCTATTGCGGGAGCGCTTCCCTTCTCAAAGCAGCGAAACAGGCAAAGCGAATTTTGCTGGAATTTGCGTCCCGTCTTATCGAAGTGAACCCGGATGCATTGAAAATCAGTCCGGATGAAGCGTCCGGTCAGGGCATCATCTATCTGGAGGGTGCACAAGGCAAGTCCATAACCGTAGGTGAGGTGGCCAAGACAGCACAGTTTAAGGGTTGGGGAACGGCGATTGCCGTAGAAAGCCACAGACAGGTGAATTGTCCACCCTGTTTTGTTACAAACTTTATCGAGGTGGAAGTTGATACAGAGACGGGACAGATACGCCCGACGCGGGCTGTAGCCGCAGTTGATGCGGGCACAGTTATAAATCCCGACCTTGCAGCAGGCCAGTTGGAAGGCGGACTCAACCGGGGTATTGGTCTGGCGCTCCTGGAGGATACCGATTATGACCATGAGACCGGTGAATTGACCTGCGCGGCGAGTCTTGTGGATTATAAATCATTAACCGCAGTAGATATGCCCTCGTTGGATGAGATTTCCACTTTTTTTGCCTCAACCTATGAGCCCTCCGGGCCCTACGGCGCAAAGGGTGTTGGAGAGGCGGCCAATAACAGCACTGCTGGGGCGGTTGCCAATGCGATTTACAACGCCATTGGAATACGTTTTAAGGAAACGCCCATAACCCCGGAGAAGGTGTTACAGGCATTACGGGAAAAGGAATAGGAAAAGGAAGGTGATGATGATGGTAAATACCAGAATCCTGCAACAGGAATTTGATTACTTTACGCCGAAATCGGCGCAAGAGGCCCTTTCGCTTCTAAGTAAGTACGGATCAGAGGCTAAAATCATAGCAGGAGGCACGGACCTGATCGCTCAAATGAAACTGGAGAAGATCTCCCCAGTTTATCTAATCAATATCCTCCATGTTCCGGAATTGAATTATATTGAGGAAGGGAACGATTTGAGGATCGGCGCGGCAGCAAAGCTGAGGGATGTCCGGGAATTCTGTTCCAACAATAAAGAATATATTGCCTTGTTTGAAGCAGTCTCAGTCCTCGGGAAAGTCCAGGTTTGGAACATGGGAACTATCGGCGGCAACCTTTGCAATGCCTCGCCCTCGGCGGATACAGCCCCGGCCTTACTGGTCTATAAGGCTCGGGTGAAACTGCTCAGTGAAAAGGGAGAAAGAATCCTGGATCTGGAGGAATTTTTCAAAGGCGTCAATACGACTGCCATGGCTCCGGATGAGATAATGACGGAAATTCAGATCGATGCTTTGCCCGAGGCAACGGGGAGCGCTTTCATCAAGGTCGCCAGGGTGGGTGCGGACATCTCCAAGGTTACCTGTGCCGTGGCTGTTGAACGAGATGGAGAGGTTTGCGTGTCATGCCGGATCGCCTTAGGCGCAGTGGCTCCTGTGCCGATGCGGGCACACGAGACGGAACGTATTCTCAGTGGTAATACGATAGATGCATCCCTCGTCGAAGAAGCCGGCCACAAGGTTGCCGAGGAGATTAAACCCATAGACGATGTACGTTCCACAGCCGAATACAGAAGAGGGATAGCGGACGTACTATTCAGGGATGTCTTCTGGAAAGCATGGCGTCGGAGCGGAGGTGAAGAGTAATGAAGAAACAGACAATACAGATAACGGTGAACGGTGAAAAACATGAGCTGGATGTAGAGCTGAACGCCCTTTTGATCAACGTGCTTCGGGAAGAGTTGAGTTTAACAGGGGCAAAATATGCCTGTGGCAATGGACAATGTGGGGCATGCACGGTGTTGATTGACGGGGAATCGGTGTTAAGCTGTCTTACCCTTGCCGTGGCCGCGGATGGGGCGGAGATAGTAACGATTGAAGGTCTGGCAAAGCCTGATGGCACACTTGAACCTGTTCAGGAAGCATTTCTTGATAATGCCGCGATCCAGTGTGGTTTTTGTACGCCCGGAATGGTTATTATGGGCAAGGAATTGTTGGACAAGAATCCTTTGCCCACAGAATCTGAGATCAGGGAGCATATCAAGGGCAATCTCTGCCGATGCACAGGATATCACAGCATCGTTAGAGCGATCAAAAGTTGCATCAAATAGGAAACGATGTTCCCCCGGTCCCTTATGGCGAGCCGTGTGGAGGGGGGAGACAGAGGTCTATGATGATCGAAACAGAATATTTGGCGCCAAGAAACATCGACCAGCTCTTTGAGGGCATTCGAGGTCGAATAGGGCAAGTGAAATTTATGGCAGGGTGCACGAATGTACTTCCCAGTTTGCGAGCGCGGGCCATATCTCCGGGACTTCTTGTGGATCTGACCGGGCTTGAAGAGATGGCTCATATTAGAAAAGTGAATAGGGTGATCTCCGTCGGCGCACTCACAACGATGACAGCTTTGGTATCTTCCGAAATCATCCAAAAGGAGAGTCCTATCCTTGCCTCTGCAGCCCGGCAACTGGGGAACCCCTTGACCAGGAATCGGGCCACGATCGGTGGAAACCTGGCGGATGCCTCTCCTGCGGCAGATATGGCACCCCCGCTTTTGGCACTGGAAGCCACGATCCACACCGCCGGCCCCGAAGGTAAGGGAAGAGAAATCCCTTTGGACCGGTTTTTTCTCGGGCCAAACAAAACCGTTCTGGGCGAGGATGAAATCATTACCCGGATCACCATCCCAAAACCTGAAGATCCATGGAAAGGCAGTCACATTAAGTTCGGGTTGAGAAATGCCATGGCCATCTCTGTGGCGAGCGTCGCCCTGATGCTTGAGATGAAGGAAAATGTGTGTCGGAAGGCCAGGGTCGCCTTGGGATCGTTGTCGCCAACGCCGATACGGGCCTACCTTGTTGAAAAAGAGCTGGAGGACAGGGAAATCACGGATGAGGTCTTGGAGCGATGTACAGTGGCCGTGAACCAGGAGATTTCCCCCATAAGCGACATTCGTGGATCTGCGGATTACCGCCGGCAAGTTGCTGCCGTGCTTCTCAAAAGGGCCATACGGCAAGCCCATATGGGGAGGAAATAGAGATGAAGACCTATGAACTTGGAATCAAACTGAACGGCCAGGCGGTGAGCGCCCAGGTCCATGCCCATGAAACCCTGTTGGATGTTCTGAGGAAAAAACTGGGAGCCAAAGAAGTGAAGAACGGCTGTGGCAAGGGGGACTGCGGCGCGTGTACGGTCATGCTGGACGGAACGGCGGTAAACGCCTGTCTTACATTGGCTTTGCAGGCAAACGGCAGGGAGGTGACCACGGTCAGAGGCGTCGGTACGGAGGACCAGCCCCATCCTATTCAAGAAAGCTTTGTCAGGCACGGCGCCATTCAGTGTGGATATTGCACACCTGGGATGGTCGTATCAGCCAAGGCCCTGCTGGATCGGATCCCGAATCCTGATCGGGGTCAGATCAGAGAGGGGATTTCCGGGAATCTTTGCAGATGCACGGGGTATAATAAAATCATTGAGGCCATTGAAAACGCCGCCTCGAAAGCGCAATCCTAAAACGAGCGGAGATGGACGATGAGTGAGAACCCAAAAAATAAGACTGAAGGCCCTGACTATCAATATATTGGCAAGCCGATGCCCCGTCATGATGCATGGGACAAGGTATTCGGACGAACCAAGTATGCCGATGACTTTGATATGCCCGGGATGCTTTACGGAAAAGTCCTGAGGAGCGCCTATCCTGCGGCAAAGATCCTTTCCATCGACACCTCTGAGGCAGAGAAAATGCCCGGCGTGGAGGCGGTCTTGACGGCAAAGGACGTTCCGAACAATGAGACCGTAACCCGATTCGGCCAGACCCATCAAGTGGGCGGCTTCGAAGGACTGTACCGGGTCCTGGCGGACAAAAAGGTCAGATACATGGGGGATGCGATAGCGCTGGTGGCAGCAGAGACTGAGGAGATCGCTGAAGAGGCTGTCGGGCTGATCAAGGTGGGCTACGAGCCACTTCCAGGCGTCTTCGATCCCCTCGAGGCCATAAAGCCTGGGGCCTATCAGGTAGGAGAAGCGGAGAGCAATGTCATCTGCAGCTACCAAGTCCGAAAAGGGGATGTGGAAGAAGGGTTTGCCAGGTCGGACGTGATCATTGAGAACACTTACAGAGTCCCCTTTGTGGAACATGCATTTATGGAGCCGGAATCCGGGATGGCCTGGGTTGATGACGCAGGGGTTATCACAATTCGCGTGTCCACGCAAGTAATCGAACACTTCAGGGACGTAGCAGAAGTTTTGGGGGTCCCCCACAATAAGGTCCGGGTGATTGCTCCCATGGTGGGCGGAGGATTCGGCAGCAAAGAGGACATTAGCGTTGAAAGCTTCATCGCCCTCCTGGCATGGAAAACGGGTAAGCCCGTCAAGATGACCTGGACCCGGGAGGAATCGATCCGCTCTTCAAGCAAAAGACACCCCTATGTCATGAGATACAAGACCGGTGCCACCAAGGACGGGAAGCTGATGGCCATGGAAGCGGAACTCATTTCAGACGCCGGAGGCCACATTTATCTGAGTCCGTGGGTGCTGCTCTATTCTACGGTCGACGCCACGGGCCCCTATGACATCTCCCATGTCAAGGTCGACGCCTCTACCGTGCTCACCAACAACACCTTCTGCAGTGCAAACAGAGGTTTCGGCTCTCCCCAGGTTTGCTACGCCTACGAGTGCCAGATGGACGAACTGGCCAAGAAGCTGAACCTCTCACCCCTTGAGATCCGTAAGAAGAATTATCTTCACAAGGGAGACGCCCTGGCCACAGGCAGGGTCCTGGATTATGCGGTAGAGACTGAGCAGACGGCAGAAAAAGCCTTAGCGGCCCTCGGTGAACCCTCTAAACCTTCCTCTTCAACAGAGAAGATCGGCCGGGGGCTCGCGTCCGGGTTCATGAGCTATGGCAGGATGACATTTCTCCACGATACGTCCCGTTCCTTTGTGAGCGTGGAACTGGATGGCAGTGTTACGGTCAAATGCGGGCTCCAGGACATCGGCGGCGGGCAGGCTTCATCCGTGGCATCCATCGCAGCGGAGGTCCTCGGGGTTCACATGGAGGAGGTAAAGGTCTTTATCGGCGATACGGCCCTGACCCCGATCGCAGGAACCACCACCGCAACACGAATGCTCTATATGTCGGGCAACGCCACGGTGAAGGCCGCCGAGGCAGTGAAGAATAACCTTCTGCCCAAGGCCGCGGAGATGCTCGAGGCGGATCCAAAGGACCTGGTCTTCAGAGACAAAAAGGTCTTTGTCAAGGGAGCGCCGACCCATGGCATTCCCTTTGATCAGGTGGTGAAGGCATGTGCCGCAGATGGAATCCAGCTCTACAATGTGGCCCAGTTCAATGCCCCTTTCAGGGAGCTGATGGATTTCAAGACAGGTCAGGGTCAGGTCTTTCCGGACTTCACTTTCGGGTCCCACGCCGCGGAGGTATCTGTCGACACAGAAACGGGAAAGGTGAAGGTCTTGAAGCTCGTGGCCTGTTACGATGTAGGTCAAGCCATCAATTCCTTGAGTGCCGAAGGACAGCTTGAGGGCGGGGCCCTTTACGGACTCGGTTATGGCCTCATTGAAGAGGTGATCCTTGACAAGGGGATTACCTTGACGCCTTCTTTTTCTGAGTATCTCATTCCCACGGCTTTGGATGCCCCCCACGTTCGGACCATTATGGTTGAGTCGCGGGATGGCGCCGGGCCCTTTGGGGCCAAAGGGATCGGCGAGCCCTCCTGTAATTCCATCGCACCGGCTGTCGCAAATGCAGTGACCGATGCGATAGGCAGAAGGATTTTGGATATTCCCATAACGCCTGAGAAGATCCTCAGAGCCCTTGGCAAACTCTAATCGTATTTTATTAAGGAGTTAGGATATGGATTCTCGTTTGGCAGTTTTGGCAATTGGCGGAAATTCCCTTATCAAAGACAAAAACAGCGTAGCACTACAGGACCAATACGAAGCCGTGAAGGAAACCACGAGATATGTTGCCGATCTTATAGAAGAGGGTCTCAATATGGTCATCACCCATGGGAATGGGCCCCAAGTCGGCTTCATATACAGAAGAGGAGAATTGGCCCAGCACGAGTTGCCCCTGATACCCTTGGATATCTGCGGTGCAGATACCCAGGGTGCGATCGGGTATATGATCGAGAAGGCCCTCCTGAATGATTTTCGCAAAAGGGGGATCGTCAAGAAGATATCTGCTGTTGTGACTCAAACCCTTGTGGATAGAGACGATGCGTCCTTTCAACATCCCACAAAACCCATCGGTTCTTTTATGACCGAAAAGGTTGCCTCTGCCAACAAGAGACAATACGGGTGGGAGATCCTTGAGGATGCAGGCCGTGGTTTCAGACGCGTCGTCCCCTCGCCGATCCCCAAAGAGATTATTGAACTGGACGCCATCCGCCTTCTCGTGGAAAATGGGTTTATCGTCATTGCCGCCGGAGGCGGGGGCCTACCGGTAATTCGAAATGAAGAAGGGGATCTGGAAGGTCGGGAGGCGGTTATTGATAAGGATCTCGGGTCGTCCCTGTTGGCAAGAAACCTTGGCGCCGATACACTGATCATTTCCACCGCGATCGATGCCGTATACCTCGATTTTGGGCAGAAAAACCAGAAAGCGTTGGGCCATGTCACTCTCTCTGAGATAAAAGGATATTTGGAAGAAGGGCATTTCAAGCCCGGCTCCATGAAACCCAAAGTCGAGGCCATCATTCAGTTTCTGGAAAGTGGCGGAAAGAAGGCCGTTATCACGTCCCCGGAAAACCTTTTGAAGGCATTCAAGGGGGAAGCTGGAACGATCATTACCAAATGAGATCATTTAAAATGGATTGGGTTCAGGAGGCCTGGCGCGGTTGAACGGAAGCTATCGACGCGACCATGTCCATGAAAGTGAATACCCTAAGGAAACGGTAAGAAATATCAAAAAAGAAAGGGGAGAAAAATGAGTTTTGAAGGTAAAGACATCCTTTCCACTGAAAACATGACCAAGGAAGAGATCTTAGAAATCATGAGGGTTGCAGGGAAGATGGAGGACGTCTGCCGTACCCAGCATGTGTCCGATCTCCTGGCGGACAAGATGGTGGCGGTCATCTTTTTGGAGCCTTCCACCCGTACCCGCCTCTCTTTTGAAACGGCAGTTAAAAGATTGGGTGCCAAGTCCATTACTGTGGCGGATGCCAAAAGCTCATCAGCCGCAAAGGGCGAGACTTTGGCTGATACGGCCAGGACTGTAGAGGGCTATGTGGACTGCATTGTCATCCGCCAGCCGGCAATCGGGGGGGCCAAACTGATGGCCGATGCGGTGAGTATTCCGGTGATCAATGGTGGAGACGGCGCTGGCCAGCACCCTACCCAGGCGCTGCTGGATCTCTATACCATTCAAAAGGAGAAGGGCCGGTTAGAGGGGCACAAGGTCGCGATGGTGGGCGATCTGAGATATGGAAGAACAGTGCACTCCCTCTCCTATGCCCTGGCGCCCTTTGCGCCTGAGGAATATATCTTCTGCGCTCCCGATGCTCTCCAGATGCCGGATGAGATAATTTCCCACATGAAAACAAAAAGCATTGCATGCCGGAAAACAGCCTCCATTGAAGAGGCGCTTCAGGCAGACGTCCTCTATATGACCCGCATTCAGAAAGAGCGTTTTGATGATTTTGCCGAATATGAGAGTCTCAAAGGGAGCTTTGTGCTAACCCGAGAGATTCTGGAGAAGGGAAACAAAGAAATCAGCATCATGCATCCCCTCCCCAGGGTGGATGAGATTACCACCGACGTGGACGCGCTTCCCAATGCCGCCTATTTCAGGCAGGCCCATAATGGCGTCTTTGTGCGGATGGCCTTGCTGGCCATGGTCATGGGTAGGGCTTAAGAATTTTATTCCTTTCGCTCAATCTATATGTCAAGAAGGTTTAAGTGATTTCATTGGTTTTTGAACGGGCTATCGGGATATAGCATAATTCAATTAAAAGGAGGGAAAAACTGTAAGAAGAGTTTCAGCAACATTGGCCATATACGCAGTCGCCTTTTCCTTGATGCTCATATTTTCGGCATCAGGAAATGAGGCTTTCGCAAAAACCGTAAAAATCGCCTTTATTGGTCCTTTGACAGGTCCCTATCATTAAACCGAGTGGTGCTTCGGATATCAGACCTAAATTATTTCACCCACCAGGAACTGAAGAGTTCATACTTGTTTTAAAAGGTGAAATTGACTTTTGGCTCGGTTCGGATCAGATTACTCTTAAAGATGGAGACACTCTATATTTTAACGGTGGCCAACCCAACGGATGGGCGAACAATGGGAAGGAGACTGCCGAAGTCCTTTTGATATGGACACCGCCTGTTTGGTAAGAGCCAGACATTTCTCAATATTATTGATTGAATTGAGCAGATCATGATCCTAAATCGATCATACAAGCATAAAGGTCCGACATCCTAAATTGCGGCTTTAGAATAACAATGAATAATATCCTACCAAGAATTATTCCTTTGATTGAAAAAAAGACAATACAATGAAAATGTGGATGGATCCAGAGAGTTGTCGGGGTTGTTTAAGGTGTGAGCTTGCCTGTTCTTTTCATCATAGCGGACATAAGTTTTTCAAACCGACATTATCTAGTACAAGAATATTAAGAAATAATCAAAATAAACAAATAACTATGATACTCGATGAAACCTGTGATCATTGCATAGATGAAGCCAATCCGTTTTGTATTACTGCATGCGTTTTTGGGGCTAGAGTAATCTTGAAAGGAAAAGGGACAAAATGAAAGCCAATTTAAAACGGCCTTTTTCTTATGCGGGAGAAATTGCGCATATTGATCTTAATAATGGCAAAGTGCTTAAAGAGCCTACTGAAAAATATGCTCGGGAGTGGATTGGAGGTAGGGCCATAAATACATGGATCTTGCTTAATAGTTTAAATTCTAAAACAAGATGGTCTGATCCTGAAAACTTACTTTGTTTTGGTGTAGGAACATTGGTAGGGACCCTGGCACCAGGAGCCTGCAGGGTATCTGTTGATACCAAAAACGTTTTTAATAATGGAATTGGTTCAGCCAATGTCGGTGGATTTTGGGGTTCAGAGCTTAAATTCGCCGGCTATGACAATTTAGTAATCTCAGGTCAGGCCAAGACTTCAAGCTATATTTGGATACATGACGATAAAATAGAGATAAAGGATGCGTCATTTATTTGGGGAAAAACTACCTGGGAAACAGAAAAACTAATCCGTGAAAAATTAGGAGATGAACGAATCAGAGTTGCATCAATCGGGCCTGCTGGAGAAAATAAAGTCCGTTCTGCATGCATAATTTGTGATAGCGGATGTGCGGCTGGAGGATCAGGTTGCGGTGCAGTTATGGGTTCGAAAAATCTTAAGGCCATAGCTGTTCGTGGGCATAAGGAAATAAGTATTGCCCATCCGGATGAGTTCATGTCTTTAGTGCATGCGGCCATTAAAAAAATTAACAACTGGAGTTTAATTCATGATATCCGCAAAAAGGGATATTACGGTGCTATGGGTGGCCGGGCTGATTCACCAACATGGGATTGGGGTTATAGACCTGTTAAAAACGGTCAAGATGAATACTGGGAAAAAGAGAAAATTGCCAAAATAAGTGAAACATTTCTACAAGATTACCGTGAGGGTACAGTGGCCTGTTTCAGTTGCCCGATTTCCTGTAAACCATGGCTAAAGATAAAGGGCGGGAGATTTGAGATCCAAGGGGAAGGATGGTGGAACAACTCATCCAATTCATTTTGCACCAAGTTTGATAATCCCCATCTTAAATCTGCTAT
>Ga0180009_10008549_pt1 | contig 10129 bp, 3 predicted proteins | sample OS_PC_MetaG_FD_123537 | JGI IMG/M metagenome (GOLD analysis project Ga0180009, IMG submission 123537) | Groundwater microbial communities from the Aspo Hard Rock Laboratory (HRL) deep subsurface site, Sweden - OS_PC_MetaG | ecosystem: Environmental > Aquatic > Deep subsurface > Groundwater... | reverse complement strand
GTCTACGAGGTCGGTGAGCACGAGGAGCGGCCCTACCTCGCCCTGGAGCATCTCGAGGGGCAGACGCTGCGGCAACGCATGGAGCACGAGCGGCCGAGTCAGCGCGAGATCCTGCGCATCGGGCTTGCCGTGGCCGAGGCGCTGCAGGAGGCGCACCGGGCCAAGGTCCTGCACCGCGACCTGAAGCCGGAGAACGTGATGCTCGGGCGGGATGGGCGGCTGCGCGTGCTGGACTTCGGGCTGGCCAAGGTGTTTCTCGAGCCGAAGGTCGCGCTGGCGGACACCATCACGCCGAGCTCGGACGGCCTGTCCCTCGTGGCTGGTGGCCTCGTCAGCGACACCGAGGACCCGTTCAGGACCCAAACCGGCGGCATTCGCGGGACCTACGCCTACATGGCCCCGGAGCAGTGGAAGGACGAGGAGGCCACCGGCGCCACGGATATCTGGGCGCTCGGCGTCATCTTCTACGAGCTGGCGGCGGGCCGGCGACCCTACAACGAGGCCTCCGTCCTGCAGCACTGCCTGAAGGTCTGCATCCCGGATCCGGTGTCTCCCGTCGAGCAGCACGCCTCGGTCCCCGCCGAGCTGGCCCGGCTGATCGGACGCTGTCTACAGAAGGATCCTGCGGCCCGGCCCTCGGCGGACGACGTGGTCGAGCAGCTGCATGCCATGCTCTCGGACAGGACCGAGACCGAGCCGTCCGAGGACCAGAGCCCCTTTCGCGGCCTGCTCCCCTTCGACGAGCGCCACCGCCGCTTCTTCTTCGGCCGCGACTCGGAGGTCGCGATGTGCATCGAGCGCCTGCGCGACGAGCCCTTGCTGGCGGTGGTGGGTCCGACCGGGGCGGGGAAGAGCTCGTTCGTTCAGGCGGGCGTGATCCCACGGCTGAGAGAGAACGGGCCGCTCGACCTGCTCAGGGTGCGGCCGGGGAGCAGGCCGTTCCGCGCGCTGGCCGCGCGGATCGTCGCCGCCCAGCATCAGAACCCCGGCACCGGGTCGGGCATCGAGGGTGTCTTCGGCGTCGGCGCGGCGAGCGGGGCGGCGGTGGCGATCCAGGACGGAGAGGAGGGGTCGGGCGGCGCCGAGCGCCTGGCTCAGCAGCTGCTGGCCTCGCCCGCCCTGCTCAACCTGGTGCTCTACCGCCTCGCCGAGCGCAAGCAGTGCAGCGTGTTGCTCTTCGTCGACCAGATCGAGGAGCTGTACAGCCTGGTCGAGGACCCGACCGTGCGGCAGCGATTCATGGAGGCGGTCTGCGCGGCGGCCGACGACCCAAGCATGCCGGTGCGCGTGATCCTGACGCTGCGCGAGGAGTTCCTCAGCCGGCTGGCGGTGGGGCCGGGCGTACGGGAGGCCCTGAGCCGGATCGTGGTGCTGCGCAGCCTGGGGACCGAGGCCCTGACCGATGCCATCACGCAGCCGGTGGTGGCGGTGCGCTACGCCTTCGATGATCCCGAGCTCCCGCGGGAGATGGTGACGCAGGTCCATCACGAGCTCGCTGCGCTGCCTTTGCTTCAGTTTGCCGGCCAGTTGCTCTGGGAGCGCCGGGATCGGACGCGCCGCACCCTCTGTCGCTCGGCCTACGACGAGATGGGCGGCGTGGCCGGAGCTCTGGCCCAGCACGCTGACGGGGTGCTGGCGGGGCTGCGTGGCGACGAGATCGATCTGGCCCGGGCCATCTTCCTCAGGCTCGTCACGGCCGAGGGGACGCGGCAGGTGCTGACGCGCTCGCACCTGCTCGGGGGACTGGGCCCTGGCGCGGAACTTGTGCTGGCTCGCCTGGTCGAGGCTCGCCTCCTGACGGTCAAGCAGTCGGAGGAGGGCAGCGAGCCCGAGCTGGAGCTGGTGCACGAGTCGCTGGTGGCCACGTGGACCCGCCTGCGCCGGTGGATCGACGAGGGTCAGGAGGAGCTGGCCGCGCTGGCCCAGATCGGCCAGGCGGCCGAGCTGTGGGAGAAGCGGGGTCAGCTCGGAGACGAGCTGTGGCAGGGCGACGCCCTGCGCGACGCCATCCGCGCCATGGAGCGGTCCTCGACCGAGGTGCCGGGGCACCTGGCCCGGTTCCTGGAGGCCGGCAGGCGCAGGCAGCTGTGGAGGGCGCGGCGGCGCCGGTGGGTGCGGGCAGGAGCCTTCCTCGTGGTGCTGGCGGTGGCCCTGGTCCTCGCCGCCCAGAATCGCGAGGCGCGCCGGCAGCGGGAGGCCGCAGAGCTGCGTCGCACGGAGTCGGAGCGGCAGCGGGCAGTGGCGCTGCTGGAGGGAGCCCGGGCGGCGCTGACGCGTGATGACCTGCTCGAGGCCAGGGCCAAGGCGCGGGGCTCGCTGGAGGTGCAGGACTCGGCCCAGGCCCGCCTGCTGTGGGGGCGGCTGGCCCGACACCCCCAGCTCTGGCGCCGGACGCTCGGCGGCAGCCTGTACGCCGTGGACTTCTCGCCCGATGGGCAGAGCGTGGCGGCGGCTTCGGGCGACGGGGTCACCTACCTGTTCGATGCCAAGACGCGTGCGCTGATCCGCATCCTCAGGGGTCATCGGGACTACGTCTTTGCCGTGGACTTCTCGCCAGACGGGCGGCGGCTCGCAACGGGCAGCTGGGACAGGACGATCCGGCTGTGGGACGTGCGGCGGGGCAGCGTGGAGCGTGTCCTGCGCGGCCACACCGACCGGATCTACGGTGTACGCTTCAGCCCGGACGGGCGCCTGCTGGCCTCGGCTAGCAAGGATGGCAGCGTGCGTCTGTGGCAGGTCGCGAGCGGCGCCGAGCAGCGTCAGCTGCGCCACGATGCGTCGGTGTACGCCGCGAGCTTCAGCCCTGACGGGCGGCTGCTGGCGTCGGCCAGCAAGGACCGGACGGTCGGGCTGTGGCAGGTGGCGACCGGCTCGCCGACGGCGGTGCTCCGGGGGCACGGCGACGAGGTGTGGGGCGTGAGCTTCAGCCCCGACGGGCGGCTGCTGGCCTCGGCGAGCAAGGACCGCACCATCCGGCTGTGGCAGGTCGCTGCCCCTGCTGGCCCGGCGAAGGTGGTCCTCAAGGGACACCAGGCCGGGGTGTGGGCCGTGTCATTTCGCGCCGACGGAGGTCAGCTGGCCTCGGCCGGCTGGGATGGAACGGTCCGGCTGTGGGACCCCTCCTCGGGCAAGCAGCTCAACGTGCTGCGCGGCCATGCTGGCGATGTCTGGGGCGTGAGCTTCAGCCCGCGCGGACAGGTGCTGGCCTCGGTGGGCTACGACAAGACCCTCCGTCTGTGGCGAACCGATGTCGGCGACCGGCAGCCGCTGCACCAGGGTCACACCGGAGAGGTCTTCGCCGCCCGCACCAGCCCCGACGGGCGCCTGCTGGTCTCGGGGGGCTGGGATGGAACGGTGCGGCTGTGGGATCGGGCCTCGGGCGCTCAGGTCGGCCTGTTCCCGGGCCACGCCGGCGACGTGCGAGGGCTGAGCTTCAGCCCGGACGGTCGCCTCGTGGCCTCGGCCGGCCTGGACCGCACTGTTCGTCTGTGGGACCTGGCCTCGGGCGCGCTCGAGCGGGTGATCCGCGGGCACACCGGAACGGTCTGGAGCGTGAGCTTCCACCCCGGCGGGGGGCTCCTGGCATCGGGCAGCGCCGACCACTCGGTCGTCGTCTGGGACGTGGCCACCGGCCTGGTGCGCCGGACGTTGAACGGCCACACCGGCGACGTGCGGAGCGTGGCCTTCTCTCCGGGCGGGCGAATGCTCGCCACCGCCGGCGTGGACCGGACACTGCGGCTGTGGGCCATGCCGGGAGGAAGGGAGCTGCGGGTACTTCGCGGGCACGACGATGCCGTGACCAGCCTGAGCTTCAGCTTCGACGGCCACCAGCTTGCGACCGGGAGCAACGACCGCACGGTGCGGCTGTGGGATGTCGCAACCGGACGGAGTCAGCCGCTGGGCCGGACCGGCGGTCGGGTCAACGCGGTGAGCTTCGACCGTTCAGGCCGGCGCCTGGGCGCGGCCACCTCGGAGGGGCGGGCCTGGTTCTGGAGCCTGCCGCCTGTCGGGCAGCCTCTGGTGATCCAGGCGCACGACGGTGAGGTCAACGGCATCGACATCGACGGTCTGGCTGTCACGGCCGCCGACGATGGCACGCTACGGACATGGCAGCTCCCCTCGGGTCGGCCACGCTGGAGGGGGCCCCTGATGGCGGCGGATGTTCCGCTGCTGGTGTCTCACCAGGGAGAGGTCGCGCTGACCGGAGGCAGGCTCCGGGTCGACGATCGCAGCTGGCACGGTGTGGTGCAGCAGGAGGCGCGCATCGCGGCGATCGAGCACACCTCCCTGTGCCTCGTCAACCACGACGATCGCCTCCAGCTGTGGGACACCGAGTCCGACCGGAAGCTGCTGGATCGTCCGCTCGAGTGTGGATCGGGCGCACAGGACAAACACTGCGCGCGAGGCGGGGGGCCTCTCCTGGAGTGCGGGCCGAGCGCGCGGGACAAACACTGTGCGCGCCAGATCCTCGCGCGACCCGATGGATGCGTCACCCTCGCCGGCGGGCGGGTCCGGTTCGACCCCTCCTCCGGCCCCCGTCGAGAGCTGGTGGCCGCCGGCGCCACCGCCATCGCCGTCGATGGCAAGGAGCTCCTCGTGGCCGCGGGCCGACGGGTGTTGACCTTGGCCGCTGATGGCCGGCCGGGCAGGGTCTATCCGGCCGACGTCGGCGTGAGCGCCATCGCACGCGGCGAGGTCTGGCTGGCGCTGGGATACCACGACGGGAACATCGAGCTCGTGCCGCTGGGGGCCGGCGCAAAGGGACCCCGGCTCTCCTTCGAGCATGTCCCATCCAGCCCGGTGTCGAGGGTGCTGTGGGGCCCCCGGCAGACGCTCGTCGTGGGTTTCGACAACGGCGTGCTCGGCGTCTGGGACTCCAGGACCGGAAGCCGTCTGGATGACGCGCGTCTGCACGGACCCGTGGTCCACCTGGCGTACCGGGCAGGCATGGTGCTGGCCGCCACAGAGCTCGGAGGCCACCTGAGCTGGGACCTGCGCGTGCTGGAGCAGGACAGGTGTGCCCTGCTGCGCGAGGTCTGGCGCGAGGTGCCGCTGCTGTGGGTCGGGGGGCTGCCGGTCCTCGGGCCGCCCCCCGCCGGCCACCGCTGCGCGGGACGTTGATGGACCCGGGTGGGCGTGGTCTAATCACAGGGTGCGTCTCTCGCGAACCATGCTTGTTGGCTGCGCCTGCTGCCTGTTCCTGGCAGGGTGCAAGGGGGAGGACCCTTCTTCCGATCCGGACGCGGGTGCCCCCGACGCCGACGTCACCGGCGGTTGTCCCGAGGGTTTTCGCCTGCGGCCAGGAGTGGGCGTCAGCGGGTGCGAGCCGATTCTGCCGGGGAAGGCCTGCACGCCCGGCAGCATGCCGCGGATCGGCGCCTCCTCGTGTCAGCCGGTGGGGTGGACCGCCTGCCCGTCCGGCTTCAAGACCGGAGCAAACGGATGGGGCTGCATCGACCAGCTGGCCAATTCCCCCTGCACCGGCGCCACGATCGAGGTGCTGGGGCAGAGCGGCTGCGCTCCGCTCGGCGCCTGCACAGGGACCTTTCCTCCCGCAGGTGCGACGCACTTCGTCGACGACAGCTACTCCGACGGACAGCTGGACGCGACCCACTTCCGCAGCATCGGCGCGGCCCTGACGGCCGCCCCGGCCGGCGCCACAGTGGCCGTGGAGGCCGGGACCTACGCCGAGAGCCTCACCTTCGGCCGCCCCGTGAAGCTGGTGGGCCGTTGCCCGGACCAGGTGGTGCTCAAGGGGGCGCTGGCGGCCCCGGGTCTCACCGTCTCGGCCACGAAGGACGTGTCGGTCAAGGGGCTGACCATCACGGGCCACCTGGTCGGCGCCCGCGTGGAAAAGGGCGGCGGCGCGGACCTCGAGCAGGTCGTGCTCTCCGCCAACCAGGATCTGGGGCTCGCGGTCTGGGACGCCACGACGGTTGTCACCGGCAGGCAGGTTGCGATCCGCGGCACCCTGAGCGCCGCCGCCGGGGGGTTCGGATGGGGCATCAGCGTCGAGGGGGGAAAGCTGGAGCTGGATGACAGCGTGCTCGGCGGCAACCGGGGCATGGGGATGGCGGTGACCAAGAACGGAACGGGCAGGCTCGTCCGTTCGGTGGTCCGGGAAACCGCGGCGAACAACACCGGCGCGGGCGTCGGGGTGGTGGCCCAGGATGGGGGAGCGGTCGAGCTGGACAGCAGCGTCCTGACCGGCAATGTCCAGTACGGGCTGCTGGCCAACATCGGCCACGGCCGCGCCTCTGTCTCGAGAACGGTGATCCGGGACACTGCCGCCGCCGGCGGCAACTATGGCCGGGCTGTCCAGGTGGACTCGGGCGGCGAGGCCACCCTGACCGAGGTCACGCTGGTCCAGAACAGGGAGCTGGCCCTGTCGGTGGAGGGCAAGGGCAGCAAGGTCACGATGAAGCGGGCGAGCATCCTCGAGACCCAGCCCGGGGCCGGGGGGATCTTCGGTGTGGGGGCCGGGGTCCAGCAAGGCGGTAGGCTGTCGCTGGAGGAGACCGCGGTCGTCGGGTCGCGCTACTACGGCCTGTTTGTCGCCGATGCTGGCAGCGAGATCGAGCTGGACCGGTCGCTGGTCCAGGACACCCGCTGCGACACGAGCGGCCAGTTCGGCCGGGGGATCGAGGTGGTCGACGGGGGCAAGGTCACGCTGCGCGACAGCGCGCTGCTCGGAAACCGCGAGTACGGCGTCTTCGTGGCGGGCGCGGTCGGCGGCAAGCGAGCGGAGGCGGTGGTCTCCTCGTCGCTGATCCGCGACACCACGGCCATTGCAGCCCACAGGGGCGGGGTCGGCGTGGCCGTCCAGTCCGGCGCCCGGGCCGAGCTGGATCGGAGCGCCCTGATCGACAACCAGGCCGTGTCGCTGTTCATCTCCGACGGCAAGGGCGGCTCGGGCGAGGCCTGCGAGGCGAAGGTCTCCCGTTCGCTGATCGGGCCCACTCTGCCGGCACCGGACGGGAGCCAGGGGGCGGCGGTGGTCTGCGGTGCGCCCCTGACCATGGCATCGTCGGTGGTCACCGGCAGCCACGGCTTTGGAATCCTGGTGGCCAACCCGGGCAGCTCCGCCAGTCTCGTCGAGGTGGTGGTGGACAACACAGTGGTGGAGAAGGACAGCGGCGAGTATGGCCACGGGCTGGTCGGGGGCGCCGGCTCGGTGATCGAGCTCGATGGCTGCGAGCTGACTGACAACGCGGGGGTGGGGATGGCGTTTTCGGGAGGCTCGGGGGTGGTGGCCGCGTGTGTGATTGCCCGCAACAAGGTGGGCGCCCACGTGCAGGGTGGCTCGAAGCTGGTGGAATCCGCGAGCAAGCCTGCCAGCCCCGTCGCCGGACAGGTGATCGTCACCACGGATACGCAGTTCGTGGACAATCTGACGCGTGTGGGGAGCGGCGAGATATCCCTACCAACCTTTGTTGCTCCCTGACGGGAAGAACCGGGTATGTTTTTCGTAATACCCATTACCTGAAACAAGTTCAATATGTTGGCCGTCGAGGGAGGCTGCATGAGACGAGGACTGACTCTGAGCCTTGTGTTGGTGTTGGCTGCGTGCGGCGAGCCAGCTCCCGAGCTGCCATCTGGAGTCTCCTGTGCCGAGGTTCACCTCGGTGGTCAGGATTCCGCCACCCTGGCCCAGGTCCTGGCCGGTGCGCAGCCGGGCGACTGCGTCCTCGTCGGAGATGGTACCTTCACGGGATCACTGACAGTTCCAAAGGGGGTGAAGCTCGTCGCCGAGGCGGGAGCTGCGCCGGTGTTCGAGGGTGACAGCCCCGATGCTCCCGCCATTCGAGTGCTGGGAGGCGCAGGCTCGATGGTGTACGGGGTGCTGGTGGCCTCGGCTGTCGGTGTGGGCGTGCAGGTGGAGGGCGACGGGGTCGAGCTGCGAGAGGTGACGATCAAGGGCAGCCACCGCGGCCTGATACTCTACTGCGCCGGCACCGGCTGTCTCGGACAGGTGCTGCTGCACAACCTGGACCTGATAAAGAACGACATTGGTATGTGGGCCAGCCATCTGACGATCAAGATGGAGGGGGGACAGGTGCACCAGAGCGGGGTGCTCGGCAGCCTGACCTCCGGGCTGGGCGTCACGCTGGTCAACGGCGCCCGGCTGGAGATGGTGGGGACCCACGTGACCGAGAACCAGTATGGTCTGGTGATGGATGGCGCCAACACGTCGGCGAAGCTCACCGATGTCCAGGTGATGTCCAACACCGAGCGGGGCGTCTGGCTGCAGCACCTGCGCGGCACCGCGGCCGCCCCGAGCGTGCAGATCGATGGCTCGACCCTGATCCAGGGCAACGCCCACACCGGCGTCGGCGCGGTAGACTCCACCGGCATCGTGATCCGGGGGGCGACCATCTCGGGGACCCTCGCCCGGCCGGCAATGACCTCCCTCGGAACCACGGCTGACGTGGGCGACGGGATCGGTCTGTTCAGCAACACGGCGGATGTCACCGTCGAGGATGCCCGGCTGGAGGGCAACGAGCGCTGCCAGGTGCTCGTCGATCAGGGCGGGGAGAACATCCAGATCGTCAGGGGCACGATCAAGGCAGCCGCGGGCCAGGCGATGGTGGTGGTGCAGAACACCACGGCGTCGGTCGGCGTGAACCCGGCTGCGAAGTCGACGGGGGCCGCCGAGATGCCCGTCAGCGCGCCGGATGTCACCCTGCCCACGCTGGGTCAGTAGTCGCGCATCCCTTGATCGATGGCCGGCGATGAGGTAACGCGGGCCGCATGCTCTCGTACCTCAGGAGCTACATCTCGCACGGCGGCGCCATGCTCCGCGACCGCCGACGCAACCGCAGGTGGGCCAGGGCTCTAACCGCGCGGCTGGAGCAGGGGTCGCTGCTGGCGCCACCGCCGCCCATCGTGCAGCTGATGGTCACCGAGCGCTGCAACCTGCGCTGCAGGATGTGCAACTCCTGGGGGGACAGGGGCGTCTACCGCGAGGACCATGTGCCGCAGCAGATGGACCCGGGCCTGCTCGATGCGGTGCTGAAGCAGGTGGCGCCTTTTCGACCGCTGCTGAGCATCCACGGCGGCGAGCCGCTGTTCCACGACGATCTCCCCGGCGTGATCGACCAGCTGGCCGGGCTGCCCCTCGACCTGATCATCACCACCAACGGTACGTTGCTCGGACCGCACGCCGACCGACTCGCCCGGCTCGACCGGGGGGCCTACCTGGTCTCGATCGACGGTGCGGAGGCGGCCCACGACCGCATCCGCGGCGCCGGCTCGTTCTCGGCGATGCGGGACGGGGTGCGGGCCCTCGTCCGGGCCTACCGCAGGCGGGTCGGCCGGCTACCGCTGTTGATGATGAACTTCACCATCAGCGAGTTCACCACCCACGATGACATCGTCCAGGCGTTCGATGTGGCCCGAGCTCTTGAGCTTCTGGTGATCAACTACACCCTGCGCTGGTTCGTGAGCGAGGCGGTCGGCTGGCGGTACGAGCTCGAGCTCGAGCGACACTTCAACGTGGCCTCGTCCGGCACCTGGCGTGGTTTCCTGGGTGACGTGAGCGACATCGACCCGCGGGTGATCGCCTCGGCCCTGACCGCTGTGCAGCGCCGCTGCACCCCGCTCCGCCCGCCCTTCATCAAGGTCTTTCCTCGGCTGCCGAGGCTGGACGCCTCGCACCTCGCCAGGTACTTCGGCGACCACGGCGACACCTTCGGCCGGCAGCGTTGCCTCTTCCCGTTCTACGCGCCGCGGATCTACGCCAACGGGGACATGGTCTTCTGCCAGGGCTACCGAGATCTGGTGGGGGGGAACCTGACACGGATGCCGTTCGAGGCGGCCTACCAGAGCGAAACGGCGCGCAGGCTGCGAGAGTTCTGCCTGCGGCGCAGGTTTTCGATCTGCAGCCGCTGCTGCGGGCTCTACCTCAGCTACTGCGCAGACACGTTCCAGGACCACTGGCGCCGGCCGAGCTGACGCTGCCAGCCCGTCACCGAGATACGGCTGTCCATACGCTGATCAGTGGCACTGGTGCCAGGTGTAGCTCGTGTGGGGCGTGGGGTCGCCGTTCTTGTCCACCACGGAGTCAGGGCCGATGTTGTAGTTGGAGGTCGCCAGGGTCTTGCCGCAGCTGAACTTGGCGACGGTGGGC
>Ga0180009_10008548_pt1 | contig 10130 bp, 7 predicted proteins | sample OS_PC_MetaG_FD_123537 | JGI IMG/M metagenome (GOLD analysis project Ga0180009, IMG submission 123537) | Groundwater microbial communities from the Aspo Hard Rock Laboratory (HRL) deep subsurface site, Sweden - OS_PC_MetaG | ecosystem: Environmental > Aquatic > Deep subsurface > Groundwater... | reverse complement strand
GGGAATTAGCCCTTGTCCGCCTGGCGGATTAAAGTATATGATATTTTTTTTTAGATACTGAGAAATTCTGCTTGACACTGAAGAGATTCTTAGATAATCATTTTATCAGATTGTCTGACATTTATTATTTAAAACTCAGCCATGAACAACCAAAAAACAATATTTGCTCCCATCAAAAGGACGAGGACCTTCGAAGACGTATCCGACAAGATTAAGCAACTGATTTTTAATGATGTCCTTAAGCCTGGTGAGAAACTCCCTTCCGAAGCACAACTTGCTCAACAGTTTGGCGTGGGTCGTCAAACGGTCAGAGAAGCGCTGCGTCTTCTGGAGATTTCCGGTTTCATTACTATACACAGGGGAGGTAGCGGAGGACCGATAATCAAAGATACAATCCTTAATAGGATAAGCGATCTCTTTTTGGACGCTTTTCGAATGAAAAAGGTTACATTAGCAGAGTTAACAGTAGCTCGGTTAGAAATTGAAAAGGTGGTACTGAATTATGTGATCGACAATGTTGAGGAATCGGATATTAGAAGTCTCCAAAAAAATGTCGCTGAAGCGAGGAAGAAAACAGACAATAACATAGTAGCCACTGAAGAAAATATTCAGTTCCACATTTTGCTGGCCCAAGCCTCCAGAAACCACGTTTTTTTTATTGTTGTCGAATCGATTATGGCCATAGTGGGTGATTTTCTCAGTCGAATCGGGCCGGATGTTGAAACTTCGGATAATGTAGTCTCATATCATGAAGATATAGTAAAAGCAATTGCCGAGAAGAAGCGAACAAAAGCCATCAATTTACTCGAACAGCATTTACTTGAAGTAAGAAACCGGCTCAAGCCTTTTGTTAACCAAAAAAAAGAGAGCAATTCAAAATAGATGGGAAACAGATAAGGCGGCCAAAGATCTGAACGGGGAGAAGGTCCGCATATTTTCTTACCTCATAAGTATCTCAATAAACCTACTCGCGGTCCTGCCTGTGTCCGGAACAACGACGTACTCCAGTCTGTCTGTCTACGTCAATAAGATTCGCAAGCCTCATTGCCGGGAGTATTTAGAAAAAAACAAATCCACAAGAAAGGAGGGAAAAAATATCTATAAACCTTTTTTACAAGAACGAGGAGGTATTAAAATGAAAGACAGGTTAGTGTTCAAAAGAATGAGTATAGCAGTCATACCGGTATTGGTACTGGTGGTTTTTTTATTCATGACAGGTGCTGTGTGGGGAGCAGAGTGGCCAAAAGACGTAGCTGTCATCTCACCGGCACCAGGAGCCTCAGTCCATATGGTACTCGTGGGCTTCGGCCAGGTCGTGCCAAAGTACACACCAATAGAAAACTGGATTGTACAGCCCCTTGGAGGACCTAAATTGTGGTTACCCATGATGAAAGCGGGTAAATGTGATTTTGCCAATCACAGTGCTGCTGACATCCTGAATGCCTTTTTAGGTCGTGGACTTTATGCCAAGATGGGTCCCCAAGCTGTGCGTACTGTCGCAGCTGGGCACGATTATATGTTCATGTTTTGGACAACGCCAGACAAAGGCATACATTCAATTAGCGATCTTAAAGGCAAGGTTGTTTATGTGAAATTCAAGGCAAACCCCATGTTTACAGAAATGGCACAGAACCAATTAGCATCTGCTGGCTTGACCTTCGATGACCTAAAATCTGTATTGGCATTTTCAAGTATTAAAGAGGCCATAAGGGGTCTCATCGAAGGCAGAGTAGATGCCATACTATACCCCGTTGTGCCTGGTTCGGTAATGCAAATAAACGAGGCCAAGGGGGAGTGCGCATTTGTTAATCTTACAAAGAAGCAGGCCAAATATGTGGCTGATCACATGGAGGGATACTATATAGATGATATACCGGCAAATGATCCTCGATTCCGGAACAAAAGCCCAGTACCCAATGCCATCTGTTATCAGAATGCCATGTTCACATCAGCCAATATGGATCCAGATATTGTATACGGTGTAGTTAAGGCTATTTTTGACCACAGTGATGAATTTGCAGACACTCATCCTGCTGCGAAATACTGGAACTTGAAACACAGGCCAATTTGCCTCGCTGTGCCCTATCATGAAGGTGCTATCCGGTATTTCAAGGAAAAAGGGCTCTGGACAGAGGAGGCCCAGGCGTACCAGGAAAAGGTGTTAAAGAGACAAAAGTAGCATTAAACAGTCTGAAAATAAGCAATGATCCGTTACTGGCCCGGGGCATTAATGCCTAAGAGAAAGGGCAAAAGATGAATGAATCTGAAGCTGGCATGACCTGGAAAGACCGCGGTCTGAGATCAAATCTGGCAGTTTTTATAGCAATTGTATGGTCTATCTATACTCTTTCTTACCTGTGCAATGTTTTCTTTTATTTAGGTGTGGTTGTTTATCCCCTCACCCACAGGGCCATCAGCGCGGGGCTCATCTGTATTCTGGTATATCTTCTTTTTCCCCCACGAAAGGGGATGCCGATAGACAAACTGAAATGGTATGATGTGGCACCTATTGTTATAATCATTGCCGGCTGCACTTATATCGCTGTGAACGCAAACGCCCTGGTTGCTGAAGGGAGGCTAATACCTTATCGGTCTGAGATGATTTTGGCCTCCCTTCTCTTCATCTCTGTAATAGAAGCCACCAGACGCACTATAGGTTGGGTCTTAGTCGGTCTAATAGCCTTTTTCTTTTTTTACGCTATCTACAGCAACCACTTCCCTGGTTTTTTGCGCAGTACGGGCTTTTCCTATCCCATGGTGCTGGGCTGGATGTACCTCAGTGCAGAGGGCTTCTGGGGGATGATCATTGGAATTGTATCCACAATTGTCGCCGGATTCATCATATTTGGAGGCTTTCTGAGAGCGTTGGGGGCAAGTCAGTTTTTTAGTGACCTTGCCCTTGCCTCAGCAGGCTCTATGAGAGGCGGTGCAGCTAAGGCGGCTGTTATTGCCAGCACCTTTTTCGGAACCATATCAGGTTCCACCGCGGCAAATGTCGCTACAACTGGACAGATCACCATCCCACTGATGAAAGAGACCGGATATGGGAAAAATTACGCGGGTGCGGTCGAAGCCACCGCCTCCCTTGGTGGTATGTTTATGCCACCTGTTATGGGAGCAACGGCCTTTCTCATCGCCGAATTCCTCCAGATTACCTATTGGAGTGTCTGTGTTGCAGCCTTTCTTCCAGCCATCGCCTATTATGCGACCCTGCTCGCGCAGGTCGATCTGGAGGCTGCTAAAATCGGCCTAAAAGGGCTACCCCGCGAAAATTTGCCATCCCTGAGAAAGACACTAATAGGGGGATGGCAGTACCTGGTGCCTGTTGTGATTCTCCTGTTCCTTTTGGGAGTTCTCAGGTATTCAGCACAAACGTCAATCATGTATACACTTGGGGCCCTGATTGTTGTGAGCTTTATCAAGAAGGAAAGCAGACTGACTCCAAGAAAATTGCTTTCCGCACTTGAAGATTCAGCTAAGGGGATGATGCCCATAATCCCACTTTGCACGGCTATTGGTATCCTCATTGGCTCCATACAAATGACCGGTGCCGGAACTCAGTTTACCTCTGAGATTCTCACCATAAGCGGTGGTAATCTCATGGCTCTCCTGGTAATGACCGGGTTCGCTGCCTTTATATTAGGCATGGGTATGACTGCCGTGGGTGTCTATATATTGACGGTTGTCCTGCTTGCCCCAGCGTTAATAAAAGCAGGAGTAGAACCAATCGCGGCCCATATGTTTTTATTCTACTTTGGATGTCTATCATTTATCACGCCACCGGTATGCGTGGACGCGTATATCGCCGCTGGCATATCTGGCGGTAGCCCTTTTAAGACAGGTTTCCGCGCCGTGCGCCTGGGCTTTGCCGCCTTTCTTGTGCCCTGGGCATTTATATTTAATCCTGGCATTCTAATGATCGGTTCCCCTTTAGAGATAGCCATTGCTTTTTTCTTTGTTACTCTGGGAGCAGTGTCAGTAGGGAGCGCCTTTGAAGGTTATCTTCTCACCAACCTCAGAAAGTGGGAAAGTATTTTGCTGGCATTAAGCGGTATTTGTGTATTTGTACCGAATGCCATAACCAGAGGATTTGGGCTTGCTTTTCAGGCTGTGTTTTTATGTACGCAAATTATTAGAACAAGGAAGTCCAACTGATTGAAATAACGAATAAAAAATAAAGTGGCAGTCTATTGTCACACAGAAAATACAATACCAAGAAAGGGCCAAACATGAGAATTGATATTCATAATCATTTTTATCCTACAAAGTTTCTTAAACAATTGGAAAATGTCGGCTCAACCGTTGGGATCACCATTGAGACAGACGAGTGGGGGCGACAGCTTCTTGTCCAGCACGGAAACCGGTTGGTCACCATTACTCCTCCTATGAAAGATATCAACACACGATTGGAAGACATGGAAAAAGCGGGATTCGACATGCAGGTCCTTACACTGTCCATTCCGAGTGTGGATATCTTCCCAGTCGAGGAGGGTGAAAGCCTGGCCAGGATTGTCAATGACGAAACGGCCGAGATCTGCCGTGACCACCCTGACCAATTCATGGGCTTTGCCACCCTGCCCTTTGTTGACCCGGATAGAACGGTGAGAGAACTGGAGCGCTGTATCGAAGACTTGGGACTCAGAGGGGCCTGTATCGGAACAAACATAAACGGTATGCCCCTGGATGACCATCGCCTCTATCCGTTCTATGAACGGATAGAGGATTACGATTTGCCAATCCACATCCATCCCCGGGCACCGCTGGACAAAGAGACGTATAAAGACTATCGACTCGGACCTATGATCGGCTTTGAGATGGAGCTTTGTGTGGCCGTTGTCCGTTTGATCATGGGTGGGGTCTTGGAGAGGTACCCAGACCTGAAATTTATTGTCTCCCACCTTGGGGGAGCCATCCCCTATCTGGCAGAGCGGGTACAAAACTGCTATGAGGCCTACCCTGAATGCCAGGAAAATATCTCTGGGCCGGCTAAGGATTATCTGAAGAGGTTTTATTATGACACGGTCAGTTTTTTCGAGCCCGCCCTCATGTGCGCCTATGCTTTTGTCGGTGCCAGGCGTCTGATTCTGGGTTCCGATTATCCCCATGTAATCGGAGACATACGCGAAGCAGTCACCTCCATCGAGCACCTGGACATCCCCCAAGCAGATAAGGAGATGATTTACTCTGCAAATATCCTAAGACTGATTCACAAGGATAATTAACCAAGGAGAAAAAGCCATGGAACTTATTGATCTTTCAGCAGATGTGCTAATCATCGGTGGAGGTTTAGCGGGTACGAATGCCGCTATGGGTGCCGCTGAAAAGGGCGCCAGTGTCTTAGTAGCTGATAAGGGCAATATAAACCGAAGTGGTGACATCGGCGGCGGTGTAGACCATTTCATGGCCTTTTTGAATGAAGGCCAGGAGTGGGATACCCAAAATGCATTCTTAGACTATGTCGAAACGATTGGGCGTGGTACCGGCCACCTGTCCATCATAGAATCAGTGTATTGTGCTGAACTGCCAGATGCCATTGAGCGGATGGCCCGAATAGGCAACCCTCTTACCCAGGCAGACGGTTCCTTTTACAGGACGCAATCCATGGGCCAGCCCGGCACTTACTGGATTAACTTCAACGGCAAAAGACTTAAGCCCTGCTTAGGTAAAGCTGTGCGCAAACTAGGTTGCACTGTCCTGGATAAAGTCATGATGGTGAACCTTTTAACTCATCAAGACGCGGTGGTGGGTGGCATCGGGTTTCACATTCGCAGTGGAAGCTTTTACATTCTTCAGACGAAAGCAACGGTAATTGCAACTGGAAATACAAATCGTTTATATGAGAATCCCCGCATTAATCCTTTCAACACATGGCTTTGTCCATTTGATACGGGCGATGGCCAGATCATGGCTCTCAATGCTGGAGCTGCCCTTACCAATATGGAATACATGCGCATGACGTTGCTCCCTAAAGGTTTTGCAGCTCCGGGCTTTAACGCATTGGTGGGAATGGGCGGCCGTTTTCTCAATAGCCTGGGAGAGTATTATATGGAAAAGCATCACCCCATGGGTAACCGGGCTCCCCGCTATGAGGTGGTCTATTTCACCCTGGAAGAAATTCGAAAGGGCCATGGGCCTATCTACATAGACTGTCGTCACCTCAATGAGGATGATTTGATCCATCTTGAGGCGAGTTTGGGCTATGACAAGGATACGCTTCCCGACTATTTTGAACAGAGGAAAGAGGACTTAAGGACGAAGCCAGTTGAAATCACCGTGTCGGAAGGTATGCAGGCGGGTCCAACAGAAGTTACGGGAAGCGGGATAAAAATCGATAAAGACTCGGCAGCCACTGTTCCGGGTCTCTTCGCCTGTGGAGATGCATCTGACCACAACCGTTGTGTACATGGGGCCGTCACAGGAGGTTATAAGGCAGGTAAATCGGCTGCTACTTATGCGAAGGGTCTCGCGCACGGAGATGGGGCTCCGAAATCCATTATCCGTGAAGAGATTGACCTCTTTATGAAGCCGCTACATCGGCCATCTGGGTATCCGTACCGACAGATCGAAGATGCAATCAGAAAAATCATGGCGGAGCATGTTGGTCCAATGCGTACTAAAGGATCTCTTAAATGCGGTTTAGAAAAGCTCCAGCGAATCGAATCTTACCTGGATGAGATGAAGGCCACTAATTTTCATGAGCTCATGCGGGCGCACGAAACTCGCTCGATTCTATCAGTCGGAAAGGTGATGGCTACCACCGCCCTTTTCCGGACCGAGAGCAGGAACAAGCCCTATCACCACCGTCTTGACTTTCCAGACACCGATAACACCAACTGGTGTGGCCTAGTGGTCTTTCGAAAGGATGGGGACCGGCTCTCCTGTTCTTTCGAGCCCACTAATTAGACGTCATGCGGCGGGATGAAAAGGTGATCTAAGCTTTATTTGTGGAGGATAGAAAATGCCACCCACTTTTTATATGAAAAAATGCACGGGCTGCGGTCTGTGTGATTCGATCTGTCCGGCTGACGCGATTTACATGAAAGAATTTGAGGATACTAGCGTTCCCTACTTGAAATATCCTGACGAGTGCTGGCACTGTGGGTCTTGCCGACAGGATTGCCCGGAGGGAGCCATTGAAATTCAATTTCCACCAGATATGCTATGCATATGACTCATCTCATGATAGTGAAGGCACCAACGACCCATAGTCCAATATCCAGGGTGCTTTTACAAATGCATTGTCCTCTATGAACAAATCCCGCAGTGAGGAATGACAGAACTATACTTTAGAAATTTTACACAGAATACCTCGAAGATTAGGGGTGCCCATTTCTCGGGCATATGGGGGGTTGTCATCTGTTAGGATATTGATATTTGCCTCCGCCCAACCATATAAGTTTTCATAACCTCTCTCGGGAAACCACCAGGCGTAGTCGACACCCACCACTCGCGGGTCAATATCTGCGGTTAGGCGCGCCTTTTGTCGTATTTGCCCCCTTTTAGTTTCTATATAAACCCAGTCGTCATCTACAATCCCGTGTTTGCCTGCAGTATCAGGATGGATAAAAACAACGGGCTCAGGTTGGGTGCTTCTAAGAGAGGCAATTTGTCTTCCGCTCGAGTGCCGATAAGGACCAGATTTCCAAGAGGTAAATACGAGCGGGAATTCTTTCGCGAGTTCTGGGGCGCTGCGGGGTGATTCCGGAGGTTCATGGTATGCAGGCAGAGGATCAAACCCCCATTGATTTAGCTGGCTTGAGAAGAGTTCCACTTTCCCCGAGGGTGTCGCAAACCCATCTCTTTCATACCTTCGATATTCTTTTCTTCCCTCAAGAACTCCAACATTCCTGAACTCTTTGAAAGTCAAACCTACAGGCTTTAGGATGAAGTCCAAGCACGCCTCTTCACTTTCCCAGAAGTACTCACCTAAATCCAGCCTATGGGCAAGAGCTCTTAAAATTTCATAATCTGAACGGCTCTCACCAATTTGCGCAACTTTCTGCTGAATTTGGGTCACCGGATAATATGGTGGAGCCACGATACTATCAGACTCAAGATAGCTTCCAACAGGAAGAACGATATCGGCTAAGGCTGCTGTCGGCGTCATGAACATATCTGCGACTGCCATAAAATCTAATTTTTTAAGTGCGCTATAGGCCTGCCGGGCATTGCTGTAAGTTAACAACATGTTTCCCCCTTGGATGAATCCCACACGAACCGGATACGGATCTCCGTGGAGAATGGCCTTTACAATACTTTGTGGAAGTGCGTAAAATACCGTGGGCAGGAGTCCATCCTTAGCATTGAGTCTTTTTTCGCGGTTTTGCTTTGACATCTTATCGCGTAAATCAAGCTCAGATGAACCCATCGGACTTAAAGCTCCAGGTAATGAGCAAGATAACTCGCCGCCTGGTATACTCAGGTTACCTGTAATGGCTCTCAGAATAGAAACAGCACGTGCTGTCTGAAAATTGTTAATATTGTGGTCAATGGCGTTTCCCAACTGAATTATAGCTGGGTCAGAGGTAGCATAAAGCGTGGCCACCCTTCTGATGTCCCTCGCTTTCACCCAGGTTATCTGTTCCACAACCTCCGGTGGGTAACTTTTGACGTGAACCTTAAGTGGATCAAATCCAACAGTCCAGTTATTCACAAAAGTCTTATCGTATAATCCCTCGTTGATGATTACGTTTATCATACCCAATGCCAACGCCAAGTCTGAACCAGGTCTAGGTTGTATCCATATATCTGCCCTGTCGGACAAATCAATTCTCCTGGGATCAATTACAATTAGCTTTGAACCTCTTTCCAGGGCGCTAACGGTCTGCTTATGCTCTCCAATTCGGGTCTCAGCCATATTAGCCCCCCACACTAGAATGCAGCCTGGAGGATATTCATAATCGGGCACCGGGTTATATCCATGTGTAATAATGCTGCCGTTTACTCTTGGCACGTAACAAACTGATGCCATCGATGCTATATTGGGCACACCAAAGACATTAGCAAAGCGCGATAGATAAGTACCCTGGAATCCTCCCTTGAATGATCCCCGCATAAATACAAGGCTTTCCGGACCGTAAGAAGCTTTAGCCTTGATGAATTCATCCGCCACCAAGTCTAACGCCTCATCCCAGGAGATCTGCTCCCACGCGCCACCGCCCTTTTCTCCAACCCTTTTTAAGGGGTGTTTTAGTCGACTTGGATTATAAAGATAATCTGGTGAAGCCAGCCCTTTAGTACACAGTGCGCCCCTATTTACCGGGCTGTCAGGATCACCTTCCACGAGGACAACGTTGTTACCCTCCATATGTATAAGAACACCACATCCTGTCTGGCACAGCCCACACGTGCTTTTTACAGTCCGAAATTCAAGTTCCTGCTCCATTCACACCTCCATAACTAAAATAAATACTACAATGGAAGTCTATCGCTACCCTGCAATCCCGCTTATAGGGTTAGTCCCAATGAGGTCGGGATTTAGTGAGTATGGAGCCTAAAGTACCTCATTTTAATTATGAACTAAAGCACTTTTTGAATTTCGATCAGAAAAGCTTCAATTGTCTGTGGGGCTTTTTTCTTGGTTTCCATCCTCGCCGCTCTAAGGGGATCGATATGTCTTTTGGTATGTCATCAAGGAATGGCGAAGGATACATGGCCAGAACGCGGCCATTGAGGGTCCGGCGCTTTACATGGGATAGGATGAGTCGGGACCGGGCACGTGTCATACCCACGTAAAAGAGACGCCTTTCTTCTTCCTCATCTCTGCTTCCGAACAAAGTGCACGGCATGAGTTGATCCTCGCAACCGGTAATAAAGACCACCGGCCATTCCAGGCCCTTTGCTGCATGAATGGACATCAGGCCCACGCGATCACCGAGAACAAGAGCGTGATCGATGCCCCGCTCCAGGGAAAGGGTATCTAAGAATGTCTCTATATTCCCTTCAAAATTCGCTGCCAACTGCTTAAGGCGGCGCAGGGTCTCAATGGATTCCTCTGATGAGCATTCAAAATCATGCAATGTTATGGCGTTAGCGATGAGTTCTGACAAGGTGCCGTGTGTCTCGAACGTCTCGGATGATTGCTCTTTTGTAATTGCCGCTTCGGACAGGGATTGCTTATACAACTTCGC
>Ga0180009_10008547_pt1 | contig 10131 bp, 8 predicted proteins | sample OS_PC_MetaG_FD_123537 | JGI IMG/M metagenome (GOLD analysis project Ga0180009, IMG submission 123537) | Groundwater microbial communities from the Aspo Hard Rock Laboratory (HRL) deep subsurface site, Sweden - OS_PC_MetaG | ecosystem: Environmental > Aquatic > Deep subsurface > Groundwater... | reverse complement strand
GTCTTCGTCGAGTCGCCCGTGGAGCATCCAGTCGTGCGTCTGCCCGCCTTTCACGCGGAACACGTCGACCACGTAGAACGATGTGCCCTCGATCTCGACCATCGCGATCGTGCGTCGGTATGTCGAGACCGTGCTCGTGTCATCCGCATAGGCGTTCTCTCCGGAGGACTCGACAACCATGAGCTCCGGCCGGGTTGCGTCCCACAAGTGCAGATTCCCGAAGTTGCGGGAGTCCCCCTGTCCGTAGTCCTGGAAGCGGTAGAATCCGATGCCGTCGATCGCGTCGTCGACCGTGAGAGGAAGACGGTTGGAGAACCGGCCGTTCTGGTTCGTCTCGTCGACGACGACGGTGTTGTGCCCCGCCGTGGCGGCGTTCCAATCCCGATTGCCGAAGTTCTTGTACTCGCCTTCACTCAGCACCTCGGTGCCTAGCGCCCAAAGCCCGAGGTTCAAGCAATCGTAGTGTTCGTGCCCGTCCGTGCCGCCGAAGTGGAAGTGCAGATAGACCTGATCGTCGTCCGAGAAGCGCCCCATCACGCAATGGCGCATTCCGAACAGGCATGTGGACCGCGCCTCGGTGGGCTGGTACTCCCAGTTGTATTGCCCCGTGTGTGTGTCGTGGATGGCGAAGTAGTCCCCGGTCGGCAGGGTAACCGGATCCATGGCGACCTTGGCGCGTTCCCACGCCTCTTCGAGGCCCTCGTAGGGCACGAGGTCGTCGTAACGTGCACCGCTTCCCTCGAACACATCGCCGAGACGCGTGGTGTAGCCGCCGAAGGTGAAGCCCGACGGATCGGAGTAGCCGGCGAGCGCTGTCTCGTTCTTCTTCGATAGGCCCACGGTCTGACGGTGGTAGGAGGGAGTGCCTTCGCGCCAGGCGCCATCGCGAAAGAACCCGACCCATAGCTGATCGCGCATGCGCGGAAGCAGGACGTGAACGAACGCGGGCTCGGCCACGCGCGCGAACACGATCATCCCGTCATGCATGTAGCCCGACAGGTTGCCGTAGGCGTGATTGACGGCGGGCAAGCCGCCGACGTCGATGTCGTTCTGCTCGAAGTGCAGCGCGACCTCCACGGAGTACCGCAGCAGGTCGTCCTCGATGAGGGCGGCCACATCGATTCCCGATTGCGCGCTTCGCGCCTCGACCGCGCCCGAGGCCGCGATGAAGTCGTACGCCAGGGCGAGGGGAGCAGCCTCCTCGAGGTCGAGATGAAACATCGTGTTCCACAGCCCGTGAGCGCTCCAGCGGGTCCACACGTTCGTGTCCGTGACCGGCACCGCGATCAGGGAGCCGTCATTCGTGTAGACAGGCCACGATGGCATCACCTCCGCAAAGCGCTCGAGCAGGATGACCGCGCGGTCTGCGTACTCGGACTGCTGGGTTTTCTGGTGCATGCGCGCGAGGTCATAGGCGGCCTGCTTGGCCGTGACGTTGCTCGGGTGGGCCAAAGGACCGTCCGGGGTGATCATCGCGCGCAGCTCGGTCTCGGTCATGCCCATGTAGGGCGCCACGTCCGCGTCGGTCACGGTTAGATCCGGTGCGTAGACGGGATGGTCGATCGTCCAGGCAGCGGCGATCGAGGGGAAGAGGAGCACCAGGATGGCAGGAATCATGCCTCGTCGCATCGTGTGGAGCCTCCTTTCGGGACCGACCCAGTGTCGCACGGATGGGTAAGACCGTCGTGGCTTGATTCATCAAAGACTTCAGACACTGCTCTAGGGCGTGAACGTCAACAGCTCAAACCACCAGAAAGGCAAGCGATGCACAACGTCTTCGGCGCTTTCACCCCGATGCAGCGTGGTCCATTCTCCTGCCATGGTGATCGGCTCGAAGTCCACGACGCCACCTGTGCGGAGCTTTCGCTATCGCCACAACCAGCCGCGAGAAGACTGGGCAGCAGCGCGGAGACACAGAACCCTATCCGGGTTTCGGCCGGCAATCGAGCGGTGCTCAAGAGCAGTTGCCTCATGACTTGGAATACCTTCCTACGGGTGAAGCTTCAGGTCGCGCGGTCTGACAAGCTGGGGTCCCTGTGAGATCCTATCGGTCGACCAGCAAGAGCCATACCAAACAAGGCGTTCCCTGATTAGCCAGCGCCGCCCGGCAGATTGTCGGGCCGGTGGATGGCGGCTGCGGCGCGAGCCGTCGCACCCCGTGTTGGCACTGCGACGCGCGCCGTCGCACCTAGCAGGCTGTTGAAAAAGCCCAAATCTCGCGCGTTGACGTACGAATCGAAGACTGATCCGGACGCAAGGCTCATGCGCAAGGAACTCGGTAAGGAAGCCAGACTGTCGTTCGCTGCCCACCTCCTGATGGAGAACCGCCACGGATTGTTGCGCGACGTCGAGTTCACGCATGCAACGGGTACGGCCGAACGCGACGCCGCAGCTCGGATGCTCCGAGGCCAGCCAGGAAACAAGCGCATCACCGTAGGGGCCGACAAAGGTTACGACACGCGTGGGTTCGTCGACGAATGTCGCTCGGTGAACGTGACACCGCATGTGGCTCAGAACACGTCTTCGCGTCGATCCGCGATCGATGAACGCACGACGGGACGCGAGGGATACCGAATCAGCCAACGCATTCGTAAGCGGATCGAGGAGATTTTCGGCTGGATGAAGACCGCTAACTTCAGGAAGACCAGGCTGCGCGGGCTCGAGAAGAACCGCACACAGCTGTACCTCGTCGCTGCAGCCTACAACGTGTTGCGGATGTCAAAGCTACTTCGGGAGACAGCATGAAGCCACAGATGCGCGAAAAGGACGTATTGCCCATCTCCGAAGCGCTGCCCAACAGCCAACCCCGAGGTGCAGTCGTGCGGCGTAGAATCGGCGACGGCGACGAGTTCTGAGCAGTGGGTCCTCTTGCTGCACCAACAATCAACGCCCTCAGTGCCTCCGTGTCTCCGTGGTGAACTCTCTGCCTCTGGTCCGTCTTCCGGCTCACGACTTCCGCCGGCCACATCTCGTGTTGGGACTGCGATGCGCACGATCACAGCCCCAAGGGTATGGCGATGACAAGCGCGGGAGGGTCGCGGGGACCGCAGCCGTTCGTCTACACGGAGCGCGGGGACGAGATGGTGATGGAGGTCGCGAGGGTTCTCACTTCGACGAGCAGGACCACTTGGGCGGCGTGATCCGCCAGCCCGCCTCGGAGCACACGGATGCCGAAGCTTCCAGGGATTGGCTCGCGCCCGCGGCAATGTTGGCTGCGCGCGAGGACGGGTGGGCTTCTCCGTTCTTGCAGTGGACGGTCCAGGAGATGGTGCAGCTCACCGGAACGCTGCAGCCGTTATCGAGTTTGAGAATGAGGGTGTCATCGCGCGAGGCATCTTCGAGTTGCGAGGCTTCCACGCAATCGGCGGGAGGTGCACTCCCATCGGCGGGAGGGGCACTCCCATTGTCGAGCGCAACGGTGCTCATTACCGCGAGCAGCGGTAGTATCCAGCTTCCCATGGTCCAACCGACAGCGAGGGGGTGGACGAAGTTCCCGGCCGCGACAATTTTTGGTTGGAGAAACGTGTACAATTGCACCCCATGGTCAGCGACCCGACACAATATGCCGTCCTTGCCAACGTGAGCGATGGCAGCCACGAGCTGCGCGCGTGCCCGTTCCCCGAGGTGATCGGCCCCGTCGACTTCGGCCTCTCCATGCAGGACGAAGCGGACTGCCTGTGCATCGGGTCCGGCGTGCTGGCCGGCGGCATCATCCCCGGTTCCAACCGTTTGATCTTCACCGGCCGTTCCCCGGTCTGGGGTGGGTTCTACGTCTCCACGATGGGCGGGGCCGGACTCATTTGGGACGGTACCGGGGTCTCCTTTCTGGCGATCGCCGGACGCGCGGACAACCCGAGCGTTCTCGTGCTGTCTGGCGAAAAAGGGCGCTATCCCAAGCTCCGCGTGGTGCCGGTGGAGGTCGCGCAGATCTGGGGTTCCGACGCCCCCGGCGGGATGTACGCCTTGCAGGAACACGTCTTCAACAACCTCTGGGACGGCAAGGGCACGCCCCGGGTGCTGGCGACCGGCCCGTCCGCGCTGCACACCGACTTCGGCGCCATCGCGTCGTCAAAGACCTCGCGCGGCAAGCTCACCGCGGTGGACTGTTGGGCGGGGAGAGGCGGGTTCGGCTCCGCGCTTCTTCAACGCCACAACATCTGCGCCCTTGTGTATGGCGGTGACTTCGAGGACGAGGACCTGACGGATCGAGCGGAAGCGGACGGTTACTTCCAACAACGGTTCTCGAAGACGATGAAGCTGGTCGATCTCGAGGCAACGACCAAGTACCGGTTCGACCCCAAGTTCAGCTCCGGTGGCACCTTCGGGGTCAACTATTCCCGCCTCATGCGACGGATGCTGTCCTTCAACTATCGCTCGATCCATTGGTCTCCGGAGAAGAGGTACGAGATCTGGGAACGTCTCGTGCGCGACCACTACCTGGCGCAGTTCAACGACGAGACGATCGCGAAGAAGCAATTCGCCCAGTGCGGCGAGCCTTGCCCGGCGGTTTGCAAGAAGCTGCATGGGGAGTTCAAGAAGGACTACGAGCCCTACCAGACCATGGGCCCGCTGATCGGGGTCTTCGATCAACGGGTGGCGGAGCGGGTGAACCACCGAGCGGACGCGCTCGGGTTCGACGGAATCCAAATCGGTGGCCATCTCGCGTGGGTCATGGAGTGTTTGTACGAAGGGCTGATCACGCCGGCCGACCTGGGACTGCCATCCGAGATCCCCCAGAGACCCGTGTTCGATCCGGAGGGGTTCGACCCTGTGACGGACTCCGCCGTCAATGGTGACATCGCGCTCGCACTGCTCGACCTGTGCGTCCAGCCCGGCCACTTGCTCAGCCGCGGGACCCGCGCTGCCGCTGCGGTCCTGGGTCCCGAGGCCCGTTCACGTGCGGTCTATCTCGCCAACGGCGCCGATGGGTGGATGATCCCCAACCAGTACTGGGTACCCGGCATGTTCGCGCCCCAGGCCGTGATGGGGAAGTATTACGTCTACTATGGTGACGACTACCTTCCACCGCGGGAGCTCGGGAGCCGCTGCGCGGAACGCATGGTCGCGGAGCTCACCACGGACAATGCGGGAATGTGCCGGTTCCACCGCGGTTGGTCGGAGAAGCTCTGGCCCGAGATCGTCCAACAGCACTACGACATCGAGGTCGACTATCGCGCTCGGCACAACGCTCTGGCGCAGCGGATCCACGAGGGCGGCAGACCGGTCTGTTGGGAGAGCGAGCGAGTTGGGCAGCTCGTGCATCGGCAACTCGAAGAAGTAGGCCCCCACAACCCCGATAACCCGGACCTGGCGAGCTGGCTCCACCGGTTTGGAGAGGATGAAGGAAAGGCCGCGCGCGCCTACTGGTCGGAGTTACTAGAGGGCATTCGAGAGGGGATGAATCGGCTGTCCTGAAGCGATCGCGTGGGACGAAAATCGATTGGGTGACCGTGTTGCCCCAGCCTCGCTTCAGTTATCGCAAGCGAACTGTAGCGGGCAACTCTCGAGCTGCACCACCTTGCCCGGGCACTTCTTGGCGACCGCCAGACATTCAGCGTGGTTGTCTTCGTTCATGCACGCGTCGGTGGAGGGCGGACACTCCGCAGGGATCGTGGAGGGAGCCGGGTTGGCCGCAGGCTCGGACGGCGGTGCAGCAGGCGTGGTTCCACAAGCGAAGAGGAGAAGTGGAATCAGAATGATGAGTCGCTTCATGGTGGATGAACGCATGGCCGTGGTTGTGGTTACACCTTGGAAGGAGGAAAGGGGGAAACGTGCCGGTGAGAGACCTTCACCGTGGGACGACGCGCAGCCCAGCTCGCGCGCCGTCGGCCCCTTCGAGCAAGAACCATCCTGTCGATACGGGCCGGTTCAGCTCGATACTCGCACGGCCGGCGCCAGGGGATGCGCTCGCCCCCGATGGCATCGTCGCCTCGATGTGCACCTTCGTTTCCACCCGGTCACCGTCGAGCTTGGTCACCTCGAACGTCGTGTTCTGACGGACCCCGGAATCCAGTGTGCGACCGACGGTCCACACCGCCCCTTCCCCGACGGGCTCGTCCGGTAGTTGGACGGGCATGCCCTCTCGCGGATGCGTAACACCGCGCGCGTCGACGGGCACGGTCGCGAGCAGTCCACCTTCACGAACGAATCCGCGGTGGTCGAGAATTGCATAGGCGCGGGCGCCGTCTTGCAGCACGCCGCGCAAACCGAGGCGATAGTCGAGTCGCGATGAACCGTCGCGCGCACGGCACGCCACGTTGCCTTCGACGAGAATGGTCATCCCATCGGCATCGCCGCGATCGGTTTCGTCTTGGATGGGGAGCACTTCGAACGAGAATCGTGTGCCGGCTGCGAAGGCATAGCGAAGGCGACGGCGCGGTGGGCGACCGAGAGTGTGGACTTCCAGCTTCACGTCGCGGGGCGCGTTGATCGGGTACAACGTCTCCCCTGGCTCGTTCGCGAGGGGCTGACAGGCGTCGGACGGTGGAGGCGGAGGCGTCGGCGACCCGTCGCAGCGGCACCCCATCGCCCACGTCACGAATGCGACGAGCGCGACGAAGCTGGTGGATGCGGAGCGAGACCACATGGCGGGGATGTTTGAAGGTGAAGAACGGAGACGGTGGTCGTGATGGTACCACGGGGGTCATCTGCGGTGAGTGAGCCGGAGATCCGCTCAGCCCGATCGCGGATCCCCTCATGGCAACGCGGTACCGACGGATTCCGATTGGCATGGGTCGTCGCGGCGAGCGCACTCGTCCACTCCGATTGAACGCATCCGGGGACAACGCATTCGGCATGCCCGTCATCGGAATTTCGCGAGCCCGTGTTGGGTGCGTCTGCTACTGTGGCTTCGCTGATATTGCCCGAGTCGAACCGATGATGATGCAGATTCCCGTGACGGTGGGACAACGACTGGGGGGGCGATACCGCGTTGATGGAGCGTTGGCGCAGGGAGGAACTTCGGTCGTGCTCTCCGGCACGGATCTCGAGGGAGATCGACCGGTAGCGATCAAAGTGCTGTTGCCCGAGATGGCGAAAGCGAGCTCGTCGCGAAGTCGATTCGAGCGAGAGATCCGGGTCCTTCGCCACCTGCAGAGCGACTGCGTGGTCAAGGTACTGGACGACGGATCGCTTCAAACTGGCGAGCCGTTCATGGTGATGGAGCAGCTCTCGGGACGCACGCTCAAGGATGCGCTCCTGGCCGATGGTCCTTTGCCGGTGCGAACGGCCGTCGACTATGTTCTGCAGGCGTGTGAGGTTCTGGCGGAGGCGCACGCGGCGGGCGTGGTCCACCGGGACGTCAAGCCGGAGAACCTGTTCTTGGTCGGCGAGGGGACGACGAGCTGCATCAAGGTGCTCGACTTCGGTCTGTCGACGGCGCAGAGCGTGGGGGGTGCGCGGGACGCGCGCGAGCCATCCATCACCCGCGGCAATGAGGTGATGGGTTCTCCTTACTACATGGCGCCCGAGCAGATGTTGTCCTCGAGGCACGTGGATCGCTCGGCGGACATCTGGTCGATCGGTATCGTGCTGTACGAGCTCTTGACGGGCCGGCTGCCGTTCGCGGGCGAGACGGTCGAGCGACTCCGTGCGCACGTGATGATGTCGGCGCCGGTGCCCATGCGTGAAACGCGGCCGGACATTCCGCTGGAGCTCGAGGCGATCGTCATGCGGTGTCTGGAGAAGGTACCGCAGGGCAGGTTCAAGGGACTGGCGGTTCTCGCGGCTTCCCTGGCGCCTTTCGGAACCGATCGGGCCAAGCTCTCTGCAAGTCGTGTTCTGGGTGCCGCGCCGAGCAAGATCCCGCCACCGCTTCCACAGACAGATCCCCCACAGCCGCTCGAGCTCTGGACGCCGCCGGGCGTCGCCGCGCAAGCGGAGCCCGGTCTCACCCGCGTTCAGCTCGATGAATCGGGTCCCAGACAAGTTCACCACGTAGCGTTCAACCCCGAACGGACCGCAGCCTCGTACGCCTGGACAGCGCGCACGGCCGCTCGGGCGCGTCGGGCGAGACGAACCTTCCTGATGGGCGTGAGCTTGATATTTTTCGTGCTGGGCATCGCCGTTGGCGTCGTCTTTTCCGTCTGGGAGCATCAAAGACCCGCCCCCGTCCACGCGTCCCTGGCCCGCTGACGAATCGGGCAGAATCTTTCATTGCATCGCCTGCGCCGTTTCCCCGTCGAACCGAGCAGGTGAAAGATGGGCCGCGGAGGCCCGTTACCAACACGAAGCCATGACTACTTGGACAAGACTACCCATCCTCGCTTGCCTTGCCCTGGCCCTGTTCATCGTGACCGCCGGCGCCCACGACGCGAAGGCGGACACGGCGGCCAGTGCGGACCGCATCGCCGCACGCGTGCAAGGTTTCTACGACAACACGCGCACCTACCAGGCCCGCTTTGAGCAGGTCTACCATATCGAAGCGTACAACCGGAAAAAGCGCTCGACTGGAAACGTTACGTTTCAACGTCCTGGTCGCATGAGCTGGGCCTACGACGAGCCCAACGGGAATCGTGTGGTTTCGGACGGGCAGCTGCTCAAGGTCTACGAACGCGACAAGGGCCAGGTCGTCGAGCAACCCCTGGGGACCTCGCAGTATCCGGCGGTCCTCTCCTTCCTCGTCGGCAAGGGGGACCTGCGGCAAATGTTCAACCTGCGCCGGCTGGACGAGAAGCGGATGAACTTCGAGGGCGGCTACGTGCTCGAAGGGCTGCCCAAACAGCCGAACTCGGCGTACACGAAGGTGATCATGTACATCGATGCGCAAACCGCGCAGGTGCGTCGGATGCTCATCATCGACGCGCAGCGCAACCGCAACATGTTCACCTTCTCGAGCCCGAATGTGAACGCCACGTTGCCGCCGGCAGCGTTCACGTTCACGCCTCCCAAAGGCACGCAGGTCGTGCGCAGGTAGCGCCCAGCTCCCAGCTCACCAGTTTCACTGGATGACGGAGTTGGTTACGACAATGGGCGTGTCGGAGTGGTTGGATATTTGCGGATACGTGGGATACCACGAGCCACCGATGTTGTTGGTGATGTTCGAGTTGTCGATGACGATGTTGCCGGTGTGGTTGTTGGTCACGAAGAATATCGCGCTGCCGTAACTGTTGACTTCGTTGTACTCGAGGCGCGTGCCACACAGGGAGAGGGTCATCGTGTTGCCATCGTTGTAGATGGCGCCACCGCTTCCGCCTCCGGGCGTTCCTGATTGCGCCGGGTTGCCACCGTTGCCGATCGCGCGGTTGTGGGAGAAGAAGCTGTTGATGATCGTCCACGACACGCCGATGCTGCTGATCCCTCCGCCGTTGGAACACGTGTTGCCGTATCCCTGGGCGCCGCCGAAGGTCGAGTTGACGACGTAGACGGGAAGACCGTTGTACTGACTGAATACCCGAATGCCCGCGCCTCCTACGTCCGGCCCGACGTCAGCACAGACGTTGTTGAAGAAGCGAGCGTTCACGACCTTGAATCGACCACCGCGCACCCAGATCGCGCCGCCGCCATCGTATTCGGTCTCGCTCTTGGAGTTCGCGTTGACGAAGGTGATATTCTGTACCGTGAGCGTCGGATGGTCTTGGTTCTGACAGTGCGACGTGGTCCACACCTGGTCGGGATCGCAGGTGTTCATGTAGAGGATGCGACGGGCGCCTCCTCCGCTGAGTGTGACCAGTCCCCCGCCGTCGATGACGATATTGGGTCCCGTGTCGTTGAACACCTTGGCGGTCTGGTCGAGCGTGATTGTGATGGGGGCCGGACCGCAATTGAAGGTGATGATTCCACCTTGGGCGACGGCGTCAACGAAGGCGTCCGAGGTGCAGCTCGCAGGCGTCCCGTTACCGACGACGGTGGTTGGACTGGAGACGTTTTCGAGTCCGGCGCCGGAAGGGATGGCGCAGGTTGCTTCCGGGTACGGATTGCCGACGGGCGGTCCGGGATCGGTGCCTCCGGTGCCCGCGCTTCCAGCCGAGCCAGCAGTGCCTCCGGTTCCCGCGCTTCCCGCCGAGCCAGCAGTGCCTCCGGTTCCCGCGCTTCCCGCCGAGCCAGCGGTGCCTCCGGTTCCTGCGCTTCCCGCCGAGCCAGCAGTGCCTCCGGTTCCTGCGCTTCCCGCCGAGCCAGCTGTACCGCCACCTG
>Ga0180009_10008546_pt1 | contig 10132 bp, 8 predicted proteins | sample OS_PC_MetaG_FD_123537 | JGI IMG/M metagenome (GOLD analysis project Ga0180009, IMG submission 123537) | Groundwater microbial communities from the Aspo Hard Rock Laboratory (HRL) deep subsurface site, Sweden - OS_PC_MetaG | ecosystem: Environmental > Aquatic > Deep subsurface > Groundwater... | reverse complement strand
TCATGTAATTGCCGAATTTCTGCCTGCTTTTGTTTTAAAAGCTCCATCAAATCGGAATCACAGCCCTTTTCCGCACATATAATTTTACTGGTTAACGTGTTCTCCTGTTTTTTTCTTACCCTTATAATTCTGTTTATTAAAGACAGAGCTTTTTGGTGAATATCTTCTTCCAAAAAAAAATCATTCATAGCATAAGAAGCGATAAGTTCCTGATCCTCATTTTTTTCTATTTTTGCCATTACCGTTGTAATAAAGGCTTCTTTTTTGGGATCAACCCTTAAAATTTTTTTTCCTATGCGTTTTAATTTTTCAGAATAAAAATAATCTAAAACATCTGTGTTTACAATTTCATCTATAATTTCAGGATAATTCAACATTATTGAAATTATCTGTTCTTCTCTTCGATCGGATTCCAGTACGTCTTCATCTTTTTTATCATTCATCAAAGAAGACCTTTTTTCCGGATGATTTAAATATAATTCCCTGACCTTTTCCAAAACCGCTTTTTCGTCAATATTCAACGTTTCAGCAAGCTCTTTAACATATAAGGATCTTAATGCACTGTCTTGAATCAGAATTAAATGCTGTCTCATATCCTCCAAAATTCTGATCCGACCCTCCACCGACAGTCCATGTGTATCAATGGAAACCTGCAAAAGGAATTGCATGACTGTTTTGGCGTTTAAAGCAAGTTCATTAAATGCCTCTTGCCCATGTTTGACCACATAGGAATCAGGGTCATTTCCTTCGGGGAGTACAAGTATTCTTGTATCAACGCCCTCTTTCATAAAAATTTTTATGCTTCTTTTTGCAGCATTGATTCCAGCTGCATCAGAGTCAAAAACAAGGATCATCTTGGGTGCATATCCTTTGAGAATCCGCACATGATCTGATGTCAATGCGGTGCCAAGGCTTGCAACCGTATTTTTAATGCCGTGTTGATAAAGGGATAAAAAATCAAAATACCCCTCGACAATATAAACTAACCCTTCCTGTCTGCAATGCTGTTTTGATGCATGAAGACCGTAAAGTATCCGGCTTTTGTTATATACTGGCGTTTCAGGGGAATTCATATATTTTGGCATTGAATCATCCATCACCCTGCCGCCGAAACCGGCCACCTGCATATTTATATCAAAAATTGGAAACATGATCCGATTTCTGAACCTGTCATAGTACCCGCTTTTTTGTTTTCTTTCCAAAACCAAACCGGATTGAACCGCAACCTTTCTGGAAATTTTCAGTTCTTTTAAAACCTTAACGATGACGTCCCAGTTATCTGAAGAAAAACCCAATTTGAATTGCTCAATAGTATCGTCAGAAATTCCTCTGTTTATAAGGTATTTTCTTGCAGTCTCTCCTTGTTTTGAACTTTTAAGTTCATCAAAAAAAAACCCCATAACGGTTTTATTCAATCGAAACAGACTTTCTTTAATCTGATATTCTTTTTTTTTTGCAGGGCTGTCTATTTGAGCTTCAATCGTAATATTATGCTTAAAAGCCAACATTTTTGCAGCCTCTGGAAAAGAAATTCCATGATATTTCATCACATAAGACAATACATTACCCCCAGCGCTGCAACCAAAACAATGAAAAATCTGTTTATTTGCATTCACAGAAAAAGAAGGGGTCTTTTCAGAATGGAATGGACACAACCCAAAGAAGTTTCTTCCTGATTTTTTTAAAATAACGGATTCTGAAATAACATCAACAATATCTGAAGTGTTTAAAATCTCTGAAATTTTCTCTTCAGGAATATACATCTTGATGGCACTGACTCCAAAATTTAACGGTTATGCAAGTAAAATAAGCTAAGTATTTAAAATCACATGTCAATAATTATCTTAAAGGATAATTACTATTTTGAAATCCTAATGGCCTCTTTTAAATCAAGGCTTCCTTCATAAAGTGCCCTGCCCGTAATAATGCCGGTCACGCCTTTGCTTTCAATTTCAAGAAGATTTTTAATATCCTGAATCGTGCTGACACCGCCGGATGCCACAATGGGTATGGAAACCGCATCTGCCAATGCCGCAGTCTCCTCAATATTGGGACCGGTCTGCATGCCGTCCCTGTGGATATCGGTAAAGTTGATTGCCGCAACCCCGCAGGACTCAAATTCTCTTGCAAGATCAATGGCAAGGGTCTCAGACGTCCGGCTCCACCCTTCTACTGCAACCCTTCCGTTTCTTGCATCGATTCCAACAACAATCTTGCCTTTAAATTGTTTGCAGGCATCTTTTACAAATTTCGGATGATACAGTGCTTCACTTCCAATAATCACTTTTGAGACGCCTGCAGTAATATACATTTCAATCGTTTTCAGATCCCTGATACCGCCTCCCACCTGTATCGGGACATTTATCCCGACTAAAATATCCTGGATGGCTTTAAAATTCTTTACTTGTTTTGCAAATGCACCGTCAAGGTCTACAATATGAATAAGAACCGCCCCTTGCGCTTCCCATTGCTGAGCCATCTTTACGGGAGAATCAGAATAATGGGTGGTATCTTCCATTCGGCCCTGTAATAACCGGACACATTTGCCTTGTTTAATATCTACAGCAGGTATAATTATCATTGAATTTCACTATATTTTTGATTTAACCATTTGGTTTAAAGAAACAATTATTAGAGACTTCCCTTGCTGGACAGGACACCGGATATCTTTTCATCCACTCTTGTGGCCATGTACAGAGCCCTTCCAAACGCCTTGAAAATGGATTCAAGGACATGATGTTCATTTACGCCGTAATATGAATTAATATGAAGATTAAATGCCCCATTCACACAAAATGCCTGGAAAAACTCTTTAACAAGATAGGTATCAAACTGTCCTTTAACCTTAATATTTTCAGGAAAGTTATAGACAAGATATGGTCTGTTTGACAAATCTATGGTAACCCTTGACAGGGACTCATCCATAGGAACACAACTGTCTCCAAACCGGACAATTCGTTTTTTTGTTTCAAGAATTTTTGAAAGTACCTGGCCAAAAACCAACCCGATATCCTCTATTGTGTGATGATAATCAACATCAAGATCACCCTTGGCATTGATCTGAAGATCAAAAAAACCATGGACGGTGAACGCAGTCAGCATATGATCAAAAAAAGGTATTCCGGTTGAAATATCACCCTTGCCTGAACCATCCAAATCAAAATGAATACTTATTTCAGTTTCTTTTGTTTTTCTGGAAATACTTGCTTTTCGGTTCATAAGAGAATCCTTGAAATGCCGTTAATCCGGTATCAATCTATTTACATATAAATAAAAACCAATAAATCGAATCTTTTAAAATACACAAACCAGGCTTTTTTGTCAAATATTTTATTCACTTGCAAAATTTATTAAAGGGTTTTGATTTGTAATTTAAATATTTTTTTATTGCAATGGTAATTTTTTATAAATATAATGGGGGCATATAAACAATAAGCCTGTAGTTTCATTCACTGGAACAATGGATAATGAATATTTCGCCCATAACATACAGTAATTACCAATCCGGGTTTACGTACAATCCTGTTTCAAGAACAAAACCCGATGATACGAATCCTTTTGCAACTCCTTTTGCAAAAAACAACCCTTCATTAAATCCAGTTGTAAACACGAAGGCATCAGAACCGATTTCTCAAATTTCTAAAGCCGATAAAAACCAGCAGGAAAATACACCCTCTAATCCAGAAACCAGTGAGACACATACCGGTTCTGACACAACACAAGTTTTTGGTCAGGCGCTGACTCAACCGGAAATGAGACTTCTTGAAGAACTCAAACAGGTTGACACAGAAGTCAGACGGCATGAAATGGCACACGTTGCTGCCGGCGGCAGATATATTACATCTGGAGCAAATTTTACATACCAACGGGGACCGGATGGAAAAAACTATGCAATTGGCGGAGAAGTCGGTATTGATACATCTCCTGTCCCTGGGGACCCCCAAGCCACAATTCAGAAAATGCGACAGATCAAAAGCGCTGCCCTTGCACCTGCCAATCCATCCTCTCAAGATCTAAAAGTGGCATCAAAAGCAACATCAGCTGTATCAAAAGCCCTTTCCGACCTCATGATCCTACAGGCAAAAGAACAAGCAACTTCCAATGAGACCAAGGCTTTCGGCAACCTTAAAAAAGCTGCGGATACCTATCAAAAGGTGAACGACCTGCCCCAAGACGATACCGCCTCTTTTCAGATTGCTGTTTAACCACTTTCCTTAATATTTCTTCAAATTTATTTAATGAGTTTGACAATCTGTTTAAATTTATCGCCCGCAGCTTCCCTCATCAATTCAAAGAACGCCATTTCAACGCAGGTAACCTGACCGCCTGACTGCACAATTCTTTGAATTCCAATGTCTTTGTTCTCTTTGGTTCGAGAAGACACACAATCTGAAACAACCTGTACCTGACAGCCTTGCTCAATTAAGTCGTATCCGGTTTGAAAGACGCAGATATGTGTTTCAATACCCGTCAAAAGCACCTGAGTTCTTCCAGCTCTTTTAAATTTATCCATAAATCGAGGGTCACCGCAGCTGGAGAATGTAAATTTATCAATAGGCTCTTCGCCTTCCAGATATTTTGAAACGTCTTCAATGGTCGGCCCTAACTTTTTGGGAATCTGTTCCATCCAAATGATTGGCACTTTAAGAATTTTCATACCCTGAACCATTATCTCAAGGGATTTAAACAAGTTTTCTTTTTCATACATCAACTGGGCCAACTGTCCCTGAACATCAATCAGCAGCATTATGGTCTTATCAATGGCAAACATCCTTCTCCTCCTTTGGCTATTCATATTGAAAACATAATTTGTAATCCCTGCCGTTTTTTGTTATTTTTAATACAATAAATATTAAAACCATACAGAACAATCAATTGAGACTGTATTGAAAATTTAATAATACCGCTCTAAAACAAAGGGATTCATTACTCAGCTTATTTTTAATACATTTTTAGCACGATTATTGCAAGAACCTCTTTAAAAGTAACTTTTTTTTAGGAGTCAACTATGGTTGCATCAATTCAAAGTAATGTATCGGCCCTGCAGGCGTTTTCAAAGCAGATAGCCGTCAGCGCCAATAATGTTGCAAATTCCCTTTCCGATGATTTCAAGAAAAGCCGGGCAATAAACACTGAAGGGAAAAACGGCCAGGTTGAGACAACCATTACAAAAATCAACACCCCGGGTCCGCTTGTGGAAGATCCTTTGAGTGAAACCGGAGAATTAAAAGAATTGTCCAACACTGACATTGCAGAGGAGCTGGTCAACCAGATCAGCGCATCCCAAGGCTTTAAGGCCAATGCCAAAATGATCAAAGCATATGAAGAAACCATAGGATCTCTGGTTGACCTGATAGGATAAATTGATGTCTCAAAAAATCAGTTCTGTATTGATATTGTTTTTTATTGTGTTGGCTTCAGGTTGCGCCACTCTCCAGTCTGGATATGAAACTCCGGTTGTCAGCATTACCTCTTTTGAGGCAATCCCGACGAATGGTCTTGTCCCCCAGTTTCAAATCGGTCTTCATATCGTTAATCCCAATCGATCACCGCTTGATTTAAAAGGTGTGTCTTATACCATTGCCTTTGAAGGACATAAAATCATGACGGGTGTGTCCAATCAACTCCCCAGGATTGATGCCTATGGCGAGGGAGATGTTGTGCTGAATGCGTCGGTTGACCTTTTCAGCAGCATTGGTTTTTTTACAGATCTTATCCGAAATCAAAAAAAGGACAAGATCTCCTACAGTCTTAATGCAAAGCTTGATGCAGGCAGCTTACACCCCTTAATCAGGGTCACAAAAAAAGGGGAGCTCTATCTTACACAACCCTCACAAAATCAGTAGATGAATAGAGTTAAAAAACATTTTTCATTCCTGATTTTGGTACTGCTGTCAATCTCATGCTCAGCACATAAACAACCTGTCAACACGCAGCACATTCCCCCTCCACAACCTGGGCTGCAGGCTCAGGGCTCAGACCTGTATCATCCACCAGTCGAAGTATCGGATCAAAGAAAAATTATAGTGCAACATGCCATCAAGAGCCTTGGTCTTCCGTATAAATGGGGCGGGCGATCCCCCAAAACCGGTTTTGATTGCAGCGGGCTGATCGTTTACACCCATCAAAAAGCCGATATTCTCATTCCAAGAACAGCTAAAGCACAATTTGACAATGGCAAAGTTGTGTCATTACAGAATTTACAGGTCGCAGATCTTGTCTTTTTTAAAGACACTAAAAGCAATAAAGTATTTCATGTTGGCATTTTCATTGGCGACAATATTTTTGTCCATGCCCCGGGTCAAGGCAGACTAGTCAGTTATGGATATCTAAATAACTCATATTTTAAAAAGCACTATATCGGTTCAAGAAGTTATTTGTGAAAAATCGGTTATAATTCAATTTCTTTAATTCAGGTAATTGGGACCGAAAGGTGTGCAACCATGCGAAAGAAAGAAATTCAGAAAAGATTCAATTAAACGCCAGAAAAAAACTATTGTGTCATGTCTTTGCCCATTGCTGTATTGCTTTAAAAACAAGATCTCTTTTAATGGGTTTAGTTAAAAAGTCATCCATTCCTGCTTCAACGCATTTATGCTTAAAATCATCCAGCACATTTGCCGTTAACGCAAGAATGGGGATTTTTTGAACTAAAGGATTTTCAATTTCAAAGGAACGGATCAATTTTGTGGCTTGAAACCCATTCATATGGGGCATGTTGATATCCATAAATATCAGATCATAGGCCTCTGGGTGTGACGTATATTTTTCTACAGCTTCCCGACCATCAGAGGCAATATCAATCATGTATCCGGCTTTGGAAAGCATCAGGTTTGTCATTTTCTGGTTTACCGGATTGTCTTCAACCAAAAGAATCGAAGCAGCATATTTTTTATTTTCAGACAAAACGTGAGCTGTGACAATCTCGTTTCTCTTCTTTTCACTAGGATCGACGATTCCTTTTTCCATTCCCATAACATAGGAAATCATTTCAAATAATTTTCTTTTTGAAATGGGCTTGGGTAAGAACCCTTTGAACCCGGCTTTATGAAATGTATCTGCAATACCCGGGACAGGAATTGAACAGGCAATGAAATCAAATTTAGTTTTATCTGTGTGGATATGATTAATTTTTTGAATAAGATCCTCGGTCATACGCTTTACAATCTTACCAAAGTCAATGATTGCAATATCAAACTGGTGATTGGCAGGCGCTTTGAGAAAAGATTCAAGGTCTGTCAAAGTCACATGGGAAACTTGCATACCGGCAAGGCTCAATTCGTGGAATAAAATTTTATAGGTCTCATCAGATGTTGTACAAAGCAATGCTTTTTTGCCTTTTAATTGTGCAGGTCTGATACGTCTTACCTTTTTGTTCTCTGCAATTTTCAAGCAGGAGGTAAAATAAAACGTCGAGCCTTTGCCCTCTATACTTTGAGCCCAAACATCCCCTCCCATTTTTTTTGCAATATTTTTGCTGATGGCAAGCCCCAGACCTGTCCCGCCATATCTGCTGGTGATATCATCTTCAGATTGAATAAAGGGTTTAAATATTTTATCCAGTTGATTGTTTGCTATGCCAATACCACTGTCTTGAACACTGACGGTCAGCTTGGAAAAGTTTTGATCTGTTTGCTCGGAATCAATACAAAGCTTGATCAACCCTTCATGTGTAAATTTAACTGCATTTCCCAAAAGATTGATCAAAACCTGCCGAAACCTGTGAGGATCACCAATGACCTGGCCGGGAACAGAATCGGCAACACAACAAGAAAACTCCACTTTTGATTCATCCACTTTGGTTCTCACAACATCAATGGTGTCAAAGCACAAGATTTCAGGATCAAAACCAATATTGTCAAGGGTGAGTTTGCCTGCCTCAACTTTGGAAAAATCAAGTATATCATTCACAACAGACAACAGCATGTCACAGGAAAATTTTGCATTCTTTAAAAAGGATTTTTGTTCATCATCCAACGGCGTATCCAACAGCATATCCGTATATCCGACAATTCCATTTAAAGGCGTTCTTATTTCATGACTCATGCTGGCCAGAAAAAAAGTCTTTGCTTTTGATGCTTCCTTTGCCTCCCTTGCAAGGATATTGGCACGATCAATGGCAATACATAATTCCTGATTTGTTTTCTTCAGATTAATGATATGGTTCTTTTCTCTTGCAATCCTGTTGATTCTCGCCAAAGCAGAATTCATATTAAACGGTTTTGACATATAGTCTGAAGCACCGGCATCCATAATATCAACATAAGAGTAATCCGATGCATACCCGGTCATGAGGATGACATCAATTTCAGGGTATCTTTTTTTTACTATTTTGAGTAGCTCAACACCATCCATTCCCGGCATTGATATATCTGAAATGACAAGGTCGAATGTTTCAGACTCCATCTGAACAAGCGCCTGTTCGGCAGTTTCAACATTTTTACAGAAAAATCCGACCTTTTCAAGGGCCCTGTTTAATACCATTCGCAGACTTTCTTCATCATCTACGATAAGAATCCTTTTAATGGGAAAATCTTTAAAATTTTGAACGGTACTATTCATTAGCTCTTTCTACATACTCGCGGGTTCTGGTATCAATTTTTATCATCTGCCCTTTGTCGATAAAAGGGGGCACCTGAACCTCAATGCCTGTTTCAAGTATTGCAGGCTTGGTGCTTCCTGTGGCAGTATCCCCTTTTGCCCATGGTTCCGACTCAACCACCTGCAAATTGATAAAATTCGGCAGTGTAATCCCTATGGGCAGGCCATTGTATAGAAGAATCGTGCACACGGTATTATCTTTTAAAAGATCTGTTGCATCCCCCACTTGCTCTTTGTTAAGAAAATGCTGTTCATAATTGGATGTGTTCATAAAACAATAGCTGTCTTTATCCGCATATAGATATTCCATTTCCTGTTCTTCAAGATCCGCTTTATTAAACTTGTCACCAGACCGGTAGGTTCGTTCAAACTGTGCACCTGTAATCATATTTTTTAACTTGCACTTATAAAGAGACTGCCCTTTTCCAGGTTTTTTAAATTCAAACCCAATAATAACATAGGGGTCTCCATCTATTTCAAACTTTAAACCTTTTTTTAAATCACTTGCCAAATACATGAAATGCTCCTTGATTTTATCTTTCAAAAACAACCGCTCTTATTCTCTTTTCATCTTTAATCATATTAATTGTCGATTGGCAACCTTCAGATAAAAACAACTTGCTTTTTTAGCTGTATTATAGGATTTATTATGATTCAAAAAAAACTAATAAATAGGAAAAATCATATGATCATTGTGATTGATTTCGGTTCTCAATTTAATCAGCTTATTGCAAGAAGAGTTAGAGAAAACAATGTTTATTGCCAGATTGAACCGTCAAATATCTCAGTAGACAAAATAAGAGATCTTAATCCTTTAGGCATCATTCTTTCCGGCGGCCCTTCAAGCATTTATGAAGACAACAGCCCCAGCATTGATAAATCACTTTTTGATCTTGGCATCCCCATTCTCGGCATTTGCTACGGTATGCATTATATGGTGCATACCCTCGGTGGGAAAATCAAAAAGGCAACCAAACGTGAATATGGATTTGCAAATCTTACTATAAAAGACCCCAACCCTTTATTCAAAGATATGGACTCAGGTTTTCAATGCTGGATGAGTCATGGAGATTCTGCCATTCAATTGCCCCCAAATTTTGTTGTCACAGCGTCCACTGATAATACACCCATTGCAGCCATTGCGAATCATGATAAAAAATTTTACGGGCTCCAGCTTCACCCGGAGGTTGAACACTCCATCAACGGATCATTAATGATCCGTCATTTTTTATTTGATGTCTGCAATTGCCAGAAGAACTGGTCCATGAAATCATTTTGCGATGGCGCCATTTCCCAGATTAAGGCTGCAGTTGGTGATAAAAAAGTAATCATGGGGCTGTCAGGCGGAGTGGATTCTTCGGTTGCGGCAACCCTTATTCATAAAGCCATTGGCAAAAATCTCTTCTGTATTTTTGTCGACAATGGGCTTTTAAGAAATAATGAAAAAGAAAACCTTGAAAAAAGTCTGACAAGCAATCTTGACCTGAACATCAGATTTATTGATGCACAAGATAAATTTTTAACTGCATTA
>Ga0180009_10008545_pt1 | contig 10133 bp, 4 predicted proteins | sample OS_PC_MetaG_FD_123537 | JGI IMG/M metagenome (GOLD analysis project Ga0180009, IMG submission 123537) | Groundwater microbial communities from the Aspo Hard Rock Laboratory (HRL) deep subsurface site, Sweden - OS_PC_MetaG | ecosystem: Environmental > Aquatic > Deep subsurface > Groundwater... | reverse complement strand
CTTGGGGCGGGGCCGCTGCATCGGCTGCATCGCGTTGGTCAACACCAGCACTTCGAAGCCGCGTCGCAGCGCGTCTTCGAGCATGTCGGGGAATTCGGGATTGAGGAACGGCTCCCCCCCGGTGAAGCCGATTTCCCGCGTGCCGGCCTTTTCGGCTTCATCGAAGAACCGCCCGGCTTCTTCCGCCGTGATGTAGACGAGCGCGTCGTTCGTCGGGCTGGAGAGGATGTAGCAGTTGCCGCATTCGATGTTGCAAAGCGTGCCCGTGTTGATCCACAGCGTGTCGAGCTTCGTCAGCCAGACTTTGGCCCGCGGCTCGCCTTTCGCGGTCCGGTCGGGGTCGAAAAATCTGGCTGGTGCAGCGTCGGGCAGGATTGGTTCGGCGATGGTGGTCAAGTCTGTTGGTCCTCGATTGCGGCCGGGATCGGCGCCAGGTCGCGCGTTCGCCTCTGCCCGAAGCTGGGAAAGCGTAGCGCCGTCGAAGAATTCGGTATCACGGGGGGCTGCGAACGCGAACTCACAAAGGTTTTATGACTGCTTGATTGGATGAAACCAAGACCACTTCCGCACCGGCTTCCGGCGTGCTAGTCCTTCCTGCCCCAACCAAGGCGGGTGTAGCAATGGTAGAGCAGGAGCTTCCCAAGCTCACGACGAGGGTTCGATTCCCTTCACCCGCTCCACTTTTGCGCTCACGGGCCGCGGGCCCTCCGCGGGGGCGGCGCTTGCGCCGGGTCGCCTTGCTCCCTGATCGCCGTTGGCGATGGAGGAGTTCAAACAAACTCCGTCTGCCCGCTCCACGGCAATTGAGACGACTTATGGGCGAGTCATTCGTCCTGACCTCCGAGATCACGTGTCCGCAGTGCGGTCACAAGGCGCTCGAGTTGATGCCGACGGACGCCTGCGTTGGCTTCCATCCCTGCAAAGGGAGCGGGGCAATGCTTCGCCCTGCAAAGGGGGATTGTTGCGTTTTCTGCACATATGGCACTGTTCCCTGCCCGCCTATCCAAGCCGATAATGCCTGCTGCAAGCCGACGCGACAGGATTAGATTTTCGCCTGACCCCGGTTCAAGCGAGAAGCCGGCGATGATGGATTTGACCGGTCGCAATTCCGATCTATCGCAAAAACCTGCATTGTCTGTTGCATGGATGCGTCGGCACGCCCGCGGCGCACAAGCTGTGTGTTGTCATGCCGCTGGCGCACCGATAGTGCGAAATCACTGTAAAGTCGTACTGTGGGGCGATCGCTTTAGAGCGAAAATCAGGGCGGCTTCTCAATTGAACGGATCATTCGTTCCACCAGTTGCCAGTCGAGATATTGCCCTGGAGATCAGGCTCGCCTCTGCGCGTTCGATTGGGAGGGGAAATCATTGCACCGGGCCGCCAATGCGACTGAAGCTGGCCCATCGGCGGGGCTTGACCGCATCAAATTCCGTGTCCAGGAGCGGCCGGATCGCCCGCGTTTTGCATTCCTGATTGCCAACTGGGAATATCGCGGCTCCGCTGCGCTAATCAATCCAAAAAGCGATATCGATGCCGTCCAGGAGGCGCTCGGAGATCTCGACTTTGAAATCTATCGATACGACAACCTGAACGTTGGCAGCACATTCGAATACCTCGGGCAGTTCGTGCAGAAGGCAACCGCGGCGGCAGCCGACAACGGTTCGGGTTGCGACATCATGATCTACTATTCGGGCCACGGCATCCAGCTCGCCCAGGGAAGCCTTATTCGCAACTATATCGTCCCGGTCAGTTTCGATCCGCTCGATCCGGAAAGTTCAGCTGAAGCGGACCTTGTATGCGTCCAGGATGTCCTCAAGTATCTCGATTTCGCCACCTACCGGTTCGTGTTTCTCGACGCCTGCCGCGACGACGGCGGCAACGGCGCCAGCAGCGGTTTACTTCCCGAGGATTGTCGCCCCGGCGCCGATCGATCCGCCGCGCTGTGGAGCGCCGAGCGAACCTGATCCCGATCTGGATTTCTCCGGCGTACCCGATCACGACGACGATCTGACAGCCTTCGAGGAACTGGGCCGCCGTGAAATTGCCGAGGGGCCGGCCCGCCGGGGCCCTTCGGTAAGATGGGCCGCCAATGAGGACGCACCCGACTATGCGCATTCGCTTGCCGCCGAGGCGGCGGGAATTACACCGCGAAGCCGGTTCGAACTGACACCTGCGGTTCTCGAACTGCTCATCAAGGCGAACTCGTTCCAGCCCGAAGGGCAGGCGGACACGTTTGTGTTCGCCTTGCGCGGCGGCCTGCTGACCAAGGGAAGCACCTTTGAGAACGTGAATTCCGTCGAAATCGAGGACACGCGGCCCAACCACGAGGATTTCCGCTGCACCATCGGCTTCTACAATCGGCAGGCGAAGACGCTCAACGCCTACATGTCTTCAACCGTCCCCACCGCCCGATATATGCGCGGCTACTATAGCGGCGGCAGCAGCGTGAACATGCTTCCGACCGGCTGCTATATTTTCCGCAAGAATGCCCATAAGGGCGGCACGATCAAACCGGCCATGCGCCTCACCGATCCCGACAAGCTGACACAGGATGGCTGGGTTACGGTCCTGCGCACCCGAAACGATCTCACGTTCAAGCACGACGATATCTGGGATCGCTGCCAGCCGTTCGACAATGTGCATTGTGCATATTCGAACTCCTGGTTTTCGTCGGCGGGGTGCCTGACCGTGCAAGGTCCGGCAACCGGCGGCGCATGGCTCAAGTTCCAGAACGTAATGCGCAATTGGCCCTGGGACGGGCGCATCGATGTGATGCTGCTGACGGGCCGTGACGCCGCGCTGGCCGCGGAGATCCTGCGTCGCGGGCTGGAGAACGATGACAAGGTTATCGACGCCAGCCTGCGGCGCCTGCGGGTCGGCTCGCACGGGCCAAGGGTCAGCGCTCTGCAAAAGAAGCTGGGCTTTTCTGGCGACAGCGCGTATTTCGGCTCCAGCACGCGCGCCAGGCTCGCTCAGGTGGAGAAGGAGAAGGGCGTCAACTCCGATGGAACGTATTGCCCGCGCGACGATGCCCTGTTCGATTGGGGTGTGTTTGCCGTGGACGAGGGAACCGGCACGGGTCAAGGCGACAGCACGGGGACGGAAACCAACAGCGGGTCTCAGAACGGTACAGGGACGGGGACCGGCTTCGAGGGCATCGATCCCGACAGCCTCACGCTTCAGTCGGACGCTGCCGGTGCCCAGGTCCTCGAAGGCGGCAAGCGCATAACCGTACCTGGCGAGGGCGAATGGACGGTCGGTCCGACGCTCGGCATGGTGACGTTCAAGCCGCTGGAATCATTCATCGGCGAACCTCACCCCGTCCGCTATACGGCCGCCGACAAATACGGCCAGACCGCGAGTGCCGAGATAAGGGTGACCGTCAAGTCGTCGAACAAGGGCCCGAATGTCGTTGACGACAGTGCGACCACCATGAGCGGGCGGGCCGTCGATGTCGCGGTGTTGCGCAACGATTCTGATCCCGACGGGGCGATCGATCCGGCGACACTTCGCTTTGCGCAGATCCCCCAGGGCGCTCAGCTTGCCGGCGAACGCTACCTGTCGATCCCTGGTCAGGGCGTCTTCATTATCACGGAGAAGGCCGAAATCCGTTTCGAGCCGGTGGCCGGCTTCGTCGGGACGGTGAAGGCGACCTACAAAGTGGCCGATGACAAGGGAGCCTATCGCGACGGCACCGTGACGGTCGTCGTCAACCCGCACATAGAACCGCCGAAATTCACCGGCGACGTCGGCGACACCATTTCCGGTGAACCGGTAACTATCGACGTCTTCAAGAACGACACCTTCGGGAAAGTCGTCGGCGGGTCGTCGCAGGGCGGGACCGGCACGGGTACGGCAGGGACCGGCGGGGCCGCAACCGGGGCTGGAATCGACATGGGAACAGGTACCGGAACAGGGAGTGGCACAGGAACAGGGAGTGGCACAGGAACAGGTTCGACTGGCGGCCAAAGCCCGGCGACCGGGACCGGCAAGCCACTCCACGTCGCCGCACCTTTGACGGAAGCCGATCTGGGTACGTTCGCGCCGGGTTCCACGGCTGAGAAATACCGCCGCGCGCTGGCCGAGCATGGCAACCGAATTCTCGCCGAATACGGCATCAATTCGAATCCGCTGCGCCTGGCTCATTTCATGGCCCAGATCGGGCACGAGTCGGGTGGCTTCACGATCGACCGCGAGTCGCTCAACTACACGACGGCTCGCCGGCTGATGGAGGTCTGGCCGACGAGGTTCAGGTCGGTCGGGGAGGCAACGCCCTACCGGCGCAATGAAGAAAAGCTCGCCAACAAGGTCTATTTCGGCCGCATGGGCAATACGCGTCCAGGCGACGGCTTTCTCAATCGCGGCCGTGGCCTCATCCAGATCACGGGCCGCGACGCCTATCAGGAATACGGCCGCAAGATCGGCATCGATCTTGAGAACAATCCCGACCTCGCCATGGATCCGGTGATGGCAATCAGGATCGCGGCGTGTTTCTGGCAGGACCGGAAACTCAATCAGCGCGCCGACGAGCATAACATCGAGCAGATCACCTACCGCATCAACGGCGGCCATAACGGATTGGCAAGCCGCAAGGAGTGGTTCGCAGGCAAGGCCTTGCCGATCTGGGGAGACGGCGGTGCCCCGCGGCCTCGGGTCAAATCCGCCGGACTGCAACTCGGCGATCAGGGACCCGACGTCGGCAAGCTTCAGACCAAGCTGATCGAGGCCGGCTACCTGACAGGCACGGTCGACAGCAAATTCGGCCCTAATACCGAACGCTCGCTACTGCGTTTCCAGGTCGAGTCCGGCCTCAATGCCGATGGTGTCGTCACCGATGCGGTCTGGACGGCACTCGATGAAGCCGCCGGTTCCGGTCGCCGCCGCCGCGGTCTCAAGTCAGGCAGGCGCGGAGCACCCGCTGGTGGACGCCGTGCCCCCGGAGAGCGTCCTGGCGGCGGCGTGCCGGGTGGCATCGACGTCCATGATGTCGTCCAGCTCATTTCCGTGTTGGCAGGGCTCGGCGCCCTAGCCTACTTCATTGTCAGCTACACCAGACAGCACGGCGCCTCGGCTACTGCGATACTCGTCTTGATCGCCGCGGCCGTCGCCTTCGCCATAGCGACCTATCTTGAGCGCCAGAAAGATCAGCGCCTGAGCGAAGAAGCCCTCGGACCAGACCCGCAAGCGGAAGGCCGGCGCTCAATGGATCGGCGAACCTTGGCCATCGAGGAGGAGTTGGAGGCGATTGACGAAGCGTCGTTCGAGGAAGCCGATCGCGCGCTGCGCCGCATGGGGTTCGACGAGCGTCATTTCGCACCAGAGGAACCCGCCCGCTACGCGCCAGGGTTGCCGGAAGAGATGCCCGCGGACGAATCGTCGGCTGGCAGCGAGACATTGCTGCTGAACCCTGAAGGTCCCGCCACCAACGTACCGGCATCCGTCGCTTCGTCGATCCGGCCATTCCAGCTCGCCTCGAGCAACGCCCAATGCGCCCTCATCATGATGTTCGGTGGCGACAACGATCTCACCGCGCAGGTCGACAGAGATCTGGCCGAGATGGCGGCGGGCAATTCCGGCAACGGTGTTGTCTCGGTTCTGGCCCTGGCCGACCAGGAAAACATGCCGGCGAGCATCATCGAGATAACGCCGGCGGGCGAGCGGCGGACCGTCGAACAGCTGGGCGAGATCGATACCGGCGATCCGGAAACGCTTGCCAACTTCCTCGCGCGCGCACTGGTCAGCTATCCGAACGGGACCAGGAAGGCGATCGGCTTCTGGGATCACGGCACCGGTGTCTTCGACGAGGCCGACGATGCCGAGGTGTTGCTCAAGCGCGGCGCCAACAGGCGGTCCGGCCGCCTGCGTCCGAAGCGCAGATTGTTCATGCGGGCCGAGCGCCGCGCAGCTCTCGAATCGAAGCCGCGTACCCGCGCGATGCTGCACGACTCGACAGGAGGCGTTCTCACCAACATCGAGGCAGGCCTCATGCTCAAGGCTGCATTTGGCCGTGCTGGGGTCGCGCCGCCTGTAGAGCTCATGTTCTCCGATACCTGCCTCAACGGGATGATCGAGGTCTTGGAGGAACTGGGCCCCTACGCCCGCTGCCTCGTCGCGTCTGCAGACACCGAACCCGGATTGGGCTGGGATTACTCGGCCTGGATTTCGCGCACGTGCGCGCGTCCTCCGCGTGAGGATTTCGAATTGTGGGCGCGACAGGCAGTCGACGCATTCGGCGAAAGCTACCTGGGGCAGACGCGCCAATATCCGTGCACATTGGCCGCCTTCCGCTCGGAGAACGATATCACCGAGCGCTTCGCCGAACTCGTTGAGTTTGTAAGGCCGGGCGGCGGTGGATCGGCGGGCGGACTGGGCATGCAGGAATGGTCGCTGATGACGGTCGCCCGACAACGCACGCAGGACTATGACAACCGAGACAGTTGCGATCTTCAGGATTTTGCCAACCAGCTTGCCAATCTGGCGCGACGTCAGGGAATGTCGGAACTGATGAACCGCGCCCGGAATCTGGAACGCGCCGTGGCCGACGCCAGGATTTCGAGCGTCGCACTCGGCGATATGGTGTCTGCCTCCCAGGGGTTGGCATTCTGGTTCCCGAGCGGCAAGAACTCCTACAGCCTGGACATCGACACCTATCGCCGTCTTCAGTTCAGCAAGCTCACAGGTTGGGCAGACTATCTCGACGAAATGTATGGCTTCGGTTCGGTGCCGACGGCCTGAACCAGACTTCGACTTCGCAGGCGAGCGGGCGCGCGGGCCCCGGCGCGTCCGGATTCCCATTGGCTCAGCCGACCGCCTTCAGGCGCGCCGCCACTTTGCTGGAAGCCGCTCCGAGAGCGAACGTCCTGCCGTTCGAATTCGGCCAGTACTTGACGAAAGTGGGGTGATCGACGGCGGTTTCCTGGGTCAGCGCCTCCGCCTCCAGCCAATGGTATTGGCTTGCAGCCGACCGAACTTCCTGACTGCTGACGCGTATCATCAGGTGATGTGGCGACAGTCCTTCCGGGTGATCGAGGCCGCAGGCTTCTATCGTCTCCTTCAGGGCACCGAGCGTGTTGGCGTGAAAGTTTGCGGCGCGCTTGTATTTTTCGGGAACCGACAGCGCGTCGTAGCGCCCAGGATCCTGGGTCGCGACACCCGTCGGGCAGCGGTCGGTATGACACGAACGCGCATGAATGCAGCCCAGCGAGAACATGAAGGGCCGCGCCATATGGCAGATATCGGCGCCGAGTGCGAGTGCCCGCGCCATATCGAAGGCGCTGACGATCTTGCCGGATGCAATGATCTTGACCTTGTCACGAATGCCGATCCCGACAAGCGTATTATGCACCAGCATGAGCCCTTCGCGCAGCGGCGCGCCGATGTGATCGCTGAATTCGACGGGCGCGGCACCTGTTCCGCCTTCAGCCCCGTCAACGGCCACGAAGTCCGGCGCGATCCCCGTGTCGAGAACCGCCTTCGCAATGCTGAACCACTCCCATGGATGCCCGATACAGAGCTTGATGCCGACCGGTTTGCCTGCGGAGCGCTCGCGCAGCAACTGCACGAACTCGAGTAGTTCGATCGGTGTGTCGAATGCGCTATGCCGGCCCGGGCTGATGCATGGCGAACCCATCGCAACATTGCGAGTTGCCGAAATTTCCCTGGTCACCTTTCCCGCAGGCAGGATACCGCCGTGGCCCGGTTTGGCCCCTTGGGAAAGCTTTATCTCGATCATCTTGACCTGCTCGCCGGTTGCGTTTTCCGCAAATAGGCCGACGTCGAATTGTCCCGCCAGGCTTCGGCAACCGAAGTAGCCCGTGCCGATCTGCCAGATGAGATCGCCGCCGTGCTTGCGGTGCGAAGCGGAAATCGATCCTTCCCCGGTATTCTGCGCGAACCCGCCGGTCTTTGCTGCACGGTTGAGTGCTTCGATCGCAGGCGGTGACAGCGCCCCATAAGACATGCCGGAAATGTTAAGCACAGAACTCGTGTAGGGCTGCGCGCATGACGACCCCCCGATGGTCGCCCGGAAGTCTCCGCTTGGAAGGTGGGTGGGCGCCATCGAATGGTTGATCCACTCGTGTCCAATCCTCTGCGTGTCGCACAGCGTCCCGAACGGAACGACGCTTTCCAGTCCTTTGGAGCGACGGTAAACGAGTGCGCGCTGATCGCGCGAATAGGGAACCTGTTCGCAGTCACCCTCGATCAGATACTGCCGGATCTCGGGGCGGAAGTGTTCGAACAGGTAACGTATTCTTCCGACGAGCGGATAGTTTTTCAAAACCGACTTCTTGTTCTGCCATAGGTCGTACAGGCCGACAGCGGAAAGGCCGATACCGATGACTGCCAGCAGCGATCCTGCCAGTGGCTTCTGATAACTCAGGATAAACCCGACAACGGGAAGAAATAGAACGCCCACCAGCGGATAATAGCGCTTGCTCAACATCGATCGACTCCACCACGACATGGAAGAAGTCCTCCCTTGCCGAGTGTCCGGCCGGGTAGGTTTCAAAATTGCGGGAACATGTCGGATTGGCCGATGGCAGGAAACGACGTCATGTCTGTGCGCGGGCGGTCGCCATGCGCAATCCTACCGGCCGCCAGTCTACGCGTCAGCGGGCCAATATATGGTTAACGCGCGACAGAACCGGTCCGCAACGGCCCGATCGGCCCTGCCTGCCGGCGTTAGCGGTTTCAACTCCAGTATTTCGGCCAGCCATAGTGGTCGTGCAGGAAGGCTTCGTACTCGCGGCTGATTTCCGAATCGATATCGTAAGGCGGGCAATTCTTTACGCCCACCTCGGTCACGTCGGTTGTGACGACCTGATCCTCCCAGTCGATCCGATCGACGGCAAGTGGCGACAGGAGGACCAGCTTGCCCGGTAGCCAGTGCCCGGTATCGACGATGAGATAGCGCACCGACCAGTTCGTGGTCTCGATCAGCAAGCCGTGGACATAACCGATCTTGCCGTCCTCGCATGTCACTTCGAAGGAAGCGATCTGTCTAGCGCTGCGTAACACCAGACCATTGCTCGGCAGCTCCGCTGCTCCAGCGGACGTGTCACCCTTTGCCGATGCGGTAGCGAACATCGCCTGCCCGCCGCTTTCCTCGATAGTGGATCGCGTCATTTTCAGAACGATGGTTTCTTCGGGAAATCTCAGTTCGCCGATATCGTGCGGCTCGACCATGATCAGATTGTCGCCGAACATTCCGTCGGTATCGATGAGGATGAAGCGGACTTTCCAGCTTCGGTCGTCGAAATAGAAATCGCGGACCGTGCCGACATCCCCATCGGCAGCCTTGACCTCGTATCTGAGAAGTTCGGTAGAGCAGCGCAGCATGATGAGGGCCTTTCTCCGAAGAGGGCTAAGATCGACCGCCTGCCGGGATGGAAGCCGACACGCCGGGTCTGCCAGTGTCTGTCATTTCAAAATCACAATTGTCAGCAGGGGCGCCATGACCAAGCGCAAAGCCGAGATGCGGTAAGGAGAGTTTGCCAGATCTCACGACCTTGGCCCCATTCCATGCGCGGCAATTCCAGGGTGGCTCGCAAAGCCCGGGGATTGGGTTTCCGGCCGCATAGGCATCACACTTCGGGGGTCACAGCCGCAAGGAAGGCGGCGCGCGGCGGCAGCCTGCTTTGCCGGAGACGAGCAAGGTAAGCTAAGTTGGACCGGCGCGGCGTGCAGGTCGCATCGAAACCATCTCAGGGCATCTTGCGGAGGAAGGAAAAACGCGCCGATTGCACGGGCTCCGGGCCACGTGGGAAAGGCGGGCTGGACCGGTTCGTGAATGAAAATCCCCGCGGAACCGGTGGGTGGGAGAAAGTCCGGGTCCGCGGGGTATCAGGATTTCCAGCGCGGATTGAGGGTGGGTTCGCACCGCGCTGGTCAATGTGTCAAAGTTGACGCCACGTTTATGGCATCAATCCATTTTTATACGGTTGCACCAACCTATAGAGAAGTTGGTTGTCCGCAACACTAGTGGCCTGTCTCGCCTAAATCGGTGTGCAGGCCGCAACCGCTGACGATTTCGGCGAGACATGAAGGCCACTAGCGAAAACAATGGCTTAGTGTGGCGTTCAGCGCGCCTCAATTGACAACTCCTGTGCGGCACCAACAGGTCAATTAAGGCG
>Ga0180009_10008544_pt1 | contig 10135 bp, 12 predicted proteins | sample OS_PC_MetaG_FD_123537 | JGI IMG/M metagenome (GOLD analysis project Ga0180009, IMG submission 123537) | Groundwater microbial communities from the Aspo Hard Rock Laboratory (HRL) deep subsurface site, Sweden - OS_PC_MetaG | ecosystem: Environmental > Aquatic > Deep subsurface > Groundwater... | reverse complement strand
ATCGGTGATGTGGCGACCTGACATTCGCTTGTGCCCCCCGCGGGGGGCACAAGCGAATCACTCGCCATCCCAACCTGTCATCCTAGTTGTCGTCAGGCGTTCATCCTAAATGACGTCGCGCAATCCGCCTATTGGGGAGCCTCTTGTCCGGCAGCTGCGAGCGCCGGCGCCCGGTAGGTCTCGCCCTTGGCCAGGACCGCCCAGGCAATCCGCGCCGTCTTGTTGGCGAGCGCCACGGCCACCTTTTTGGCCGGCATCTTGGCCAAGAGCTTCATGACCCACGGATGCTTATCGGGATGGGTTCGCGCATGGCGGATCACCGCCGTCGCGCCGACGATCAGAAGCCGACGCAGATATCGGTCGCCTTGCTTTGAGATGCCGCCGAGCTTCTGCTTGCCACCGGTCGAATTCTGGCGCGGCACGAGGCCGATCCAGGCGGCAAGCTCGCGCCCCGATTTGAACGCGCTCGGGTCGGTCACCGTCGCCGTGATCGCGGTGGCGCCGATCACGCCGATGCCGGGAATGGTCTCCAGCCGCCGGCTCGCCTCGCTCGCCCGATGCTGGGCGTGGATGCCGCGCTCCAGCGCGCCGATCTGCTCGCCGAGCCCCTGCAGCCCCGCGACCAGCGCATGCAGCGCCTGCCGCATCGGCTCGGGTAGTTGATGTTTGTTGCCGGCTTCCGCGACGATGGTGAGCAGCGACTTCAATCCGTCGACGCCAGCCGCGGCCACGAGGCCCATCTCGGCCAGATGCGCACGCAGCGCGTTTATCAGCTGCGTACGCTGACGGATCAGCAGATCGCGTGCGCGATGCAGCATCAGGGCCGCCTGCTGGTCGGCCGTCTTGATGGGAACGAACCGCATGCTCGGCCGCGACACCGCCTCGCAAATCGCGGCGGCGTCGGCAGCATCGTTCTTGCTCCGCTTGACATAGGCTTTGACGTAGCTCGCCGGCATCAGCCGCACGGTGTGGCCGAGCTTTGCCAGCTCGCGCGCCCAATGGTGCGCCGTCGCGCACGCTTCCATGCCGATGAGGCACGGCGGCAGCTTCTTGAAGAACTCCATCATCTGGCCGCGCCGGAGCTGCCGTGTGATGACTGTCTTCCCGTCCTCGTCGACGCCATGCGCCTGGAACACGTTCTTGGCGAGATCAATGCCGATAGTGCTAATTTGCATGTGGACGACCCCCTCATGGTGATTCGCTTTGCAACGATCACCCTATGGCACTTCGATGCCGGGAGCGGGCGTCGTCCACCCCATCAAAACTGATCCTGGGTGTGAAATTCGCTGACGGGTTGGAGGTCACCGCCAAGACGATCCGTCAGCCCGATACCGCCGCCGCCTGACCGGCCCGGCCGTCACCAAGATTTGGCGATAGCTCTCTGATGTCGACAGCTTCCTGAGCGGCGTTGACACTCTGGATTGCCGTTGCCGGTGCACACCGATCGAGAACTTGTTGATCGCCACCGTTCCAACCGTGCATCCTCGTCGCCTCGTGCAACCGCTGGAGACCCATCGACACGAATGGAAGTATCGGCTCATCGCCACCCAGATCCCTGCACTGGTTCTCGAGTTCGCCAATCACCTTCCCCGTGTCGACTAACTGCATACCGAGACCGTCGAATATCCTCTGGTACATGACATCGAGTTCTGGCGTTCCATCCAGCAAGAATGGCACTGATCGTGCATTGGCGCGGTGCGCGACAAGCACCTGCAGGCTTATCTCGACGAGTTCGCCTTCCGCTACAACCGCCGCAAGACGGACGACGTGGCGCGCATCGCCGCTCGCATGCTGGAGGCGGTCGTCGGACGCGCGCCGATCACGACCCGGAAGCTGGTCCGCGAAACCCGCCGCTGCCGCTGGTTCACCACCCCTCAGCCGCCACCCTCGGCCTGAGCTAAGGACGCCTTCAACGATAAGTGAATCGTGATCCGTGGTGCGACGGATCGACTCAGGCGGATTCCCTGGCGGTGCGACTATTGCCAGGCACCACAATGCCACACCCTGTCGCGCTGCTTTTCATGCTTGAAAACAAGCTTCTCTGCCATGCACTCCCGAGTCTTGAAATCGCGATCAGCTGGACGCCTTTTTTGAGCACCCCTGCAGCCTCACCTTCCCGCAAATAGCGCCGCACCGTATTCCGGCGCACACCAAGGGACTTGGCGACCCCGTGAATGCCCCACCCGTGCTTCTTTAAAACTGCCGATCTCCATCCGTTCCTCCACCGTCAACATCGCCCCCTCCTCGCTGAGGGGGACACCATGTACGGTGGGTCAGATTCGAAGTGCCGCCTGGGTCAGTTTCCCACTGCCGGTGACAATCTCAACAACCGCTCGCGCTCGCAACATCGGCTGTCATTGGCCCGACACGTAATGTTGCTATGCAGCAATCCGAACGATGGTGCTGAATGTTTGGATAATCCGAACAATATGCGCATGGAGATTGCGTGATGCTGACGGTTTCAGACGTCGAAGTGACCTATTCAAACGGTGTCAAGGCACTGTCCCGTGCGAGCGTGTCGTTCCCGCGCGGCAAATTTATCGTGCTGCTCGGCACATCGGGAGCAGGTAAGTCGACCCTGCTGCGCTGTCTCAACGGGCTCGTTCGTCCGACCACGGGGGACGTTGCCGCCGAAGGACGCGGCTCGATCTTCCGCAACGGCAAAGCGCTCAGAGAGCACCGTCGCCGCACCGGCATGGTCTTCCAGCAGCACCATCTCATCGGCCGCCTCACGGCGCTCGGGAATGTGCTGACGGGACGCCTTTCGTCGCACGGAACGGTTCGGACCCTGCTGCCTCTGCCGCGGTCCGACCGGATGATCGCCCTCGAAGCGCTCGATCGCGTGGGCCTCGCCGATCGGGCGCTGCATCGCGCCGACCAGCTTTCCGGCGGTCAGCAACAGCGCGTGGGCATAGCCCGCGCCATAGCGCAGCGCCCCGAGATCATTTTGGCAGACGAGCCGGTCGCCAGCCTCGATCCCGAGACGTCCGTCAAGGTTCTCGGCGACCTGCATCGAATCTGCCGCGAGGATGGCATCACAACGATCGTCAGCCTCCATCAACTTGAGCTGGCACGCCAGTTCGCCGACAGCATTATCGGCCTGTCGAACGGCCATATCGTTTTCGAGGGCGCCGCGACGGAACTTGGGTCCGCCGTCCTCGACAAGATCTACAAGGTCAGCAAGCCGGAGATGATGGTGGCGGCCGAGTAGAAGTCGAAACCGAACGAGAGAGAACCAATCATGAAGCGTCGTAATTTCCTCGCTGCCGCGTTCGCGGTTGGCATGATGGCGGCTGCCGGTCCGGCGGTCGCCGACAAGGCCAATCCCGACAAACTTCGTATCGCGCTTCTGCCCGACGAGAACGCAGCAACGATCATCCAAAATGCTCAACCCCTGAAGGCGTATCTGAAAAAGGCGCTGAAAAAGGACATCGAGATCATCGTCACGACGGACTATTCCTCGATGATCGAGGCCATGCGGTTCGGCCGCGTCGAAGTCGGCTATTTCGGTCCGTTCTCCTACGTTCTCGCGAAATCGAAGGCGACCGAGATCGAGCCGTTTGCGGTTGGTGTGGAAAAGGGTAAGCCCTATTACAACTCCATCGTCATCGCCAACGCCGCAGGCCCCGTGAAGTCGATCGCGGACATCAAGGGCAAGCCGTTCGCGTTCGGCGATCAGGCCTCGACCTCGAGCCACCTCGCGCCGCGGACGCTGCTTGCCAAGAAAGGCCTTGTCGGCGACGTCGATTACAAGGTCGTCCATCTGGGCAAGCATGACGCCGTCGCTCGTGCCGTCGCGGCTGGTCAGGTGCCGGCGGGCGCGCTGTCGGAATCGATTTATCGCGTCCTGGTGCAAAACGGAAAACTCGACCCGGCGAAGTTGACCGAACTGGCTCTGTCGGACCCGATCCCGAACTACCCGATGACTATGCAGGGCTACCTCGCTCCCGAACTCAAGGAGAAGATCCGGAAGGCGTTCCTTGAGCTCAATGACCCCGAGATCCTCAAGCTCTTCCGCGTCGAGAAACTCGCCCCTGCAACCGATAAGGACTACGACGTCCTGCGCGACATGGCGACGACGCTGAAACTCAACATCGCCAAGCTTTGAGGCAATGACCACGATGCCAACTCGTACATTTGACGAGATCCTGGCTGACGAGCGCCGCTCCGCATTACGCGGGGCGGGGCTTGTTGCCTTGATCTTTGCCGTCTGCATCGCCTCGTTGTGGGCGACCGGCTTCTTCGATGCGCAGAGATTTGCCGAAAGCGGTCCGGCGATCAGCCAACTCGCCTCGGAAATGGTGCCGCCAGACTTCGCGCGCTGGCAGTCGTGGCTGAGGCCGCTCGCAGATACGCTTGCCATGTCGATCGCCGGCACGGTACTCGCGGTTGTCCTCTCGCTTCCACTCGCCATCCTGGCAGCACCCAACACGAGCCCGCATCCAACAGTCTACTATGTCGTGCGCACGCTCCTGGCGTTCCTTCGCTCGGTTCCCGAACTCATCCTCGGTGTCCTGTTCGTCGCCGCAGTCGGCTTTGGCGCATTGCCGGGTGTTCTTGCTCTCGCACTGCACTCCGTCGGCATGGTCGGCAAATTCTACGCGGAGGCGATCGAGCACGTGGATCCCAAGCCCTTGGAAGCTGCGCGTGCTGCCGGTGCCAACCGCATGCAGGTCATCCTGCACGCCGTGCTCCCCCAGGTTTTGCCGCAGCTCACCGATGTCACGATCTATCGCTGGGAGTACCACTTCCGAGCCTCGGCGGTGCTGGGCATCGTCGGCGCCGGCGGCATCGGTTTCGAACTGATGGCAGCGCTTCGTCTCCTCAAATACGATGAGGTTTCGGCGATCCTGATCGCGATCCTTGCCTGCGTCGTCGTCGTGGATGGCATCGGTGCCTATCTGCGCAAGGCGCTCAAATAAGAAGAAACTGAGCAAGGAACGAGGAAGATGCCCAACCTGCCGCTCGTCGTTCTCACCAACGCGACGTTTCCCGAAACGCGCGCTCTCTTCGATGGCGTGGCACGGCTGGTTGCCAACGACCTGGCCAAACCGTGGCCGGTCGATATCCTCCGCGAACATTGCCGCGAAGCGGTCGGGATCATGGCCTTCATGACCGACCGCATCGACGGCGAGTTCCTTGGCGCCTGCCCTCACCTCCGCGTGGTCGGGGCAGCTCTGAAGGGCTTCGACAACATCGATGTGGGGGCTGCCAGCGAGCGAGGCGTCTGGGTGACGATCTGCGAGGATCTCCTGACCATCCCGACGGCTGAACTCGCGGTCGGGCTCATCCTCTCGCTTGGCCGGCATATCGTGCGTGCCGATCGCGACGTCCGTCTGCACGGCTTCGCGGGCTGGCGTCCGACCCATTACGGGACGGGCGTCTCCGGCTCACAGGTCGGCATCGTGGGCTTCGGCAAGGTCGGCCAGGCGATTGCGGAGCGGCTGGCAGGGTTCAACTGCCGGATTTTTGCCTTCGATGCGGTCCCTGGTGCGTTTCCAGAACGCTTCGATGGTCTCGTCGTTCGAAGTGAAATGCCGGACCTCCTCGCGCAGTCCGATTTCGTGGTGCTTGCGCTGCCGCTCACGGCGTCGACCATGCGGATCATCGACGCGAATGCTATTGCCGCGATGAAGCCCGCCGCGCTGCTCGTCAATTCGGCGCGCGGATCCCTCGTCGACGAAAACGCCGTTGCCGAAGCGTTGCAGGTGGGCCGTCTCGGCGGATATGCTGCCGACGTATTCGAGTGCGAGGACTGGGCCAGATCGGACAGGCCGGGCACCATCGACCCGAGGCTCTGCGCTCGCGCGGCGTCCACCGTGCTCACGCCGCACATCGGATCCGCCGTGACCAGCGTGCGCAGGCAGATCGAGGCGTCCGCGGCCATGAGCATCATCGATGTCTTGAGCGGCCGGCGCCCGGTGGGCGCAATCAACGACCCAGTCAGCCGTTGAGGCTGGCCACTTTAGCGATACCAACCACACCATGCTCAATCTAACTCATGTTCGCACCTACCTTGCCGTCATCGACGAGAAAGGCGTGCGGGCAGCCGCGAAGGCGCTCGCGCTGTCTCCATCGACGGTCGTGGAGCATATCGACCAGCTCGAAACCGACCTTTCGACACGTCTCGTCATCCGTAGCCGCGGCGCGACACGCGCCACAATCCAAGGCGAACGGTTCCTGCCATACGCGCGTGCACTGATTGGCACGGCGCTCCGGGCGAGAGAGCTGATTGGCTCGCCCATCATCAGACTGTCTGCCTCGAGCAATGTCGGAACCTATCTTCTCCAGCAACCGCTCGCCGCATTCCGGCAGAGGACAGGCATCGAGATCGAGCTGTGGATCGGCTCCAACCATACCGTGGTCGAGCGCCTGATGCGTGGCGAGACCGACCTTGCCGCAACGGAGTGGTGGGATAACCGACGAGGCTACCGGGCGACACGTTGGGCACGCGAGCCCCTCGTCGTCATCGTCTCACCGCGACACCGCTGGGCAGAGCGCCAGAGCATTGCGATCGACGAGTTGGGCGAGGAGCCCATGCTCGGCGGGGAGCCCGGTAGCGGAACCGGCACCCTACTTCGCGAGCGGCTGGGCCCCGTGGCCGATCGGCTGCGCACGATCCCAGGGTATGGCAATACAGAGGCGGTGAAGCGGGCTGTGCGCGTCGGTCACGGCGCCTCGATCGTGCTGGCGGCGGCCGTTAGCGACGAGATCGCGTCCCGCCAGCTCGTAGCCCTGGACATCGAAGGTTCCAGGCTCTGCAAGGACATCTGGCTCGTGACCTCCGACCATATGCCGGCAAGCTCCCCCTCGTTGAGCTTGGTGGCAGCGCTTCAGGTATCGGACTGACGTGAGCCCTATTCACCCATCCGGCGGCCGGTCGAAGGCCAAACGGAAATGGACCACCTTCGAATCCGGGCTTGTCCCACTGACGGCTGCAGGTTGTGCCGGCCGCTGCTGCGCGGCGCCATTCACGTCGCCCTGCCCATCCTCTGTGGCATGAGCGCCACCGAGCGCCGGGCAGCCGAGAATGGCTTGAAGCGGCCGGATACGGAGGAGCGCCTCGTGCTCGCGACCGGCCGGTACCTCGGCGAGGGGTTCGACGACGCTTCCTTCGACACGCTGTTCCTGACCATGCCGATCTCATGGATGCGCGCTCCGGTTCATGGCGACCGGAGCAACAGGGCGGTGGATTGGCGTGATGAACGCTGTTGGGTGTTCCCGCGAATCAGCGGGGACCTCGCTCCTATTTCGAGAGGAGCGGGGATGGCCCAACAGAGATTACCCATGCGCAAGATCCGTGATGTTCTGCGGCCGCCGGCCTGTCCAAACGCCAGACCTCCGCCAGTCTCGGGATCGGTCCGACCGCCGCCGGGGCGTGCCTCTACTGGAAGCGCTGCGTTGATGAGGCACCGCTGCGAGGCAGCGCGAGGCCAAGCTCGCGCTTGCAGCCCGAACGGCTTCTGCTCGTCGGGGCTGGCGGCGTATTGCGTCGTCGCGCCATGGCGCGCGCCGGATCGGACAAATTCAGCGCACCTAGAGCTGCGCCTTCTGCAGATGCGCCAGCATGGCAGCGGTGATGTCCGAGCTCGACGGCCAATGGCCACGGCGGCGCGCGGCGTGTGGGGTGTAGGCGTCGAGCATGGTTGGATCGGGTTGCACCGGACGGCCTGCGCTGAGGAAAATCAGCCCAGCCTTGTCGCTCGGCATCGCGGCAACGAATGTCTCCGCGTCGTCGAGGGCCTCGCGCAGCCGCACCATGACGGCGGCGGGATCGATCGGCGGGTCGGCGGCCAGCTGGCGCAACTCTGCTGCGGGGTAGCGCGCATTGCGCCGGATTTCTCCGATGAGGCCTTCGGGTGTGAAGCCATGCGCGGTCTCGACGGCGGCCCACACCAGCGCGCCGAGTGGCAGCACGCGATCGTGCAGTGTCAACAGGTCGACGATGTCGCGCGGCTCGCGCCGGGAGGAGGCCGCCATCACCTTGTTGACGGCGAGATCGACGACGTGCAGCACGTAACCGAACTGGTCGTCCCTGACGGCCGGGAAGAAGCGGTAGTCGCTGTCGGCCACCCACTCGAGCTTCGTCTCGTCAGCGCCGAGGCGGATCGCGGCGCTGTAGGTTGCGGGCTGCTGGCGGATCCACAGCACCTCATAGCCGGCGTCGGCGAGGATGTTGGCATCGGCGAGCGCGGCCTCGGCGACGCGCTCCTGCCGGTCATGGAAGACATCGATGTCGGCCGAGTAGCGCGGGCCGGTGCGGCTGATGGGCACGCCGCCCGCGATGAAGCTTTCGGGATCGCGCTTGGCTGCGATCAGGCGGAGGATGTCGGACTGAAGCTTAGAGATGGGCACGGACTGCACCAAGACTGGCCGCCTGCTCGATCTGCTCGGCCAGCCGGCGCGCGTTCATGTCTCCCTCGGTCCGCAGCTGGCGCGTGATGGCGAGGACTTCTTCCAGCGTCGGCTCGGCCTCGACCTCGCGGATGTTCCACAACGCGCGTCCGCCGAACTCCGCAAACGCACGTCGATAGAACCCGACGACGGCTGGTGTCACGGAGTGGGTCGGGGCGGATCGATCTGTCTGAGCCGATTGCGTCATAGGTGCGAAGCTACCACAGAAGACTCTGGAAAGCGACGACTATTGCCCCACCGGCAAGGGGTCATTGGAGCGAAAGCGTCTGATCGAAGACCGCAGCCGATCAGTCGCCAATCATTGCCACCGCCTTGGCCAAGGCATCGGGACCGTCGGCGTCGGGAAGGTCCAGGACTTTGTCACCTGCATAGAGCGCTCAGTCCCAAGGATCGAACACCGGAACGCCCGCGGCGACGAACTCGCTGGTATCGCGGCTGACGACGCTAAGGTCGGCGAGTGCGGCCATGGCAGCGGTCAGCAGGTCGGGCTCAGAGAACGTGTGACTGCGGCGGCGGCCGTCCTCCAGCATCAGGCGCCAGCGCAGCAGCACGTCCTCGGACACGGATAGAACACGCTTCTCGAACAGCGGCCGCAGCGTGCGGTCCAGCCAGTTCGCCAGATCGGAGCGGCGCACCGGATCCCTCACCTGCTCGATTCCGAAACGGATCTCGGCGAAGGTGATGTCACTGGTGAACAGCGTGTCCCCCCTCTGCGCGCTGACTAAAGACCGAACCTTCGGGATTGGCCTGGCAACTCGGAGACGACGTTGGTGCCGATCAGCCAACCTCTCAAAGGTCGACGTCCCTGACGGGCGATTTCACCGACGCTCGCTCGATCAGCACATCCTTCAACGGCGAGCAGGCGAGCACCTCGACGAGGTGGCGCCCCGAGTCGGGCTTGTTTGGCCGATCCCACGCATCCGCATCGACGACGCCAACGGCGTCCTTACCATGGACGGTCAAGCGCTGCGGCCCAGTCTCCCTGGCGCGGCGCACGAACTCGCAGAACCGGGCCTTGGCGTCCTGCAGTTGCCAGCGACCCAGGCCAAGGGGGCCTCCGCTCCTGTTGCGGATCGTGCTTGACGGCATCCGAGCGTCCTTTCTGGTCAGCTCGACCAGAAATATGGTTGACCGGCACCGTGAGGGGAAGTGGCTGCCCGCTCGAGGTGAGGCCCCTGGTCTTGTGCATTGGTGCCCTTCTGGTTCAGGTGGAAGCATAGGCGGCATTCAACCGAGGACCACCATTTCTTCATCCGCAGCGACGTTGACGCCATCGGGCAGAACATTGGCGGCGAGCCAGCAATCGAGTTCGTGATTGACGTGCGTGAGCAAGGCGCGTCGCGGCGCAAGCCGTTCGATGATCGCGACCGCTTCGTTGACATCGTTATGATTGCGGACGGGGCCTGCTGCTGGCGGATAGGCGCAATCGAGGACCACGAGGTCGAGGCTGCGGGCGGCGAGGTGGGCTTGCGTTTCGGGCGGCAATCCGATCGTGTCGGTGAGATAGGCGATCGATGCGCCGCGCCCCTCGATAAGGAAGCCGAAGGTCAACCGCGAGTGGATGAGCGGCAGCGGCGTGACGATCATCGGACCAAGCCCGAAGGCGCCGAACGGCGCGACGTCACGGAAGGCGAGGCGGCCGGGATGCCGCCTCAGATCGTCGCAACCGGCAGCGTCGGGCGGACAGAACACGTCGAGGCTCGGGGCCTTGCTCCAGCGT
>Ga0180009_10008543_pt1 | contig 10135 bp, 4 predicted proteins | sample OS_PC_MetaG_FD_123537 | JGI IMG/M metagenome (GOLD analysis project Ga0180009, IMG submission 123537) | Groundwater microbial communities from the Aspo Hard Rock Laboratory (HRL) deep subsurface site, Sweden - OS_PC_MetaG | ecosystem: Environmental > Aquatic > Deep subsurface > Groundwater... | reverse complement strand
TCGACAGCGCCTTGGTCGCACTGCATCGAGCCGAACCCCGCATGCGCGGGCTGGTCCTGGATCTGCGCTCCAATCCCGGCGGTCTGCTCGATCAAGCGGCCAAGGTCGCCGACCGTTTCCTGCGAAGCGGCGTCGTGGTCACCACCGTCTCCGCCTCCGAGCCCCGCGACGAAAAAGTCGCCAAGTCGCCCGGAACCGAACCCGACTACCCGCTCGTCGTGCTCGTCAACTCATCGTCAGCGAGCGCGAGTGAGATCGTGGCCGGCGCGTTGAAGAACCACAATCGCGCCGTGATCGTTGGACAGAAGACGTTCGGCAAGGGCAGCGTGCAGCTCGTGTTTCCCGACATCACGCGGGAGAAGGCGGCGTTGAAGCTGACGATCGCCCAGTACCTCACACCCGGAATGATCTCGATCCAATCGGTGGGCATCACCCCGGACGTCGAGCTCGACCCGATGACGGTCGATCGCCTGGAGATGGACGTGATGCGGGCGGGCAAGCGGGTGCGGGAACGCGACCTGTCCAAGCACCTGTCGAACGCCAGCGCCGCGGCGGGACAGAAGCCCCTCGAGGTCGTGCGCTACAACCTGCCGAGTGCCGAGCGCGAAGATCTGCGTGAGCGCGGTGGCGACCCGCAGGATGACTTCGAGATGGACTTCCCCACGCGTTTCGCCCGCGATCTGGTGCTCAACCTCCCCGCAGGCGTGCCACGGGCCGACGCGGTCCGGCGCGCGGAAGAGTTCATCGACAAGGTGCAAGGCGAGGAGCTCGCCAAGGTCGCCAACGACCTCAAGTCCCTGGGGTACGACTGGAGCTTCACCGATCCCGGGACCCCCGGTCCCACGAAGGACCAATACGAGGTCAAGGTGGAGACCAATCGGCCCAGCGATCACGTGAAGGCCGGCGAAGGCATGGATCTGAAAGTCACGGTCAAGAACAACGGTACCGAGCCGGTGTACCAACTCCGAGCGCTGACCAAGGCCGACAGCTCCTACTACGACCGCAAGGAGCTCATCTTCGGCAAGATCGAGCCCGGCAAGTCCAAGACGGCCATCGCGTCCTTGGGCTGGTGTGACATCGAGGGGCGCCGCATTGGCTCCACGCAACGACCGAAGAACGGCAAGCGCGTCTGCACGATCCCGAAGGACGCGCCCGCGCGCTCCGACGGCGTGAAGATCGAGTTCTTCTCGATCAACGGCGAGCCGCCGAAGACGGCCGAGTTGCGTCCCACCATCGAAGAGCTCGAAGACCCCACCTTCGCGTACTCCTATCAGATCGTCGACAATCGGGACGGGTCCAACGCCGATGGCCGCATCCAGCGTGGCGAGGGCGTTTCGATGTACCTGACCGTCAAGAACATCGGTCGGGGCCGCTCGTTCGAAACGCAGGCGAACCTACGCAACCTATCGGGCGACGGTCTCGCTTTGCAGGCGGGGCGATTCGACATCTCGAACATGCAGCCGGGCGACATGCGGTCCGTGGTGTTCACGTGGGGCGTTCGCAACGAGCTCACCGAGCCAGAAATCACGGTGGAGCTGATCGTGGGCGACCGAGACTTGGGAGAGTACGTCAACGAGAAGATCAAGATCCCCGTGGAGCCACCACAGACGCCGACCGAAGACAGCGGCGTGTCGAAGGTGGCGGGCAGCGAAGCGCCCTTGCTCGAGTCGCTTCGTGCCAATGCCCGTCCGTTCGGGTCGCTGCCGACCGGGACCGTGGTCAAGCGGCTCGGACGCGAGGGTGACATGATCAAGATCGATCTGGGCGCCAACCGCTTCGCGTTCGTGCCCAACGGTGCCCTGACCGACGCTGCGGGAGCGACCGCGCCGGGCGCGGTGAGCTTCGACACCATCTTCTCCCATTCGCCGCCCGCCATCGAGCTGTCCCCCGCCTCGCTCGTGTCGCGCGGCTCCTCGGTCAAGGTCACGGGCAAGATCCTCGATCAAACGCGTCTGCTCGATGCCTACATGTTCGTGGGCGCGAACAAGATCTTCTACCGCTCGAACCAGGGCGACCCCAAGTCGATGGATATCGACATCGACGTTCCGCTTCGACCGGGGATGAACGCCATCACGCTCGTGGGGCGTCAGAACGCCGATACCATCTCGCGAAGGACGATCATGGTTCGGCGCGACGGCGCTTCGGGTGAGCTGCTTCCTACGCCGAAGGACGATGACAGCGTTTTGCTGGACTTCGGTGAGGACGGCCCCGAATAGCCAGCCAATCGGGCGCCTCTACGAAGCGCCAGCGCCCGGTACGGGCGCCCTACCAACCCCCTCCAGTCGTGATGCGGGTCCTACGTTCATGGCTGAAAACGTAAATATTGCAGACACTTGCACAAACTGACCTAGACGTTCGTTTCACGGATGCCAACATGTCGTGAAGCGATATAACTCAGCACCATCGCCCTGAGCTCGCGTCGGCACTGGCTCGCTCGAGCGCAGAGGCTTCGAATCGCTCCGGATCCTCGGAGCACTGCATGGAGGTCCCCTACATGCGACGCATCTGGTCGCTAATTTGGCTCGGGTTCCTCGGCCTGTTGTTCATGGCCTGCGCCAAGACATCCGCCGGCGAAAAGGATGACGGACCGCCCGACATCCCGCCCCCCGCAACGTCTGCTTCCGGCTCCGCGGCGCGCACCGACGGCGCCCCTACGCGTTCGGATAGGTTTCAAACGTCTGGGACGGCCTCCGCAGCGCGTACGTCGCAGCTCGCGGCCAAAGGTTCTGGCATTCTCCGCTCGATCAAGGTGCGCGAAGGCGATCGGGTCAAGGCGGGGCAGGTGCTCTGCGTTCTCGATGCTTCCAACGCGTCGCTACGCTCCGCGGCAGCGAGGGCGGATCACGCGCAGGCGCTCGCTGCGCTCGAGGATGCGAAGCGGGACATGGAGCGGGTCGAGCAGCTTGCGGACGCCGGTGCGCTTCCGGAGCAGACGATGGACAAGGCAAGGCTCGGGATGCGCATTGCGACGCTGCGAGCGGAAGCGGCTGCGGTGGGTGTTCGCATGGCGCAGCAGTCGTTGGCAGATGCCACGCTCGTGGCCCCCTTCGACGGGGTCATCACGAAGGTGCTCTCCGAGGAGGGACAGTATGTGACGTCGATGCCGCCCAGCCCGGTGTTCGTTCTGGTCGACACGGACGCGCTGGAAGTGCGGGTCAGCATTCCTGAGCGGAAGATTTCGCAGATCAAGGTGGGCCAACCCGTGCGGGTCGAGCTGCCGGCGGTGAACGTGACCCGCGAGGCGAAGGTCGATCGCATGGCGGAGGTCATCGATCCGGTCACGCGTTCCGCGGAGGTCTTGATCCGATTGGACAACAAGGATCGATCGTTGCCGGCAGGCCTCTTCGCCCGCGTCACCTTCCCGGGGGTGGCCGCGGACGCGATGGATGACACGCCGCCGTCAAAGGCCAAGGCGCCCGGCGCTCCGGCCGAGGGCGGGAGGTAGGTCGTGTTTCTATCCGACCTGTCGATCCGAAGGCCGGTCTTCACCGTCATCCTGTCGGCCATGCTCCTCATGTTTGGGGCGATCGCGTGGCCGAAGCTGGGTGTGGACATGTTCCCGAAGGTCGAAGCGCCCTTCGTGTCCGTGTCCGCCATCTACGCGGGTGCGGACCCCGAGGTGGTCGAGAGCCGTGTCATCGAGCCCATCGAAGACGCCGTGTCCACCATCTCCGGCGTCAAGAAAATCACCTCCATTGGTGTCGAGAGCTACGGCCTGGTCATGGTCGAGTTCGAGCTCGACGTCGACGCGGACATCGCGGCGCAGGACGTACGCGAGCGGATCGCCAAGATCCAGCAGGACCTTCCCAGCGATGCGGAAGCGCCGGTGGTCGAGAAGTTCCAGATCGGCGCTGCGCCCGTCATCTCGCTCGTACTGACCGCACCGAGCGGCGAGTCTCCCGCCGCAATCACCTACGTGGCCGACAAGAAGATCAAGAATCAGCTTCAACAGCTACGAGGTGTCGGCTCCGTCGACATCATCGGCAAGCAGGAGCGCGAGATTCAAGTCATCGCAGACCCGGCCAAGCTTCGGTCTTTCGGCCTGACCTTGCCGGACATCCAACAAGCGGTGGCGTACGGCAACCTCGATGTTCCCGGCGGGCATGTGACGACGGGAACCACCGAGCTGCTGATCAAGACCCATGGCGAAGCCCGATCCGTGGCCGAGCTCGCCCGCATCGTGGTGGCTGCGCCCAACGGTGTGCCCATCCGGCTCGGCGATGTCGCGAGCGTCGTTGACGCGGAGGAAGAAGCACGGACCAAGACCTCGTGGGACGGCAAGCCGGCGCTCACGATGCTGGTACGCAAGCAATCCGATGCCAACAGCGTGGCGGTGGCCGACGGCGTCATGAAGGCGATGGACGAAGGCGACATCGAGCTGCCCCAGGGCTACGGGCTCGAGATTGCGCAAAACGCATCGACCTTCACCCGTCACGCCATCGACGACGTTGTGTTCGACCTCGTGTTTGGCGCGTTCCTTGCGGTTGCGGTGATCTTGCTGTTCTTGCGAGACGCCCGGGCGACGTTCATCAGCGCGCTGGCGTTGCCGACGAGCGTGGTGGCGACCTTTGCGTTCATGCGAGCGATGGGGTTCACGGCGAACATGCTGACGATGCTCGCGTTGTCGTTGTCGATCGGCATGTTGATCGACGACGCGATCGTGGTCATCGAGAACATCCATCGACACTTGGAGATGGGCAAGACGCCAAAGCAGGCGGCGTCGGACGGGGCCCGGGAGATTGGGTTGGCTGTTCTGGCAACGACCCTGTCGATCGTGGCGGTGTTCGTACCGGTCGCGTTCATGAAGGGCATCATCGGCCGGTTCTTTTATGAGTTTGGGCTGACGGTCGCGTTCGCGATCATGATTTCGTTGTTCGTGTCGTTCACGCTCACGCCGATGGCCTCGTCGCGCTTGCTCAAGCATTCGAAGCCCGGTCGGGTGGCGCAGGCGATCGGCAAGGTCCTCGACGGGATCGATTCGATGTACCGCGGGACCGTCGGATGGATCTTGAATCACCGGCTGTTGACGGTGGCCGCGGGTGTTGGTGCCCTCGTGGCCGCGGTGTTCCTGGCGCGCTACATCCCCACGGAGTTCCAGCCTCAGATGGACCAGGGGGAGCTGGATATCTCCTACAAGATGCCGGAGGGCTCGAGCCTGGAGGCGACCTATCGAAGGGGCGAGGAGATCCAACAGGTCATCCTCGCGAACGCGCCGGAGGCGCGCCACATGCTCATCACGGTGGGCGCCGGGCAGAGTCAGAAGGTCAATGAAGGCAAAGTCTTCCTCAAGATGACCGGATCCAAGCAGCGCGCGCGTGGCCTCTCGGAGATCATCGTCGCGCTGCGCGCCGCGCTCAACGAGTCGCTGCCGGGCACCGAGCTGTCGTTGATTCCCGCCGACATCGGCGGAGGCGGCGGTGGCGAACAGTTCCAGAAGGACATCAACATCCAACTTCGCGGAAACGACAGCAAGCAGCTGCGCGAAACCGCGCAGGTCCTCGTTGAGGAGATGAAGAAGAAGGGGGTGTTCGTCGACATCACCATCTCCGACCGAGGGGCGCGACCTCAGTTCGGTTTCCAGATGCGTCGTGACAAGGTCTCCGCGGCGGGGCTCGTCCCCGCTCAGGTCGCCGGAGCCATCCGAACCGCCGTGACCGGGACCGAGGCCTCCCAGTTCCGCGACGGTGCGGACCGATACAAAGTCGTGGTCAAGGGGCCGGACTATTACCGGGAGCAGGGGGAAGCGGTCCTCGCCATGCCTCTGCGCGGGCCCATGGGCACCATGGTGGAGGTCGGCGAGCTGGTCGAGCCCTTCCCGGAGGACGCGCCCGCCCAGATCGACCGCGAAGGCCGATCGCGTATCGTGTCCGTGCTCGCAAACCTCGACGGCATGGCGCTTGGGCAAGGTCAGACCTTGCTGACCGAGATGACCAAGGATTTGATCCCGGCCGGCGTCACGATGAAGTTCAGCGGCCAGGGCGAGATGATGATCGAGTCGTTTGGCTACATGATCGAAGCGCTGCTGCTCGCCATCGCCATCATCTACATGGTGCTCGCCGCGCAGTTCGAGAGCTTCCTGCACCCGATCACGATCATGGTCTCGCTGCCTCTGTCGCTCGTCGGCGCGCTTGGAGGTCTGCTTATCGCAGGGCAGACCCTGAGCATCATGAGCTTCATCGGCATCATCATGCTGATGGGCTTGGTCACCAAGAACGCGATTCTGCTGGTGGACAACGCGAATCAGCGCAGACAGCAAGGCGTGCCTATCCGCGAGGCGGTCATCGAAGCAGGCGCCGTGCGTCTACGTCCCATTCTGATGACCACCGCGGCCATGATCTTCGGCATGTTGCCCATCGCCCTCGCGCTCGGTGAAGGTTCCGAGATGCGGGCGCCCATGGGCGTGTGCGTCATCGGCGGACTGATCACCTCCACCCTGCTCACCCTCCTCATCGTTCCCGCCGTGTACTCCGCCTTCGAAGGGGCGCGCGTTCGTCTCGCCCGACTCATCAAGCGAGCGCCGAAGCCCGTTCCCACAGCTGCCGAGTAGGTGACCGCGAAATTCGCCCACGGCCAAACCGGAGGTTGGAGCCGGTCGGAGGCTTGTTTGGCCGTGCCACCCGGTCCTCAGCGCACCAAGCTTCCCGTTCTTGCACCCTTCGCGGATCCGGTGGCTCCAACGATTGCGTCACTTCCACCGAAACTCGTGCCCCTCGGGTCCGTAGACAGTACGTTATGCAGGAATCGGCCAAAGGCATGTCCCCCATCACCATGGATCCACCCAAAGCGAGCACGGATCGGCGCTCCTTCAACATCATCGCGTTGATCCTCGGAGTCGCGGTTCTCGCTGGATTCACCGTGTTGCCCCGGCTCGCTTCCTCGCCCAGCGCCATGGTCGGCAAACCCGCGCCGGAATTCGCGCTCCCCGTGATTCACAACGGAGAACACGGCGACCGCATCAAGCTGTCCAACCTCGCCGGCCAAGCGGTGGTGCTCTCGTTCTGGGCGTCGTGGTGCGGTCCCTGCCGCGCGGAAGCACCGTCGATCGACCGCCTCTCCCGTCGACTGCGAGACAAGGGCGTCACCGTGATCGGGGTCAACACCAATGACAATCCCGATGCCGCCATTGCGTTCGCGAGCCAGGCCAACCTGTCCTACCCCATCGTCTCGGATCAGGATGGAACAGTGGGCGAGTCGTTCGGTGTGTCGAACCTTCCCACGCTCGTGATTGTGGACAAGAACGGCAAGATCTCCGCAGTTCGGTCGGGTCTGACCGACGAGAGCTCGTTGGAGTCACTGGCGCTGGCCGCTCGGTAGTATTTCAAATCAGCCCATCGTGATGCCGGGGTGTTGGGAGGTTCGTTCGCGGTCCCGCGCTGCGAACGACGCTGTGCTCCCCGCGCGTGGCAGCCAGATCACCATTCTCGCGCCGCCCCAGTCGCTCTGCTGCGCTTCCACCGTTCCGCCGTGCTCCATCACAATCTTCTTCACGATCGAAAGACCCAGCCCCGTCCCGTCAGCTTTGGTCGTCACATAGGGATCGAAGATCGATTCGCGAAGATCCTCCCGGATGCCCGCTCCGTCGTCATCGACCTCGAGCGTGACCCAATCACCATCAACCTCGCGTAGCCGCACCTTGACCCGGCCCCGGCCGGACTGGCTCACGCTCACCGCTTGGGCCGCATTGCGCACGAGGTTGACGAGCACCCGGTGCATCATCTGCCGATCCATGAAGGTTCCGATGGGTCCCTCGGGGACCTGCCAGGACACGTCGACTGCTTTCTCCAACAAGTCCGCGTCCGTGCGCAGAATGCCCGACTCGTCATCGCTGAAAAGCACCATGTGCTCCTTCTGCTCGCGAAGGAACGTGCACACGTCGTACTCGGCGAGCTCGGCCCTCGGGAGCCGCGCGAAGGCGCTGAACTCCGTGACCAGACGGCGCAGCGTTCCCACCTCCTCGGTAACGATCCCATGGGTTGTTTCCAACAGGCCGCGGAACGCCTCGTCGTCGCCCCGATAGCGTGCGTGGACCTCCTCGACCGCCAGTTGAATCGGCGTCAGGGGATTCTTGATCTCGTGGGCCAGGCGTCGGGCCATCTCCTGCCACGTGCCCATGCGCTGGAGAAATTCGATGCGGGCGCGGGATCGCTGCACCTCGGTGAGCATTCGATTGAAGGCCCGAGCGAGCCCAGTGATCTCGTCGTTGCCCTCGACCGGAACGCGTACGGTCAGATCGCCCGCGCCGACCGCCTGGGTCGTTTGAGCGAGCTGGCCAATGCGTCGCGTCACGCTTCGGGACAGGAGCGTGCCGAGAGCGACGGCGGCGATCATCGTGATCGCGAGCAAGACCGCGAACGTATAGAGGGCTGCTCGTTCTACCTCGGCCATGGACGCCTCGACCTGCCGGTAGATGTTCACCGTCTGGGCCATCTGGTCTTTTTCATCGAAGCGGGCTTTGGAGGTGACGAACACGGCGAGCAGCATCGGGCCGTCCTCCTTGTCGGACAGGGGCCGTCGCACCTCCAACGCCAGCTCCTTGGTTTCATCGACGGGTTTGGGGCGTTTCCTTTCGACGATGATGTTGCCGTCGGCGTCGGTGACGGCGAGCTGGACGAGGTTGTCGTGGGTCGGGAACAGCTCGGTCAGCTCTTGGTCGATGCTCGGTTTGTGGTTGAGCATGGCAGCGGCGCGCAGCCCTTCCTGCGCAGCGATGGCGTCGGCCTGGTAGCGCATGCCCGACTTCATGCTGCGCGCGAGCTCTTGGTACAGCTCGAGTGAACGTTCCAGCTCTTGGCCGACCCGCGGATTGTAGAGTTGTGCCGAAACGTTGCTGACCAGCATCCTCGCGATGAGGATGGACGCGAACAGCGGGATGACGGCGGCGAGCAAGACGGCAAGCGTCAGCCGCCAAGCGGTCCGGGAGGGCATCGCCATGGTTTGGCGAGTGTCGCAGAAGGGGAACGCAAAGCGCCAGTGTCAGACGCGAGGAAGTCTCACTTGCGACGGCGCGATCGGGCTGGGTTCGCGCGTTTTTTCGCCGGAGCTTTGCGCGAGCCTTTGGGCTTGTCGGCGCCCTGTTCACCGTGTTGCTCGTGGTCGAGGGCGCGCAGGGCCTTGAGGGTGTCCCGGATCTTGGCTGCCCGCTCGAAGTCGAGGTCTTCGGCTGCCAGGAACATCTCCGCGCGGAGGGCTTCGATTCGTTCCTCCAACGGTACTTCCCCTGCGGCCTTCTCTGCCGCGGTCGAATCGCGGCGCCTCGTCGGCACGGTGTAGTAGTCCGTGGTGCCAGACGACGGGGACATGTCCCGGACCGCGGTTTTGACCGTTTCCGGCGTGATTCCGTGTTCCACGTTGTAGGCGGCTTGCCTCTCGCGACGTCGGTCCGTCTCGTCGAGCGCGAATCGCATCGCCTTGGTGATGCGGTCGGCGTACATGATGACGCGGCCGTCGAGGTTTCTCGCCGCGCGTCCGATCGTCTGGATCAGCGAGCGAGCGGAGCGCAGGAACCCTTCCTTGTCCGCATCGAGAATCGCCACCAACGAGACTTCGGGCAGGTCGAGCCCTTCGCGCAGCAGGTTGATGCCCACCAACACGTCGTACTCGCCGAGCCGCAGGTCGCGGAGCAAGTCGATGCGCTCGAGCGTCTCGACGTCGGAGTGCAGGTATCGCACGCGCACGCCGAGCTCTTGATAGTAGTCGGTGAGGTCTTCGGCCATGCGCTTGGTGAGGGTAGTGACGAGCACGCGTTCGTTGCGCTCGACCCGGATGCGGATCTCGCCGAGTAGATCGTCCACCTGGCCGGTGACCTTGCGCACTTCGATCTCCGGATCGGTGAGACCCGTGGGGCGGATCACCTGCTCGACGACTTCCCCGTCGCTGAGCATTACCTCTTCCTCGCCGGGGGTCGCGGACACGAAGATGCACTGATTGATATGTGCTTCGAACTCGTCATAGCGCAGGGGTCGGTTGTCCATCGCGCTGGGCAGGCGGAAGCCGTAGTCGACGAGGGTGGACTTCCGCGACCGGTCACCTTGGTACATCGCCTTGATCTGCGGCAGTGTCTGGTGGGACTCGTCGATGATGATGAGGAAGTCCTCGGGGAAGTAGTCGACGAGGGTGGGGGGGGCGTCGCCGGGGG
>Ga0180009_10008542_pt1 | contig 10135 bp, 12 predicted proteins | sample OS_PC_MetaG_FD_123537 | JGI IMG/M metagenome (GOLD analysis project Ga0180009, IMG submission 123537) | Groundwater microbial communities from the Aspo Hard Rock Laboratory (HRL) deep subsurface site, Sweden - OS_PC_MetaG | ecosystem: Environmental > Aquatic > Deep subsurface > Groundwater... | reverse complement strand
CTGGCGGCTGGCCCTGGCCGGGTTTTTCGTTTCCGCCACCAACGGAATGGGTTTGGCTAGCCTGGGGGAAACCCTTGGCGCCACCGGCGAGGCGGCGGTTTCCGGGGTCGTGACCGCCTCGGACCACGGGGCTTACCCCGTGGAGGTGACCGTGGTGAAAAACGGGCGGGAGCGCATGAGGCAAAAGGGCGTGACGCCCTTCTCCTTTTTCCTGGCCGATCCCGTGGAGCCGGGGAAGTCGTACTACCGGGTCCTGGTCCAGGGGCCCGGGGGCAACCGGCTGGTGGGAAACCCCGTGTTCGTGGAGGGCGCGCCATGATCCTGGCCGTACACCAGCCCCAGTTTCTGCCCTGGCAGGGCTACATGATGAAGATGGACGCGGCCCACGTCTTCTGCTTTCTGGACAGCGTCCAGTTCAAGAAGAACGAGTGGCAGAACCGGAACCGTATCCGCACGGCGGAAGGCTGGCAGTGGCTCACCGTGCCCGTGCTCCACCGGTTCGGCCAGAGGATCGGCGAGGTGCGGATCAACCCGGCGGAACCCTGGCAAAAAAAGCACCTCCGGGCCCTGGAGATCCATTGCGGCCGCACGCCCTATTTCCGCTGGGTCATGGACATCCTGGAGCCGGTGTATGGCCGGTCCTGGGAGTCCCTCGCCCATCTCAACCGGACCCTGGCCGAGGCCCTGGCCCGGGCCCTGGGCATGGAGTGCCGGTTCTTCGCCTCGTCGGAGACCGACCTGCCCGGGGAGCCCACGGGCCGCCTGGTGGAGTTGTGCCGACAGACGGGCGCAGACACCTATCTCGCCGGGGCGGGCGGGGCCGGGTACATGGACCTGGCCCAATTCGAGGCCGCGGGCATTCGGGTGGTTTTCCAGGACTTCCGCCAGCCCGGATACCCCCAGGCCTACCCGGGGTTCGTCCCGGGCCTGTCAATGGTGGACCTTTTGTTCAGCCAGGGGGAGAACAGCCTGAAATTGCTGCGGGAAACCAACCCGGAATGATCCGGGTTCCGGAATAAAGGAAAGGAAACACCATGGGGAACAGAACCATCCTGGCCATCGGCTGCCACCCGGACGACCTGGAGTACGGCTGCTCAGGGACCCTCATCCAATTCGCGGACAAGGGCTGGGGGGTGTATCTCCTCATCATGACCCGGGGGGAGTTGGGCGGGGCTCCGGAAGTGCGCCAGGCCGAGCAGATGGCCTCGGCCGAAATAATGGGGGTGAAGGAGGTCTTCTGGGGCGGGTTCTCAGACACCCTGCTTCCCGCTGGCAAGGAACTCATCCAGCCCATTGAGGAGATCATCGCCCGGGTGAAACCGGGGTACATCCTGTGCCACTGGCGCGAGGACACCCACCAGGACCACCGGCGGCTGAACCAGGCCACCGTGTCCGCCACCCGCTACATCCGCAACGTCCTGTTCTACGAGGGCCCCACCACGGAAAACTTCCAGCCCCGGGTGTTCGTGGACGTCACCAACGTCCTGGACCGGAAGATGCAGGCCCTGGACGCCCACCGCTCCCAGGTCATGAGGACCAACATCGAGGGGCTTTCCATCAAGGACATGGCCCGTTCCTGCTCCAATTTCCGGGGCACCCAGGGGCGGGTCCAGTTCGCCGAGGCCTTCCACGCCCACCGGTTCTTCTTCGAGCCCTGACCCGGTGGCACCCTTATCCTTCCCCCCCGTCCACCCCCAAAAGCTCCCGCAGGCTCGCGGAGGTGACGCCCAGCATGCGGCCGCCGGGGGAAAGGACCGGGTCCAGGGCTCCTTTCCGGCACCAGCGCCTCACGGTCCGGGGGGACCGTCCGATTCTTGCGGCTGCCTCGTCCACGCGCAACAGGCCCTTTTCCACGCCCCGGGACCGGAGGGAGGCCACCTCCCGCTCCAGGGCGTCCACGCGCCCGGCCAGAAACCGCAGCCGGGCCGCCATTTCCCCGGCAGGAGCTGTTTTCATGGTTTCCTCCCTGGGTTCGGGCGCTCCGGGCTCGCGGCCCGGGGTCCCGGGGCGGGCAGGGCCCTGGCCGGGACGGCCGGGGGAGCCTGCCTTTTTCCCGGGGCCCGGGACACGGAGACGTGCAGCTTCCGGCGGCGGGCGGCCTGGTAGTGGGCCGAGCACAGGCCCTTGGCCAGGACTCTCGCCGCACAACCCGGCACCCGGCACGTCTGCCCCTCATCAAGGAGGGAGTCCGTGGGAAAACCCCGGACCTGGGCACGGTACACGATGTCCTCCCGGTATCTCCTGGAGTCCTCGGCCTGGAGGGCCGCCAGGAGCTTGCAGCCGTCACAGGGGGGCTCGTCCTTGTCGTTTTCTCGATGTCTGCATTGGAGGCAGGGTGACTGGATCATGGTTTGCGCCTTTCGCCTGGCCGCGCATCCACGCGGGGAAACAGTCCGCCGGGTGACTCCCGGAAAGGGGCCACGGGGCCATGAACAATGGAGTTGAAAGAGGATGGTGAAGTTTTCCTGGCCGGCTCGGCCGTGGGAATGATTCCCCTTTTTTCAGGCAGAGGACAGGGTGGAGCGTTCGGGCCGGGGGACGGGCAGGCCGCCGGGAAAACGAGCCGGCGGCGGGGCCAGGCAATGCCGGGCATGGGGGGAAAGCCTCCACAGGCGCACCACGCCGCCGCCGGGACGGCCCGCGAACCCGGCCGGGGCCGCCAGTCCGGCCCGGCAAAACCCGCAAAGCCGCCTCATCACGGCGCTGGGCCTCACTCCCGCCGCCCGGGCCACGTCCGGGGCATTGAACACCTCCCGGCCCCGCATGGCCTGCCAGATCCGTTCGCTGGTGGTGCCGGAGGTCATGACGCGCCTCCCCGGTCCGATGGCGGGGTTACGGGGCAGGGGGGCATCCTGGAGGACCGGGGCCGACCGGGCCCCCGGCGGCCGCCGGGCACGGCGTAGGACGAGGGCCACAGGCGGGCCAGGGGAATGCCCGTGGCCTCGGAAACCGCCCGGCGGACCCGGTGGCTCACGGCCAGGCCGTCGATGACTTTCTGGACCATGCTGGGAGACACGGTGAGTCTCCGGGCGATGCCGACCTGGGTCATGCTGTTTTTCACCAGGGCGGTGCGAATTTTCCGGGGGGCCAGGTTTCTGGGAACAGGAGACATGGGGAAAAATCCTTTCTTTGGTTAGGGGCTGTTTCCAAAAAAAGTTCTGTTGCAATGGGCTGCAAAATCCCATGGCGGCGTCCGCGGAGAAAAAGAGTCTTCAGCGTGGCCCTGCCTCGCCTGCGGCCCTTTCCCCCGTTTTTTTGCCCTGGAGTTTTTCGCTCCATCTCAAGGCGAAATTTTTTTTGGGAGCAGCCATGAAATTGGATACAGAACATATGTTCTATTGACCTTGGGCCAAAGATAAGGAATAAGTTTATTCAAGTCAATTAAAAAATGTTGTACGGACAAAAAAACTGGCTGAATAACGGATCTTTAATCATGGCGGTTGGTTATGAATTATGAAGAGGAAAAACAGGCCAGGGCGGAGACCTCCGGGCACCGGACCTCCGGGGGGGAGCCGGACCCCCTGGGCGTGCTGGAACGGCTCAAGGAGGCCCTGGGGGCCCGGACGGACGCCGAGTGCGCCAGGCTCCTGGGAGTGAAGCCCCAGAATGTTTCCCAGGCCCGGTCTTCGGGCCAGGTGCCCCCGGGCTGGGTGTATGCCGCCGCCTATGGTCACGGCGCTTCGGCGGACTGGATATGGTTCGGGGAGGGGCCCAGGACCCGGGTGGGTGACGGGCCGGACCCCGGGGAGTTCGGGTACGTGCCCATGGCCCGGGCCGAGCTTTCCGCCGGGGACGGGGCCCTGGTCACGTCCGAGGCCTACCGGGACCGCTACGCCTTCCGCCGGTCCTGGCTCCACCGGGTGGCCACCTCAGCCTCGAACCTGGTCCTCATGACCGTGCGGGGTGACTCCATGGAGTCCACCATGTCCGACGGGGACACGGTCCTGGTGGACATGGGCAGAAAGGACGTGCGGGGCGGGGGGATCTACGCCTTTGCCTCGGGGGATGCGGTCATGATCAAGCGCCTGGACCTTCGGGGCACCAGCCTGTGGGTGACCGCCGACAACCGGGACATCTACGAACCCTACGGCCTGGACCTCGACGGGGTCCGGATCATCGGCAAGGTCATCTGGATCGCCCGCCAGCTGGAACGGGGGGAATAATTCCTGTCTGCGCCTTGATTCCCCCGTCCGGGGGCGTATAATTTCAGCAATGCAGGAAAAATCCTGGGAGGATGTGGATCCATGCTAATATTTGATGACTCCATTGACCCGTCAGCCTGCACGGTGATGGTGGTGGACGATGTTCAGGAGAATCGGAACCTCCTGGAGAGGGCGCTCCAAGGCCGGTACCGCGTGCGGAAGGTCCCCGACGGGGAGACCGCCCTTCTGGCCATGGAGGAGGACCCGCCGGATCTCGTCCTCCTGGATGTGCGCATGCCCGGGATGGACGGATTCGAACTGGTGCAGATCATGAAGGTGAGCCCCCTCCTCTCCGAAATTCCGGTGATCTTCATCACGGGCCTTGACGACATCGGCAACAAGTCCAGGGGGTTCGCCCTGGGAGGCGTGGACTACATCACCAAGCCCTTCCAGATCCTGGAGGTCCAGGCCCGGGTGAAGACCCACATTTCCCTGATCCTGGCCGCCCGGAAGCTCAAGCACCACGCCGAGCTCCTGGAGCAGACCGTGGAGCAAAGGACCCAGCAGCTTTCCTTGGCCCTGGAGAAGCTGAAGGGCGCGTCCCTCGACTCCATCTACCGCCTGGCCCGGGCCGCCGAGTACCGGGATGACGACACGGCCGCCCACGTGGAGCGCATGAGCCGTTATTCCAGGCTCATCGCCCTGGCCCTGGGCCTGAACCACAATACCGCCGAGGCCATTCTCTACGCCGCGCCTATGCACGATGTGGGCAAGATCGGCATCCCGGACCGCATCCTCTTGAAGCCCGGAAAGCTGGACTCCGAAGAGTGGACGATCATGAAAAGCCATTCGGAAATCGGGAAGAAGATCCTGGAGGGCGCGGACGGGGGGTTTTTGAAGCTCGCCGAGGTCATCGCCTGGACCCACCACGAGAAATGGGACGGCTCGGGATATCCCCGGGGCCTGGCCGGGACGAAGATCCCCCTGGTGGGACGCATCACGGCTGTGACCGACGTGTTCGACGCCCTCATCTGCCGGCGGCCCTACAAGGAGCCCTTTCCCGTGGAAAAGGCCCTGCGGATCATCCGGGAAGGCTCAGGGGGGCATTTCGACCCCCGGGTGGTGGATGCCTTCTTTTCCGTGGAGGACCAGATCCTGGGGGTCATGGAGGAATACAAGGAGAGCTGAGGGGAATGCCGGGTCCCACGAAAAATGCAAGGCCCGGCGGATGCAACCCCCGGGCCTTCCTGGCTTGCCGCCCGTCCTTACAGGTTGGGCTTGATCACCTTGCCGGCCTTGATGCACTTGGTGCACACCCGGATGCGCTTGACCCGGCCGTCCTTTAAGGAACGCACCTTCTGGAGGTTGGGCACGAACCGCCGGTTGCTCACATTATGGGCATGGCTGATATTGTGCCCTTTCATGGGCTTTTTGCCGCATATTTCACACATCCGGGCCATGGTGAATCTCCTTTCGGGCCTCGTATCGCCAATCTTTCCAGTTGCTTGATTCTCCAGCGCACCGGAATCGGAGCCTTGTCCAAAAAGGCGCCTCCGCCGGGCCGCCGGAAACGACACCCATTAGCCCACCCGCCCGAATATGTAAAGGGATTTTTCGGGGGGCGGTCAGATGAAAGAGGGCAATCCGGCAGTTCCCCGGTTTTTTTGCCGCTCCGGACCATCCGTTTTTGGAAATCCGCGTAATCTGCGGCTTCTATTCCCCTGGCCCCGTCCCCTCGTCCGGCGGCGGGCTCACGGGGTCGCCGGCTTCTTCCGGCCCCATCCTCTCCTGGACCTGGGCCAGGAATTTCAGGGCCTCCTGGTGCACGCCCATATCCGGAAAATCCACCAGGAGCGACTTCAGCCGGTCCTCGGCGGCCTTGTATTTTTTTCCTTTGAAATAGAACCGGGCCACGGTTATCTCGTGGCGGGCCAGATTCTCGAGGCACACCCGGGCGTGTTCCGCAGCCTTGACGGCGTACAGGCTGTCCGGGTACTGGGCCGCCAGGCGGTGGAAGGTGTCCAGGGCCTTGCGGGTGGCGGTCTGGTCCCGGTCCGGGGGCCGGACCTGCTCGAACCAGCACATGCCGATGCGGTAGACGGCGTAGGCTGCGGCCTCGTTGTTGGGATGCAGGCTCTCGAACTGCTCGTAGGCGAAAACCGCTTCCTCCCACCGCCGGGTGGCGTAGTAGGCGTCCCCCAGCTTCAGTTCGGCCAGGATGGCGAACTGGCTGAAGGGGTACCAGTCCCGGAGGCGCTCGAAGGACTGGATGGCCTGGGAGTATTGCTTCTTGCCCATCCGGGCCATGCCGTCGGTGGCGAGTTCCTCGGCGGTTTTCTCCTTTTCGTGCTTCCAGAAGGCGCACCCGGAGAGCAGGACCGCCACCATCAGAAGGACAAGGATCCTTTTCACGATTTTTCCTCTTCGATGTAGTGCTCGGCGCTCATGGCCGCGATGGCCGCGTCTCCCACGGCGGTGGACACCTGGCGCAGAGGGGTGTCCCGCACGTCGCCGGCCGCGAAGATTCCCGGGGCCGAGGTGGCCATGTGCTTGTCCGCCACGATGAACCCGCCCTTGTCCAGGACCAGGGCGTCCCCCAAAAATCCCGTGTTGGGCCGGATACCGACCCAGATGAAGCAGCCGTCCGCCGCGATATCTTTGCTTTTCCCGGTCTTGACGTTCTTCACGGAGACGGACTCCACGCCGTCGGCCCCGTTGATGCCGGTCGCCACCGAATCCCATACCATCTCGAGCTTGGGGTTGGCAAAGGCCCGTTCCTGGAGGATGCGGGTGGCCCGGAGGGCGTCCCGGCGGTGAACCAGGTAAACCTTTTCCGCGAACCGGGTGAGGAACAGGGCCTCCTGGACCGCCGTGTCCCCGCCGCCCACGGCCACCACGGTCTTGCCCCGGTAAAAGGGCCCGTCGCAGGTGGCGCAGAAACTCACCCCCCGACCGAAGAGCCGGTTCTCGCCGGGCACCCCCAGCCTGGCGTGGGCGGCTCCTGTGGCCAGGATCACGGCCTTGGCGGAAAGCTTGCCGCCCCCGGTCAGGTGGAGGATTTTCTCCGGGCCGGAGAAGTCCACGGACGCCACCTCGCCGCTGACGATGGGCAGTTCCAGGAGCTTGACCTGCTCGGTCATGCGTTCCATGAGTTCGCCGCCGGAGATGCCCCCGGGGAAGCCCGGGTAGTTCTCCACCAGGTCGCTCACCATGATCTGGCCTCCCGGAGCCGTGGCCTCCAGCAGGACCACGTCCAACCGGGCCCGGGTGGCGTAGATGCCGGCCGTCAGTCCTGCGGGCCCGCCTCCCACGATGATGAGGTCGTGCATGATTCCTCGCTGTTACGGATGTTATGAAAAAAAGAAATCCGCAGAGTAAGGCACAATAAAAGCCGCAGGCCTTTGGCGTTCGTCATTCCCGCAAACGCGGGAATCTACCCGAAAACGTCATTCCGGCGAAGGCCGGAGCCCAGTCTTTACAAGCCGTTGCCTGCGCCGGCGCGGCCATGGAGTCTTTCTCCAAAACCCCGGGCGGAAAAACGGCCCCGCGCCCGGAGGTCCGGACGGGGGCCGTTGTGTGGGTTTCCGCCGGGATTACAGGGCCTTGTTGATGGCCTCTTCCAGCTTGGCCTTGGGCACCATCCCCGTGATCTGCTCCACCACCTCGCCGGCCTTGAACACGATCAGGGTGGGAATGGCCCGGATGCCGTATTTCCCGGGGGAGACGGGGTTGTCGTCCACGTTGCACTTGGCAAAGGTCACCTGGTCGCCCATGGCCTGGGCCAGTTCCTCCACAAGGGGAGTGATGGCGCGGCAGGGCCCGCACCAGGGGGCCCAAAAATCCACCAGAACGGGTTTTTCGGCCTGGAGAACTTCCTTCTCGAAATTGGCGTCGGTGATTTCAAGGATGCCTTGGGCCATGATAACGTCCTTTCTGTGGGTGGGCGTGAAAATCTTTTCGGCGCGGCGGCAAAAGCCCCCGCCACCGGGATTGGCTACAATGCGCAAAAATAGTATGGCCCCCCCGCGATGTCAACCAACCCCCCGGCCTACACCCGAGATTTCCCGCCCCCGCCCCAAAGAGCCTCACCCCCCCTTTTTCCAAAGGGGGGGTGAGGCGGTGCTTGGAAAAGGGGGGGCGATCTGGAATAGGGGTATGGGCCCCGGATGCCACGGGCGACCCATCGTGCATCTGGACGCCATCCACCCTAAGCTTCGCGGCGGCGGCAGGATCAGGACGTGCGCCGGGAATCTATCCCTGGGGGTGAATCCTGATGGCCCTGCAACAAGTCGTCATCCCGGCGGAATGACGGTTTGGGTAGATTTTGGACTTGCTGCATCTCCATCAATTTTGAAGGAAAGCATCAGCTTCTGGGGCTTTGGGCCGGCGAATCCGAAAGGAACCGCTTCTCCAGCCTGTTTCATCACCTCCATCTTGCGAATGGGAGCCTTGTCACCAGCATCCCCGCCATGTTTTCACCACTTTCCGGGCTCCCCCAAGGGGTGTTTTTCTCCGTCCCGAAAGCGTTCGGGCAGGACGTCCCGTGAGAATACGTCCGCAAGGGATTCGGCCCGGCGGATGACCTCGGCTTCCGATCCGTTCACCAGGATCGTGGCCGGGCGGGGCAGGGCGTTGAAGTTGCTGGCGGAAACTTCCTGGTAGGCCCCCGTGTCCAACAGGGCCAGGACATCCCCCGGAGCAACGTCCGGCACCCGCACCTCGGGGAGGATGCGGTCCGCAAAGCAGGAGCGGCCCACGATGTCCGCGGTCATGACCGGCGGGGCCTCCGCCTTGTCAGCCACCACGAAGTCGTGGAGGTTCGCTTCCAGCACGCCCCCGGCCAGGAAGAAACAGGTGGTGTCCAGGAGCACCCAGTTCCACGGGATGGGCCGGGTCTGGCGCTTGACCTTGAGGACTCGGGCCAGGTGAATGCCTGCGTCGCCGTACAGGCTCCGGCCGGGCTCGATCTGGAGAGTGATACCCTGGACCGGGATGTTGTTTTTCAAAAGCTCCCGGCGAAGCGCGGAGGTGATGGCCTCTGCGTAATCCTGGATGGGGGGGCGAAGTTTCCGGTTGGGTTCCTTTTTCAAAAAGGCCGCGAAGGCGGCGGAAAGGATCCGGTAGCGGGTCCTTTCCCCCAGGACCCTCAGCCCCGCGGCCACGGCCCAGAATGCGGCGAACAAGGGCGTTTCGGACCGGTTCCACATCCCGGCGAAGGGGTCCCGCAGGGAGGGGATGCCGCCCCCCACGTCGATCTCCCGGGGCTCATACCCGCCCCAGGCCTCCTTCAACTCGCCCATGAGCCGGGCGTACCGTGTCATGGCCCCGCGCCAGTAGTCCGCCCCGGCGTGGTGCCTGCCGAGGTGGAGGTGGAAGCCCGTCAACTCCACGTGCTCCGAGGTCAGGACCCGCCTGCCCAGGGGGATGACATGCTCCGTGGGGATGCCGTTTTTGTAGGCCTGGACCCCCAGGTCGATGGGCACCAGTTCCAGGGAAAAGGCCGTGGGCTTCCAAAGGTTGGGCAGGTCCGGCTTCAGGCGGAACCGGACCCTGGCCTTTTTCCCCACCCGGGCTGCGGCGGCCTCCACGAGGTCGAACTCGTCCGTGTCGTCCATGGTGATGCGGACCCCGGCCCGGATGCAGTTCTCGATGTGCTCCGGGGACTTGCCCCCTCCGTTCACCGAGATCTTTTCCGGGTCCGCGCCCGACGACAGGGCCGCGTGGAGTTCCCCGGCCGAGTACACGTCGCAGCCCGCTCCCTCCTGGGTGAGGATCTTCCGCAGGGCTGGAATCCAGTTGGCCTTCACTGCGGGCAGGATGTCCACCCGGCCCTCGGGCCAAAGTCGGGAAAAGGCTTCCCGGTACTCCCGGACGTTTTGCCGGAGCCGGTTTTCCGAAATCGCGTACAGGGGCGTGCCGAAGGTGTCGGCAAGTTCCGTTGCGCCACGGTCCTCCAGGAACAGGCGTCCGTCCCGGATGGAGAGGCAGTCGTT
>Ga0180009_10008541_pt1 | contig 10135 bp, 9 predicted proteins | sample OS_PC_MetaG_FD_123537 | JGI IMG/M metagenome (GOLD analysis project Ga0180009, IMG submission 123537) | Groundwater microbial communities from the Aspo Hard Rock Laboratory (HRL) deep subsurface site, Sweden - OS_PC_MetaG | ecosystem: Environmental > Aquatic > Deep subsurface > Groundwater... | reverse complement strand
TCGCGAATCAGGATCACGTACAAAAGTGGCTGTTTCAACCAATGATGACATGATAGATCCTATTGGTTCTTGTATTGGTCAGCGTGGGACACGTATTCAGACAATAATCCGTGAATTGGGAGGGGAAAAAGTCGATGTAGTTTTGTGGAGTGAAGATGAGGAAGAATATATTTCCAATTCATTAAGTCCGGCTAAAGTTATTAGTTTAGAGCTTGATCGCGCAGAACAATTAGCGATTGTAAAAGTTTTGCCTGATCAATTATCGCTGGCAATTGGCAAAGGTGGGCAAAATGTTCGCTTAGCTGCCAAATTAACTAGCTGGAAAATAACAGTTATTAATGAAGAGGGTGGAGAGGTTGTTGCTGATTCTGAACTTGGTGATTTAACTTCAGATACAGAAATCAAGACAGAGCAACAAGCAGAGGCTGAAAACAAGGAAGTTCAGCCAGAAGAGGTTGGTTCCACTGAAGGAAAAATTAATACTGACGATGCCACAGCGGAAGAAAATGATGAGGTTGTTAATAATGAGGCGTCAGAGGAAGCTAAAAATACTGAATCCAAATAATTATGCTTTGGTTATACAATGAAATTTTATTTCGCCCAATTTTGAATGTTTTAATATGGCTATATAATGTTATTCCGGGTAGTGATTTAGGTTTGGCGATTATCGTTTTAACTATAGTTGTTAAACTTATCTTATATCCTATAACAGCGGCACAACTAAGACAGCAAAAATCCATGCAGAGCCTTCAGCCAAAAATTGCTGAAATCCGCAGACGCTTAAAAGATGATAAAGAAACGCAGGCAAAAGAGTTAATGGAGCTCTATAAGAAAGAAAAAGTAAATCCTGCATCCTCATGTCTTCCATTATTAATCCAACTTCCGGTTTTTATAGCTCTTTATCAAGCTCTACGAGTTGGTTTACACGCAGAGTCACTTTCGATGCTGTATGCCTTTGTACCAAATCCCGGAACCATCAATGCAACTTTATTTGGAATTATTGATCTAGCGAATCCAAATTACATTCTTGCAACATTGGCTGCCGGTGTTCAGTTCTGGCAATCTTGGTTGATGTTTAAAAAGCCAAGCGCAGCTAAACGACCTCCAGAAGATGTTAGGGAAAATGCCGGTGCTAAGGATGAGGATATGACGGCCATGATTAATAAGCAAATGATGTATTTGATGCCTATTATGACATTGATCATAGGTATTAAACTTCCGGGTGGTTTGACCCTCTATTGGTTTATAATGAGTTTGCTTACTGTCATTCAACAATACATCACAATGCGTAAACCAGAGCCACCAAACACAGAAGCTCAAATATCAGCTCCTAGCTCAGCGCAATAAATGCTAAATATGTTTACGTTTAATCCCAAAAGTAGACTTGTTGTAAAAACTGTATCCGGACAAGAGCTTGGCAAAGTAGCGCATATTGAGATTGATACGCAGACAGGCAAAATTAAAAAATTTCTAGTCATAGGGGGCGTTTTTACTCGTGTATTAGATCAATATTTATTGATTGATTGGGATCAGGTTATTGAATGGGATGATGGATACTTGATAGTCTCAGATGCGACCGCTTCGGTTATGGCAAGGCAGGGCGCTTCTGTTGGACAGGTTGGTTCCATTGCTCATCTAAAAGAGGGGAGTTAAGCTAATATGGAGAATCAAGTTTTAAGAGAGGCGATAATTCGTACGCTGGCTTTTCATGCGTCTTGGAGTTATGCGCCAACATATATACAGCTCCTGCTAAGTTTGGATTATGGGGTTAATGAGTCTCAAGATACACGGGTGTCTAAGCTAAATCTCGAGGATGTCTTAAAAGTATTAGTGCAAGAAGATTTGGTCGTAAAACAGCAAGGCAGATTTGCTCTTAATCGGTTTTCATATTTGATGGAGCAGGGCAAAGAAAAAGAGATTTATAATTCACGAAAAATGCGTAAAGCAAAGCGTGTTGTTTGGTATTTAAAAAAAATACCATGGATAAAATCAGTTTGTTTGTGCAATACAACTGCGCTGGGGCAGTCAAAGGAAACTAGCGACTTGGATTTTTTTATAATTACTAAACCAGGCTATATCTGGATTACTAGATTTTTTGCCGCGCTTCCCTTTGTTATTTTTAAAATGCGTCCAGAGGATCCAGGTATTAAAGATCCGGTTTGTCTTTCCTTTTTTGTAACTCAGAATGGCTTGGATTTATCCAAATTAATGTTAGAAGATGACCCGTATTTTAGATATTGGTTTCTGTTTTTATTGCCACTCTATGATGATGGTGTATTGGCTGAACTCTGGTTTGCAAATGTAAACATTTTAAAAAGGCACGCTAATGCTATCCCTTGGATATCTTTAGATAAAACAGCTGGAGATAAATCAAATTCTCAAGAGTCTAAAAGTTCAAATGAGGAGATTTCTTTTTTAGAAAAAAAATTTAAAATAATTCAACAAAACAGATTACCATCTCAAATTAATAAACAAGCAAATCAATCAACCGACGTTGTTATTTCTGATAATGTGTTAAAATTTCATACAACGGACGCTCGTCGTCCTATACGTGATAGTTATTATAAAATTTGTAATGAATTTAACGTTCAACCATAAGCAATTAGTAACAAAACTTTACGAGTTTAGTTGGCGTATAGCTGTTTTATTATTGCCCTTGCAAACAAGATTATACAAAGAGGCTTTTTTAAATGGGCATGCTTGGGAACAGGGTAGGTTATCATTTTACATATCTTGGATTCCAATAGTGGCAGTTATTGCGTTGGGCATATTCAATTCAAAAAAAGAACTGTCTCTTAATATCCGTAAGAATATATTTTTGATAATCACATTTTTTGGAGTAGTGAATATTGTCGCTTTCCCGTATGCTGTCACAGCGAGCGCGCAGTGGTGGGTTCAACAATTACTTTTGCTTTTGTTTTTTATTACTTTATATAAAAATAATACATCACTTGATAAATTAGCATTTTGGTTTTTGGTTTCCATCTTGCCATCTGCCATATTCGCCATTGCTCAATCCTGGCTGCAATTTGTTCCTGGATGGTCTTGGATTGGCGTTGCCACACAAAATCCCATGGATCTAGGTGTGTCTGTTGTACAGTCTGGCTCGCTTCGTTGGTTGCGCGCCTATGGATTTTTTCCACACCCAAATATTTTAGGTGGCTATATGGCATTTGGAATTTTAATTTCATTTTGGTTATATTTGCTACCGGTTAAAAATAATAAAAAGTTTTTACTAGCCATCGTTCCATTTATTACAACGGCACTATTTTATTCATTTTCCAGGTCAGCATGGATAGCTGCATTTGTGGGTTTATTAATTTTATTTATTCCTTTGGTTTTTAAACGTCAATGGAAAAAAATACTTACATCATTGGTTGTCGTCGTCACTTTCTCCATTCTAATCATTCTGCATTGGGATCTAGCATCCACGCGTTTTGGTTTTAGCCCAGAACCTGTACGTCTTGAGCAGATTTCCAATCAAGCTCGTACAAATAGTTTATTAGATGGAGTAAAGGTCTTCCAAGCCAATCCACTTTTTGGTACAGGGCCGAATGCAGAACTTCCAGCGCTAGTTGGTTTAGAGTTATCCCAAAACAAAAAAACGGACTGGTTAGAACCACCTCATAACGTTTGGCTTTTATTTCTAGTTAATTTTGGTGTGTTTGGTGCCTTGCTGATGGTTGGCTTTTTTCTGAGGATCTTCATTAACAGTCATTTCAAACTTAAAAAGTTAATACTACAACCCGACAATTTATCTTTAGCTATGCTTGGGGCTTGGTTTGTGTTAACCTTATTCGACCATTATCCATACAGTCTTTGGAGTGGACAGGTATTAACAATTTTTGCTTTATCAAGCTTAATAATTTATAGATATTCAAGTCTTGAAAGGTAAGTTCCCATAAATCTTTAATCACTATTTTCCAAGCTCTTGACTTGATTGTGGAGTCTTACTAATATATTCAACATTAGCAGTCTAATGGTCTGATTGCTAATCGATTATTAATATTTTAATCTTATAAAAATGGTTATGAATTTACGTCCATTAAACGATCGTTTGATCGTAAAACCTCTGGAAAAAGAGGAAGTCACTAAATCCGGCATCATCCTCCCTGATACGGTGAGTAAAGAACGTCCTGAACAAGGTGAAGTTATTTCGGTTGGTCCAGGTAAGCTTAAAGACGATGGGTCGCGTATACCGATGTCCGTCAAAGTTGGTGACAAGGTCATGTTCAAAAATTACGCACCAGACGAAGTTAAAATTGATGATATAGAATACCTTGTTATATCTGAAGACGGTGTGCTTGCAGTTATCGAATAATTAATTATCTAATACATAAATATTGAATTTCGTATTACGTATTTTGTAAATTTACATAATTCACAAATTCGTAATTCGTGCAGATTCGTAATTCGTAATGTTATATGGCAAAACAATTAATGTACGACGACAAGGCTCGTCAAGCACTCAAACGTGGAGTTGATCAACTCGCCAATGCAGTAAAAGTCACCTTGGGCCCAAAAGGGCGCAATGTTGTAATTGATAAAGGTTATGGTGGACCTACCATCACTAAAGATGGTGTAACTGTTGCCAGAGAAATTGAGTTGGAAGATAAATTTGAAAACATTGGAGCTGAATTGGTAAAAGAGGCTGCTTCCAAAACTTCCGATGTTGCCGGTGATGGCACAACTACTGCAACAGTCTTGGCTCAAGCTATGATTGCGGAAGGCATAAAACACATAACAGCCGGTGCTAACCCACTCGCAGTCAAACGTGGTATTGATAAAGGCGTTGAGGCCATGATTAAAGAGATTCAAGAAAAAATTGCCACACCCGTTAAAGATGATGATATAGAAAAGGTTGCAACCATTTCGGCAAACGATCCTGAAATAGGTAAAATTATTGCCGAGATAATGAAAGAGGTTGGTAATGAGGGGGTTATAACGGTTGAGGAGTCACAGACTTTTGGTATCGATAAAGAAATTGTTAAAGGCATGCAAATCGACAAAGGTTATGCATCTCCATACATGGTTACAAACCCAGAACGCATGGAATCTGAATACACAGATCCATACATATTAATTACTGATAAAAAGGTAAGTTCAGTTCAAGAGCTTTTACCGATTTTAGAAAAAGTTGTGCAGGCTGGCAAAAAAGAGATTGTAATTATCGCCGACGACATAGAAGGCGAAGCTCTTACTACTTTGGTATTAAACAAACTACGTGGATCATTCTCTGCTTTGGCCGTCAAAGCTCCTGGCTTTGGTGATCGTCGTAAAGAGATGTTACAAGATATTGCACTAGTGACTGGTGCTACTGTGATTACCGAAGACATTGGTCGCAAACTCGACTCAGTTACATTGGAGGATCTCGGTACTGCTCACAAAGTCATTGCTACAAAAGACACGACTAAGTTCGTTGACGGCAAAGGCTCACAAGAGCAAATCGATACTAGAATAGAACAAATAAAAAAACAGATCGATACAACAGAATCAGATTACGATAAAGATAAGCTCAAAGAACGTTTAGGAAAACTTGCTGGCGGTGTTGGCGTTATCAAGGCCGGTGCAGCTACCGAAGTGGAAATGAAAGAAAAGAAAGATCGTATTGATGATGCTGTTGCGGCTACCAAAGCTGCAGTAGAGGAGGGTATAGTCCCTGGTGGTGGCACTGCCATAATTCGTGCAGCCAACGTCTTAGGGTCTTTGCAAGTTGAAGGGGATGAATCAATGGGCATTTCGATTCTCAGACAAGCCGTAGAAGCTCCTATATTCGCGATTGCCGAAAACGCAGGTCGCAAAGGCGATGTAATCGTCGAAGCTGTAAAAGCTAGTAATGGAGATATGGGATATGATGCCGCCAAAGATGAAATGAATGTAAACATGATAGAACGCGGAATAATTGATCCGGCCAAAGTTACTCGTTCCGCACTACAAAATGCAGCATCTGTTGCCGGTATGTTTTTAACAACCGAATGTGTCATCACGGACTTACCTAAAAAAGATGAGCCAGCTGCTCCTGGTATGGGTGGCATGCCTGACATGGGTGGTATGGGTTACTAATCTGGTTATTTGTTAGACGGTGTGCTATAATTCATGCGTAAAATTTCTAATTTCTAATTTTAATTTCAAGTTATGTCAGAAGCACAAAAAGTCCCAACCTTTGATCCAAAAGATATTGAGGACAATAAAATAATTGCCGCATTATCCTACATCGGCATCCTCTGTTTGATTCCATTGTTGGCTAAAAAAGATTCCAAATTTGCACAAGAGCATGGCAAACAAGGTTTGGTTCTATTGTTGGCCTTTGTTGCTAACATGATTATCAGCATGATCCCAATCTTGGGTTGGCTTGCAGGTTTTGTGATCGGTATCGCTTTATTAATCTTTGCTGTTATTGGCTTGATCAAAACATTGATGGGTGAATTCTGGGAAATCCCTCTTCTTGGTCAGTATCGCAATAAAATCAATCTCTAAATTTTAGATTAATTACAAAGCCTCGCAATTGCGGGGTTTTTGTATTGCTTTTTGGCTAATTTTAGGCAATTTAAAACAAGCAATACTTGACAAAACGTCATTTTACTGCTAAATTCAGCAATTCAAATTTAATGTTTTCTGGCCTATTTTCTGCTATTTTAAATATTGAATTATGACCTTTAACAAAGATCCGAAGGCAACGACAGATTAATCTTGGTTATTCAAGGTGATTTATCGTTGCTTTCGGTTCATCTACAAACAGCACAACAGTCCATATAGGACGGGAAGAGAAAACCATGAACAAGCTCTTGCAGTTGATCGCCGTTTTGTTTGTTTCTTTGTATTGCTTTCCGAGCGCTCATGCGGGCGGCAACGGAGCACAGAGTACTTGGCGTGTCCAAATGGGCACCCGAGCCTTCACCCCGCGTTGTGACGAGATTGGTGATCTGGTCATCGGCGGAACGGACAACAAAACGCCCATCTACTCTTGTCGTAACGGCGAGCACTGGCAAGCTGTCAAGGGCAACCAAGTGCTTACTCCCCGCTGCGCAGAGATGAGCTACATCTGGTGGAGCGTGGAGAACAGTGCCGTCATGTACACCTGTACGGACGGTGCGGTTTTCGTTGGCAACCAACCCCAATCCGAGGACGGCCCGTGGTCCATGGTCTATGCGCTCAGTGACGGGAGCTATTGCGGTTCTTATCTCGCTCAATATCGCAGTGACTGTCGGCTACGGCTTGCGCACAAGGACTATCGAGGCAAGGCGATTAAGCCTCGCCGTTTTCCCGATGTGGCGATGCTCGAAGGAGTCGTCGAGCTTTCCTTCGACTGGGCGCCACCCGCACCCGCCACTCCCAAACCCAAGGATGCGGATGTGGAGGTCGCTCATCATTCCTCTGGTGGGCCTGTTGATGAGATTCGCTTCACCCCGCGTGGTACCAGCAGATTCGACCATCCAGCTCATCCTGATGGTATGCCCTCTGCTGATCCTACCAAGATGCCTAGCGGAAAACCGGCCGCCGTCTCATGCGGTGACGAAGTAGTCACTTCGTACTTAGGCGAGGCTGACCAGGCGATCTGGATCAAGTACGACGATGGCAAACGACGCGTCTGTGTCGGTAAGTCTCTCGGCAAGTCTTGGGACGAGATCTGGGACTTGGAAAAATATACCGACGGCACGGCTTCCTACTTCGCTCGATCCGGTGGTAACTGGCGTTTGGTCAATGGTACACGCGAGGCACTGGCCTTTGACAACATTCGTTGGCATCATTGGGTTACGGTCAACGGCACAGAAAAGCGCGCCTACATCGCCACCGACAAGGTCGGCGAAACCACGCCTGCCGTCTACCTCATGTTGGACGCACAACAGTTGGTGCGTGCCACTAAGGCGATCAAGATGTTGCGCTTCATTCCTTCGGCTGGGACATTTGTCCTCGCTGTCCAAGATTGAGCTTGTCTAGGAGCTGGTCTTCTCTGAATCGTTTGGAGCTTTATAACAAAGCGACTATTCCAAACGATTCTTTTTTATTACTCGACAATTAGTCATTCACACGTTAACATAAGGTCATGTTGAACGATCTCAAAGACCAATTAAATGATTTAAAAAACCGTCTAGATAAAGCTTGGCAGGTTTTAGATTTGGATACCCGTAAGTTAGAAATTGATGCCTTGGAGGTTGAGGTCTCGGCTCCTGATTTTTGGTCTGATCAGGATAGAGCAAAAGTGGAAATGCAAAAACTTTCAGATTTAAATAAGGAGTATGCTGATTGGTCTGAATTAAAATCCGGTATCGATGAACTGTTGGAGCTAATCCAGATGTCAGAGCAAGATCAGGATAATAAAATGGAGGATGAGATTAAAGACAAAACAGATGAATTGTCTCAAAGTTTTGCCAAATTGGAATTCAGCATGATGTTTTCAGGAGCCCATGATGCCTCGAGTGCAGTGATGTCCATTCATGCTGGAGCGGGCGGTACAGATGCTCAAGATTGGGCGGAAATGTTAATGCGCATGTATTTTAGATATGCCGAAAAAAAGGATTGGACTGTTAAACTTGTCGACGAAAGCCGTGGTACAGAAGCTGGAATAAAATCAGTAACTTTTTTTGTTCAGGGCCGCTACGCTTATGGTCACCTAAAAGGTGAAGCCGGAGTTCATCGTCTTGTACGTCTTTCTCCGTTTAATGCCGATCAATTACGTCAAACTTCATTCGCGCTCGTCGAGGTTCTTCCAGAAATTGATGATGAGGTCAAAATCGAAATCAAACCAGAAGATCTACGTATCGATACTTTTCAGGCTGGTGGTCATGGTGGCCAATCCGTAAACACGACTTATTCTGCGGTCCGCATTGTTCACCTCCCAACCAAAATAACAGTCTCATGCCAAAACGAACGTTCTCAAACGCAAAATAAAGAAACGGCCATGAAGATTCTTAAAGCTAAATTAGCAAAGCTTAAAGAGGATGAATTTTTAAAAGAAAAACAACAATTACGTGGCGAGTTTCATAGTGCTGAATGGGGCAATCAAATTCGTTCTTACGTGGTTCATCCATATCATTTGGTAAAAGATTTACGGACTGATCATGAAACCACTGACACTGACGCTGTTTTGGATGGTGATTTGGATGCATTTGTCGAAGCCGAACTTCGTCTTGATGCCGGAAAAAAAGATGTTAAAGCTGAATTGAATAAAGATTAACTCTTGATATAATTAAAAAATAGTGCTATATTCGGCTCTCGGAGAAATCCGAGCGTTTTTCGCACTTCAACAAAGGATGGAACGCAATGTCCAGTCAAAATTTCAGTGACCGTGTAACCCAATTTTACACCAACTGTGATCGTCTTTCGACGCGTTACGTAAAGACTGCTGGTGAGCGTGCTGAGTATCTCATGGATAGGCCTTGTGAGATCATGGCCGCAGTCTGCATGGACGAACGTGAACGTGATTTTGGTGAAACCATGGGTTTGCCGTTTGGCATGCCGCAGTTGATCGAGACTGCTGGTAACAAGATCGGCCAAATCAACCCGCGGATTCACAACCTGATCATCAAGGCCATCGAAAAAGCCGCTTGCAAGCGCCGTAGGGTTCTGCTGTTCTTTGTTACGCATTCATCAGTAGGCAAGCCCGAGTCCGATAGTTGCGCGGCTTGGTCTCACAACACCGATGAGGCGCAGTTGGACGCAAAACGCCAAGTTTGGCAATTCAATCATACCTATGGTGAGAATCCGGTGTTCGCGGTTGATAGACCGCTGATTGCCATGCATCTGCATTCGTACACCGACACTGAAGCCAAGTGTTGGATTGTGGGTGATGATATGCTCGATCCGTCAGTCATAAATGTTGGCCGTTTCAGCGAGCTGACTGACGATCAATTCAGAGCAAAGTCGATTGCATTGGGTTATGATCAACTTTACCATATGTATAGCTCACAATTGGGAAGTACGTCACTCAGTGACAACGCTGTGAACAGGATTCTTCGTCAGTGTGCTGAGATGTTTGCAGCAAATGCGCTCATTGTCCGTGATGTGCTATCCAGCAAAAGAGTGGCTAGCAAAGGTGGACACCAAGGTCGCAGAATTCTGATCGGTGATTGGCCTTTGCATACCCAAGCAGGAGAATACTTCAAAATCGGCGACTATGTCCCCGACATGGGAACAG
>Ga0180009_10008540_pt1 | contig 10136 bp, 18 predicted proteins | sample OS_PC_MetaG_FD_123537 | JGI IMG/M metagenome (GOLD analysis project Ga0180009, IMG submission 123537) | Groundwater microbial communities from the Aspo Hard Rock Laboratory (HRL) deep subsurface site, Sweden - OS_PC_MetaG | ecosystem: Environmental > Aquatic > Deep subsurface > Groundwater... | reverse complement strand
ACTACCCCAACTATTGACATAGCTCAAGACTCAACCCTTACAGATACCCCAGCTTCAACCACATCAGTTGGATATTGTGGAACTAACACTGGAAAAATTTACTCCTGGAATGGAGGAACTACTTGGACTGAAGTTTGGAATGCTCGTAAATTAACCTCATATACAGTAGTAGCAGATGTTGATACTGCGGGAATTGTTGGAGATGATGCTGGGACCGAAAAAGCCTTGTCTCAAGGATTCCAAATAGCTACAGCAGCTACAATTAAAGGAGTGAGGGTATATATAAAGAAAAACGCTGGTACACCAGGAGCTATTACTGTCAGAATAGAAACCGATAGTACTGCTAAACCATCAGGAACATTAGTAAATGCCTCAGCCGCAGCTACTATTCCCGCATTCACTGCAACTAGTTATGGCTGGGTGACTGTAGAATTTACTACAGCTTTTGCCCTAGCAGCTGCTACCACCTATCATGTTGTGTTAAAAACAGCAGCAGCGGCCAACGATCAGAACTATGCTTGGGGATATAACGCGACAACGGATGTATATTCTGGTGGAAACATCTCAACTTCATCTGATGGAGGATCAAGCTGGACAGCGGTAGCTGGAGATGATGCAATGTTTCAAGTTCTTTCTAATAACACCTCAGCTAATTGTTCACTTATATCTAAAACGGGCGGAACTAAAAAACTCTTAGTAGGTACAGGAGATCCAAATGGAACGGTTAATGGAGATGCTAGATTGTGGTCGTTTGATGGGACTACTTGGGCAATTAATAAAACATTTAATACCGCCACCGAATCTGCTGTTTTATCTCTAGCTGAATACACAGCCGATGATTCTATTTATGTGGGACTCGCGCCACAGGCTAAGATTTATAAATCAACTAATATGGCTACTTATACTTTAAGTGAGGATATTGATAAACCTCGTAATCCTGGTTATCCATATTCTCTTATAGAATATAACCGAAGCATTTATGTGGCTGGTGGATCACCAGAATTAATTCCCAATCAATATTATTTAGGATTTATATATTATTACGATTCAACAGAATGGGGTAATCTATATCCATTTGATTTTACAGTGATTAAATGTATGTCATTCTATGATGCTTACTTATTCCTAGGTACTTATCATGGGCAGTTGTTTGTTTTTGACACTTCCTCACTTAACCCCATCTTCAATTTAAAAGATTTGTTTGATTATGAGCTACAGTTTACTAGTATGGAGTTTCATGATGATAAACTCTTCTTAACTACAGCTCCTCAAGAAGGTAAAAATGAAACTAATATTGGAATTTGGGTATATGACAGACATGGACTCCACGTAGCTCATCATAACTCAAGTGCTAAAGGGTATTATAGCGCTGGCAAAATAAACAATATTCTGCTAATTGGAGCAGATAATGGGTTTGTATATAAAGTAGATGAGAATACGTATGAGGCTTCTGGATGGGTTCAATCATCTTACTATGATGCTAATTTACCAAGTATTAACAAGCTTTATAGTGAAATTGAAATAAGACATGAGCCACTACCAGCTAACTGTGCAATAAATATTTACTATAAATTTAAAGAGTCAGACAGCTGGACCTCTCTTGGATCAAATGCCGTAGATGACAGTGAATCATTTACCCTGTCATTCCCATCTGGAATTAACTCTAAAAAGATTTCTATAAAATATGAATTCACCTCTAGTGACGGTATTAACACACCTACAATCACCGATGCGATTATGAAGTATGCCCTCTGGCCCGACACCAAGTATCAATGGAGCTTAAGGGTATTGGCTAAAGAAAACTTACAATATAGAGATAGAACAACTAGTACTGACAATGCAGCTACTATTAGAGGAAACATAGAGGCATCTAAAGCTGGTACTCAACTAGTTATATTCACTGATATAAATGGAACCGACCACACATGTTTATTTCAGGATATTGACCAAAGCGTATGGACAGTAGATGATGGCAATGTGGGTGAAGATTTAATATCAGTTAGTCTAATAGAAGCTTAATGCTAAGCCAAAAATTAAAACAATGCCAAAACAAACCAACTACGATCTACTACTAGAAATCAACAAGTCAGTACCATAGTGGGGAAAGAAAAAAAATGAAAACAATAGTAAATGACATACTAGATAAAAGCGAGATTAAATTCTGGATGGGGATTATTGCGGTTATCGTAAGTATATTATTATCTAGTAACACTATTATCACTAGGATTGCGGTTGTTGAAATAAAACTTGAAAACTTAACTGAAACAACTAGAGAAGTAAATAATAAATTTAGTGCTGTATATACTGATAATGCAAGGCAAGAGATTTCTATAACTAAGATTAAAACATTTCTTAAATTAGACTAATATGTTTGAAACACTATCTCAGCGTGATCCAAAATGGAAAGATCAAAAGCTGGGTTTTGGAAGCACAACTATTGAGTTTTTCGGATGCACCATTTCTTCAATTGCAATGCTGGCTGATTTAACTCCAGATCAAGTTAATGATCGTCTGAAAAAAGTCAATGGGTTTGCTGGTGATAATAAAAACTTAGTAGTTTGGTCTAAGATCAAAGAAGCTATCCCTTGGTTAGAGTTTCAATGGAGAGGTTATGAGTATAATAACGACAAAGTAATAGAGGCAATCAAACACAGTAAAGGATGTTTGGTAGAAGTAGATGGATCAAGGATTGGTGCAAGTCGGCATTGGGTTTTATATGTCGGTGATCAAGAAATGCATGATCCTTGGTTTGGTACAAAAAAAGCAACCTCTTACTATAAACCAGTAGGATATGCTACGATTAAAAGGATCGGAAATCCAATAATAGAACCGCTCATTATGACAACAAACCTACCCCTATTAAATAAATACAAAGTTAAGACCATAGAAGAATTAGACCAGAAGATTAACGAACACGCTGGCACAGACTGGGGCGGAGGTAGAGACTCTGGTTACTTAGGAGGTGAACGTGAAAAGAATAAAAATCTCACAACAAAAATTAGTGGATTAGAAGAAGAAATAAATAGATTAAAGGCTGACAATGTTAATTACAAAACAGAAGCTGACTCTAGGAAAAAGGAACTTCAAAAGTTACTTGAAGAACTTGCTCAGAAATTGTATCTACCTGCTAGTAGTGATAAAAGCAATATTGTTGCGGGAGTAGAGAGATTGCTGGCTGTTGAGGATCAACTTAATGTTGCTAAAAAAGAACTCGCTAAAGAAGAACAAAAGCACCAAGCAGAGAAATCTGATATGCAAAAAGAGATTGATTTATTGAAAACAGAAATCGCTAAAGAGAAAGAATTAAGAGAAATTGAAATGCAGAAGCGTGATGATACAGAGAAAAAGCTACTGCAACGCATTGAGAGCCTTGAATCACGGCTCAACGACAATGAAACCGCTAGTGACGTAGTAAATAAATGGAAAGCCTTTTTAGACGCTATTAGTAAAGTATTTAGAAAAAAATAAGGAGGAGTTGTGAAAAAAGTAAAAAGAATAGATATGAAGAAATTTTATACCTCTAAAACCCTGTGGGCTTCTTTAGCCACAGTCGTTACGGGTCTAGGACTATATTTTACTGGTGAGAAATCAGCCGAAGAACTACTAATGGTTTTGATTGGTGTGGTTTTTGCTTATCTACGAACCGTAACTAATTCAGGCTTAGAGAAATGAGGAGTCATCGTAAATCGTGCCAGTGTCCTAGGTGTAAGGTTAAATACCAGACTTGGGTAGATCTATCTGGTCCGCATGAATGTTTTAATGAGTTTGGATTTACTAACTGGAGTGCGCCAGTTTATTTAGAAGCCTGTACTGTTTGCAAACAGAAAGATAAAAAATGAAGGGGGAGTTTTGCCCCCCTACTGTTTATTTAATCCTCAAGAGTTCCCCCACGTTTGTAATAAAGAATGTTACCATAGAGACGATGAGAAACTAACCCCATTTCAAGCGATGTGTTTTGGGAAGTTAGTAACCATTATTGGTCAAAATAGAGATTTCTACTATTGCAGTGATAAAATCCAAGTACATAAAAATCAAGTAAAACGAAAGGGGTTATGATAGAAAGGGGACTTTATAGAGGACCGAGAGAAGAATCGTTTATTTCTAGAGAGAATATATTAAAATCTATGTTGCCTAAAAACAGCGTTGAGTTTACAGATAAAAAGAAACGTAATCTTGATTTTAATAGAGTAACACAGTTTTTAAAAGAAGCCCAAAATATTTATACAGAATGGGAAATAGGACAAAGAGAAGCCACTATTAGGGTTGAACCAGAATATCCAGAACTACCGATTGTAGTTTTGCTTGCCTCAGATATTCATTATGGATCAATGGGTGTTAATTATGAATTACTTGAGGAACATCTCAGAATAGTTGAAGAAACTCCAAACTTTTACATGGCTACTAATGGTGATCATGTAGACTTTTTTAACGCTGTTCAACACGCAACGGGGATGACCGAGAATCCACTACCACCTCAAGTACAAGCTAGAACATTTATAAACAAGTTAAAAGAGATTGATGATAAATCCAAGATGTTATTTATGTCTCATGGAAACCATGATGACTTTGGTTTTATAGCAGGATAAGATTTCTATGATTCTTTTCTCTCTGAGTTTCAATCTCCTATCTTTACAACAGGTGGAATTACTAACGTAAATTTGCAAGAACAAAACTATCGTTTTTTGTTTAATCACACTTATTGGGGAAGGTCTAGGATTAACGTCACTAACGCTGCTAAATGCATGATGGAGTATGAAGGGGGAGGAGACTGTGATATTTCTTGGGTAGGACATACACACCAATCATCCTATGAACACTTAGAGAGAGGCGGTAAAGATATTTTAGCAGTTGTGTCAGGAAGCTATAAGGAGAGGGACAACTGGGCTAGAAAGAAAGGAATTGGTGGTAGAGGATAAGACCCTGGATTAGCAGTAATGTTGTGGGGTAGAGAAAGAAAAATGGAAGCCTTTAAAGATATCAAAACCGCAGAAGAACTAATGAAGGCTTGTATTATTGCTTATAAAAGCGGTAAGTCTAACTTATCTAGATGATACTTAGATTGACATAAAAAGCTAGATATTCTAAACTTATCATGCAACTCACGATATTGGATTAAGATATCTGCAAGTTAGGGGTCATGGCTCTTACTTAAGAATATAGGGTTGAGATTCCCGACGAGACTCATTATCTCAAATAAAACAGTTGCTTACTCTCAGAAATAGAGCTTATAGCCATTATGTCACCATTACTTGCGTTCATTGGAGTAGAGGGTTGGGCAGATGCAAGGCGAGCTGAATAAAAAGCCGATTTTAATAGGTTTAAAAACGTTTACTTGAGGTAAAATTACTAAAAATGGAGGCAATTATGGGAGAATTGGGAGTTGGAACTAGGGGATTGTCAATTACTGGTGGTAAATCAACGCGCGATGACGATGAGCATAAAGAAGATCCTAGCGAAGAAGAAGAAGAAAGAGAAGAATAGAATATAAAGTATTGAAAGTGAGTAAGTGGAGAAAAGATAATGGTTGAGATACTTTAGGATATGGTAGAATAAAGTTAAGACCAGGGGAGGAAGCGTGATGCTACGATCCTGGTTTTTGCTTAGGTATTGACAGCACTCCATTACTATGTGTTATATTTTAATTGTCCTTGAACGAGGCGACCCTACGGTAAGCGGGTTAATGATTAAGTAAGAGTCCGTTGCGTCCTGGTAAGTACGCTTACCAAAGCTTAATCAGCTTATCAGAACATAGCGGATTTTTTTATGCTAACAGACAAACAGAAACTAACCATCAAACACTTAAAAGATATACGTGGTTATACTGATTCTAAAGAGATCATTAATTTTTGTTTAGATAAACTTGATAAGCCAAGAAGAAGTGGTAAAAAAGACGCATCTGCAAGAGTTAAAAGTCGTACTACTTCAAGAAAATTCTCAAAAAAGTATTATCAAGGAATTATAAATTACTTTGCACAAGGTAATAAATTAATTAAATAATAATATGAATCAATACTTTGATCCAACACTAGAACAAGATTATTATTATAATTCTGACAATTGTGGTATACATAATAATCAAAGCTTCACTGGGATAAAAACACAACCAATGACAAAACGAAAATTTAAACAAGACAAGCTACCTAGTTTAAAAGTTTATTCTGATACAAAAAAAACCAATAACGATTTTGAGTTAAAAATTGGATGGAGTGGAATAGAAAAATATTTTGAACAATGTAAGAAAACAGAAATGGTTAATTCAAAATCAAAGAACGCAGCTCAGTTTCAGACACCATGATTACTTAGCTGCCTTTTTTGTGTGTATTTGTGGGTTTGGTTAGGCTGGTCTATAGCCGAAAGGAAATGGGCAGGAACCAGCCTAGCTAAGCTCATAAAATAAAAGTACAAGATTTATTATGCCACTACATTTAACTAGAGATGAAAAAGAACTCATAAGAAAGTATGTCCCCTTAACTAACTGGTGGATAAATAAATCAGTCCACTCAAAACTAGATGTTGATGATGAACGCTTAGAACAAATCTCCAACTGTAAACATAAACAAGTATCATTCTCTGGTAAAAAAGAGTGTTGTGGTTATTGTGGTGCATTTTATAATCCTGGAATGGGTGAGAGTTGGCAAGCTCTTGGACATCCTAGGACTATAAAGTCAGGAGACCCGATTGGTAAAGGGATCACTCCGTCGTAAACGGAAAACGACTTTAAAGAAACCCGATGATCCCAACAAGGGGAAGCGGTACTCATATACGATATTGCTAACCCAAGCTCTTTAAATACGGCTACAAGATTATGGTGACACTCCAGTGGTGGCTTGGAAAGCTGAGAAACCCGTTTCTAATAAGTATTTACTATCTAATATGTCTTGATGGATTAACTACCCGTAAGGGTACCGCAGTATCTATGCCGATTTGCTAAAATCTTTTCAGCTTCAAAAATACATATAAAATCGACCAAGTTTTTTACTCTTGACTTTATAGTCAATGTGGACTATGCTGAGTATTATGAAGAAGAGAACTTTTTATCCCATCGGTGAAGAACATCCTAATTGGAAAGCGAGTAGAAATAATAAACTCATCAAGGACAGGTACCCCAATTGGCCTGCCACAGGTACTACTGGACTAACTATTCCAGAGATTCAAGAGAAACACGCCAAAGATGATGGCACTATTTTAAGTAGGTCTAGAGTGTTTGCGATTATTAAGCGAATGAAAGAAATAAGATTTAATAAGTAATTTAATAAGTAATAAAGGAGTAAACATGTCAAATCAAGACAAGTTGAGAGAAACAGTAGCAAGAATTAAAAACGGAGATTCTAAGGCCGTAGCTGAAGTGGCTAATGCTTTAGGGATACCCGCAAAAATGCAAGCTATGTATGCAGAGAGTAAAGATATGGGTGCACAAAACCTTGGTCAGTCATTACCTACGCTTAAGATTCATTACGCCAATCAAAGCAAGAATGAATTACTAGATGGCAAGGAACCTAATAACGGTTGGTTTTTTTACAGCGAGACCCAGGAACAATTTGAGTACGTAAATTGTCATGTGCTATCTATTTCTAGAGGCTATAGAACTGAGGGGTATGGAGGCAAGGGCATGCAATTCCAACAATTATTAAGTGGAATTATTATTGAAGACGGAGCTCCAACCAAACCGTTTCTAATGTTTGTTAAAGGCCTATCACTATCTCCAATGTGGGAGTTTGGTAAGGTTGCGCGCAAGTACACTAAGGGCAAGCCTCCAATTCCATTGTTTGCGCTTGAAGTAAGGATTAGCGCGGTTAAAGAAAAGACAAAAGATGGTAATAGTGTCTGGGTAACTCAGTTTGATATAACTAGAGACCAGAATAACAACCCTGCATTAATCACCGATCCTGGTATCTTCACCTTCTTAAAAGATCATGTGAGCTCAGTAGAAGACACGATGAGTAGTATTGTAAATAATAAGTCAAGTGAGACAGAGTTAGAAGATGTGCCAACAGATGATTTCGAAGCTGAGATGGAATCACTTAATAATTAAATAATAAAGAGAGCAAAATGCCAATAAACATAGTTAATGAAGGTGGGCTACCAATCGTCTACATAGGTAGTTATAAGTTCAAGAATAAAGAAAATCGCGACATTAAACTGTTTAACCTCAGGGAAATGGCTGAAGCTATAGGATTTGAAGTAGAGGATTTTGTAGTCAAGAAGTCTAAAAAGGGCAACAATGAGATGTTGTTTGGAGCAGTAGTACCCCAGAAGAAGATGCAAGAGATTCAGAAGAAAATGGATAAGAAGATTAAAAAAGTCAAAGACGAAGGTACAATAATTGTCCCTACTAATCTAGGCATTGTTGATTCACAAGGTAATCCAATTAGGAGTAAGAAATGACAAAAACTCAATTAAGGCTGTCCATAGGACTAGGAATTACTCTCGGTGCAATGGCGCTAGTTATTTTATCGTTTACAGTATTTATTAATAGGTCTATGGCCCAGATGGAACTAGGGAAGCAGATTAAGCATGATTTAATTTTACATGTAAAAGATACTTGTGGGGACATTTACCCCGAGGTCAAAGCTGCAATTTATCGAGATACCATCATTATTGAATGTAGAACAGAATAATTAATAAAGGACTACTCTAGTGTCTTACAGCAAAATAGGTCAGACTAAGAAAACATCCAGAACCCATCGCATTTGTAGTGGGTGTAAGAAGAATAGACTAATTAAGTTCTATGAGAAGCCTACTTCCCTCAAGTGCGACGATTGTAAACGAAAAGCAAAGAAGGTTAAGAAGCAAAGTTCTAAGGGATATATTGAGGCAAAACAAGACACCATCTGGTCTAAGTTTGTTAAAGATAACGCGGGTAATAAATGCGAGTATTCTGGAAAAACAAAGAGTTTAAATTCACATCACATTTTTTCGAAAAGTAATAAAGCAGTAAGACATGATGTAGATAATGGAGTATGCTTAACTTCATATCACCACGTTTTTTCAAGTAAATTTTCAGCTCATCAGACACCCGCTGAGTTTATAGAATGGATCAAGAAGAAAAGAGGATTGGTTTGGTATGAGGAATTAAGAGCTAAGGCAAGGAGGATTAGATGAAGCTATATGACAAGGTAAAAACCCTACTTGAAATGTTTCCAGATTTTAGAAATTCAGACATGAGATTATTCTGGGATATTTGCGAACGTAAGCAACTAGCTCGAGAAGGTTTTATAAGTAAGCAAAACTTTTTAAATGCACCAGCTTTTGAAAGTATTAGTAGAGCTAGGAGAAAAGTCCAAGAGAACCACCCTGAATTAGGCGCCACTAAAGAGATTAGGAGGGGTAGGGCGGTGAAGGAATCTAAGAAGGGTTTCTTTCCCTACCATGAAGAGTATTAAAAGCAGAGCTAGATATTATAAGGGAGTAACTAATAGAAAAGGATAAGCATATGAAAAAAATTCAGATAAGATTAAGAAATTGCAGTGATTGGGAGGATTATGAAATTATTTATCCTGGAATTGAAGACATTCGTCTAGTAAATGAATTAGAGTGTGAGCATAAGCAGGATTGTGACGCTTATATTTGTGAATCATGCAGTCAAAGAGTTGATGCTAAGTTTAAATCAGAGTGCAAGCATAAGTCATATTGTAATTGCAAAGTAGAATCTTTGTGTAAGAAAAGAGGTTGGCACTATTTTTATACTTTTTTAGGTGTTGGAGAAACAAATTGTATAACTTGTGGCAAGAAACTTAGCGAAGATAAACCAGAGAAGATTGAGAAGTTATAACTCCCTCTAGAAATTAGAGAGTATTATAACTAGCAACTTCTCTCTATTGAAGAAAAACTAGAACAACTTTATCAAGCAGTAATAGATATCAAGGATCATCTTAGTAAAAATAATAAAAAAGGAGTGTAATGTCTAAAACAATTACAGTTAGTGATGAGACTTACGAATTAATAAAAGACCAGGTTGAGAAAGAAAGTCTCAAAGAAGAAAAAAAAGTTGGTATTGTGATTAAAACTTTAACTGGGTCAGTATTATTTAAGTCTAGTAAAACTACAATTAAAGAAACTGTGGAAAAAGCGGTTGAGGAAGGTGCCAACTTAAGAGATGCCGACTTGGGAGGTGCCGACTTGGGAGGTGCCAACTT
>Ga0180009_10008539_pt1 | contig 10136 bp, 7 predicted proteins | sample OS_PC_MetaG_FD_123537 | JGI IMG/M metagenome (GOLD analysis project Ga0180009, IMG submission 123537) | Groundwater microbial communities from the Aspo Hard Rock Laboratory (HRL) deep subsurface site, Sweden - OS_PC_MetaG | ecosystem: Environmental > Aquatic > Deep subsurface > Groundwater... | reverse complement strand
TTATTTTCAGAAATTCCTCGGGGGTTAGGTCTGCCCTCCTAATTATCCCGTGGAGGGTTCCTTTTTTGGGGTCTTCGTTGTGCATCGGAACGGGAACGGGAAAAGGGTGTCCTTCTTTGTAAAGAATCACGTGGCCTCCGGTTTGGTGGTCAACATAAAAACCAACTTTCTTCAGTTTTCTTATTACTTCGCTGGGTTTGTGGGGAGGAATTTTAGGCATATTGGAGAACGCCGGAAACAACTTCGACTTCTTCAAGTTTTTGAATGCCGGCGAAGGGGTAAAGATTGTGTTTTTTGGCGACGAAAAGATAACCCTCGATAGCATCCCTGATATTTGCCAACGCCTCTTCTTTGGTGTCTCCCTCGGAGATACAACCCTGAAGAGCCGGAACGGTGGCGGTGTAGCCCCCTTCTTCTTGCGGTGTCAAAACAGTTACATATTGATACTGGGTCATAGTGGCTTGAATGATAACACATAGGAATTTGGAGCGCAATTTTGGGAGTATGTTATACTTTAGAAAAATGAAAAAGGAAGAATTGTTGGAGCAGGTGAATAGGGCGCTACGAAGTTGTAAAAAATGCCGGCTGTCTCGGACGCGGACGAATGTGGTACCGGGAGAGGGAGATGCGAGTGCCGAGATTATGTTCATCGGTCAGTGCCCCGGCTTTCACGAAGACCAGCAAGGGCGTCCCTTCGTCGGTCGCGCCGGGCAGCTTCTTGACGAGCTCTTGACTTCGATTGGTCTCAAAAGAGAAAAAGTTTTTATCACCAACATTGTCAAAGGCCGCCCGCCGGAAAATCGCGACCCAATGGCCGATGAAGTCCGCAGCTGCTCGCCCTACCTTGAACGCCAGATCAAAATCATCAACCCCAAGTTGATCATCACTTTGGGGAGATTCGCTAGTGAATTTTTTATCCCGGATGGTAAGATTAGTCAGATTCACGGTGTCCCCCACCGAGTCAAAGGTCTGTTGGTTCTGCCGCTTTATCATCCGGCCGCGGCCTTGCGTTCGGGTGGGGTGGCCGAGGTGTTACGTGATGATTTTAGAAAAATTCCTAAAGTTCTGGCGGGGGAGTTGGAAGTAACGGAGATTATTGAAACTAAAGTGTCGGAAAATCAAATAGCATTGATTTAAATGAAGTTTAAACAACAACCAGACAAGCAAATATTAAAATACATTCCCCTTGGCGGGGCGGCGGACGTGACCCGCAATATGCATCTTTATGAATACGGTGGGGAGATTTTGATCGTCGATTGCGGAATCGGTTTTCCCGATGAGACGATGCCGGGAGTTGATATCCTCATTCCGGATATTTCTTATCTTCAGGACAAAAAAGACAAAATTAAAGGCATTCTTGTTACTCACGGCCACGAAGATCACTTTGGAGCACTCCCCTACATTCTTCCAAGATTAGGCAAAATTCCCGTCTACGCCGCCCCACTGGTCAAAGGCTTCATCGAGGCCGGTTTAAAAGATCGCGCCAATATTGGGGATGCCGACCTTCGCGTTATTGATCCCGACGGCGGTTCATTCTACATCGGACCGTTCGAAGTCTCCCCTTTCCGCGTCAACCACAGTATTCCTGATACTTTAGGTTTTGTCATTCAGACGCCAGTCGGCCGCATTGCCCACGTTAGCGATTTTAAGTTTGATTGGACACCGGCGGACAAAAAACCCTTCGAAGTATCCAAACTGGCTCGGTTGGTCGAGCCGGGGGTCTTGGTTCTTTTTTCGGACTCTCTCGGTTCACAGACAGAGGGCTACACACGGACGGAAAAAGACATCGAGAGTAACTTTGATCATCTGTTGGACGAGGCGCGGGGGCAGGTTCTGATCACAACTATTTCTTCGAACATTTCTCGAATTGAACAAGCTATCAGGTCGTCACTGCGCCACAACCGAAAGATTGTCTTGCTCGGTCGGTCGGTGGCCGAGCGGGTTTTTATCGCCGAGCAGTTGGGTTACCTTAACTTTCCCAAAAACACTTTTGTCAAGCCGCGGGCGGCGCAAGGTATTCCGGACAATCAGTTAACCTACATCGTTGCCGGCTGCTATGGTCAGCCCGGCTCGGGTCTTTGGCGGATTGCCGACGGCGCCCACAAAGATGTTCAGATTAAGGAGGGAGCAACGGTGATTTTTTCCGGCGACCCTTCCCCGCCGGGGGTCAAGAATAATGTTGACGCCGTTGTTTCCCGACTGACGCAATTGGGAGCCGATGTTCACTATTATGAAATTCAGGAGAATCTTTACGTTTCCGGTCACGGTTCCCAGGGCGATCTTTTGATGCTGGCGGCGATGGTTAACCCCAAGTATTTTGTCCCCATTGGCGGGGGGCCGATGCAGACCCGATCGTATAAAACATTAGTCTCTCGGTTGGGGGTTTCAAGCGAGAGGGTTTTTGAGTTGGTGGTTGGACAAAGTTTGGAACTTGGTAAAGATTTTGCTCGACTGGGCAAGAAGATTTCGGTCAGAAATGTGATGGTCGATGGGTATGGAATCGGCGATGTGGGACGAATTGTTTTGCGCGACCGGCGGGCTCTGGCCGAAAGCGGAATTTTGGTCGTTTTTGTTCAGCTTGATTCGGGCACGGGTAAAATCTCGGGCAAAGTCGAAATCATCAGCCGCGGGCTGGTTTTTGAAAAGGGCTCCAAAGGCCTTTTGGAAAAATTCAGAGGGATTGTGGTTGGGGTGGTGGAAAAGCACAAGGGGCGAAGAAAGGACAAGGCCTTTATGCGTGAGAAGATTGAGGAAGAACTCGAGCAGTATATTTATGACAAGCTTGGTCGGACCCCGATGATTATCCCTGTCCTCGTTGAAGTCTGATGGTTAAACTCCTGGGCCGTTTCCTTGATTCCAACGAACGTGAATTAAAAAAACTCCAGCCGCTTGTGGATGAAGTCAATTCCCTGGAGCCGGAAATTCAGAAGTTGTCCGACGGGCAGCTGCAGGCGAAAACCGGCGAGCTCCGGAAACGCCTTAACGGGGCTAATGTCAATGGCGAAGCCATTGACAAGACTCTACCTACGGCGTTTGCGGTGGGGCGGGAGGCGATCAGAAGAACGGTCGGCGAGCGGGCATTTGATGTGCAGCTGATGGCGGCGATTGCTCTGCACCAGGGAAAAGTGGCCGAGCAAAGAACCGGTGAGGGAAAAACCCACGCGGCGGCGCTGGCTCTCTATTTAAATGCCTTAGCCGGCAGGGGTTGCCACAGCGTTACTGTCAACGATTACCTGGCCCGCCGCGACGCCGGTTGGTACGGTCAGGCCTTACACTTCCTCCACCTCTCTGTTGGTTGTATTTGTCAGGAACAAAAATCCTACCTCTACGATCCGGAATATGTGGACGCGTCCCAAACTGATGAGCGCCTCTCCCATCTCAAACCCGTTTCCCGCCGCGAGGCCTATGCCGCCGATGTCACCTACGGCACCAACAACGAATTCGGCTTCGATTATTTGCGGGACAATATGGTGGTGGACACTTCGCAGATGGTTCAGCGTGGGCACCGCTTTGCCATCGTTGACGAGGTGGACTCGGCTCTGATTGATGAGGCCCGCACTCCTCTGATTATTTCCGCTCCGGCCGAAGAGGCGGTCGCCAAGTATTACGATTTTGCCCGTCTGGCTGGCAAATTGGTCCAAAAAACGGACTACGTTATTGACGAAAAAGCCAAGACAGTTAACCTGACCGAGCTGGGAATCAGAAAAGTTGAGCGGATGTTGGGGGTTGAGAACTTGTATGAAAAAGATTTCCAAACGATTCATCATATTGAGGCGGCGCTCAAGGCAAAAACGCTCTTTACCAAAGACCGCGATTATGTAGTTAAGGACGGGCAGATTCTGATTGTTGACACTTTTACTGGCAGATTAATGTTTGGCCGCCGCTACAGTGAAGGTCTGCACCAGGCAATTGAGGCCAAAGAGAATGTTACGATTCAGAAAGAGTCGCGGACAATGGCGACGATTTCCTTTCAGAATTATTTTCGGATGTACGAGAAGCTGGCGGGGATGACGGGGACGGCGGCGACCGAGGCCGAGGAGTTCTCAAAGATTTACGGACTGGATGTGGTTATCATTCCGACCAACGAGCCGATGATTAGAAAAGATCACTCTGATCTCGTTTACAAAACCGAACGGGCTAAGTTTCAAGCCGTCGTCGCCGAGATTGAAGAATGCCAGCGCCGCGGCCAACCGGTTCTGGTGGGAACAACATCGGTTGAGAAAAACGAGCTTTTGGATAAACTGCTGACTCGCAAAAATATCCCTCACGAAACTTTGAATGCTAAGAATCACGAACGGGAGGCCCAGATTATTGCCCAGGCTGGTCGGGTGGGGGCGGTGACGGTGGCGACGAATATGGCCGGCCGTGGCGTTGATATCAAATTGGGCGGTGATCCGCCAGACCCGCCTGCCGGCAAGGCAGGGGCGGATTCATATGAGAAGGTCAAAGAGCTTGGAGGTTTGCATGTGGTTGGGACAGAGAGACACGAGTCGCGGCGAATTGACAATCAGCTACGGGGACGAAGCGGCCGTCAGGGAGACCCTGGGTCGTCAAGATTTTTTATTTCGTTGCAGGACGACCTGATGCGGATTTTTGGCGGGGAGCAGGTGGCGGGATTGATGACGCGGTTGGGGGTAGAGGAAAATGTGCCAATTGAGGCCCGTCTCGTTTCCCGCTCTATTGAAACGTCCCAGAAAAGAGTTGAGGGACATAATTTTGATATCCGCAAGCAACTGGTTGAGTATGACGATGTGATGAATCGCCAGCGAGATATTGTTTATCGGATGCGGAAGAGGATACTTGAAGTTGGAGGCTTGAACCTGCCTGCCGGCAAGGCAGGGCTGGAAGGAGACGGGGGGTTCAAAGATTGGTTTTTGGAAAAGGTTTCACTTTACGCTGAGGGCACCGAAGCGCAGTGGGAAGCGAAGGAAAAAGAAATTGGCGCCGAACTTTTCGAAAAAGTTGTTCGTCAGATTGCCTTGCAAACGATTGATGTTTTGTGGGTCGAGCACATTGACACTCTTTCTGACTTGCAACAGGGGATCGGGCTTCGTCGTCTCGCTAGTCTAGATCCCTTGGTTGAATACAAGCGCGAAGCGCGGGAGATGTTCGAAAAGCTGATGAACGAAATTTGGAGCAGTATTGCCGAGAGGATTTTCAAGGTCGAGCTTCGAAAGGCCCCGATTTCCGCTGATTTGAAACCGATTCGCGCTGATAGACTAATTTACCAGCGCCCAGAGCTTGAGATCGGTGTTAAGCAGGAGGCCGCCGAAGTTCAACGGGCCAGACAAGCCAAACCGCAACCGGTTGTTCGGGGGGAAAAGCCAGGCCGCAACGACCCCTGCCCCTGCGGTTCAAACAAAAAGTATAAAAAATGCTGCTACCCCAAATATGGCTAGCCTCTTGGGTTTGCAAGGCCAGGCCTTGCAAACCCCACAATTATGACCTCCTCCGTGACAGAAATGGTAGCCGTTCGGCTAACAAATTTGTTCACCAGATTGTCGTGCCTACAACATTCTCAATAACAGAAACGTTGGACGATCGTCCAACAAATCTGTCAGCCAGAAGGGCGGAACCGTAGTGTTTCCTACCAACCTTAAAAGTGGGGTTTGCATCTTCCAATTTCTTCTAAAATATTCTTGAAATGGGATATTGGCAAGTGTGTTAAACTTGGGTTATGGAATTTATTGACAGAATCCTAACCAAAGAAGAAATTCTCAAACTCCAAAAAGTTTATGGAGATTACATAAAGCTAACTGTTGACCTGGAAAAGGAACGGATGGTTGCTGGAGGGGAGCTCCACGCCGATGGGGAAAAGATTCTGTTGGAGAGAGAGGGTAAACAAGATGATGTTTGGGGTGGGGGGATTAATTTGTTTTGAATCTTCGTCCCAGATTAAAGAACGACAGTTTAGAAATTTTGGACACCCAGAGAAGAGAGAGATTTATTCAAGTTGTAAGAAAATACTTTGATAACCTATGGTGTTAGATAAACATAGTCGACAAGCGGACGCGGTGGCTAATCTTTACCGGGCAGCCCTTTTTTTGGCTAGGGGCTCGAGAAAGGTTGGTCTCGAGTTTTTAAGAAAGGCCCAGGAGTGGTTGGGTGAAGAGATTGATCCAATATTGAAGACTCGGGCCGACGAGCTCTATTGGGCGGAAAAGATCCTTGATCAATATCATAAAGCTCGGCTTTGACTTCTGCCCCCATCCCCGTTATCATTAATCCAAATGCCAGACATAGTCTTGCCGCGGAAACGTTCTCCTCTCAAGGCCTTGATTCGTTCTGTTCTCGGGATTCCCCTCTTTTGGTATATCCGTATCCCCGGTCGCTTTTTAATCCTTCTCAAACGTGCCACCATCGTTGGTGAAGACCGTCTGGCAATAACATTAATGACGCGTCTTCTTTTCACCCCTCTTTTCCACGATCCCTCAATCGTCGGCCGTCTGGTCGGTTTTTTTTATCGTCTCTTTAGAATAATTTTTGGAACTCTGCTTATTGTTTTCTGTTTATTATTCATCACTACCGTTCTCCTCGCTTGGTTGCTTTTTCCCCCGTTCTGTCTTTATCAGATGTTAACCACCGATCTTCTTTTTGTCCTCCCCTTATTTTTGGCGGCCATCGTTGTTGTCATTCATCGCTCGCGCTATCCCAAATTTCGAATCAGCGAAGTTAGGGACGAGCCCGTTGTCAAGGCGGACGATATCACCACCCGTGAAGCCCTTCGTGTGATCGACCTCGATGCGACCCGCTTTCTAACCACCGCCCACAATTTCCCACGCTTGGAAAATCTTTTACAGCGGCTGGAGGTACCGGTTCCTCTTAAAATTTCTGGTGTGGCTCTACAGGTCTTTCGTGACAAGCGCGTCTGGGAGATTGCTTTTCGGGAGGCGGTCGAGACGGGGGCTGATTATTTGCAGTTAGAGCATCTCTTCTTCGGTGTCCTCGCCTTTGAAGAAATGAAAGACGTCGTTGAGGATTTGGGTCTGAAAATCGAGGATGTCCACGAGGCGATCAAATGGATTTACCAGCAGGAAAAGTGGGGGCGGCGGCCCCGAATTTGGGACGCCGATTTTGAATTCCAGAGCCGCGGTGGGGTCAATCGTTCAATGCTTGCCCGCGTTACGCCGGTGTTGAATCAATACAGCACTGACCTCACCCTTCAGCAAGCTCGGGGTAGGCTGCCTAAGGTGATTGGCAAAGAAAAGGTCTTGCAAGATATGGTTACGGTTCTTTCTCGCGCCGAGAAAAACAACGTGCTTTTGCTGGGCGAGCCGGGTTGCGGAAAGACGGTGGCGGTGGGGGGAATTGCCCAAAAAATTCTTGAGGGGGGTCCCGATTCGGTTCTCTGGGACAAGCGGTTGATGCGGCTTGATGTTTCCTCTCTCCTCGCCGGCGCCAAGACTCGCGGGGAAATCGAGGGACGCTTGGTGGCGATTATCGAAGAGATTAAGCTTGCGGGTAATATTATTCTTTTTATTGACGAAATTCACAGTTTGGTTTCGGAGGATCCTGCGACTGCTCCTGTTTTTTCGGCCCTTGAACCCCACTTTTCCGATCCGGCTTTGCCTCTGGTCGCCGCCGACACTTTTCAAAATTACCGCAAAGTTATCGAGCCCAACGCCGCCTTTGCCCGAATTTTTGAAATAGTCGAGTTGCCTGAAGCCAACTTTGGACAGTCGCTGGAGATTTTGAAGTTTGAGGCGACCGAGTTTGAGAGAGACCGAGAGGTGACGATTTCTTACCCGGCGTTGGTGACAGCAATCAAGATGGCGGCCAGGTTTTTCCACGACCGTGTCTTGCCGGACAAAGCGCTTGACCTTTTGGATGAGGCGGTTTCGGTGGTGGTCAAAGAGGGTCAAGTTTTTATCACGGCCGAGGACGTGGCCAAGCTGGTTTCCGAGAAGATTCAAGTTCCAGTTACTCAAATTACCGCCGAGGAATCCGAAGCGCTTTTGGGGCTTGAAGACAAATTGCACCAAAGAATTGTTAATCAGGAGGAAGCGATTGTGGCCATCGCCGAAGCAATGCGCCGAGCCCGGGTTGGACTGCGCGAGGAGAATCGGCCGGTGGGCAGTCTTTTATTTGTCGGCCCGACTGGTGTTGGTAAAACGGAGATGGCCAAGGCCTTAGCCGAGGCCTACTTCGGCAGCGAAGAAAAAATGATTCGTTTGGATATGTCCGAGTACCAAACGCCGGACAGCCTCGAGCGGCTGTTGTCCGGGGCGTTAGTCGAGAGCGTTCGCCGCCAGCCGTTTTCATTGGTTCTTCTGGACGAGTTTGAAAAAGCCCACGAGGACGTTTTGAATATCTTCTTACAGGTTCTGGAGGACGGACGGTTGACGAGTACGGAGGGCCGGACGATTGATTTCTCCAACGCAATTATCATCGCTACCTCCAATGTGGGCGCCCACCTTATTTTTGAAAATCTTCAAAAGGGCTTTAAGATGGCCGCCATTTTAGCCCAACTGGAAGACGAAGTTCAGCGGACTTTTGCCCCCGAACTTTTGAATCGCTTTGACGGAATAATTTTTTGCAACGCTTTGACTTTAGAAAATGTTACCGACATTGCCCGTCTGATGGTTAAGCGCGTTGAAAAAACTTTGGTGGAGAAAGAAATTAAACTGGAAGTTTCTGATGAAGCGGTTGTAGAATTAGCAAGACAAGGTTACACTCCTGAACAGGGCGCTCGTCCACTGCGGCGCTTGATTCAAGACCGCATCGAATCCCCCCTGGCCAAAAAAATTCTTTCCGGGGAGGTCAAAAAGGGAGATACGGTGAGAATTGATTTATCCTGGCTCCGTTCGGAGTGACAAATTCATTTGTTACGGAACGGAAATTGTTAAATGGTCAAATTGTCCGCAGAGCGGCGATTCTTCGAATCTATAAATTGTTGGGGACGAGGTTTGTAGTAGCGCACTTTAGTGCGCGCCGTAAACCAAAAAAGTTCAACGGTTCGAACCGATAGACTCTTTTGAATTGTCACAAAATTTCCAAACCTCCGAGCTTCTGGTAGAATCTAAATGAAAATCCTCTGATTCTATCCCACCGTTGGTGGGAATGCTGTTATGAAAACAACAATTCGAACCAGAGGCAATTCCGAGGCCGTGCTACCACGGAATCTAGCGTTTGTCAAGCGGCGGATTTGTCTATAGAATGGAGAGGAGATGAATGATTTTGAGAAGCGGCTGGGGGAACTGCGGGAAAAGTTAAAGATTGAGGAAAAACGGGAGCGGGTGAAGGCGCTCGAGCAAGAAATGGTGGCGCCGGAGTTTTGGAAGGATCACCAGAAGGCGGCTAAGGTTTCCAAAGAGTTTGCGAATATTCAAAAAGAGCTTGAAGACTTCGAAGAGGTGGCGTCGGAAAAAGACCTTGAGGCCTTGGAGCTTAAGGCCTTTCTTTCCGGACCTTATGACAAAAGTGGCGCCATTCTTGCGATTCATTCCGGTGCCGGCGGGACGGAGGCGATGGATTGGGCCGAGATGCTTTTTAGGATGTATCAAAAATACATCGAGTCGCGGGGTTGGAAATGGTCAATTCTCGAACAAAGTTTTGGGGAGGAGGCGGGGCTAAAATCGGTTACGCTGGAAATCGTTGGCGATTATGTTTTTGGAAATTTAAAAGGCGAAGCCGGAGTTCATCGTCTTGTCCGTCACTCGCCCTTTAATGCTGATCAATTGCGCCAAACTTCGTTTGCTTTGGTAGAGGTCATGCCTTTGGTTGAAGAAGTCGAACTTGAGTTAAAGACTGAAGATTTAAAAATTGAAACTTTTAGGTCATCAGGCCCCGGCGGTCAGCATATGCAAAAGACCTCATCAGCCGTTCGGATCACTCACCTTCCAACCGGCCTGACCGCCTCCTGCCAGTCCGATCGTGTTCAGCAGCGCAACAAAGAGAAAGCGCTGCAGGTTTTGAAGGCGCGGCTTTTGCTTAAGGCCGAGAGGGAGCGTCGCGAGAGTGAAAAGAAGTTGAAAGGCGAGTACAAAGTTCCCGGCTGGGGCAACCAGATTCGTTCTTATGTTCTCCAGCCCTACAAACTGGTTAAAGATTTGCGGACCGGTTTTGAATCTCCCCAGCCGCAGAAAGTGCTTGATGGAGAACTGCAGGGGTTCATCGATGCGGAATTGAGAGCGGGA
>Ga0180009_10008538_pt1 | contig 10136 bp, 5 predicted proteins | sample OS_PC_MetaG_FD_123537 | JGI IMG/M metagenome (GOLD analysis project Ga0180009, IMG submission 123537) | Groundwater microbial communities from the Aspo Hard Rock Laboratory (HRL) deep subsurface site, Sweden - OS_PC_MetaG | ecosystem: Environmental > Aquatic > Deep subsurface > Groundwater... | reverse complement strand
GTATTCGAGCAGGACGCAGATCTGAAGTCGGGATGAGGTGTCCTCGGGGTCGAGCCCGATGGCCTTGCGGTAGGCTGCGATCGCACCGTCCCGGTCGTAACCCAGATGGGTCGCGCGCCCGAACGAATCGCGGAGCAGCATGTCGCCCAGAACTCTTTGGGTCAGAGCGTCGCTTGGTGCCTTCAGCGCCGCTTCGCGCGCCACCTTGCGGGCGGCGAGTCCAAACCCTGCGTCCGACATGGCGAGTGCCAAACGGGATAGATGCACCGCCTGGTCCTGATGCGCCGCTGCCAACCGACGAAACTCCGCCAGACCTTCCGCGGTTTGGTTGTTGCTGATGAGCTGCCGTCCGCGATGCTCGAAGGTGGCGAACACGTACCCCTCCGTCCGGTAGGCCTCGAACCCCTTCTTCATGGCCTCCACGTCCGCGGCCGTGAGGTGCCGCTTCTCAATCTGGAATCGAAAACGTGCTTCCAATACGCCGTCTTTGCCCACGGCGAACGTGCGCTCGAGCTTGGCGGGGCCGAACTCCAGAGGCTGAACGCGAGGCAACGCACCCGCTACGAATCCCTCGGGAGGTACGATGCGATAGACGATCTCCGCTCGGTAGGGGCTCGGCAGCACCAGATCGGTCTTCCGCTCCTCCTTGGCCGACACCGCGCCCGGTAGGAACGAGAACAGACCGGATTCGTCCAGGCGCACATAGGCATCCATCAGCTCGGTCTTGCCGACGTCCGCCTCGCCTGCCTCCACCCGAAGCTGGAACGGCTTCGACAAGTCACGCGCGGGCGCATGATCGAATCCCACGAGCTTCTTCGAGCCGTACGTCGACTCCACGTACTTCTCGAGCCCTTTGCGCGTCTCGTCCTTCGTCGCGTCGAACGATGATCGCATGTTGTGCTCGAGCACGCCCGTGGGGTTGGACGTTTCGACGATGCGTGGCTTGCCGTGGTCGGTCAAGTTCACGGTGCGCACTTCCAAGTAGGTGTTCGCCGCCGCCGTGCTCGCCGGTGTACGTGTCAGTCCCCTCACGTCCTCGTCGATGACCAGCGCGAGCCGGTCCTGGTCGGCCACGGGCAATTCGCCCGCGCGTGCATAGGAAGAAGTGGGATCGATCCAGATTGGCTCCTTGCCCGGAATCACCACGATGGCGTGGTCAAAGACGTTGAGCCCGGGCAACTCCGGCCGGACGTCCTCTCCCGGTCCGGTGAGAAGCAGGGCGACCCGGGCGTCTACGTCGACGGCGCGCAGCAATGCGACGAGGACGGCTGCCTGGTCCTTGCAGTCACCGTAGGCGCGATTGATCGTGTCCTGCGGGGGCGCTGGCAGGATGGCGGACATCCCGAACTCGACTCCGGCATAGCGAACGCGACTTCGAAGCCAGGTCAGAAGCTTGGTCGCCTTGACCTTGATGGTGTCGTCGTCGCCGACCAACTTGTGCGCCGTGGCTTCGAGTCCGTGGCCGTTCAACCGCTTGCCCAGAACATCCGCATAAGCCTGGGCGACTTGGTTCCACGATGCGGCGGTGCCGAACGCAACGTGGGGCCAACGCGGTACGTCGGAAGGCATCAGGGGCTCGGGGGTTTTGATGGCGCCCAAGGAGCGTCCCACGAAGAGGACTTTGCGCCGGCCGGCGCTCTTGGTGTCCGATACCTCGACCTTCGCATCGCGCAGCTCGTACTTGAACGGCGCCGATTCCGGCATGTCGACCGAGATCTCGACCAGGTCACGGGGGATGGAGGTTTGCACCAAGACCGTGTGTACGGAGCCGCCGACGAAGAATGGTCGCGTGGTGCGCGTGATCGTCTTCTCCTCGATGACCGAGCCGATGGACACGGCCGGCAAGGGCGCCCGTAACATGCGCGCATCGCTGTAGAGATCCGGGAGGTCCGGGTAGACCGGTGCGACCGAGATCGTCTTCAAGTCGAGCTTGTGCGAAGCTCCGTCGGGATCGAGGATGGTGACGTCGACGGTTGGCTGCGCCTGAAACCAAGGTTCCCATTCGGCGCCGTAGGATGACCAGGTCTCCACGCCGTCGTGGTTGAGCACGCGATACCGAAGGATCCTGGTCTGTTGCCAACCACCTTGGTCGTCCAGGACGAACTGCATACGTTCTTCGAGGATGCGTGCTGGGACCTCTTCGGACGACGCCTCACGGGTGATGGGAGGTGAGTTGTTCGAAGCGTCGAGGGGCAGTTGATGACGACCGGCGCAGGCCAGACCGAGGGTCAGTGCTGCGCCTGTCAGGGCGATGAGGACGACCGAAGTTCTCTGTGCCACGAGACCTCCCAAACCAAGCGGAGACGCATTGCCGAGCGCACCTCTGGCTACAGTGGAGAGGCTCGGCCGTTTGGTGCTTACCAACAGCAAGAATTGCGCCGGTGCATTCTCTCACCGCGATGTCGACGTTCACAACACATGCTGTCGTTTCATCTCGATCAAGTGGTCACCCCAGTTCCACCTCCGGTCACCAAAGCTCCACTGGTCAGAATTGTGGTCGACGGAAGTGTGCCGCGTTCTCGTACACGAGCGCAGGGTGTGCCGAGGGTCGCTTGACGTCGCCCGCATCTCCAGCGCACGTTGATCTCGTGAAACGTCCCCGTGAGCTGAGCCTCGAGCTGCTGTGTGACATCCTTCAGCACGAAAACCTACTGACCGCCGAACAGCGCCGTGACGCCGAGCTGCGGGAGGACCGCGAACGCGTGCGCATCATGCGCCAGCAGGAAGGCCGAAGCCGCGATGCCAGCGCCGTGCACCCCACCACCGTGCTCGCGAGCATGGGTCTGCACATCGGTGGAGATCAGCGCTACCCGCTGACCGAGCAGGTCATCACGCAGGCGCTGGCACGTAACATCAACGTCCCCTATGTCCACCTCAACCCCCTCGACATCGATGCGAGACTCGCCGTCCAGCTGCTGTCGCGCCCCTTCGCAAGACGGCACAACGCCCTGGTCACCGGGGGCGACGAATCCGGCGTCACCGTCGCGGTCGCCAACCCCCTCGACGTCGAGTTGATCGACAACATCAACCAATTCGTTCGACGCACCGTGAAGATCGTGGTGGCACCACCCGGCGACATTCAACGCATCATCACGGACATCTACGGTTTTCGGACATCGGTCAAAGCCGCCGAACGGGAGTTCACCCAGGGCGTCGATATCGGCAATCTCGAGCGCTACATCAAGCTCAAGCGGGTCGAGGAGATCGAGGCCAACGACAGCCACATCATCAACGCCGTGGAATACCTCTTCCACTACGCGTTCGATCAGAGGGCGTCGGACATTCACATCGAGCCGCATCGAGATCAATCGACGGTCCGCATGCGCATCGACGGAGTCCTGCACACGGTCAACGTGCTTCCGAAGGTGGTGCATCCGGCGATTGTGTCTCGGCTCAAGACGCTCTCGAGGCTCGACATTGCAGAGAAGCGGCGACCACAGGATGGTCGCATCAAGACCGCCCGCGGGGATCGGGAGGTCGAGATCCGCGTATCCACGATGAGCATGGCGTTCGGGGAGAAGGTCGTTCTTCGCCTCTTCGATCCTGAAGTCGTGCTGCGGGACATGTCCGAGCTTGGCATGTTCGAAAAGCAGCTCGCCGTGTTCGAGCGGTTCATCCAGCGGCCCAATGGATTGCTGCTCGTCACCGGACCGACCGGAAGCGGCAAGACCACTACCCTCTACTCCGCGCTTCGTGCCATCGCGTCACCGCAGATCAACGTCACAAGCATCGAGGATCCCATCGAGATCGTCGTCGACGCTTTCAACCAGGTCGAGGTGCAGACCAAGATCGGGATCACCTTCGCTGACTCGCTCAGGCACATCCTTCGTCAGGACCCCGACGTCATCATGGTTGGAGAGGTGCGCGACGTGGAAACGGCCAACATTGCCATCCAGGCTTCGCTCACCGGCCACTTGGTGCTCGCCACGCTGCACACGAATGATTCCGCGTCGGCCGTCACACGTCTGCTCGAGCTCGGCGTCGATCCGTTCCTGCTCTCCTCGACGCTCGTCGGCGTGGTTGCGCAGCGCTTGGTGCGTCTGATCTGTCCGGCCTGCCGGGTGGAGACGTTCCTGACGACCGATCAGATGTCGCTGCTGGGTCTCGACATGGATCAGCTGACGGCGCAGGGGGAGTCTCCCCAGCTCATGGTGGCGATGGGGGAGGGGTGCGTGAAGTGCCGTGGAACTGGGTTGTTTGGGCGAAGCGGTGTCTTCGAGGTGCTCGAGGTCGACGACAAGATTCGACGATTGATCGTGGGGGACACGAGTGCCAAGGAGATTGTGAAACAGGCTCGTCTGGATGGGTTGTTGACGTTGCGTGAGGCCGCGATTCGACGGATGGCAAAGGGCATCACCTCGTTCGACGAGGTGTTGCGCGTGACGGTGGACGCATGAACGAGACACGCGCGATCGATCGGTTCGTACAGCAAGCGCGGGGCTGTCTGCAGGCGGGCTACCCGATACTGTGGATTGTTACCCACGAGGAGCAGCGTGCGCTGGACCTGCTCAAGAAACTCGCCCCAGGCTGGAAAGTGCGGGTCTGGTCCTGCACGCGCGGCGTGGAACCCGGCGCCACGGATCGAACGCCGATCGAGGCGCTTTCGCTCGCCGGCAACGCGGAGATTCCGCTCATTCTGGTGATGCTCGACGTGCATTCACACCTGCACGACCCCATGGTGGTGCGCGCGCTACGCGACTTTGCAGCCGTGGCTGGCAAGGCCGGCAAACACGCGGTCATCGTCTCCCCCGTGCTGGAGCTCCCCGTCGAATTGGAGAAGGATGTTGCGGTGCTGGACCTGCCCTTGCCCGACGAGGTGGACCTGCGCGTTGCGGTCCAGTTGGCGGCGAAGAAGAAAGCGATCGAAGCCTACGACGAGAACGCGCTGGTGCGTGCCGCCGGCGGATTGACGTGGCTCGAGGCGCAGCGGGCCTATCGCATGGCGTTCCTGGCTCCGGACGATGAGGAAGCGGTACGACGCGTCGTGGCGGAGAAGCGTCGTGTCATGCGTCGAAGCGCGGCGCTCGAGCTGGTCGATACCGACGTAGGGCTGGCGGACGTGGGGGGGCTCGAGGTGCTCAAGTCCTGGTTGCAGACGCGGGTCTCTGCGTTTGGAGAAGACGCTCGCGCGTTCGGACTCCCCGAGCCTCGGGGGCTGATGGTGTGTGGCGTGCAAGGGTGCGGCAAGTCGCTGGTTGCCAAGGCGACCGCGCGGGTGTTCGGGTTGCCTTTGGTTCGACTCGACTTTGCCGCCGTGTTTGCCTCACCCTCACCTGAGCTCACGGTTCGGCAAGCCACCCGCATGGCTGAAGCCATCGCGCCCGTGGTGCTCTGGGTCGACGAGATCGAAAAGGGACTCGGTCAGGGCGGCGGGGAGGGCGGTAGCGCGAGGGTGTTCGGTGACTTCCTGATCTGGATGCAGGAGAAGAAGGCATCCGTCTTCGTGGCGGCCACCGCCAACGAAGTGGAGCATCTGCCACCGGAGCTCGTGCGCAGAGGACGGTTCGACGACGTCTTCTTCGTGGACCTGCCGAGTGGGCGAGAGCGCGCGGAGATCCTTTCGATTCACCTCCGGCGAAGGGGTCGCAACCCCGACGACTTCCCGGTCGAGGCGCTGACCAAGTACATGGATCACTTCTCCGGGGCGGAGATCGAGCAACTGGTCATCTCCGCCTTGTTTCGTGCCTTTGCTGCCAAGAGGGACTTGCTGCCTGAAGACGTTCGTCTCGCAGGCGCCGAGCTCGTGCCCCTGGCGACCATGTACGAAGAGAGAGTCCAGGCGATGCGGACGTGGGCCAAGAGTCGTGCCCGACGGGCGTCGGCGGATCGGCGTACCCTCGACCTATTCGAGGATTGAAGCGTTCGATCGGTAGGCCGGCCGTATCGGCCGGCGCACGCAACCGCGCCGCATAGCGCCGCACTACCAATCGCAGCACCTCACCTCAGCTGCCACCCCACCTTGAGTCCCGCCAACGCGCGAACCTCCGTTCGCACATCCTTGCTCCCGGGCTCCGGCCACCGCTCGAATCCCGTGTCGACAGCCACAGATACCGGTACATCATTGAGTGCGATGATCACGCGCTCCACTTCCAGCCGCGATTCGATGGATTCGGAATACCACTCTCCGTCCGTGTCCCAGTGCGGAAAGTAGGTGGCACAACCCCGCACCGCCGTGCGACCCTGCTCGTCCTCCCAACGAACGCGCAGCGTCGTCTCCGTGAAAGGGGCGAGCCGATGTGTCACCACCGGATCGTCGAGCCCGGGTGACCCCGCGAGCTCCAGGTCATAGCGAATCCCGATTCCGAACTGCACCGCATTGCCGCGACGCCCGCTGCGCCAGGGATCAAGCAACACCATCCCGCGCGCGACGACGAGTCGGAGCCGCTCCCCGCCCCAGGAATCGGAGGACTGTAGTCGCGCCCGGCCGGTCTCCGCCTCCACGCCAATGTCGAAGGGGAAGTACAGCCGCTTGGGTGGATTGCTCGGTAGCATGAGAAATGGCTCGTCGGTGTGACGCGTGTAGGTCCCGCGGTAGAGCGTCGTTTCTCCGATGGGTATCCCCGCCACCTGTCCGCCCCACGGTCGCACGGTACTCCACAACAGTCGGTGCTCGAGGGTCCATGTCACGTCTTCGTGCTTCAACCCGGTTCGGGTTCCGCCGCGCAGCGCCAACCCACCGGTGACCGCTGGATCCGAATGAGTTACACCCGCTTCCCGCCAGACGCCGCCCATCACCCCGAGTCGCAACTCGTTGCCGGGATCGAATCGCACGCGGAATCGCCGCCCCGTCTCATCGACGGCGTAGTTCCGTTCTTTGTCACATTGGCTGCCAATCGGAAAGGCGTCCCCACGGGAGGTCGACCTGTTGCAGACGCCGCCCGATACCGGCGGCCTACCATCACCAACCTGCGCGAGACACGTGCTCGAACCGCCCCAGAGGAGCAGCGCGCACGCGAACGCCCAGCCTTGACTTCGAACTACCATGTCCCGACATCGTTGGCGTTTCTTGCCTGGTAGGCGGGAGTGAGGGGAGCGCGGTCGCGCGCCGGCGCCCAAAATGAGAAGCGCAGCCCGGTGAAGGCCGATGCCTCGAGCTCCGGCGCTTGCCCCTGTACGTCGTCGCGCTGATCGAGGGCAGCCGTCGTACGAAGGGATAGCGGTTGGTCGTTGATCGCCAGGAAGATGACCTCGTACCCGACCTCCGCGCGTGCTCGCGTTCGCATCTTGCCCGCTTCCGTGCCCCCGACCGCCACAGGCAGCCCCGCTTGAACACTCCCGTGCAGATAGTGAAATCCGTCCCGATCGAGATTGCCGAAGAGCTCCAGGCCGGCCCGCGGACCCAGCCAGAATTGCCCGTCCCGCAACTCCCCGCCACCGCGGTACGTGGCTCCGCCATTGCCCCCCAACGTGATGCGCACCGAGTCGTACAGATCGTCGGAATGCCACGGATACCACGCCACATGACCCTCGCCGATCTCGAGGTCCGTCAGGTCGTCGTCACGGTGAGGACGGTGGTGCACGCTCAGCAGCCGTGCGCCAAACCCCATGTCCATCTTCGTGTCGTAGCGACGCGGTGTCCCGAAGAAGGTGGTAATCCGCAACAGAGGCGTCGTGCTCGCGTGGACCATCTCCCAGGAAAAGAAGGTGCCCTCCGCTTCGAGATCGTCGAACGTCGCGTGGGCGTTCAACGCCCGAATGGTGTGTCGAGTGCGCGCCTCGTGACGCAGCCAGCTCGCCTCCAGCCCCATATCCACGTAGGCCCGCTCGATGGCTTGGCCTTCGCCTTGCGCGCCCAACGCGGGCTTCCAGCCGGCGCCGAGGTAGAACCGTCGGCGCAGGTCGAAGCTGACCTGAAACACCCTTCCCTGCTCGTCGCGATACCAACCGGGGGGAGCTTCGGCGATCGCCGAAACGCGAGGGCTTCTGGCGGCATTCGGCCCGATGGCATCCATACCGCCGTTGCCGCGGCTGCAGTCCGCCGTGCGGCTCAGCGGCCTGCCGGAGGCTTCCTCATTGGGCGCGATCAGCAGCAGGTGCGTGCCGTCGGCCTGCAACTGGTCCTGAACGCGAAACTCGCGTCCCTTGGCGTCCGTGACGCACCAAATGGGTTTCGACCAGACCAGGCGGGGCTTGCTCGTCCGGCGCGGCTCGCCGGACGCAGTTGTCTGCGCTCGCGCGGGAAGCGCGATGAACAGCAAGCACCCGACCCACCCGACGCGACGCAACGATGGGGCCATGGGAACCTCGCTTTGTAGGTCAGCCAAGCAATGCCCGGGCCAAGGAACCAGGTGCAGGATAGACCGGTGTTTGCTGAGGTCGATGGGGCGCACGTGCGAAACGTTCACCGCGGCTCGGCACCCCCTGGGTGGGTGCGCAGGACGCGACGATCGCCACAATTCCTTATCGAAGCGGGCGCTTCCCGCGAAAGAACGGTGGTGCGTAGTCCGCTGCACAATGAAGTCCTTCGGATTCGCCGAATCGTGGATGGGGGTCAGTGGCGACGGAAACCCGTTCCGGACCTCGTCCCCGGATGGTGCGTCGCGAGGTAACAAGCTTGTCACCTCGGGGGGGCGTTCGGAACGCGGAGCGGCGCGACCCTTCAAGGAGGTGTCTCGATTTTCCCGAGGATTTTGAGTTCTTCATCGAACCGTCGGGGGCTGGCACGCATCTTCCATAGGTTCTGTTCAAACAAAAGCCGCCACCCGCAAACGATGATGGCGTACGATGGTTCGGTCCACAGGCAACCGACAGACTGCCTCAGGCCACTGGGGGTTTGAGCCCGTCACGGCGATGCGATGCCGAACCAACGGGAGAAGGAGTTTCCGATGAGTGACGAAAACAAAGACAACGTGGTCGAGAATGAAGAAGTAAACGTCGACGATCTCGAGCCCAACGCGGACCCCAAGGGCGGAATGGCGAGAGTGCAGCTGGGAAACAAGTCCAAGCTTGCCGGCGTCAAGAAGGTGCTCAGCGTGCCCGATTTCAAGAAGGACCCGAAGACGTCCCTCTGATACGCCGATCAGCGGCTGGGGGACGGGCCGCTATCACTGCAGCGACAGAACCTCGACGCGCGATCCCGAGGCCAAGGACGAAGGTCCGCCGAGCACCACCCGATCCCCTACCTCGAGCTCCCCTTCCACCGTTACTCGGTCGGCATAATCTCCCAGTACATGAATGCCAACACGTTCGAGTCGATCGTGTGAGGGCGACAGGCGAAGCACGAAGCTCTCTCCCTGCTTCCACCGCAGCGCCGTGGCCGGAACCGCAAGGTTCGAAGCCTCCCGCGTAGGATGCACGATGACCTCCGCCGACTCCCCGCCGCGAAAACGGCTGTCGGGATCCGGAATGTGCAATCGCGCCACGAACCTGTCGGCGCCGACGCCCGCTGATCGACTGAGCCACGCCAGCTCGCCAGCGACCTTGTTACCGCGTATCCGGGTGGTGATCTTCAGCTTCTTGCCGTCGTGGAGAACGGCCTCACGCTCTGTGAGCGGGACGTCGACGTAGAACGCTTCGAGATCGCAGAAGACGAGCACCGGCGCCGGGGGTTCGACGTAGTCGCCGGGCTGTACGAAGTATTCCGTGACCGAACCGTCGTAGGGGGCCACCAGCTCGGTGGCATTGAGCAGGTCCTTGGCCTGGGCGATGGCGGCGCTGGCCTCCGCGACCTTGGCGCGCAAGACCTGTACGTCGGAGGCGATTTGCTCAAGATCCTGCTCGCTGACGAGTCCGCCTTTGGCCAATCGCTGCGTGCGCTCGTACTCCGTTTGTTTGCCATGCAACTCGGTCTGGGCCACCCGAAGGGAAGCCTGGGCGGTCGCCACGCGTGCGCGGGCCTCGCTACCCACGAATCGGACGAGGACGTCGCCCTTTGAAACCCGCTCCTGCGCCTTGAACTCCAGCTTGGAGATCACTCCGCCATAGCGCGGGCTCAACCTGGACCGCCGAACGGGTTGCAGGGCCAGCACGTGTCGCGAGGGTGGTACGGCGGCGACGCGGACCACTTCGGCGGTTTCGACGCGCGGCACTTCATCGTGGCGGCTGTACGCGTCTGCCCGGCTGCAGCTCAGTGCGCAGAGCGCCCCGAGCACGAGCAGTTTGGCGAGCATCCCGGAGGTTTTCACTTTGCCTCCGGT
>Ga0180009_10008537_pt1 | contig 10137 bp, 9 predicted proteins | sample OS_PC_MetaG_FD_123537 | JGI IMG/M metagenome (GOLD analysis project Ga0180009, IMG submission 123537) | Groundwater microbial communities from the Aspo Hard Rock Laboratory (HRL) deep subsurface site, Sweden - OS_PC_MetaG | ecosystem: Environmental > Aquatic > Deep subsurface > Groundwater... | reverse complement strand
TCCCGGAACCCAGGACCTCTCAACTCTGGACTGTAGACTCTCGACTGTGCAGCCTACGAGGTCTGGTGCACCGGCAAACTTGACTCAACCGTCACGCTCCGGCGTAATCAAGGCCTCTAGCAGGGGCGGCATCTCCACCGAAAGCCCGTTGATCTGGTCGAAGTCACCGCGTCCATCGCCCCAGAACACCCGTAGATCGTCGGCTTGCGAATCGGGGATTTGCTGAACCCGATCCGGAATCCCGTCGCCGTTGAAGTCCCGAAGGTCCGTGAGCAGGAAGGTCGCACCAGCGTACACAGTGCCTTCGTTCATGGTCTCCCGGATGCAGGAATGCGTCGTCCCGACGCCCCTGCCGAGGTTGAGCGGCTGCGGGGTGGTGCTGAAGCCGTCTCCGCTGTTGTAGTAGACCTCGTGCTGGTCGATGGTTCCTGCCGTGGGTCTCACGTAGTCAAGGAGCCCGTCGCCATTGATATCGATGAAGCCCACGCGGTCGCAGGTCCCTAGCTAGCAGAAGCGTTTCCTCGGTGTAGCCGACCTTGTAGTTGCCGACCACGCTGGCCGGGACTGTGTGGAGGCAGGAGGTGAAGCCTGTTCCTCCATCGCCGTAGCAGACTTTGATGTCACCTGTTCCGGAGTCGAAGAACACGAAGTCTATCTTGCCGTCGTTGTTAACATGCAGCACGTCTTGAGAACGGTAGGTGGGCCCGGTGTGATACTCGCTGCGCAGTGCGTCTATCGAATACGCCCCAGAGCTGGGCATCTGGAGGGTCTGGGGGGTACTGGCAAAGCCCGATCCCGTGTTCGCGCGCCATTTCCACTCCCACTGTGACGTCCCCTCAAGCGCCATCAAGAGATCGAGATCTCCGTCTCCATCCACATCCACCAGAGTTGAACGCGTGGAGTAGGTTGTGCCCAGAGTGGGGCCAAAGGGCTTGTACTTGTTGACGTACTCAAGGCTGGCGGTCTCCAGACTCCAATCGGAAATCGTGAAGCTATCGGACTTGGTCAGGTTTTGTGGTGGGGCATGGTACTCGAAGGACGTGACGGGCTGGGCCTCGGGATGAATGCCGGACAGCACCGATTGGCCCTCTGGGACCATGGCATAGGTCAGGTCATAGGTCCGCTCCTGCATCACCGTGCGAACCTCGTTGTAGGCCTTGACTCTGATCTGGCTCAGGTAGTTGCGGTCCAACTCGCTGCGGTAGCCCTTTTCGTAGGTGATCCGCTGCGTCGCCGAGTTCAGAAGCCAGGTGAACAGCACCTGCGGGGTTCCGGATAACGGATGCTGGTGGCTCCGGTCGTAGGTGATGGTCTCCAAGCGCACGACTCCGTCGCTCACGTCATACTGGTACAGCACGTAATTGTCATAGACGTCAGAGATCTCCGTCACGTACCAGGCAAACACCTCCGAAGGGTTCGCCGGGTTGCTGTCCTTCTGCGTCAGCTCCCAAAGCCGACCGCTTCGGTCGAGCACGGTCCATGTCCCGCTTGACGGCTCCCAGTAGAACTTGGCGAACACGCCCTCGCGTCGGGCTTGGTACAGGTACTTGCCTGACTCTTGGGTCACAAATCGGGGATCACCGCTGTCGGAGCCAAGGTCGAACTCGAAGAGGTCTTCGCCGGTCCCATCACCTGGGCCCAGATACTTGGGCACACCATTTCGCGTTGACCGTCGAATGACCGGGACGTCTAGCGCCCACCCCTTGCCCAGCAGGGTCCCCCGCCGGTTGCTGCGGTATGTGATCGAGAACACCGGCTCCAGCCCGTTGCGGGCCGGCGGTACGCTGATGTCCAGCCCGGTGACGAACTCGCCCGTCGAGAGTGATGGATCCCAGACCGAGAACAAATTCAACGGCTGCTGGTTCTTTGGACGGTCAGACGGTGACTGGGGATAGGTGATCGGATCCAGTCCCAGAGCCTCCGATCCAATCCCGAGCACGAGCACGGTCGCGACTGCGGCTACACAGATCCACCTGATGTCCTGCCTACCCTTGGTTATCACGAATACCCCCGTTCGTTGGTTGGCTACTGCTGAAAGAACTTCATTGGCCGAGATCTCGAATGAGCAGAAAGTTGCCCATTGCCTTCTTCTTGGACTTGCCATGGAGTATCAGGTACTGGTCCACGACCTGAACCTGGACGAACTCCATCGTGTCGTCGGTGAGCAGCGGCACGAGATTGTCCTGGTCCAGCCGATAGACCGCCCCGGATCCCCCGAGCAGCGGGCCGGTCGTCTTGGTTCCCCCCATGGAGAACAGCCGCTCGGTCGTCTCGTAGATGGCCTTCCACCCGCCCCCGTCGCGCCGGAACAGCACACCGCCTTGTGCCAGTGAGCCGCTCATTTGCTTTGCCCCATAGGCATACGCTTCCCCGTCCCTGGTACTCCAGACCACAACGTGGACCGGCTGCCCAAGGTCGAAGCTACTCCACTGCTGCCCGTCGAAGTGGTGGATGACTGTGGGAGCGCCGCCGTCTGGTTGGCCAATGACTGGTGCATAGACCTCGCCGCTTGAAGGGTCCACCCAGGCAGAGCTTGCCCACGCCGGAAGGTCCATGACGCTCTTCCACTCCCCGGATTCGGCCCGGACCAGCGCAGGGATACTGCAGTCCTGGCCGCACCGGCGAAACCCGTACAGCGCGCCGTCGGGCCCCAAGCCGATGACCGACACGCCTCCCTGGCTGGCCTTTTCGGTCCAGATCGCCCCGTCGAAGTGGTAGTGATCGGACAGCCAGACGTCGTCTGGGCCGGTTCCTCCGAAGTACCCTACCTCCGGGTTTTGTGTCATGTCGTCATTGAGGTGGAGTGGGGCCCAGCTCTGCCCTTCGAAGTGCCAGAGGTTGTCGCTGTGCCCACCACTCAGGTAGACGTTGGTCACGTCGACGGCCCACAGCCTTCCGATAGACGACGGCAGCTCGACTGACGACGGGACCTCCAGGATAGAACGGTCTCCACAACCGCTGACGACCACAAGCACCACCAGACACACCACTGCCCGACGGACGGTCACTTCTTCTCCTCCGGCGGCCGGATCCGGTCCAGCGCCTCTTCCTCGATGACCACATCATCGGACTTTGCGACCCGCGCGACCTCTTGCTCGACCGCTGTCCGCCGATGCTCGTGCAGCAGCCGCATCCGGGTCGAACGCCTGAGCGCCTCGTTGTCAGTACCGCTGCGTGGCGCCCGGTACCCGGTCCGGATCAGCACCACCCATCCCTCATCCGTTTGCACCGGATCTGCCACGCCGAGGTGGCCCGCGATCGAAAACGCCGCGGCGACGATCACCTTCGAGTGCTGCTTGCTGGCTCGCGAGACGTAGCCGATATCGGCCTGACTCGCGGCCGCGGCCGAGCCCGCCTGCTTCTGGGCGAGTTGCAGGAAATCACCGAACCGGTTCGCGCTCGACTTGAGCTTGGCGTGAGCCGTCCGAGCCTCCTGCTCCGTGGGGAAGACCAGCCGGGCCGCGCGCACCTGCTCCTCGGTGCCGGTCAGCTTCGCCTTGCCCAGCGCCTGCTCGACCTCGTCCTCTGGAACATCCTCCGGCTTCACGGCGTCTTGCAGGGACTTGGTGTAGGCATTGACCACGATGGCCTTCCAGTGCTGCAGCACCTCTGGCCGCCGATGAAAGCCCCGGCGACGAGCCTCGACGTAGAGCGCCTCCTTCTTGATCAGCTCCCGGACCACGCGGCGGCGCTGATCCGCCGAGGCGGCAAACCGGCGCCTGGCATGAGGCCCTGCTGCCTCGAGGTAGGCCGTGACGTCGCCGGCAAACACACGAAGCTCGCCGCTGGTGGCGACGATCTCCCCGGACGACACCGTCGATCCAGGGCTGTCGTCCGTCTCGCCACAGGCCGCCGAAACAGCGACGAGCGCGAGGGCGAAGATCGACAACCAGACGCAGCGAACAGACCGCGTCGTTTGACTCGTCGTGGCTGATGTATACATGGCTCCCCCAGTGCTGGCCCCCCCAGTGCCGATGACTGGCACGCTCGACCAGAGGAGATTCTACGCGGGCACTCGCGGCTCGTCATGTCCCTGAATTCGCTGACACGGGCGGACCCGGCCCTGTCAGCGATTCGCTGACAGACGCCGCGCAACCGGCGGTCAAGCGCTGGCGGCGGCGATCACGACAGCGCGACCACGAACGTTCGTCTTGTGGAAAATTCGGCTCCAGTGCGTGTCGATCGAATGCTTGCTGCAGCTGAGCTGCTGGGCGATCTGATCATTCGTCAGGCCCGCCACCGCCAGCACGAGGATCTCGGCTTGCCGGGTGCTCAGCTTGTGACGCCGGGCCCACGCACGCGACCTCAACTCCGAGTCAAGCCCCGCGGCCCGACGCTGAACCAGGAAGTCCACGAGGAGCAGGAGATCCTCCACGCCCGTCGGCTTCGGAGAGACAAACGCGCCCGAGCCGTCGAGCTCCACGGCGTGACGTGGCGCCAGGTAGGCACTGACCACGGCCACCGAGCGAAGCTGCTCTGCTGACATCTGTTTGAGGAGCTCGTCTCCGGTCCCGTCGGCCAGGTAGATGTCGAGCAGGACGGCGTCCCACGCCGCCTCCCGCTTGAGCAGCCGGAGAGCCGAGGCGACAGAGCCGCAGGCCGATACCTCATGGCCTGCCTGCTTGAGCCCGCGAGCCCAGGTCTTTCGGATCCGTTCCTCGTCGTCGACCACCAGCACGCGCATTGTTGCCCCTCCCCTATCGTCCAGCAGTCCTTGTGGCGGTATGCTGCAGCAATTGTCCCTCGATCCAGCAAAGCTGCACAAGGTAGAACAAGCCACATGGCGGGCCGGATCACCCAAGCAAGTCGGAATACCAAAACAAATCGACAGGCCGAGCATGTGGGAAAACGGCACAGCCTCAGCGACCCATAACCGTCAATCGGGCAGCCTCGCCAGATCGAGGGCCACGACCTCGATGGCGCCCTGCGCGCCGACGGCGAACCGGGCGCGCGCCGGGTCGAGCGCCAGCACCGGACAGGGCCGGCTGTGGACGATGCTCGAGACCAGGTCGCCCGAGGCGATCTCCTCCCACTCGTGGACCACCCTGCCCGAGCGGAGCGACACCAGGCGCGGCCGCTCGAAGAAGGTCACCACGTGGTGCGAGCCCGCGGCCATCATCGTGCCCGGCGGGTAGCCGACCGCGATTGCCTGCAGGTATTGCTGCGAGCCAAGATCGTACAGCGCGAGGCCGTTCGGTCGAAGCCGGGGCCCGGGCTGCTCGCGGTCGGTCTCGCTCGCCTCCTCGGCGTCCTCCGGCTCGTCGGAGCCGCCGATGATGACGCGGTCGTCATCGAGCCACGTCGCCGATGCCTCCTCGGCCAGGCAGACGTTGCGCGAGCACGCCGCTCCCTGGAGGCGATCGAGCCGCGTCGGATCCTCCAGCGCCGCCTCGATGTCGAACCACACCACGGCGTCCCAGGGGTGCCAGACCCACCCCGCGCTCAGCAGCCGCCTGGCCCCGGGCGAGACGGCCAGGCGCGAGTGGAAGAAGTCCACCTCCTCGCGCGACTCGCAGCGCGTCAGCCGCTCGCCCGACTCCGCGTCGTCGAGCTCGATGCGCGCGTAGGCGTCGGGACAGTGCGCGAGCAGCACCCGGCCGCCGGGCCCGCCAAACAGGCACGCCGAGAAGAGGAACGCGTCGGCGTGGTAGGGCGAGCGGTGGATCTCCCGCACGATCTGTCCGTCGCGAAGCAGGATGCCGGCCGTGCCGGTCCGCTCGTGGACCAGGGCCCAGCGACCCGACGCGTCGGCGACCGCGGCGTCGAGACGGTCGTAGCCCCAGCCCCGGCACGCGGAGACGAAGCGCCCGTCCGCGGTCCAGGCATCCCCGCCGTGGACCCAGTCGACGAGATCATCGCCGCGCCAGCAGAGCGAGGTGGTGGGGTGATCGCCCACGCAGATGCGCGTTTGGCTGTACCAGTCCATGTCCATCGACCAGGATGCTACCCGATCCTGCATCCGCTGGCCCCGGGGATCAGCTCCGCCGATCCTGATATGATCGAAAGAAAGACGTCAACGCCTCGAGCTCCCGGTCCGCCGGCATCCGCCCCGGCCAGCCAGCCAGCTTGCCTCCGCCCCGGCGACCGGCCCGACAGCTCCCGGTCCCGCGTCCGGTCCGTCGATGTTCCAGCCCTCCCCGCTGACGCCTGGTCCGCGCCCTCCAGGCCCACCTGCTGCTGGCGTTCGTCCCCGGCTGCCTGGCAGGTTGCGCGGCCACACGAGCTATCCACCCCTCGATCTGAACGTCATTCGTTCATCTGTGGGGGTGGATACGGCATCCGATGGCTGATCTGGACGTCAGGCGCGCAAAACGAAGGGTGGATAGACCGTGCGGCCACGATCTGTTCCAGCCAAGCTCGGCACGCAACCGTTACGCCGCCGGTTGCCGAGGACGCCACCGGCAAGACCGAGCCGGCGTGCGATCGGCTCCTGTGATCAGGAAAGTGCACGTTTCCGGTCAGGCGCCCTGTGATTCCAGTACCTTGAAGGGGGGTAGCCTGTCCCCCTAGGCGGGGTCGGCCTTGCGCACGCCGATCGCGATCTTGTACAGGCCGGTGATGATCAGGAAGCCGATGGCCCAGATGCCCAGGCCGATCATCACCTCGACGCCCGAGGGCATGTACTCGGTGACCTGCTCCATCGGGTTGGGCACGAAGCCGGTGATCACCAGGCCCAGGCCCTTTTCGATCCAAAGGCCGAAGAAGACCATGGCGCAGGCCACGCCCAGCCACTTGAGGTTGTTGCGGATCGAGGGCGTGAGCAGCATCAGCAGCGAGACCACGCTCAGCACCACCGAGGTCCACATCCAGGGCACCAGCGCCGTGGCGCGGGTCCCGTCCGGCTGGGGCAGTCCGAAGTACATGTACTCGAAGTGCTCCAGGTGCGCCGGGATGTTGCTGTAGATCGCCGTGAACAGCTCGAGCGCGACGAAGAACACGTTGGCCGCCATGGCGTAGGTCACGACCACGCCCAGCTTGCGGATCGGCTCCTCGCCCACGTCGTACTTGGCGAAGCGCCTCAGGATCAGGCAGAGCAGGATCAGCAGCGACGGGCCGGCGGAGAAGGCGCTCGCCAGGAAGCGCGGCGCCAGGATGGCGGTGAGCCAGAAGGGCCGCGCGGCGAGGCCGGCGTACAGGAACGCGGTCACGGTGTGGATGCTGATGGCCCAGGGGATCGACAGGTAGATGATCGGCTTGATCCAGGCCGGCGGAGCCACGCTCTTGCGCTCGGCGCCGAAGGTGACGAAGGTGATGATCACGTTGAGCACCAGGTAGCCGAAGCAGACCACCGTGTCCCAGAACATCAGCGAGGTGGGCGAGGGGTGCAGGAACACGTTCAGCACGCGGAAGGGCTGCCCCATGTCCACGATGATGAAGGTGATGCACATGGTGACCGCGGCGATGGCGACGAACTCACCGAGCACCGCCAGCTTGCCGAAGACCTTGAAGTTGTGCAGGTAGTAGGGGATGACCACCATCACCGCCGAGGCCGCAACGCCGACCAGGAAGGTGAACTGGGCGATGTAGAAGCCCCAGGGGACGTCCCGGCTCAGCCCGGTGACCCCCAGGCCGGTGTTGTACTGGTGCAGGTAGGCCAGGAATGCCGCGCCGATCACCGCCAGCAGGAAGATGACCCAGCCCCAGTATCGCTTGCTTCCGCTTAGAGCCTTTTCGAGCATGGCGACCTCACACGGTGTAGTAGACCTGCGGCCTGGTGCCGAGGCCGGGCTTGCGACGGATGGTGTGCCGCGCGTCGAGGATGCGCCTCACCGCGGACTCGGGGTCGCTGACGTCGCCGAAGACCAGCGCCCTGGGGGCGCAGGCCTCGACGCAGGCCGGCGTGAAGGGCCCGCCGGTCCGCTGCGACTCTACCAGCCGCTCGGCGCAGAAGTTGCATTTCTCCACCACGCCCTTGGTCCGCGTCGGGTACTTCATGTTGGGCGGTTGCCCGTGCTGCTCGAGCGGACGCGGCCAGGGCACGATCCAGTTGAACGAGCGCGAGCCGTAGGGGCAGGCGACCACGCAGTAGCGGCAGCCGATGCAGCGGTGCATGTCCATCATCACGATGCCGTCGCTCTCGCGCTTCCAGGTGGCCTGGGTCGGGCAGACCCGCACGCAGGGCGCCTCCTTGCAGTGGTTGCACAGCGCCAGCACCTCGGCTCCCTCGAGGCGCTTGGGCATGTACTCCGGCTTCTGCTCGGGGAAGGCTCCCTCGTAGGGCTCCTTCCACAGCCACTTGACCACCCGTTTGGACAGCATCTCGGCCGGCACCCGCCTGGACAGATCCGGCACGTTGTGGGTCCGGTGGCAGGCGTCGATGCACTTGGTGCAGCCCCTGTCACGCAGGCAGCGCTGGATGTCCACCACCATCGCCCATTGCTTGCCCTCGGGCTTCTCTTCGCCGTGGGAGCGCGCGCTGGCCACGACCGCGGGCACGGCGGCGGCGCCGAGAACCGAGGCGCCCACGACCTTGAGGAAGGTTCTTCTCTCGTCGCGCGAATCGGACATGGCTCTACCTCCCCTTCCTGGGAATGACGTGGCAGTCCCAGCAGTAGGGGTCGACCCCGGTGTAGTTGTGGCACCTGTCGCAAAAAGTCGTCTTGTCGCTGTGACAGTCGAGGCAGGTGTTGGACAGGCTCTTGACGTACTCCTTGCCGTCGGCGGCCTTGAACATGATCTTGCCCTCGCGCACGTACTCGTCGCGCCACTGGTTGAGCAGGTCCATGTGCATGGTCTTCATGTAGGGCGTGTCCATCACGCACTTGCCGCTGGCGGGCTTGACGATGTCCGGGCGGAAGCCCGCCTTGCCCATCGCCAGGTTGTACCAGACGGGGAACAGCACCAGCACGAGGAAGATGGCGATGCCAAGGGCGATCTTGGTCCGATCACTCATCGGTCTTCTCCTCCTCCCTGAACTTCTGCAGCGGTTCCTGACGCAGGTCCATCTCGCGCTCCTTCTCCTCGTTCTTGAGGATCAGGGCGTTGCCGACCAGCTCGTGGATCCCGCCCACCTCCACTCCGGGCACCCAGTAGTGCATCAGCGGCAGCAGGGTCGCCTTGTCGATGGCGCACATGCAGGCCAGCAGATTCACATCGTGCTTGTCGTGCACGTACTGCACCGCGTTGGCCCTGGGGTAGCCCCCCCGCATGCGCATCTCGTTGTTCTCGTCGGTACCCAGCCCGGAACCGCTGCCGCAGCAGAAGGTCTGCTCGCGGATCGTGTTCTCCGGCATCTCGAAGAAGTTGTTGCAGACCTTGCTCAGGATGTAGCGCGGCTCCTCGATCAACCCCATCGCCCGCGCCGGGTTGCAGGAATCATGGTACGTCACGCGCCAGTGGTCGTTGCGGCTGGGGTCGAGCTTGATCTTGTTGTGTTTGATCAGGTCGGCGGTGAACTCCGAGACGTGGACCATTTTGGTCGAGCTCGCATTTTCGAACACCGTATTGGTGATCGGCGAGCGGGGCACCTCGAGGAAGTTGGCCGGCCCGTTCATCGTGTCCATGTACTGGTGGATCACCCGCCACATGTGCCCGCACTCGCCGCCCAGGATCCACTTGACGCCCAGCCGCTTGGCCTCGTCGTACATCTTGGCGTTGAGCCGCTTCATCATCTCGTGGGAGGTGAACAGGCCGAAGTTGCCGCCCTCGGAGGCGTAGGAGCTGAAGGTGTAGTCCAGCCCGATCTCGTGGAACAGGGCCAGGTAGCCCAGGAAGGTGTAGTAGTGCGGGTCGCCGAAGTAGTCGGCCGAGGGGACGACGAACAGGATCTCGGCCCCTTTTCGGTTGAAGGACAGGTCGACCTTGATGCCGGTGATCTCCGACAGGTCATCCGCGGCGAACTCGATGTTGTCCTTGAAGGCATGGGGCTGGATGCCGAGGTGGTTGCCTGTGCGGAAGCAGTTGGCCACGGGCTCCATCACCCAGTTGATGTTGACCCCCACCAGGTTCATCAGCTCGCGGCCCATCATGGTGATCTCGGCGGTGTCGATGCCGTAGGGGCAGAAGACCGAGCACCGCCGGCACTCGGTGCACTGGAAGAAGTAGTAGAACCACTCCTTGAGCACATCCTCGGTCAGCTCCCGGGCGCCGGCCAGGCCGCCGAACAGCTTGCCGCCCAGGGTGTGCTCCTTGCGATAG
>Ga0180009_10008536_pt1 | contig 10137 bp, 11 predicted proteins | sample OS_PC_MetaG_FD_123537 | JGI IMG/M metagenome (GOLD analysis project Ga0180009, IMG submission 123537) | Groundwater microbial communities from the Aspo Hard Rock Laboratory (HRL) deep subsurface site, Sweden - OS_PC_MetaG | ecosystem: Environmental > Aquatic > Deep subsurface > Groundwater... | reverse complement strand
TTTTGCATTTCTCGAACCAGCAACTTTGTTGCTGTGTTCCAAAAATTCGACTTTTAAGATAGTCGAGCGTAATACCCTGACCTTTAGGTCGGGGATAGCCGACTATCGTCGAATTTTTGTTATCTAGGCCACAATTGTAATCCGCGTTCCTGCCTATTGATGTTCTCCATTTCATACGCATATTTGTGAGCCATACCAAAATACTTATCTATGTATATCTTTATATCAAACAAGTTAGGATTTAGAAGAACATATTCTGTTATTTCATGAACAAACATTGATTCAGAGTCAACTTCTACAGCTCCATAGATAATAACTGACTTATCACCTATATCGCCGCGCCTAACCGTGCTATTCTCTTTGATATAATTCTCTCTTTCCTGATAATGTTCCAGCTGCTTGGTACAAACCCTTATCAAGCCATTCTCTTTCTCATCAAAGAACATGTCGTAACCAAGGCCTGCCTTTGAATTATCAATTTTATAATTAAAAATTCTAAAATCAAAGTCTCCTATGAATCCTTCAAGATGTTTCGAAAGATTTTTCCAACACCAAGTTTTTGCATTACTTAACGCGTCGTCTAAGAATTCCTTTGAAGTGATATCCTCTAATAGTTCTAGTTTTTGTTCATAAGTCATTGTTTTGTGTGATGGAATAAAAAGAAATTTATAAATATTAACTAAAATTGAGAACTGCGTCTTAAAGCAACTAAAATCAAAGATTTCTGGCCATGTCCTGTAACACTTCGTAGCCTGCTTTTAACCGCTCTTCTTTAGTTGGAGGATCAGTTATTGCTCTTCCAACAACTAATATGCTTGAGCCATCCAAAACAGCGTTTCCTGGTGTAAAAACCCTTTTTTGGTCAGCGCCCGCAGGAGTGTTTGGGCCTTTTATTCCGGGTGTTACATACATAAAATTTGGAGGTAGCTTGTCTTTAATGGTGTATAGGTCTGCAGCAGAGCAGACAACGCCATCAAGGCCTGCCTTTTGTGTAAGTAATGCCAGGCTTAAGACTTGTTCTTCAATAGTTCCATTAATTTTTAATTCTTTATTCATGATGTCTTTGTCAATGCTTGTAAGAATAGTAACTCCAATGACTTTTGGCATCCTCAAGTTATATTTTTCACTTGCCTCCCTTGCGCCTTGGAATGCTGCTTTCATCATCTCAAAGCCGCCGCTTGCATGGACATTAAACATATAGACACCCAGCTGTGTCGCAGCATTTGCAGCTCCTTTTACAGTGTTTGGAATGTCGTGATACTTCAAGTCCAAGAAAACCTCAGAGCCAAACTCCTGAACTACCTTAACAACCTCAGGGCCAAACCTTGTGTATGACTCTTTTCCAACTTTAAACATTCCAACAACAGAGCTTAATTCTTCAACTCTTTCTTTGACTTCTTCAATTGTGTTTAATCCATCCAGTGGCAGACATACTTTGCTTCTTGCTAATTTTTCTTTTTGTGTTAGTGCATATTCCATTTTAAAACCTCTTTTCATTAATTCATTAAAAACTTTTTGAACTAGATCTAATGGATTGTTTTCATATATTATAACTGCGCCTGAATCCTTGTTTACAGTCTTGACAATTTCAGGGATTAACTCTGTGACTCCTCCGCTTCCTTTTAGAACACCTATAACTTTTCCAAAGTCATAGAGATTAGAGAATTCATTTAATGTGCCAATCCTTCCGCCTATGATTATTCCTGCATCGCATTCTGCACAGCTGACGATGTTTCTGTACTTTCTTAAAATATGATAGTTATCAAATGGAATTTTTTTTGGGACAAAAACATATTCTGTGAATACATCAGTTGGAAACTTGTTATTCTTCTCATGGTCTTCAAGATCTTTTCCTGGCGAGTATGCAATAGTCTTTCCATTATTTTCAAAGGCGCCTTTTGAAGCCATGTATGGAAGCCCCCAGCATCCTCCTGAAAGCAAGGCGCAGTTATGTTTTGCAATCTCTTTTCCTATCTGGTATGCTTTTTCTTCAATCTCTTTTGTTGAGCCAACAGCGGACCCGAATACGCCTATCTTGAATTCCATTTTTATTCCACCTTCTAAATTTTTAATCCAAATGCTTTTACTATGTTGTTAAATGTTAAATCTTCAATTTGTTTTTTACTCAAGCCGATGCTTGGTAGGAATTCTTCCACAAATTCTTTGTACAAATAAAGTGTTGGATAGCCTGACGGATAACCGCTGTGAAGCTTTTCTCCGATTGTGTGAGGTGCATGGTCTGTCTCCACCCAATCAATTTTTCCACTCTTCAAAGCAACTCTTAATGCTTCAACATCTTCTTTGCTTCTCAATGGTGGATTCATTTTGTAAAGCAAGCCATGCGTTTCTTTTAGCATTTCATCATTCCAAAGCAGGTGATGAGGCGTTGCGCCACAAGTAATCCTGATCTCTCCTCGTGCCTTGTCAACCACTTCAAGCGACTCTTTGCATGATATGTGGCAGATATGAAGAGTTCCCTTAAAGCCTGTTTCTTTTGCAAACTTTATTTGGTCTTTTATAGATTCAACCTCTGCAATGTTAGGTCTTGAAAGTGCGTGAGTGTAAGGGTTTTTTGGATCAAACGTGTTTGTCATGAAAGCTTCTTTTTCGCAGTGAACAACCAGCACACCTTCATAATTGTTTTTTGCTAAAACATCATAAACCCTTCTTTGCTCTTCTTCGTCAATAATCGCCAAGTCTCCTGTAGATTTTCCTGCAAACATCTTTATTCCGATTACTTCCTTGAATTTTTTGACTAGAGAAACTGCTTCTTCTAGTTGTTCTGGGTTGCTTGTCGCGCCTACATACAAATAGTATCTTTTAACTTCGCTCTTTGGAACGAGCGCAAGCCTTCTAATAACATCACTTTCTCTTAAAACTGGTCTTGCAGTGTTTGGCATGTCAAAAACAAAGTCAACCCCTTGTTCTTTTGCAACAGATAATCCATGAGCAATGGTTTCTTTGTAGTTTTGTTCTTCATCCCTGAAATGTACATGTGGATCTATTCTCATCTTTATTCACCCTTTTAAAAAAGGTCCGTCAACACATGACCTCTCTCCATTCTTCGTTGCACAACTACCGCATAATCCAACACCACATTTAGTGACGTAATCAATCGAGTTATAAATATTCTCAGAGTTAGCATAATCTTTTTCAATTGCAACAGCTGCGTCAATCATCGCTTCAGGACCACAGTTGAAAAAAACAAGTCTTTTACTGTCTGATTCTGACAATTCACTTAATCTCTTTTTTAATATATCAGTTACAAAACCCTTATGGCCTTTACTTCCATCATTCGTTGCTATGTAAACCTTCGTCTTTAGCTTGTCAGTGTAGAATAAGTGGTTCTTGTCTCTTGCACTGATGAATATTTCAACGTTTTCAAAGTCTCTGGCAATCTGGTATAGTGAAGCAAGACCTGTTCCACCGCTAACAAGCATCAATTTAGAATCTTTATCTATCTTTAAGGAAGTCCCATATGGACCTCTGAAATATACTTTTGAGCCTTTTTCAAGAGCGGTGAACTTTTCTGAACAGCAGCCCCTGCTTTGCACCGCTAAAGTCAAGGGATTATTGTCAAGTACTGAGAATGGTTTTTCTCCAACGCCAGGAATCCATGCAAAGATGAACTGACCAGGCCGTATTTTTATGCCTTTGTTAAAGATTAGCAAAGAGAAATCCTTTGACAACTTTTTATTCTCAATAAGTTTGTATCTTTTAAAGCTCATGTCAACTTTCTTTAACAATCGAGCAGCCTTGTCTGTTTTCTTTTCTAAATCATTATTAAGTCTAAAGAAGTATTCCTTCACTTCAGCTGTCGTAAGCCCGGCTAGTGCTGAGCCAACTCCAAAGATTGTCGCACCTGCATCCTTGTAAGCAATAATGTCATCAGCGTTTCTTATACCACCACAGCCAATCACCGGAATATTTACTGCTTCAGAAATCTCTTTTATGCATTTCAAACCTATTGGTAGAATTCCAACACCTGAGAGTCCACCCTTCTTGTTTGTAAGAACTGGCTCTCCATCAACGCTGAAATATCCTGGTCCAACTGTGTTTATTGCACATATTGCATCTGCGCCTCCTTTCTCTGCAGCTTTGGCAATTTCTGCAATGTTTCCAGCATTTGGCGTCAGCTTTGGAACTACTGGTATTGACACCGCTTTTTTTACTGCTGAAGTTATCTCTTCAACAAGTTTTGGGTCTTGTCCAATAGCCATTCCATAACCTGTAGCGTGTGGGCATGAAAGATTAAGTTCAAGTCCATCAGAAAAAGGGGTAAGTATTTTTGCAACCTTTACAAACTCCTTTGCATCCTTTCCAAAAATTGATGTTAAGATAAACCTATCTTTTGGAATTTTTATCTCTTGTAGTTGTTTTGCAAACTCTTCAGCGCCTGGATTTGTAAGCCCAACAGCGTTCATAAAGCAACCAGGTGCATACTGGGTGACTATAGGTTCTTTGTTTCCTTCCCTTGGGTTCAATCCAATACTCTTTGTCGTTATTATTCCAACTTCAGGAATGCTGTTAGCAATCCTTTCAATAACCTTACCATTTGTTGTGATGATTCCAGAAGGTATTGTGAACTGTCCAGATATTTCTTTTCCTAAGAATTTCATTGTATCAATTTTATTGGCTCTACGCCGTATTCATCAAATTCTTTTTCAATGGCTGTTTTTATATCTTCACCAGGTTTTAATTTGTTGTATATTATTGGCAGCATGTCAAGAGACGAGCTCATGCTGTAAAACTTCACACCCATTTTTTCAATGGCTTCTTTGACACTTAAGCCGTCATCTCTTTTCTCCATCCTGTTTGTCAGGCTTAAGACACCAGAGACTTTTATTCCTGATTCTTTTAATCCTTCAAGAGTATTTATCAGCGAGCCACCTGTAGTTGTCACATCTTCAATTACTACGACTTTTCCTTTTGGCATTCCGACAAAGAATTTGTCTTTGGCAGCGCCGTGATCCTTTGGCTTTGCTCTGCCCATGGCAAGCACGTGACTATTTTTAGAATAATTTTTGGATTGTTTCGCCCACTTGTACTGGGTGATTACTCCAAGCTTTGTCGCACCTTCTGGTACGCCGTAGAAAGTATCAACTTCTATTTCTTTAGACTTTACAAATGCAATTACATAATCTGACAACTTATCTGTCAAGAAAACATCTTCGACAACATTTCTCCAGTTAGCGTAGAAGCGAGACTTCCTTCCTGACTTAAGGGTTATTGCCTCTTTGAAGAAACCATACACATTGTTTTGCTCTATAAAAATATTAAACTCTCTCTGGTCAAATTTTTGCATCAAAAACACCCCTTTCTGTTTTAAAAAATAATTAGTATTTATTTAATTAGTATTTATTATTAGTTTTGATTAGTATTTATGTATGTTTATGTATTATAATAATTTAATCTCTTACCTACTCATCGGCTTCTCGCAGTAATGGCACCTGACTCTTAAAGGGTCTTGGTTTTCAACGTAGAACACACTTACTGCGTGCTCGTGATGCTTTTTGTAAGTTATGCAGCCAGGATTGTTACATTCAATCAATTCAACCAGTTTATAGGGTAGAATAACATTACCTTTCTTAAAAACAGAATTATCCCTAATCATGTTTACTGTTGCATGAGAGCATACAAGTGCTAGTTTGCTTAACTCTTCTTCACTCAGTTCTTTGTCCTTTATTCCAATAACATCTTTTTTTCCAAAACGTTTACTCGTCAGGTTTTTTGCATAAATCATAGGCGTCTCTTTGTATTTTCCTAAGCCAAGCACTCTTATTACCGATTCCCCCTTACCAGCCTCTATATGGTCTATTAGGGTTCCGTTTTCTAATCTGTATAGCATGTGCTGTCCCATCTTCTTTCCATGCTCAATTTTTAAGTCCTGCCAGAGAAGATTGTGTTCTTCATTCTTTTTCTTTCTTTCTTCAAAGCCCTTTCCAAACACGCGTTCTATGATTGCCTGCCTCATGAACATGCCGTTTCTTGCCTGCTCTATATACCTTGCGTAAGGTGTTTTATCAACATCAATTGCTATCTCGAGGTTGTGCTTGTACCTTGGAAGCGGATGAAGAATGATTAAATCTTTCTTAGCTTCCTTAAGCATTGAAGCATTTAGATTGTATATGCCGCTGACTTTTTTGTATTCAAAATCTCCTTCAGGACCTTCAGGGAAGCGCTCCCTTTGAATCCTTGTCATGTAGAGAACATCAACAGTGCTGATTGCTTGCATCAAGTCATCATTAAAAATCACTTCTTTGCCTGCTTTTTTATAATCTTCAATCCTCCACTCTGGCATTGCAAGCATCTCTGGAGAGACGAGCCATACTTCAACCTTGTATAACTCAAATGCCTGAAGCAAGGTATGAACAGTTCGTCCATACTTTAAATCTCCGACAAGTGCTATCTTTAAGCCATCAATCTTTCCTTTGGCTTCAACTATGGTCATTAAATCAAGCAGGGTTTGCGTGGGGTGAGAATTGCTGCCATCACCGCCGTTGATAACAGGTATTGAAACTGTGTCACAGGCAAGCCTTGCTGCACCTTCAAGATTGTGTCTCATCACGATTGCATCATAGCCATAGCCTTCAAACATCCTGACAGTGTCAACGAGAGGCTCACCCTTCATAACAGACGTGCCTTCCGGACCTGCAAATCCATTGACGTAGCAGACCTCATTTTCTGCTGCAGTCTCAGAACTAGTCCTTGTTCTAGTGGAATTCTCAAAGAATAAAGACGCAACCTTCTTGTTTAGCTTCTTAACGGTTCCACTCCTCTTTTTTTCAAGCGCAAGAACAATCAAAGAATCAATTTCCTTCCTGGAAAAATCGCGTATAGAGATGACACTCTTCATTAAAAAAAATGTAAACTGCTTTTACTATAAATGTTTTTCGTAATTGTGAATGGGTGACGAATAAATATTATTTTTTTCAAACTAAATATTTATATAATAAAAGTTTTTTGTTAAATAAATTTGCAACACATCGCCATATTAAACAAGTCTTGGAAATTTCTTGAACTAATTTTGTCTGGCAAAAAAACAATAGAGTCCCGTTGGTACAAAACAAAAAAAACACCCTACGGACAGATACATTCTGGTGACACGATCTATTTCAAAAACTCTGGAGAACCAGTGGCTGCAAAAGTAGAGGTCAAAAAAGTTTTAGAATTCTCAAACTTAAATCCTGCGATGGTTGATGAAATCCTAAAAATATATGGCAACGCAATTGGCATTCGCAAAGAAAAGATTCCAATGTTTAGGAAGTTGTTCAAAGACAAGAAATATTGCGCTTTGATATTTCTGAAAGACCCGCAAGGAATAAAGCCTTTTAACATTGACAAGAAAGGATATGGTAATATGGCTGCGTGGATGTGTGTGAATGATGTTGACTGGATCAGATTATGAAAGCCAGAAAACAATCAGCGATTATATTCTTTATCAGAGATGACATAGTAATGGGTTATTCTAAACCAGTTACTTGTAGATGTTTCGCCTGTGTCTAATCTTTACGACAAGAACAATCAACTGATTCTTAATCAAATCAACAATTAGCCTATAGTCTCCTACACGAAACTTATAAGCCTTTTCTCCAACAAGCCTTTTCAAATATGCTTCGGGCCTGATTCTTAGTTTTTCAAGACCGAGAATGATTCGTTCACGTTCCTTAAAGTCAAGCTTATCTAAAAATTTTTCAACGTTTTTTGCCAGAATTATTTCATACACTAAAAAATCACCTCGTGATTTTTTGTACAGAAAAATTTATTAATTTTTGATTGCATTGAGAATACCTTATCAAAACTTATATTTCTTTTTAAGGTCTGAAAGAGTTATAAATTCACCTTTTACAATTTGCTTTCTTGCTTCTATAATCTCTTTTTTAGTTTCTTCAGATAGCTCTTTTGTATCCTCAATAGTATTCCAGATTACATCTTCATAAGTTTCTCTAGAAAAAAGCTTTAGTTTGTTGAGTTCTTGTTGTAAATCCTGACTTATCTGAATAGTTGTTGATGTCATAGTGAACTATAGTTGGTTATAGTATATAAATCTTGTGGTCTTCAGTCTTCCTGAAAAGATGTTTTTTCCAAGTGAGAAACTTATGAGCTGCTATAAAGAAAAAGTTTTCTATCTGAAAGAATAAAAACAGTAAATAAAAAATTCTAAGCTGCAACTTTTAATTTCAGGCTGTCAACGAAGTCCTTGTACCTGTTTCTAAGCGTGACTTCTGTGACTCCAACTGCTGCTGCTATCTCGTTTTGGGTTCTCTTCTCTTCGTTTAGCTTGCTTGCTGCATATATTGCTGCTGCTGCAAGACCAAGCGGGTTCTTTCCAGAGGTTATCTCTTTTTTCTGTGCTTTTTCAAGCAGCTGAATTGCCATTGTGTGAGTCTTTTGGCTTAGTTCCAAATTAGAAATATATCTGCTGATATAATTTACAGGGTCTAACTGTGTGACTTTAAGGTTCATCTCCCTGACGACGTATCTGTAGTTTCTTCCAATTTCTTTTTTGTCGATGTTGGTTACTTTTTCGATGTCATCAAGTGTTTTTGGAATCTCATAGTTCCTGCAGACGATGTATATTACTGCTGCAACAATTGTTTCTGTGCTTCTGCCTTTGACTATTCCTTTCTGTGCAGCCATGGTGTATATCCTTGATGCCTCTTCTTCAACTGTCTTTCCTAGCTGAAGGACTGAGACTAGTCTTTGGATTTCAGAAAGTGTTATTTGAAGGTTTCTCTCAATTGCGGATGCAACGTTGTTTTGCCACTTCCTAAGCCTGAAGAATTTGTCTTTGTTGCTCTTGTTTAACTGGTAGATGTCTGCCTTGGTTCCGATTGATGTACCAAGACCTTTATCTGCGTGTGTGTATGAAAGCGGTGAGCCTGTTCTCCTCTTCTTAGCTGCATCCTCGCTATCCATCTCCCTCCATTCCTGGCCAAAGTCAAACATCTTGTCTTCTACGACAAGGCCGCAGTTCTTGCATACAACTTCTCCTTTCTCTTTTAGATGAGATAGGCTTAAGCTTCCACATTCTGGACAGTGCTTGATTATTTTCATAAGATTAACCCCCCGGATTCCCCCAAAGAATCACGTGAAATTTTTGATTGTTTTATCGTTTTCGATATATCTTGTTTCGATAGGTAACGTATAATTACTATTTAAATGTTTCGGTCACCTACGAGGAGAGATTTTTTTGTCATTCAGAAGTTATGATTTTCCATTTAGAAACTTTTTTCTTCTCACAATTACTAAAATCAAAACCTAGGATGTAAGGCTCTTCTTTCACAGAAAAAGTCAAGTTGATAGTTTCTCCATGAGGAATAACCTTTTCAATCACTTCAATCTCAGTGTCTCCAGCGTTGTCAAACCTAAATTCATAAGTTTTGACAACAGACTCAAGAACAACATCTTTGTCCTTGTCATTTGTTATTAAAACTTCCATCTTCAACTCATCAGAAAATAATTTGACATCACTAAAGATAACACCCAAAGCATCTAAACGGTACTTACACTGTCCATTCTCAATAACCTGTCCATTCTCACCGATGCTAATCTTTATATTGTTAAGATAAGGAGTTATAATCCACAAAGCTATAATTATTATCAGTATGCCCAAAACAACATTGACAATTTTTCTGTTCTTTGAAATCTTCGTCTCACCATCAAAGAATACGTGTTTTAGGCTTTGCTTTGAAATATGCCAAAAAGACTTGTTCTTATCATCATCCTTCTTCACCCAATCAACAAAGTGCTCCTCACCTTTGTCCTGTTCCTCAATAGTTGGCTCTTCTTCTTCATTAGAATCTTCTACTTCGCGTTCATCTTCTTCAACATCTTTTAAAGTAAAGCCGCATTTAGCACAAAAATTATCATCAATGTCAACCTCAAAACCGCATTTAGAGCAAAAAGGCATGAATGAAAGAAATTTTTATTTATATATAAATGTTAATGAAAAATGTGTTCTTTTTCTACTTGAAAATAGTTTCTTTATAACAGAAAACTATTTATATGATTATAGTCAAGTACATAAGTAATGGGACAAGTTGAGTTTAAAAAGATGGTTGTCTAAAAATTGTTCTATGGCTTCTTGCATATCTTCTATTTTTTTGTAATGTGTTGAATTTGTAACGTTTGCAC
>Ga0180009_10008535_pt1 | contig 10137 bp, 10 predicted proteins | sample OS_PC_MetaG_FD_123537 | JGI IMG/M metagenome (GOLD analysis project Ga0180009, IMG submission 123537) | Groundwater microbial communities from the Aspo Hard Rock Laboratory (HRL) deep subsurface site, Sweden - OS_PC_MetaG | ecosystem: Environmental > Aquatic > Deep subsurface > Groundwater... | reverse complement strand
CAGAGCGTTATGGGTGGAGGTGGCCCGTGAAACGAAAACGGTTGATGGCATCCATTGCCATATTGCTTGTCTTTATCATACTTGACCTCTTGGTGGTAATCGGACACGTGCATGTCAAGTTCCCATGGTCGTACATACCCGGCTTCTTCTCTTTGTTCGGCTTTCTCGGCTGCCTGGCGATAATCTATGGCGCCAAGCTGCTCGGCCACCACTGGCTGCAGCGAGACGAGGATTATTACGATAGAGATGATGAGCATGAGTAATTTCCCACTGGCGATTATATATGTTGTCGGGGCGATGTTGCTGCCATTACTGCCGCGGCAGTTGCGTTCAGTTTTCTACGTATTAATTTCAATCGTCGCATTTGTATTCCTGATAAATCTGGAAGTCGGGGCCAGCCTGAGCTTGCCCTTCCTCAACTATGACCTGATGGTCTGCCGGGTGGACCGGCTCAGTATGGCTTTCGGGTATGTCTTTGTCATCATGGGGTTCCTCGGGAGCATCTATGGCTACCATGTGAAAGATAACCTGCAGCAGGTGACATCGTTGCTATACGTGGGGAGTTCGCTGGGGGTGGTCTTTGCCGGCGACCTGTTCACGCTCCTTTTCTTCTGGGAAATCATGGCCGTTTCCTCGCTCTTCCTCATCTGGGCGAGACGTACACTGGGGGCAAGAAAGGCCGGATTTCGTTACCTGCTGGTACACGCCTTCGGCGGCAGCATCCTCATGGCCGGTATCCTCCTGCATTTGCAGCAAACCGGCTCTCTCCTGTTCACGCACTTTGATAGCGGTATTGCTTCATATCTTATCCTTCTCGCGTTTGCCCTCAACGCGGCCGTACCACCTTTGAACGGCTGGCTGCCTGACTCCTATCCAGAAGGGACGGTTGCCGGCAGCGTTTTTCTCAGCGCCTTCACCACCAAGGTAGCCGTTTACGCCCTTGCCCGCGGCTTTGCCGGCCTGGAATTACTGATGTGGGCGGGCGCTATCATGGCGGTCTATGGCGTTGTTTTCGCGTTTCTGGCCAATGACGGGCGGCGACTCCTCTCCTACCATATCATCAGCCAGGTTGGCTACATGGTCTGCGGCGTTGGTATCGGCACTGCCGTGGCAGTAAATGGTGCTATCGCCCATGCCTTCGCCCATATTCTCTATAAAGGCCTGCTGTTCATGGGTATGGGAACCGTCCTCTATGCCACCGGACGCAACAAGATGACCGAACTGGGTGGCCTGTTCAAGAAAATGTGGCCCACCCTGATATTTTTCATGGTCGGGGCTTTTTCTATTTCCGGCGTCCCGCTCTTCAGCGGCTTTGTCAGCAAATCAATGGTAGTATATGCCGCCGAACTGGAGCATTTTGGTATCATAGTACTCCTGCTCAGCCTGGCCTCCATCGGCACCTTCCTCTCCATTGGGCTGAAGCTGCCGTACTTCACCTGGTTCAGCACCGACCGCAACCTCAAGCCCGAACCGGTGCCACCGGGAATGTATATAGGGATGGGGCTGACATCGGCAATCTGTATTGCCATCGGCGTTTACCCGGCACTGCTCTACAATCTCCTCCCCTTTGCGGTGCATTACCAGCCCTATACCTCCTCACACTTAATCGAAACGATGCAGTTGCTCATATTCACCGGGCTTGCCTTCTGGCTGGTGTTGAAAAGCCTCCACGTTAAGGATACGATTACACTGGACACAGACTGGTTCTACCGCAGGCCATCACGTATCGCTTTCAAGGTATTTAGCGTGTCCATCAGCGAGCTCTTTGAGGCTGTAGAACGTCTTTCACTTCGCCTTGCCCGGTATATGGTCAAGCTGGGCGACAACCCTGCCGGCTATTTCGTCGTCGGAGTTAAAAATGCCAGCCATGTTCTACTGCGCACCGAGAAGCCAGCTCCTGAACCGTCGACATTCAACCCTGACCGCTACCGGATACCGCTGGGAGTCATGGTGCTGGTCGTGCTCCTCTTCCTTATTGTCTTACTCGCCTGGGACTTTCTGTTTTAGTAACAGTCCTCAAGCCAGCTGAAAGCTGTAGTAAGCACCAAGAAGGAAGAGCAGAAACAGAGTAACATTCCACCAGCTCAACCGGAAAAGGCGCTGGTGTCGGTGGCTCAGCCCGATGATGAAGACGATGGTCATGAGCACCACCGTGAAAGCAGTGACGAGGTGGGTCTCAGAGACCGCAGCCAGTATAGGTCCTTTGACATAGAGCAGGTCATCGAGGGGGATAATGGTCAAATTGAACAGGTTGCTGCCAATCAGATTGGCCACGGCCAGGTCGTTGGCCCCCATTCTCATAGCGGCAAAGGAAACGGTTATTTCGGGCAGGGTGGTGGTGAAGGCGAGGAAGAGGCTGCCCACAAAGCCCTGCCCCCATCCGTAAATCGCAGCAATCTCATCACCGATGAAGGGGAGCCAGATGCCGGCACCGATGATGAAGGCGGCGGCTATTGAGAAATAGAGATAAACGTGCCTTAAAGACTTATCAGCGTACTCGAATTCCGTCTCCTTCAGAGACGGGTGGCGCTGCTCGTAACGGTATATTATGCGGGCGAAAATGACGTACAACAGAATGATAAAGGGCGTATACCAGCCAATCCAGCCTATGTCCATGATATGGAATCTATTGCTTATCAGGATGAAGATGGCAACGAAGACAACCATTATCAGGCTGAATATCCCGGTCAGACGATGCGTCTTGCCCACGATAGCCAGAATGGAACCGTTGCGGTGAAACATGTCAAGAAGTGCCAGGTTGAACAGATTGAACATGTTGGCGCCGAGAAGGTTGCCGATGGTCAAACCGGGAGCATCGACCAGCGTTACCGCGCTTACCCCAGTGAAAAGCTCGGGCATCGAGGTCAGCGCCGCAATGAGAATAAGGCCTATCCAGATGCCACCGAGTCCGGTTTTTTCGGCAATTATGTCACCATATCGAGCGACTTTTCTTCCGGAGATAAAAATAACGACTATACAGAGGATAAGTTTAATCCAGACCAATCCGCGCCTCCTTTGCTATTCCACTTTATTGACACCGAGACTAAATGTCAATACTTGCGTTATTCACCCGTGATGGTTATAATGGGTCGGTTTTTGGAGTAAGCCTGATTCATGTTTATTGACTGGAAAACGCTTGCCGCAACAATATCCGCGTTACCCCCTTTAAGCGATAACTATCTTACCTTGCCCTTACGTTACCCTCAAGGCTATAATAGTAGCAGCGGCCCCTGTAGCTCAGACGGATAGAGCACCAGCCTCCGGAGCTGGGGGCGGGCGTTCAAGTCGCCCCAGGGGCGCTTCAATATGGTCAGGAGTATGCAATGACAAAAAATAAACTCACCGAAATCAGATGGCACGGTCGTGGCGGTCAGGGAGCAGTTACGTCAGCGGAACTGGTAGCCCAGGCGGCCATCAGTGAGGGCAAATATGCCCAGGCATTTCCCAGTTTCAGTCCGGAAAGAAGGGGGGCTCCGGTTCTGGCCTTCAACCGAATCAATCCGGATGAGCCCATTCGGAACAGGGCGGAGGTAGACCAGCCCGATGTGGTCTTAATTCTGGACCCGAGCCTTTTATCTATTCTGGATGCAACTTCGGGGCTGAAAGAAGGTGGCATAGTTATTATCAATACCAGAAAATCTGCTGCGCAGGTTAAAAAGGACTTCGGTATTAACGCCAGGCTGGCCCTCGTGGATGCCGATACAATAGCCCTGGAGACACTGGGAGTCAATATCGTCAATACCACCATGATCGGTGCCATGATAAAGGCGACCGGCGTTATTTCTCCGGAATCGGTGAAAGAGCCGCTGGAGAAACGCTTCGGGCGTCTGGCGGAGCGAAATATCAAGGCAATGGAACGAGCCGTTGCCGAAACAAAAATAGGAGAGTAGCGGGAAATGGCCAAGGCGAAAACGAAGGAGAAACCGAGAGCCAAAGGCGAGTTGGGCTGGAAAGAAATAGAAATCGGCTTTTTTATCACCGAGCCGGGTAACTCAGTTGAGGTCAGAACCGGTGACTGGAAGTCGCGCCGACCTGTGTTTGACTTCAATAAATGTAATAAATGTACCCTCTGTTACTACTTCTGCCCCGAGGGGTGCATCGTTAAGAACACGGACGGATATTTTGAACCCGACTTATTCTACTGCAAGGGCTGTGGGATTTGCGCCACGGAATGTCCCAAAGAGGCGATTACCATGGTCGGGGAGGCGAAATAATGGCGAAACGGGAAGGCCTGGAAGTATCGATCGCCGTTGCTGACGCCGCCATGTTATCTGATGTTGACGTCGTGTCAGCTTACCCGATAACCCCCCAGACACATATTGTGGAGCACCTGGCAGAGCTGGTCGCCAATGGGGAACTGAAAGCGGCCTATATTCCGGTGGAATCAGAACACTCTGCGATGAGCGCCTGTGTTGGCGCCTCGGCGGTAGGTGCCAGAACTTTTACCGCCACCGCTTCCCAGGGGCTGGAGCTGATGCACGAGGTGCTCTATGTTGCCTCAGCGATGAGGCTGCCCATTGTCATGGCGGTGGCCAACCGCGCTCTCTCCGCACCCATCAGTATCTGGGGTGAACACTCCGATGCCATGGCAACTCGTGATGTCGGCTGGATTCAGATATTCGTGGAAAACGGGCAGGAAGCGGTGGATAATGTCATCTGCGCTTTCCGCATGGGTGAGGATAAAAGAGTTCTGCTTCCGGTAATGATTCACCTCGATGGGTTTGTACTGACCCATGTCATTGAACCTATAGAGCTTCCAGATAAAAAAGATGTTGACCGGTTCCTGCCGCCCTTCAAATATCCTCTGCCACTGGACCCGGAGAAACCGGTCACGATGGGAGCCTTTGGCCAACCTTTCATCTACACCGAGGTGAAATGGGCGCAGGAAATGAACCTGGAGAACAGCAAAGATGTCATCCTGGAAGTCTGGCAGGAGTTCGGCACGGCTTTCGGTCGCCAGTATTCGCCGATAGAGCAATACCAGACCGATGGCGCCAGAGTCCTGCTGTTAACCATGGGCAGCTACAGCGAAACGGCAATGGTGGCTGTGGACAAAATGAGAGGTGATGGCAAGGAGGTTGGGCTGCTCAAGCTTCGCCTGTGGCGCCCCTTCCCGTACGAAGAACTCCGCAAGGCGGTAAAAGGCGCCGAGATACTAATCGTGCTTGATAGAGCCATATCTTTTGGCGGGCCGGGAGGTCCGGTCTGCTCCGAGATAAAAGCAGCCCTGTACAAGGAAGAGAAGAGACCAAAGATAGTCGGCTTCGTGGGTGGCCTGGGTGGCAGAGATATTACCATGGCCGGCTTCGAAGAAATGGTGAACCGCGGTATCGAAATCGCCCGCACAGGAAGCAAACGAGAGTTTGAAATCTACGGAGTGAGGGAATAATGATGGCAACAGCAGTTCATGGACCCGGCATAATCACCGAGTTGGAGCCCTTTGCCCCCGGCCACCGCGCCTGCAGCGGCTGCGGGGAGGCACTGGCGGTGAGACTGGCCGCTAAAGCCATTGGCGACAACGCCATTATAATAAATGCCACCGGCTGCATGGAGGTTGTGGCCTCGCCGTTCCCCTATACCTCCTGGCGCCTTCCCTGGATTCATACCCTGTTTGAAAACACGGCCGCGGTAGCTTCTGGCATTGAAGCCGGGCTGAAGGCAATGGAGAAAAAGGGGAAAAGCCCCGAGCGCAATATTAAAGTCGTGGCTTTAGCCGGCGATGGTGGCACCAGCGATATCGGCCTGCAGGCCCTGTCCGGGGCCCTGGAAAGGGGACACGACTTCGTCTACATCTGTCTGGATAACGAGGCATACATGAATACCGGTATCCAGAGGTCTTCTGCCACGCCCTACGGGGCTTCAACGACCACTTCACCTGCCGGCAAAGAAAGCCTGGGACAGCCAACCTGGAAAAAGAACATGCCGGCGATCGCAGTGGCTCATGACATACCATATGTGGCCACAGCCTGCCCCACCTATCACCGTGATTTAATGAGAAAGGTTACCAAAGCGGTTGAAACCCCTGGCCCCGCCTATATACACATTTTATCCGCCTGCCCCACGGGCTGGCGCTGCCCCACTGACGATGCCATTAAAGTCGGCAGGCTGGCCGTCAGGACTGGTGTTTTCCCATTGTATGAGGTTGAAAACGGGCAGTATAAGCTGAACCTGAATCTGACCAAACTGGAACCGGTGGAAAACTACCTGAAAACCCAGGGCAGGTTCCGCCACCTGACGGAAGATACAATAAAAACAATACAGGAAAGGGTAACCAGGGAATACAACAAGCTGGTCGAGCTAGCCGGCAAGCCGAGTGGGGAAGCTTCCTCAGAATAGCCAGCTATGTTAAAATCATAGTGGCGGGGTGTGGCGCAGCCTGGTCAGCGCGCATGGTTTGGGACCATGAGGTCGGAGGTTCAAATCCTCTCACCCCGACCATTTTCCGTCAAAGTTATACCGTCACTGTATCTTGATTTACACCACGATGTTCAGCAGGGACGGTAGCACATAGGCGCGAGCCGGCAGTCCCCCGAGCAATTCACCGTCTGCCTGTAGGAAAACCAAATCGTCCGACCTTATCTCAATCTCCCGGGCTTTTTTCAACGTCACCTTGGGATGCGTCAGGTGAGTTCCCCGGTACACCCTCGGCAGTGACCAGAGAAGGTCAGGTTTGCTCAGGTCACCGATAATGAGCACATCAAGGAGACCATCGGAAATATCGGCCTCGGGTGCAGCGAACATACCGCCGCCTCCATATTTACCGTTGTTCAACAGGACAGTACACACCTTTTCTTCGATTGTTTCGCCATCAATGCGAAGGGTCACCGCCTTGTTTTTATAGAACACGAGGGCTGAGAATAACCCGGCGAGGTAGGAGGCGGTAGCATTCAATCTCTTGTACTTCAATGTCGTCGTTCTCACGATTTCAGCGTCAAATCCCATGCCGGCAAAATTGACAAACAATCGTCTGACCGTTTCGCTGCCGCTTAAATATTCAATAACGCCCACATCCACGGTTACCTTCCGCGGATTTCTCAGGCATTGACAGGCTTCTAGATATGATCGTGGTATCCCGATGGTGCGGATATAATCACCACCGGTGCCGGTGCCAATAATGCCAAACATGACATCGGCAATACTGCCGGTATCGTATAGTCCATTGACCACTTCATTGATTGTCCCGTCGCCACCCACCGAAACCACCAGCTCATAGCCTTTAGCAACAGCGGTTTTCGCCAGCTCTCTAGCATGGCCCGGTGCCTCGGTAAGGTCGTAATCAAAGCGCAGGTCAATGCTGTGCAGTCGGGCCATAATTTGAGGCCATCTCCGGGCCGTTTTACCTGCACCGGCAGCCGGGTTGACTATCAATCGGGCGTGGGTCAATGTACTTCCTCAAGACCTAACAAGATTACGAATCCAATAATAACAATAGTATACCACAACACAAATAGGGGAACGTGTATTTTACATAATACTTAGCATTTGTGTTGACACTAACACATCAAAGCTGTTAGAATGATGTGATAATTTTATGCGGCAAGCGGTTGCCTGTTGCCATATTTCTAATTGAGAGGTTAAGGAATGAAATCAGTGAGAGTTATACCTTGTCTGGATGTCAAAGAAGGTAGGGTAGTGAAGGGGGTGAACTTCGTCAACCTGCGTGATGCCCGCGACCCGGTAGAAGCCGCCGAAGCTTATTGCCGTGAGGGTGCTGATGAGCTCGTATTCCTGGACATCATGGCTACGGTTGAGAACCGTGGCACCATGCGGGAATGGGTGAAGAAAGTAGCCGAAAGGGTGACCATACCCTTCGCCGTCGGCGGCGGCATCAGGAATACCCAGGACATGAAGGAGCTATTTGAGCTCGGTGTTGCCAAGGTCTCAATCAACACGGCGGCGGTGAAGAACCCGGAACTTATCAAACAGGCTGCTGCCGAGTTTGGCAAGGATAAGCTGGTGGTGGCCATTGATGGTCGGAAAAACCCCGTCGGCAGCAACCTCCCCAGACTGGAAGTCGTGGTCAAGAGCGGCAGCGAAGCTACGGGGATGGATATAGTCGGCTGGGCAAAAAGGGTGGAAGGGCTTGGCGCTGGCGAAATCCTCCTCACCAGCAAGGATGCTGATGGCACCAAAGAGGGCTATGACCTGGAGATGACGAAGGCGGTTGCCGAAGCCGTTAGCGTACCGGTTATTGCCTCGGGAGGTGCGGGCAAACTGGAACACCTGTATGAAGCGGTAACCATCGGCAAGGCTGCGGCCGTTCTGGCGGCTTCCATCTTTCACTTCGGCGAGATAACCATACCGGAAGCCAAGAGGTATCTCCACGATAGAGGGATACTGGTTAAGCTATAAAAACTAAAGAAGGAGTCCCAAAAATGAACCTGCAAAGACCAAATGCAAATGATGCCACGAGATCAGCAAATCGTTCCAGAAGCGTTTCCCCGATGAGCGGCCTCTGTAGTCGATGTCTTGACAGCTGCACCGGAAACTGCGAGGTATTCAGGGCAACCTTTCGCGGCCGGGAGCTGATTTACCCCGGGCCGTTCGGCGACATTACCGCTGGTAGCGATAAGGATTACCCGGTTGACTACTCCCACCTCAATATTCAGGGTTATGCCCTGGGGGCAAGGGGTTTGCCGGCTGGCGTTGAGGGTAACCCTGATACCGCCACCTTTCCCGCAGTGGACACGGAGACGGAATACGGCTGGGACATAAAAGTCAAGATGAAGCTACCCGTTTTCACCGGCGCGCTCGGCTCCACTGAGATTGCGCGCAAATACTGGGAGCATTTCGCCATAGGTGCCGCCATCAGCGGCGTCACGCTGGTCTGTGGTGAAAACGTATGCGGCATTGACCCCAAGCTCGAGCTCGACTCAAATGGGAAAATCGCTTCGGCACCGGATATGGACCGCCGCATTGAAACCTACCGCCGCTATCATCAGGGATACGGTGAAATACTGGTCCAGATGAACGTGGAAGATACCAGGCTTGGAGTTGCCGAATACGTATACAAGAAGCACGGCCTGGAAACCATTGAGTTGAAATGGGGGCAGGGTGCGAAGTGCATTGGCGGTGAAATCAAGGTCGACAGTCTGGAGCGAGCACTGGAGCTGCAAGGACGCGGCTATATAGTTACTCCCGACCCTTCAGCCCCGGTCACCCAGGCAGCTTACAAAGACGGCGCGCTTAAAGAATTCGAGCGTCACAGCCGACTCGGCTTCGTTGACGAGGAAGGTTTCTACGCTGAAGTGGAGCGCCTTAGAAACCTGGGCTTCAAGCGCATCACGCTCAAGACCGGCGCCTACAGCTTGCGTGAACTGGCCATGGCCATAAAATGGGGCGCCAACGCGAGGATTGACCTGCTCACCATTGACGGCGCATCCGGCGGCACGGGCATGAGCCCCTGGCGTATGATGGAGGAATGGGGTATTCCAAGCCTCTACCTGCACGCGGCCGCGCATGAGTTCTGCAAGAAACTGGCGGACAAGGGCCAGCGCGTACCCGATATCGCCTTAGCCGGCGGTTTCAGCAGCGAGGATGGTATCTTCAAGGCGCTTGCTCTCGGTTCACCATTCGTGAAGGCGGTGTGCATAGGGCGGGCAATGATGATCCCGGGCATGGTTGGTAAGAATATCGCCAGCTGGATTAAAGAAGGCAAGCTGCCCAACACGGTGAGCCAGTTTGGCTCCACGCCGGAGGAGATATTCGTCAACTACGAAGACGTATTGAGCATCGTCGGTGCCGATGAGATGAAGAACATTCCACTGGGTGCGGTTGGCATTTACAGCTACTGCGAAAAACTGAGGATAGGGCTGCAGCAATTAATGGCCGGGGCGAGGTGCTTCAGTGTGCCGGCACTCACCCGCCGCGAACTCATGTCTCTTACCGAAGAATGCGCCAAAGTCACGGATATTCCATACCTGATGGATGCTTATCGGGAAGAGGCGATGCATATCCTCGGCTAAAGGGTGTTTCTCAAAGTGCGGGCTTCGTCCAATTTAAGACAGGAGGATAATCAGAAATGGCACGCTACAAGTGTTCCGTTTGCGGTTATATCTATGACCCGGCACAGGGGGAACCGGACAGCAACACCCCGCCTGGAACCCCTTTTGAAAATCTGCCGGATGACTGGGTCTG
>Ga0180009_10008534_pt1 | contig 10138 bp, 6 predicted proteins | sample OS_PC_MetaG_FD_123537 | JGI IMG/M metagenome (GOLD analysis project Ga0180009, IMG submission 123537) | Groundwater microbial communities from the Aspo Hard Rock Laboratory (HRL) deep subsurface site, Sweden - OS_PC_MetaG | ecosystem: Environmental > Aquatic > Deep subsurface > Groundwater... | reverse complement strand
TCCTTTTCCAGTTTCTCGGAAAGATAATATCCTTCAGGTATAGAATGGCCATGCAGGAAACTTTTGCTCATACTCCAAGAAAAGACATCTACCGTCTGATAAAATCTATCTTTATTTTTACATTTCTCGTTGAAGCCGCGGGGGTATTTTTTCTTTTTCTTTACTGGCATAAGGAATATTCTGTCACAAAAGCGTTATATATATCTCTTTTTCATTCTGTTTCTGCCTTTTGTAATGCTGGATTCTCCCTTTTTGAGAACAGCTTGATGAACTATCCGGATTCACTCCTCCTCAATTTCACCATATGCGGACTTATTGTACTTGGCGGAATAGGCTTCCCTGTGGTCTATGAAATTTACAATATTCATTCAAAAAAGAAAGCCGGGAAAAGGACCAAGGTCTCCGTGCAAACAAAATCCGTTTTGATCACAACTCTTATCCTTATTATTTCAGGAACTCTCTTCTTCTTTTTTTTGGAACAGAACTACTCTTTAAAGGGGTTTTCATTTACAAGCAGCTTTCTCCCCTCACTTTTTCAGTCAATTACCGCCCGCACAGCCGGTTTTAATACCATTGATTTCTCACAACTTGGAAATGCCACTGTATCTCTGATTATATTTTTAATGTTTATCGGTGCATCTCCGGGTTCATGCGGCGGAGGCATAAAAACAACAACTCTTTTTGTCCTCTTTTCATTAGTCAAAAACAGATTAAGAGGAAACAACAGGGTCAACGCTTTCAGGAAAAGCCTTGGAGAAGGAAGCATCTCAAAGAGCATTTCGATATTGCTGATTTCCATTTCATTTATAACGCTTGTCTTTTTTCTCCTGCTTTTGACGGATCAGTTGGGAAGCAGGGCAACTGAAAATGCCTTTATGTATCGTTCATATCTTTTTGAAGTTGTATCCGCCTTCGGAACAGTTGGCCTTTCAATGGGCGCAACAAATTTATTAAACGGCACAGGAAAACTTCTCATAATTTTTACAATGCTGATCGGAAGAGTCGGCATACTGACATTCTCTTATGTATTAGCCGGAACAAAAGGTTTAGGCGGCTTAGAGTATGCCGAGGAAAACATCATGGTCGGATAAAGGGGAATAGCATGAAAAAATTTGCCGTAATAGGCCTTGGAAAATTCGGGTTTCACGTTGCAAAAGCGCTTTTTGAAGCTGGGAATGAGGTGATTGCTGTTGACCAGGATAAAAACAAAATCCAGGAAATAGATCCCTACTGTACTGAAGCCATTGTCATGGACGCAACAGACAAGGAGGGGCTCAATGCCCTTGGCCTTGAAAACATGGACAATGTTATCATAAGTGCGGGAACCAAAATCAGCAACAGCATTCTTATATGCCTCCACTTGCAGGAATTGGGGATAAAGAAGATACTTGCGAAAGCTGTGGATGATGACCACGCCAAAATCTTGAAAAAAGTCGGCGCAACAGAGATAATCCGGCCTGAAATGGCCATGGCCATGAGGGTTGCAAGAAAGCTGTCAACCCCAAACATCCTTGATTTCATCCCACTTGCGGAAGACTATAACCTGCTGCAGATCGATCCCCCAAGGGCCTTTATTGGTAAAACATTAAAGGAGCTCGACCTGAGGGCAAAGTACAATGTTTATGTAATTGCAATAAAAGAGCTTGTCCCTGAAAACTTCGTTCTGGTACCTCCGGCAGGATTTTTGATTAAAGATAGCGATGTATTGATGATTCTCGGAAAAGAACAGGATATATCTAAGATTAAGGAACTTAAATAGTTTCCGTCCGGAAATGGCCCTTTTGAGCGATCTCGGTGTCAATCTGCGGGATTTCCTTGAGCTTGCCCAAAATTGCCGATTTCCGAATTAGAAACTCGACCGTGTCCAAAATTTGGTTCCGGATGTACACTAAATAAGAAAGCTGATTGAGGAGATAGGGTTCAGGGGCAAGTTGAGATTGAGTAGAATTCGGCGGCGTTTCCGCCGAGAATTTTTTCAAGAGAGCCGCAAGGAAGATCCATCTTCAGCAATCTCTTAATTTCCCTGTCCCACGCATAAGGAATATTCGGAAAATCCGTGCCAAATATGATTCTGTCTATCCGCATTGTACAGAGTTCAGGAAAGCTCTTCATCGGCAAATAATCTGCAAGAGTCATTGTTGTGTCAAGCCAGAGATTATCATTCTCTTCAGTCATTCTTTTATATTCCTCGAATTCATCCGCACCGAGATGCGGAACGCATACCTTCAACGATGGGTATGCCTTGATAACTCTCTCCAACCTGTCCGCACTGCAAAGAAGATAGGGATCGCAGGGATATTCCGGACTCTTTGGCTCCCTGCCTACATGCATAATAAGCGGCTTATTATATTTAACACAAGTATCGTAAACTTCCTGCATAGCCCTGCTCTCCATGTCAAAACACTGTACGTGTGAATGAAGCTTTACTCCCGATAATCCCATATCGAAAGCTTCACCTAATATATCCGGAGCTCCATCCTCCCCCGGAAAAACAGTAGCCATGCCTGTTACTGCAGTACATAAACGGCATACTTCTGCCATATACCTGTTCAGCTTTCCCGCAATACCCGGTCTGTGGGCATAGTGAAGGGCAACGATATGGGTTACCCCCCTTGAAATAAGAAATTTTATGATATCAGGAGTTTTTAGCTTATAACGTATGGGCCAACCGTATTTTTCGAACCACTCCCATACCGAATCAAAGAGCATATCAGGGAAAAGATGAACATGGGCATCCACGATAAATGGAAAACCCTCCGGAACACTCTCTCCTTCAGGATCATTTATTAATGGAAGCGGTGCGTCAAGAAGTCCTGGTCTGAAATCTTCATCAATATCGTTATTATATGACACACCATTTTTTCTGCTGTTTTTCAATTCATCTCTCCAAATATTGATACCTTTTGAGAGACCTTTGCATAACACCCCATTCTTCAAAAGTCTCTTTGAAACTCCTGGTTTTAATGTGTTGTATTACAGAGCTTCAACAAAATCACCAACAGCTTTGTGCACCATGTGTGATCCTTCACCTGAAACAATGACATGGCGATTAATATTTAAAACAACATAGGATTTGTTTTGTGAGCCAAGCAGCTCATATACTTTTCTTGAACCCTTCGGGTTGACAACAGGATCACCATGAGCCTGTATTACAAGAGCAGGAACATTAATAGAAGGAATTTTGGGTTCGATTGATTCCATGAACCGTTCAAGCTCCCTTATACCTGAAATAGGGTTTCTTGAATAATTTATATGAGGATTTTCAGGATTGTTTTCTACGAATTCTTTTTTTGCCCCTTCGCGGTGAAACCTGTCCATCAAGCGGTTCCAAACATCAATTGCAGGAACAAGCTTTGAAGAAAAATCCTTTAGTTGCAAAGGAGGACATATTGCAAAAATTCCACTTAAGGTGGGTATTCTTGTCGCAAGTTCGAGTGCAAGGCCGGCCCCATTTGAAAAACCACCCGCCACAACCCTATTACATAAAGTTGTTAATATAGCATACCCGTCATCAACCGATTTTATCCATTCCTGATATTTTCTTCCGGCAAGATCTTCAGGAGAAGTTCCGTGACCCTTTACACGGGGAGCATAAACCCATATGCCCCTGTCTCCCAGATATTCCGCAAGTTCCCTGACTTCATGAGGAGCAGCCATGTAACCGTGAACCAGCAGTACGCCAAGCTCCTTTTTCTTCCCTTTGACCAGCAGAGACCTCCCGATCTCCTTTTTTTTGGATTCCCCTTCAATATAAAACGTATTATAATCCTGAATGAATTCCTTTTCTGCTTTTTCTAAAAGGAACTTTGTAACCCTGTGTTTTATCCAGAATCCGGATTGCAGAGAAATAAGACGGATACGCCGCTGAAGGCTTGTTAAAGGTTCCACTTCGTTAGCCATAACTGCAACGGGGTTTTCTATACGAATCCGGTGAAAATCGAAGGGAAGCGCCAGTTTACGTGTGTCTTTCGTAATCGTCTTACCGTTCCGGGTAACAAACCCCTTTTTTTCGGCAATTGATATGAAGTCCCTGTATTTGCCGTAACGGTCATCCGTAAGAAGATGCACCTGGTCACCCATCAAGCTCCTGTGTAAAAAACAGCCCGCATCCTTTAAATCAAAGGTTGAAATGAGAAAAATTCTTCTGATCAAATCATCCTCATCTATTTTTTTAAAAGGCATCATCTTAAGAAGTGAGGCAAAAAGATGATCGTGATTAACTGTAGTCATGCTGTAAATAGAAGACATGTATCTTTGCATTATGTTCAGGGCAGCGCTTTTCATCATACGCTTTGAAGGTATCGGATCATCAAAATTTATCGGTTTTTTACTTGAAATGTCTTTATTTATCAAATGATTATTCGTATATTCTCTTATATCAATAGTTTTTCCAAACCTGATGTCGATATCGACTCCCGATAAAAGCATAGTGCCTTCGGTCATTATCTCTTCCATAACGCGTTCAGGTATATCACTGACAAGCTTTTCTGACAGCCTGCTCAGGCTGTTTTCATAAGCTCTGACGGGATAATAAGTAATATTTACCGGAACAATGAATGTCTTTTTTGAAAGGACAGGTTCTATCGATTCTATATTAAACAAACCGGCAATACGCTTGGCTTCATCAGGCATGATCTCAACCATCTTCTTTAAGCGTTGCCTGTAAAATTCAGTTCTTAATGCAAGGGTAGCTGCCCCTGTGTGCGGTGGGTTTTTTCCTCCCGCGTTTGCAATCATGAATCTGCCTTTTTCAATAATCTTCTTGCTCTTTACCATTTGACCTTCAGGATAAATTATCCACGATGCCTCTCCTGTGAGAAGGCTTTTTACTATAAGGCGGTCACGATGCGGATCTTTTGTTGATACAGCTCCTACCTTTTCAAGAAAATCGCCAAAAGCGCCTTTGAAAAGAGAAAAATCAGCAAGAGACCATACTGGGACATTCTTTGTGAGATTATGAATATGATACGGGAGTAACAGGGTCTCGATTCGTGTGAAGTGATTTATCACAAAGATAATAGATCCATCGGGCACATTCTCTTTTCCGTGGATAAATACCTTTGCTTTCGATAGGTTGGAAAGGGTTTTTATTGCAAACCCAGCTATTTTATAAGCAAACGGATTCATGATTATCCCTGCCTTAAAGCCCTGCCCTTCAGAGCGTTGAGCTTCACTTTTTTAAAACCATCATTGTTGATGAAATCATGAAAAATCATTCTCACACAAAGATCACGGAGGATGCAAATGAAAAACTTGAGTGTTTTCAATAGGCCTTTCTTCGTGTCTTTGGCCTTAGTGTGAAAAATTGCTTTTTACGAGAGCGTCATTGTTGACATTTAATATGAATACAGATTAATATTAATCGAAAAAAAAATAAAGAATTTTTCTGGAGGGTTAATCGTGTATTCAAAAATACTTATTCTTCGCTTTCCCCAAACCGAAGCCCAAAAACCAATAGTCTGCAATCTTGCCAGGAACTATGATCTGATTTTTAATATATTAAACGCAACCGTTCTACCCCGTAAAGAAGGGGTTATGGTACTGGAGCTTTCAGGCTCAAGAAAAAATTTCAATGATGGCGTACAATATCTCAAAAACCAGGGAGTAGTAGTTCAAAACGCCTCTCAGGAAGTAAAACGGGATAATGACAAATGCACTCATTGCGGAGCCTGTACAGCCGTATGCCCGACAGGTGCACTCTCAATTAAACGACCTGAAATGATTGTTAATTTTGATCAGAGCCGATGCAGTATATGCGAATTGTGCGTCCCAGCCTGCCCTCCCCGTGCAATGAAAATACGTCCAATAAACAATTCTTTTTTTGAATGAAGAAAAAAATTGCCATTGCAATTAGCGGTGGGATTGACTCACTTATGTCCGCATACCTTTTAAAGGAAAAAGGACATGAGGTGTTCGGAATTCATTTTATTACCGGATATGAAAGCCTTCCTGATGCTTCGTCTATAACTAGTCAGATTTCTTCTGAAAAATCTATTTCTGAAATTAGTGGACATGCGATCAGGAAAATATCAAAAATCGCCCGGCAACTTGATATAAATATAGAAGTGTTGGATTGCAGCAAGGAGTTTAAAGCAAAAGTAATTGATTATTTTTCACAAACCTACCTGGCCGGAAAAACTCCAAATCCATGCCTTGTGTGCAATCCTTCGATTAAGTTCGGAACGGTCCTTGGCTTTGCACGGAAAATGGGTGCTTCATCGCTTGCAACAGGTCACTATGCCGGAAATATAATTGATAATACAGGTATGTATCACCTGATTAAAGGCATAGATACAGAAAAGGACCAGTCATATTTTCTTGCTTTTCTCAGCCAGGAACAACTTTCACGTGCAATATTTCCCCTTTCCGAATTAACAAAAAAAGAGGTATTAAAACTGGCAGAAAAAAAAGGACTTAATCCACTGACAAATAAAGAAAGTCAGGACATATGTTTTGTTAAGGACCGCAGCTATATTGAATTCCTTAAGCGTGAAACAGGTTTTAAGTCCAAGCCCGGAGTAATTGTCAACAGAAATGGCGAAATAATAGGAGGCCATAAGGGGATTCACTACTTTACAATCGGACAACGGCGAGGAATTAACTGCCCTGCGGCAGAACCCTATTATATTCTTGGCATAGACGCGGAAAAAAACACTGTTGTTGCCGGATCAAAAGAAGAGCTTCTTACCAGTGAGTGCCATGTGATAAACATTAACTGGGTGGCAGAGAAATATTTATCTCCGGTTAAAGTTCACACACGTATCAGGTACCGCAGTAAAGAAGTTTCATCTACGCTGTTTCCCGAAGCTGATAATACCGCAACAATAAGATTTGATACCCCGCAATCGGCTGTGACTCCCGGACAGGGTGCGGTTTTTTACCTTGAAAATGAAATCCTGGGAGGAGGTTTCATAGATAATGCCTAAATTTACTACGGCAACCCTTGGATGCAAAGTAAACCAGTGTGAATCGGAATCAATTGCACAATCTCTTGCCTTATCAGGGTGGACACACGCCCAGAAAGGGAGTTGCGCTGATCTGTGTATTATCAACACATGCACAGTTACCCACAAAGCCTCCATGCAGTCAAGGCAGGCTATACGGCATGCCATGCGCTTGAACCCCGGCGCTCAAATCATAGTAACAGGTTGTTATGCTGAAACAGAGCCGGATGAATTAAAAAAGATTAAAGGAATACACAGGATAATCGGGCAAAATGAAAAACACAGAATTTTTGAAATAATAAAGAAGGAAGTAAATTATAACGCTCCCTGTTCATCTGTCTGCGAAGGAGGTATCTCCGAAAATGGATTCATGCCGGCTCCCGCCATACATTCCGGAATAAGGAGCAGGGCCTTCCTGAAGATACAGGATGGCTGCGACGCCTTTTGTTCATATTGCATTGTGCCATATGCGAGAGGCAGAAGCCGCAGCATGCCGGTTGAAATAGTAATTGAAAGTATAAAAAATCTCAGGAAAGCCGGATACCATGAAGTTGTTCTGTCCGGCATTCATCTTGGGCGATACGGCATTGATCTTACCCCGGAAACAAGTCTTTCTTCACTTCTTAGCTTAATAAACGGTTTGAAAATCATAGGGCGGATACGTTTAAGCTCCATTGAACCGAACGAACTGTCTCCGGAGATTATTAAACTTGCGGCAGATTCTGACAGCATCTGCCACCATTTTCATATACCACTTCAGAGCGGAGATGATAATATATTAAGTAAAATGAGAAGGCCCTATACGCGTGAATTTTTTAAAACCGTTGTAAAAAGAATTAAAGAATCAATACCTGACGCCTCAATAGGCGCGGATATTCTTGTGGGTTTTCCAGGAGAAACGGATTCAGCCTTTGAAAACACTTATTCACTTATTGAAGAATTGCCTGTCAGTTATCTGCATGTATTTCCCTTCTCGCCGCGCAATAATACTCCTGCAAGCTCTTTTCCGGACAGGGTTCCGGCAGAGATTGTTAAAGAGCGATGTGCCGGAATGCGCAAGCTGGGCAATTTGAAAAAAAGCTTTTTTTATCAAAAAGCTGTGGGAACAATGGTCAATGTGCTTATAGAAGACAAACGAGATGCTTCAAATGATCTTTTAAAAGGAACGTCTTCAAATTACCTGTCTGTTCATTTACACGGTCAAGACCAAATTAAGAATAAGATGGTCAAGGCAAGAATTGACAGGATTGCCGGACGTTTTGCAGTCGGAACAATCTGTTCGGATATTTACACATAATACTTCGTTGTGTCTGCTCCAAACATTGGGGTTAGTTGGGAAAAAGGGATCAAGCATTCGCTTGCTTTTCCGGTCACTGGAATCCTTGAATCCTGGAACCCTTGAATCCTCCTATTTATTATTATAGGTTGCACCAGAAAAGGTTTTCATATATTAGCTGCTAAAATAGTTCTTTAATTTCAAATTTCGGTTCAAAATAAAGAATTCATTTATAGCCACTGTCTGACCGCGATTATTTTATAAGGAGGCATTACCTTCAAATACGTATAGGGAGACAAGCAATATAAATCAATTGAAGGAGCCAAGGTGTATGAGCAACATCGCTTCTAACGGAATCAATATAAAAAACAAAATAAAAGAAGCCGAAACTTATTATTCCATGGGAATGTTCAGTGATTCCTTGAACATATATGAGCAGATACTTGCAAACAGCAATGACATGGCAGATCAGAACGAAACAGCCCAGATCAGGGAAAGGATCAGCCGGATTAAAAAGAACCTGTCATTGAATAACATAACAAAGCCCTCTCCAGATTTAACAAACGCGGCATTATCTTTGATACAAAAGGCCATGTCGACCCGGGGAAGCATAAAAGATATTATCGATAATGCCGCTGCGCTTAAAGAGCTTGGACTAATCAGGGAGGCTGCGGCCGAATATGAAAAACTTCTGAAAGCTGACTATTCAGAAAACGGATATACACCGGTACGCATTGTTACCGAACTTCTTTCAAACCTCCTGAACATTGCCCCCCACACAGATGTAATCAAGAAAGCCGAAAACATTATAAGTGAATACAAGCTGTCAAACCGTGATGCTTCACAGATAAAACTGTGGTTAGGATCTCATCTGGATAGAAAAGAGCACAAAGAGCTTGCAATTTCAATGTACAAAAGCGCCATGAATCTCGATCCTGAAAACACTGACATATCAAATCTGCTTAATTCCGTTCTTTCAAGTCATTCTTACAATTCGAAGTTCGATTATCTTCTCAATTCTTCGATTATAAACTCTGATCAGCTTCAACATGCTCTCACGGCTTCAAGAAAAACAGGCAAGAGCGTTGAAATTGTGCTTATTGAGAGTTTTAATATAAAGAAGGAAGATCTGGGCAAATCACTCTCCATATTCTATAATTGTCCTTTCAAAGAGTTTGATCCCGACGTACCGATTCCCGTGGAACTCATCAGTAAACTAAAAAAATCATTTCTTCTCCACTACACTTGGGTTCCTTTAAGCTGGGGGAAAAGCTACGTGGAAATTCTTGTCGATAACCCCAGGGACCTCAGGAAAACCGACCATATCAGAGCATTGATGACAAATCAGAAATTGCGTTTTTCAGTCGGGATCAGAGAAGATATTGTCAAATATATAGAGCGTTTTTTTTCCGCTGATAAATCTTTCGAATCAATTGAAAACACGTTTAACAATATTGACAGTTTCGTACCCGATGTTTCTTTCGAGGTTGAAGAAGATACAGAAATTGAAAAGGATATCGTAGACGAATCATCAAGCCAGGTTGTTAAACTGGTTGATCAGATCCTTGTAACGGCATTCAGGAAAAAAGTGTCCGACATACACATTGAACCTTCTCCGATAATCAAAAAGACCATAATACGATTCAGAATGGACGGTGTCTGCCATGAATACCTACAGATCCCAAACACCATGGCCCCGGCAATTCTTTCAAGGCTCAAAATAATGGCAAATCTCGACATAGGTGAAAGGCGACTTCCGCAGGACGGCAAAATAAAAATGAAACGTAAAGGTGTTCCCTCATTCGAACTGCGAATGTCCACCATGCCAACTGCGGGCGGATTCGAAGATACTGTATTAAGAATTCTTGCCAAAGCAGGCGCCATGAAACTTGATGAAATGGGACTGAATGAACGAAGT
>Ga0180009_10008533_pt1 | contig 10138 bp, 12 predicted proteins | sample OS_PC_MetaG_FD_123537 | JGI IMG/M metagenome (GOLD analysis project Ga0180009, IMG submission 123537) | Groundwater microbial communities from the Aspo Hard Rock Laboratory (HRL) deep subsurface site, Sweden - OS_PC_MetaG | ecosystem: Environmental > Aquatic > Deep subsurface > Groundwater... | reverse complement strand
CGCAACCTGAACGCCTATCCCCGTTTCAGCAGCCGTAACGCTTCCGACATCTGGCTATCGCAGGGATATGCCGTTGTGGTTCCCGACATCCCCATCGTCGGCAAGGGCAACACCGCCAACAATAACTTTATCGCCCACCTTGTCGACTCCATGTACGCCGCCATTCGAAAGACGGATGAACTGGGGTATGTCGACATCGACCGGCTGGGACATGGAGGCCACAGCTACGGGGCCTTCGCCACGGCCAACATCCTGGCCCACTCACCGTTTTTTAAGGCCGGTATCGCCGGCGACGGAGCCTACAACCGGACACTGACGCCCATGACCTTCCAGCGGGAACGCCGCGTCATCTGGGAGGCCCCGAATGTCTACCTGGAAATGTCCCCCTTCTTTGAGGCCGACCATGTTGACACGCCGCTTCTCATGTATCACGGGGCGGCCGACAACAACACCGGCACCTTTCTCATTCAATCGGAGCGTTTTATGCAGGCGCTGACCGGCCTGGGGAAAAACGCTGTCCTCTACATCTATCCCTTTGAATCCCACGGACCCCGCTGTCTGGAGACCTACATGGATATGTGGGCCCGCTGGCTGGAGTTCTTTGACCGGTATGTAAAGGGCAAAGCGAAGGAATAACGAACCACGAACAAATATCGTGTCAAACCCGGGCAGAAAGTTGATCTCGGCCGGTGGGATCCCAATGACCAGGGAGACCTCAAGGGAGGAAAAGAGGAAGGGAAAGAAGCGCTGAAGCCGTTGACCAGCCGCCTGGAAGAGCTCCAGGAACTCCTTTACGCCGAACACAAACACAAGGTGCTGATCGTTCTTCAGGCGAGAGATGCCGGCGGAAAGGACGGAACCATCCGGCATGTCTTTGACCGGGTCAACCCTCAGGGAGTCAAGGTGGCGAGCTTCAAGGTGCCGACCCCGCTGGAGCTCGATCATGATTACCTGTGGCGCATCCACCGGCACGTGAGGGAGTTCGAGCGTTTGCTGGCCGAAGGAGGGGACGACCATTCTCAAGTTTTTTCTTCACATCGATCGGGATGAACAGAAGAAGCGGTTTCAGGCCCGCCTCGACGACCCCCACAAGCAGTGGAAGTTCAGTTTAGGGGATCTGGAGGAAAGGAAGCTGTGGGACGAGTACAGGAAAGCTTATGAAATCATGCTGGGCGAGACGAGTACGGACTGGGCCCCCTGGTATGTCATCCCCGCCAACCGGAAGTGGTACCGGAATCTGGCCGTCAGTCGGATCATCATCGACGCCCTCGAGGGTTTAAAGATGACGTTTCCGGAACCGGAGGAAAATCTGGATGGCATCGTGATCGAGTGATTCGTCCGGTTGGATTCAAGTCTCGTTCCCGTCGCCAACAATCGCATGAATCCCTTCTTCGTCTGCGTCCATCTCTTTTCCTGTCTAACGTAGCTAATCAGCCGCGCTGCTTTTTGCGTCGGCTGAGCTAGCCTTGTTAGGCCTACATAAACTTTCTTTTCTTAAACGCTTTGACGTCAGAAGCTGATAACTTGAACCATTCTCCCTCAAGTCTCTTGTCTTTGAATCTATTGTGCCAATACGCTTCGATGCCTGAAGGATCGTCTGTTTCAATGACATGAACTTCTAGCGTATTATAAGGCATCTGAGTTTTGATTTCTTTGTAACGCCTTGAAGCATCAATGCTTTTACCAATTTTATATACGTTGTCATGCTTCAATAAATAAACATGCCCTATTTTTTCATTCCCATCACCAAGGTCTTCAATCGATTCCTTGCTTGATTTAAGAGAATTGTAAAGAGGCAAACAGATTTCCGTGACATCGTCAAAGCCATCATTAGCTCTACAATAATCCAGAACCTTTTCGACCTGTTGTGGCTTATTACCAAGACGATTTCTTAAAGTGGTTATATTAGGAAATTCGGAATCGTTTTTTCTCTTTATTTTTAATTCAGGCGTTGTTGGAAAGTGACTAAGTTGTCTAATGTAATCAATTATTTTCTTAACCATCCATTTTTCATCGAAAGCGGGCAAAGAAAATCGATTTGGTTTAAGCCCAGCTTCTATTTGGGCATCCGACCATTTGGTCCAAAATATTCCATACCAGTCTTCTTTACGAATACCTGTTGCTTCTCTGAAACGGTCAATACCCAAGGGGATACCGCCATTCTCATCGGCTGTCCGCATTATTTCTGAGAGGAGATGTTCTTTTTCCATGTTATTTTTTGCCTAACGATCAAACTCACTGGCGGGGATGGAGCGAAGTGGAATCTCCGTCCAGTGTAGCGCCTTGTTGGGCCTTAATCATTGTCATCAATTTTCTTTTTCAAATCGCTTATGTGTGCATCCAGTTGTTCTTGAAAATCTTCTCCTTTGTCTATTAAGTCGTATATGGATCGCTGTTTCTCCCAAACTTCCTTTTTGGTGAGCATAGTATGTGGTTCTCCATCCTCATATGCTATGATCACATATAATTCTCCAGTTGGAGTAGCAAACTTCTCGACATCTTCTCTAGGGACATCTTCATCTAATACCCAGTCTGCAACGTAATATCCTCGAATTGGGTCTAGGACATGTGCTTTTACAGGGTCAACGTGCTTAATTTTTCCTTTCACAACCAACTCATCAAGCATTTTTTTACTGATTGTCTTCTTTACTATGTTCCCGTTTTTATCTGGGATCTTATGTGTAACTTTCTTGCCAAATAGGAAATCTAATAATCCCATTCTCTTTCCCTTCCTTTCAGCTCTAAGCTAGTGGGCTTTTTGCATATATTTCACACTTACCTAAGATATTGATTCAGTCGAGTACCAAGGGCCTGGTATCTTTCGACGGAGGAATTATATGCGTCCAAGTCTACTTGGTACTGCTTTTTAGAATATGAAGACACCTCTCCCTGGCTTTTCTTGTAAAGATTTCTGCACATGTCCCGAAATAGAATAATAGTCTGCAGTAAGGCTTGGGCATATTCTATCAGTATCCTCGCAAACCCATTTCGGTCGTCTACGCCCGAGATAGTGTATTTCAGTTCATCCGCCAATTCGGATAAACTGTTATAGTGATTACCATAGTCTATTGCTTGGAATACGCCTGGTATCGGAATAATCTTCCGTAGTGACGACTTGAAGATGTCGTTATGAATCTCAATATATTGAGTGAGAATGTTGTGTACATCCAATGACTTTCGAATCAAATCGTCCATCTCCATCATCCCTCGGTGTGTTTTCGGCCTAAAGATAAGGCTGAGGGGCGCGTGGTAGGCGCGTCCCTTAAAGCCACATGTTCGAAAAGTCAATCAACTGGCAAGCCAAGCTGCTCCCCTTTTATGTCCTTTATTAATTCAAGAGTTGAGAAACTCCATTCACCATTCAGTAATTCACATTGGCTCATGCAAAAAGAACCGTACCACCTGCTGTTGCGAAATCCCGCGAAACCACGACTAAATGCTTCGATAGGTAAACGTGTTGCGTGGCAAAGATGTTTGTGGACATCACGCGTGCACTCGCCTAAAAATGTTCTGAAGCTTCCGACGAGAAGATCAGTGAGTTGCAGGATTTGGCAGTCGTCATAGTTTTGAGAGTCGTCGCGGTTATGGTTGCTTGAACGATCATCAATTACGTCATCACCATTTATTACAGAGCATGACGATCGGAGGCCCGTAAGCCTACCGATAATGCGGGCGTTATCAATGCCCTGACCGTGATGTTCGTTTCCGTCAAAATGTATTTTAGTGATATGAATTGGATGCTCATCCGACGACATAAAGTTGAGGCCACCCTTAAGACCCATTCTAAACGTCGTTTCGACTTTGTTTGCGTATCTGTTGAGAAACTTCATCTTCTGATGATTATCCTTCTCGTGAAATAGTATGAATTTCAATCCAAGTGTCTCATCCAGTTTACAGAATACCGTTCGCCCGAGTTTAGTCTCGCCAAGATGAATCTGATATGGCTTCCGCCCAGCCTTTGTCCTCATTAGGCCCACGCCGAGGAGAACCCATGCTTGGGCGCAGCGAAATAGTTTTCCACGGGGAATTGCGACGTTCTTAATCCCGAGAGGCGCATCGTGACCTGTATTATCGCGAACATGCTGAAGAAGTTGGACTAATCGATTACTCGAATCCTCTGGCACAAGCAGCATTCCGTGCCAGTATCCGCTTTGCTTTGACTCATCATGGTAGAGGCGATACTTCATATCGTTTTCTAACATATATTATACAGCAGATGTGTCTGTGTAAATACGGCATTTACGGCTTTCTGTGGCGACATGAAGCGCGAACCCGAAGAGCAAATTTTCTGAAATATCCACTGATTTCTTCATCCCCCAAAATATTGCCTTAAGAAATATACGGACAATTTGGACGTCTATACAGAATCTAATCAAATATTTTAAGAATATCAAGCGCATTTGAGTGGGATCAACATAATCAAACATTATTTATATTGTGAGGGGCGAGGAGTTTTGAGTCCTGCCAACAGATTGGAATAGATGACTCGTCAATTATTCCAAAACTAAAATTGAAATATCCGCACCTGTTCTGGTAATCTACTTGTAGACAGCAATATTTTCCGTATAACAATTGTGAGACAAACGGATGATAAGGAACAAACTACAGCATTTTCAAACGATTCGGGCAACCCGGATCAATCCGGATAACGTGCAAAAAAGAAATATCTTCCATATTTGGGCAGACAAAATGGCTGTATAATATATGTTGGGCAGGAAGGTGAACATGAGCAAATTGGGCGATGCTCCCACCTGGGCATTTGCGCTACAAGAGACGCTGTCCAGAGTTGTTCAGGAAAAGTTCGAGGCCCAAAAACACAGATGGCCAATTTTAAAAGCGTTTAATTTCGAGGGGTATCAGTATCGAGACTCGCATCTGGTCATCATACTTCGGGATAAGATTTCGGGGATACCAAGCGGGAGCGAGGCCAAGGATTTTGATGAGCAGGATTGCCATCTATCGCCTCCATCGGTGGCAAACATTGAGGAATGGTTGCAGTTCATTTTCCGTAAGTTTCATCTGCGTAATTCAGACGCAGCTGTAATTGTTCCAATTACTGACATAGGCGGGACAGTAGAAGACCAATTCGGAAAATGGTCAGAAGACGACAAGTTGATGTGGCATAGGCAAATACAACATGTTGTCACCATTCATTTTTATCACCTTAAGGGTTTTGACTTGAATAACGGTTTCTTTCTTTCACCGGGCTATCAGTTTCTGGCAGATGATTGCAGTCGATTCTTTCAAGATCACCCTGAATATGAAAAAAACGTTTTCATAATGACGCGCTTCGTTCCAGGGAATAGGTTGCTTGAAGAGCTGGATCATGAATTAAGAGCATGCCTGCGATCTCTAAGCTATAATCCCTTGAGGGCAGACGATAAAATGTACCTCAGAGATCGCAACCTGTGGAACAACGTCTGCGTCTATATGCAATGCTGTTCGCATGGCATTGCGATACTCGAGGATCGCATAGCTGACGAATTTAATCCAAATATCGCAATTGAATACGGATTCATGCGCGCCCTCAATAAGCCAGTGCTTTTGCTGGCAGATTCTGGTTTCCGCAATTTGCGTGCTGATGTAATCGGCACGCTCAGAGGGCAGTTTGACATTACAGATATATCTGGATCTATCCGGAAACCCATTGAAAAGTGGATTTCTGAGCTAAGCATGATTGACCAACAAGTCGGTGCACCGCACGTCCTAACGGGCATCGGTGACCTTTGACGGTGGCTGAAGAAGGAACGGAATGCATATCCTGCTGTCAGATGAAACAAACCGACAGCCAAGTTCAGACTGCAAGTTCTTTGTCTATGGTGGCCTCTTGTTGCCAGTCGAGAAACTGTCGGAGCTGCACAGCGGAGTCGAGTTCATTCGAAGAGAGACAGGATATCAGCCTGGGGACATCTTCAAATTTGATACCAGAAAACGACCGACGTACGTTCCGTTCGAAAAGGCGACCGAGGCAAAACAGAAGACTGTATCCCTATGCATAGACCTCGGGTGTCGATTCATCGCCCACGTAATCCTGCATGACATCATCAAGAATCAAGATCCAGACCAGCATATTCTGTGGGCGGCAGATTCGGTAATAGGGAGGTTTCACAAGTATCTCGATAATGTGGCCCACGACGACGGAATCGTCGTGGTCGACAATTTACCTGTGAAAGGACAATTTCAGTACTTATCAGACAAATTTGGTCATGGTCTGCACCTTCGGGATGGTACAGACAAAGCGCTCTCACGAATCAAACTGTTCGCCGCATCATGTGTCGGTGCAAGCCATGCGAACTCTGCCATGGATATTGTTCTCGGCAGTTTTCGTTACTGTATCAACAATCCAAGGAATATAGACGCAGCCAAAGATATGATGGGAGCAGTCATGACTCTAATGTGGCACGATCAAGATGGGGAAAAACTCTGTGTAGTAGATCGCGGTCTCATCCTAAGGCCACGAATTCAGGATATTCAGGCTGAAAAGTACAAAGATGAATACACAGGGCTGTTTGACCAAATCAATGTATTGATCAAAGATCTGTAGACAGCCAACAAAGCCTTCGAGGCGTCGTCCTAAAGGCTGTGCCTCAAGGCGAAAGCAATCTGCTCCTCGCTGAACTTCGATTTCTTCATGGACAAAACCTCCTCCTTTAGATTTTGCCAGAAAAACTAACATTTTGCGTGGACCAGTTTTACGGGAGGAGGTCCAGGGTGGCTTAAGATAACACGATTTCAAGTAAGTCTGCTTGCTCATCACTTGGTTTAAATCCAAGTTTGGTATACCAACGATTCAACTGTTCTTCTGATGTACCTGCTTCAACAGGGCGAGGAACTACACATATTTTGTGACATCCCAACTGAAGCGCTATTGTATGGCACTCCCTGATAATTGCGGTCCCGATGCCGCGACGACGATTAGACGGTTCCACAACGAGTTCATAAATACAAAGGTATCCCTTGTCTTTTGGCACATCGAGTGTAAGCGACCTCTTTGTCTTGTGATAATGCGGCATAATGACGAGTTATTGCTGTTTTTAAACACCTGGAAGCCTTTGCTCTCAATACTGAGGAGACAAATTCATCGGCAGATTGAACCTCTCGAATGTTGATCTCCATTCCATAACCGCCTAACATCCAAGCTCACCGGCGGAGATGGAGCGTAGCGGAATTACCGTCCGGTGCAGCTCATTGTTAGGCCTGTAAACAGAAATCCTTAAACTCCCTTCCAAATCCTGAGATCTGCACCTTTTCCTGTAACGTATTATCCTGACCTCCGCCAATTGCGAAACTACCCTGAGAGGACATAATAAAGCCATACGATTTCAATCGGCTGATTGCTCCAACAATGGCATATTGATTTGTTCCGGATTTCTCAATGCTACCTACCATAACAGGTCCTTGTTGAGTGCTAAGAATTGACAGCATCTCGCATTCAAGTAAGCTCATGTCTGCAAGTGTTTGCAGAAAATGCTTTCGCTTATCAAAGTCAGTTGTTACAGGCTTCCTTAAGGTGCTCTTAAAGTAATTTTTGAAAAATTGCCGCTTTTCTGCGGTTGGTTCTTTCTCGACTCTCTCATTCAGTTCTTCAAGAATAGCTCCTAGGGCATCGCTGTTTTGTTGATCGATTGGAGCAAACTGATCGCGAATTTTCTTCACCTCACTAGCCAACTCTGCATAAAAGGTTTCAATTCGTTTAAATCGTTTTTCCTGCTTTGTTCCAAAATAGATAGTAGACAGAGAACCGCCTACATACGGGATGGCCTGCATGCCAGCTTGGATAACTAAGTCCCTCTTTTCAGAAATGCTCAGTTTATCTTCTCTTTCTTCGTTCATGGACTTTTCCCCGAAGGCCTAACATATATTATACAGCAGATTTGTCTGTGTAAATAAGGCATTTACGGCTTCCTAAGGCGATTTGAATTATGAATCTGGTGAGAAGATTTTCTGAAATATCAACTGATTTTTTCATCTCCCTTTCATTTTTTCTTAAGAAATATACGGACAATCTGGACGTCTATACAGAATCTAATCAAATATTTTAAGAATATCAAGCGCATTTGAGTGGGATCAACATAATCAGACATCTTTGGTATTGAAATATCTGCACTGTTATCCTATCATTTAGACAGCAATATTTTCCCTATTACAATTGAGGGACAAGCGGTTGATGAGGAACAAATTCATGCATTTTCAAAAGATGAAGGCAATCACGGTGTATTCGAATATTGCGATAGAGGGAAATATATGCCGCATTTGTACAGACAATACGGATGTATAATATATGTTAGACATAGGAGAAAAGAGAGAACGGGTATGACTATCGATCATCGGTTCGGTGGTGCATGGACACAAGAAAAACTTACGCGCCTATCCAAGTACCTGACCGCCTATACCCGTATATTCCATGCCAACGAACAAGCCCGGTGGTATACTACACACTACGTCGATGCATTTGCAGGCTCGGGATTTCGATCCGATCAACCGACAAAGGATAGTCCAGTATTCGTTCAAGATGAGGAAGCTGCCGAGTTCCTAAGCGGAAGTGCGACCATCGCGCTTGAAGTAGACCCAACTTTCAATAAATACTGGTTTGTTGATCGCAAGCCAGACCATGTTAACGCGCTGAACGAACTCAAAGCCCGATTTCCTGATCGGATAGTGACAATCTTACAAGACGACGCAAACCACTTCTTGAGAGAATGGTGCCGGGATTTGGACTGGAAGAAGAACCGGGCTGTTGTATTTCTCGATCCTTATGGTGCGCAGGTCGAATGGCCAACAATTCAGGATATAGCAGGAACAAATGCCATAGATCTATGGCTGCTCTTCCCGTTAGGACAAGCTGTCAATCGAATGCTAACTCGTCATGAACCAAATGCTTCATGGGCGAAGCGACTCGACCGACTTTTCGGCACTCAAGTTTGGCGTGATGAGTTCTACCGGCGTTCAGCCCAGGCGAGTTTATTTGAGGATAGTGCTTCTACCGAGAAAGTAGCTGACTTCAATTCGATCGGGAAGTTTTTTATTGCCCGGCTTCAATCAGTATTTGCTGAGGTGAGCAAGTCACCACTTGCCCTTTTTAACAGTAAAAATGTTCCGATTTACTTGCTCTGCTTCGCATCGGCTAATCCAAAAGGCGGAAAGACGGCTGTCAAGATCGCCAACCACATTTTGAGGAGTTAGTCATGGCCACAAAGACCTCCATTGAGTGGACCGAGATGTCCTGGAATCCGGTCACCGGATGCTCAAAAGTCAGTCTAGGTTGTAAGAATTGTTACGCTGAACGCATGGCTCTCCGGCTTAAGGCGATGGGACAAGAGAGATACCGGCACGGTTTTGAGTTGACACTCCAACCAGATCTTCTAAATCAACCGGATAAATGGATTGAGGCTCGCACGATATTTGTCAATTCAATGAGCGATCTTTTTCATGAAAATATCCCCATTGAATACATCAAGAAGGTGTTCGCTACCATCCGTCGCAATCCGCATCACACATTCCAAGTGTTGACCAAGCGGAGTGAACGTCTTGCGAGGGTGGCAAATCGGCTAACGTGGCCTCATAACCTATGGATGGGAGTCAGCGTAGAGGATTCGAGTTTTGTTCATCGAGTCAACGATCTCGTCACCGTGCCTGCATCAGTAAGGTTCTTGTCCTGTGAGCCTCTAATTGGCCCGCTTGAAGAACTCCCGCTCGATGGAATTAATTGGGTTATCGTAGGCGGAGAATCTGGCCCAGGAGCACGCCCAATGGAAAAATCGTGGGTAACCGAGATTCAGGAGCAATGCGACCGACGGCAAGTTGCGTTCTTTTTTAAACAGTGGGGGGGTGTGCGCAAGAAACATAATGGACGGACGCTCAATGGTAGAACGTACGACGAGTTGCCGCCGGTGCCAATGCAATCACTGAGCCGTAATGTCTAACAAATGCATGAACCTGCCGATCCAACCTGTCACGGCCCATGCGTGCCCACGTTCCGCCAGGACGGCTCGCAGGTTATGCCCAACTTCGTCTCTATAAATCCGCATTTATTTCTTTCTATCGCGTTTTTCAGATGGCCCCGTGTCAAAAGCCGGTTCGGCCATGCCCATCGGTCCGATCAGCCAGGGGCTCCAGACAAGAAGCACGTCGCTGACGG
>Ga0180009_10008532_pt1 | contig 10139 bp, 6 predicted proteins | sample OS_PC_MetaG_FD_123537 | JGI IMG/M metagenome (GOLD analysis project Ga0180009, IMG submission 123537) | Groundwater microbial communities from the Aspo Hard Rock Laboratory (HRL) deep subsurface site, Sweden - OS_PC_MetaG | ecosystem: Environmental > Aquatic > Deep subsurface > Groundwater... | reverse complement strand
GACCGGCTGAACCGGGGTGGCCTCGGGAACCACGCCGTAGATGGAGCTGTCCGGTAGGCATCCGGCCGCCAAGCCAATGGCAACGACAAACGCGGCGGAGTAGACCTGAACCTCCCCAAGCCGATTCCGGAAGAATGCTGTCTTCCAATCGGCATGATCGACCCGGCTCGGCTCGTAGGCGCGCGTCACGGCCTCCCGGTCGATTCCCTTGAAGACCTCTACGTGCTCGACCGCAAAGAGGAACGCGAGCGCTGCGGCCGATAGAACGCCCGCGGTGACCGCCCACTCGGGCAGGACGGGGAAGTAATCTCCCTCGGTCGAGGAAAGTGTTGCGAGGCCGGCCACGTTGACGCGATTGAGGGACATGCCCGCCACTGCCACGGTGCTCACCCAGAAGACCACCTTCGAGTTTTCCCGCCACTTTTTGCGGGAAAGGATTGCGATGGGGACGACCGCGCTGATGACGATCTCGAACCAGAAGTTGGCAGTGTCCCATCCCGCCACGAACAGAAGGTTTCCATTTCCCGACCAGAATATGTCGCCGAAACGGAGCAGGAGGTAGGCGGCCAGGGCGATGGTCGAGATGCGAGCCAAGCCGGAGATGGGGTTCATCGGGGGCTTCACGCCGTACAGCCAGTGCGTGGTGAGGGTCACCCAGCTGATGGTCAAACACCCCAGGCCCACCGCCGTGATGAAGAACATCACCGGCAATTGCTCCGAGTACCACAACGGATGCAGTCGGTAGGGCGTGGCGAGGAACAGTGTGCCCAAGGAGGATTGGTGCAGCGTGGACAGGGAAATCCCGAGAATGACGAATACGATGCTGACCTTCTCTATCAGGTGCAACAGCCGGGGGTAGGGCAGACGCTCGACCACAGTGTGACTGAACTCGACGACCAGCACGCCGAGGTAGAGCATGATGCACCAGGCGATTTCGAACAGCGCCGAATGGGCCTGCCAATGGAAGACGGGGTAAACGATGCGCCACCAGACGCCGATGTCGAACGTCAGACCGACGGCTACACTGGTGTAACACATCAGACCGAGCAATACGGCCCCGCGTGCGAGCGGCTCGTAGCGCTTCCAGTGGAAAACGTAGACGAACGCTGCGAGGGTGAATCCAGCTCCGCCGATGGGCACGAGCGCGACGACACCGCCACCTTTCCACAGGCCCCAGGGAAGGATGTTGTCGAGGGCCACGACGGAGCCCACGCCGTGCAGGATCCGCAGGGCCACCACGACCATGGCGAGGCCCGCGAGGAACCACAGAACCGTCTTGATTAGTCTCAGCTTCATGATTTGTGGATTCCTACTGTTCTATTTCTTGTCGCCGTCGGAATCGCTCTTGGAATCGTCGGCCGGATCGACGGGCGATTCGGCCATCCGCTTGTTTCTTCGCTCAATGGTCCAGTAGGTGGCCCCCATGATTCCGGCCATGGCCACGAACACCATCGGCATTCGACTCAGCACCTTGAAGGTTCGTTCCGGAACCGGTGCGTTGTCGGTGACAGGCGCGACGAGCTCGTCGAGTTGTAGGTCGACGTCAGAGATGTACATGACCGACGTGCCGCCGACTTCGTGCTCGCCCCAAACCCTTTGGACGTAGCGGTCAGGTTCGGCCTCGAGCCGTCGGTGGGCCTCGGCGAGCAGCTCGTCGCGGTTGCCGAAGATCGTTGCCTTGGTCGGGCACGCCTCCACGCATGCCGGGAGCTTGCCCTCGGCTGTCACGCGATCGTAGCAAAACGTGCACTTCTCAACCAACGGCGTGCGCTTCTCCCAGCTGTACTTTGGAATCTCCCAGGGACAGGCCACCATGCAGTAGCGGCAGCCAATGCACTTGTCGGCGTCGTAGACGACCGCGCCTTCGGGGGTCTTGGTCAAGGCGCCCACGATGCAGGCTTCGACGCATGCGGGCTTCAGGCAATGGCGACACTGCCGACGCACGAATCGGCGCCCTTTTTCGGTCCTCATCTCCTTGATCGTCGTCCAGCGTGCGCTCGACAGATCGGTGATCTTTCGGAGCCACCGCCACGGGCGCTCTGGAGGAAGGTGATTGACCTGCTGGCAAGCGGTCACGCATTGCTCACAGCCGATGCACTTGGTGACATCGGTGAGGATTGCCATTTTCTGGACGCTCATATCGGCGCGTTCTCCTTGCCCAAGTCCGCGGCCACGAGCTCGCCCGCCCCAGGCTTCAGGTGCCAACCCATCTCAGAGATGAGCTGGGAGAAGGGGAACAGGGCAACATGGCTTAGCTTGCTGAATGGAATGAGGAACAGAATGAGATTGCCGCTGAGCACGTGCACGAGCATGGTGGCCGTGTAGCCGAAGGGGTTGACCGCCGGATGCATGGCGAGCAGCCCGCTGGCGAAGGGCACGGCAATGAGCGCGGGGAGGAAGTAGTCCTGGAATCGGCTGATTGCGCGGGCCTGCGCGGACCCTACCCGAAGTACGAGGATGGCAACCACCGACACCACCGCGACCACGCTCAGCACGTCGGCGGCTGCTGCCGGGAGCGTGGGCCAACGCAGCCAGGGAAGCTGCAGTCCACGCTGCCAGAGCACGAGGTGCGCACCAAGGAACAGCGGCGTAACGATGATGGACACGTGAAACACGATGGACGTGAGACTGAACAGCCCGCGGGCCTCCAGCGCGGTGCGCGCCGGAACGACGTATCGAAGCGTGGCGCGGGCCACGTTTGCCCAGGGCACGTTGCGACCGTTTCGTCGGCTCTCACGGATGAGCAACACGAGGTTGGCGACGCTGAGTCCGACGATGCGCAGGGTCCCTGCGATCAATACGGCCATGGCCGCCAGGAAAAGCGGACCGCGAGCCCACAGTAGCCATTGTTCCATGGTCATTCGCTATCTCCCTCTTCCGCGTTGGCGTCGTCCGACGCTTTCGGTGGAGGATCGGGCAGCTCGATCGCCTTGATCATCAGGTCGTGCAACCCGATTCGCTCACAGTCGACCTTGTGGGCCTCGAGCAGCTCACCCATCTGTTTCTTGCAGTTGGCACAGGGGGTTACGACATACTTAGCCTGGGTCGCCGTCACCTGCTCGGCCTTGGTCTTTCCGCCGATGAACATTCGGAAGTCCTTGATCTCATCGATGGAGACGGAGCCACCCCCGCCGCCACAGCAGTAGTTGTCGGTGCCCTTCGGGGTCATCTCGACGAAGTCCTTGCAGATGTGTCGAAGAATTTCCCTCGGCTGATCGACGATCCAACCTTTTCGCGCGATGTTGCAGGGGTCGTGGTAGGTGGTTCGTTCCTCGATGACATTCGCCTTGAGCTTGAGTTTGCCGGACTTGAATGCCGCGTGGGCGAGCTCCATGATGTTCATCACCGGCACGCGATCTTCCGGCGCAATGAAGCTCTCCATGCCGTCCTTGGCGGAACGCGAGGCATGGCCGCACTCCCCGATCAACATGACCTTGCCGTTGAGTCGCTTGATCTCGGCGACTTGCGCCTTGATGATGCGCTCCCACATGCGGTCGGAGTAGAAAAGACCGTAGTCGATACCATCGAAGTTCTCGCTGCCAATCGTCCAATTCGCGCCGATGGCGTAGAGCATGGCGGCATTGCCCATCAGGGTGTCTGCCTCCATCAGGTAGTCAGATACCGCCGGGAAAAAGACGTAGTCAGCGTCTTGAACGTCGATGGGGAATTTGATCGGGTGGCCCGGGAACATCTCCTCGAGCTCCTCTTCTAGGAATTCGCAGGCGTCCTTGAGCGCCACGAGCGGAATGGCCGACGTATTCTTGGTCTTGCCTTCGAGTTGTTCTCGAACAGACACCACCAACGCCTTCGGAACGATGTCGATCTCCGCCAACGCCCAGCGCGCAATATGGGTGACCATCGCATGGTCGATCCCCATCGGACAGGTCGCCTTGCAGCGCTTGCAGGCCGTACACCGCCAAAACTCCTCCGCCATCTCGTCGATCTTCTCGTCCGTCAACGTGTAGTTGTCAAAGAGCCTTGCCTTGATCTGTCCGGTCAGGCTGAAGTAGCGACGATAAACCTTGAGAAGCAGTTCCGTGCGATGACAGGGAATGTCCCTGGGGTCCCCGCTCGCCTCATACACCGGACAGGACGCGGTGCACCGAGAGCACTTCGCGCTGACACGCGTGTAATGGTCCAGCACCGGGCCGTAGTGGGTGCGATTGAGGATCGCAGAGAATGCATTGAGGAACCGTCGTGGCCGGTCCTCGATGGAAAACGGTTCGGTGTAGTAGGCGTACGATTGTTCGGACATCGGTTCCTCAGTGAAGCGGTTCCGTGCGCTCTCGCATCGGGTCGTTCCAAGGTGACGTCACACTCTTGGTGCTCACGATACGTCACAGCATGTTTCGTGCCGAAGTGACAGAAGTCCGATTCAAACGCTCAGGTCGGCAAAATATTGCCTAGTTTTCCACGTGCTTAATCACGATACGTCCAGGACGGCGCGCCGTATGTGTGACATGTCTCGTCACCGGTGCTACATATTTGGAACACTCATGAGCGCCCAATCACCCGACCCGCGGTTCCTTCCCCTCATCTTCGATTCCATCGCTCACGGGATCTTCACCATCGATTCCAACGGGAGGATCACCTCGTTCAATCGGATGGCGGAGGAGCTGACGGGCTACACCCGCGAAGAAGTGATAGGGCGACGCTGTGACACTGTTTTCATGAGCGATCACTGCGAGACGAAGTGCCCGTTGAAGCGAAGTATTCACTCCGGCGGGCGCGGAGATGACAACGAGGTAACGATCGTCACCAAGAACGGGGTCCGACTCCCCATCGCCATCTCGACCGCGGCGTTGACGGACGAGGCGCACCGCATCGTGGGGGGCGTGGAGATGTTTCGCGACCTGCGCCAGGTCACCGAACTGCGTAAGCGTTTGGAGAAGAGCTATGTGTTCGAGGACATCGTGTCCAAGAACCACAAGATGCAGCGGATTTTTGAGATGCTTCCGTTGGTGGCCGCAAGCGAGAGCACGGTGTTGATTCAAGGTGAATCAGGCACCGGCAAGGAGCTCATTGCGCGCGCGATTCACAACCTCGGACCGCGGCGAGTCGGACCGTTCGTTGCTTTGAACTGCGGAGCCGTGCCGGAAGGCCTGATGGAGGCAGAACTGTTCGGCTACAAGCAGGGCGCGTTCACCGACGCCAAAGGGGACCGGGCCGGGCGATTCGGCGCCGCGCAGGGTGGTACGCTCTTGCTCGATGAGATAGGAGAGCTCCCGCTGCAGGTGCAGTCCAAGATGCTGAGGGTGCTTCAGCAAAAGGAGTACGAACCGCTCGGCTCCTCTCAAACCGTCAAGGCCGACGTTCGTGTGATCACCTCGACCAACCGCGATCTCGCCCGGGAGGTGAAGGAACGCCGGTTTCGGAGCGATCTCTACTATCGTGTCAATGTCGTGCAGATCGACTTGCCGCCGCTCAGGGAGCGCAAGGAGGATCTGCCTCTGCTCGTCCAGCACTTCATCGATCGATTCAACGCGCTGCAGGGCCGACGGATAACGAACTGCTCCGACCATGTCCTCTCTGCGCTGATGCGGTATCCCTTTCCGGGCAACATCCGCGAGTTCGAAAATGCCATCGAGCACGCCTTCGTCGTTTGCATCGCGAACACGATCCAAATGGATGACCTACCCCCTCATATTCTGGCCCACGAACAGCGGGGCCCAGACTGCGCTGCTACGTCGGCGGAGCTTCCATTGCAGCAGGCAGAAGCCGAAGCCCTGCGCACTGCGCTCGAAGAGAATGGCTACAACCGTACAGCCACCGCTGCGGCTCTCGGCGTCTCGCGCAACACGTTGTGGCGAAAGATGAAAAAATTCAGGATCGAGGCGCTCAAGTAGCGGGCGTGGGCAGTTGGCGGCGTTGCTGCGCGTTGTCGATTTCGTGGGGACGAATCCGGCACACCGGCTCGCCACGGGATGTCGACATAGTACTTCTCGAGCCCGAGCTTGCCCACGGTTCTGTGCTCAATGCGCGCGGCCGAAGGGCGTGCCGGTCCTGAGCAAACCCGTCGACGAGGAGCGCTTGATTCGGGAAGTGGAGCGCGCCCTCGCTGGGAGCGCTTGACGCATCACCCGTCGGCAACCTCCGACGCGCGCAGGGAGGCAAACGCCACGCCGCCCCGCGTGCGCACCGCCACGCAGATCTGGTCGTGCCTCGATTCGGGAGCCCATTGCACCTCTGCCCCCTCTCCGCGCACCACACCGTCCGCTTCCCACCGAGTGCCCACGGGCCCACGGCACCCTTCGACAGAAACCACCAGGGCTTCGCCTTCGTGGCGCGCCGTCAAGTGAACCGAAGGTGGTTGATACAGCGGCAAGTCCTTCGACCGGACCGACTTACGTGGGCTGGTGTCGCGCCAACTCTCCACCGTCTGGCCGGTACCTGTTGCCTTCGCGTGGGGCGCAGGTGCGGCGCCGAACTGCGCCGAGCTCTTCCCGTCCTCCGATGCGTCCACTCCACCGTCGTATGGCAGAGCATCGTAAACCTGCGGCTCGTCCTCGGCGTCCTCGATTCCGCTGTCGTACGGTAGATCATCGTAGACTTGGGGCTCCTCATCCGTCACATCGGCCTCTGCGTCGGCGTCCGTGCCGGCGTCATAGGGCAATGCATCGTAGACCTGCGGTTCGTCGATGGCGTCGTTGGCTGCGTCGGCGTCCGTGCCTGCGTCGTAGGGCAGGGCATCGTAGACCTGGGGCTCATCGGTCTCGACGTTGCCGCCGCACCCGGCCGCGCTGACGGACAGCAAGCTCACGACTGCGACGGCGTGCATTGCGTTTACGAGCCTGCGATTGGGCTTCACCCTCTTCGCGGAGGGGCGGGAGCCGTGGGCAAACGCGTTCATGTCCTCGATGAGGTCGTCGAGAGCAGCGTGCCAGATCTTGTTGCCCGCGGAAACGCGCAAGCCAAGCAGAACGGTCTCGCGCTCGATGCGATCGCGATCACGGAGGTCGGCGTTCTTGGCGATGGCGAGCGCTGCTTCCAGCATCTCCGCCTTGTCGAGCACGATCTCGCGCGTAAGCTCCTTGGCGCGTCGCACCAACCTCGTACGGATGCCATCGCGATCCTCGTGGAAGACCTCGAGCACCTTGGTCGCGTAGCCCAACCCCATGCTGCGGTTCGTTACACCCCGCGGTCCGAAGTTGCGCTCCCGAAAGATGGCCGCACTGATGCGGAACAGGAGCTCGGCGCGGTCGTCGTCGAGGCGGTAGTCCCACCCGAGGAAGGAGCCGGAAAGCACACCGCGCGCCCGCAGGTCCTGGCACAGCGGGGTTTCGTGGTAGGCCTCCGCACGGCAAAAGTTCACCGGAATCGTTGCGTGCCGGCGCATGAACGCGATGTTCTGCTCGATGTCCTCGAGCCTGGCGCGCGGCTCGAAGATCAGCAGGTTGTAGCAAGGGAAGATCCCAGCGTCCGCAGCAGCGTCCAGCGCTCGGTGCAAGTCCTCGGTGGAGGTCCTCCGGTTCAAGCTGTCCGCGCTGTGCTGCGAGGCATTCTCGATTCCAATGTACAGCCGAATGACGCCGCGCTTACGAAGGGCCTTCGCCAACTCCGGCGTAACACACTCCGGTCGGCACTTGCCCACCAGTGCCGCCTTGCCAACCCCGAATTCATCGAGCCATCCGCGCAATTCGGTCACCCGCGCAAGCGAATCCGCGGGGCGCGGGAGCAGGAAGTTGTCGTCGTGAAAGCAGAAGATCCCCGAGCCCCCCGCCGCGTGCCAGAGCACCGCGATCTCCGTGGCGATGCTTCGCGGGGATCGCAATCGAAGCAGCTTGCCGCCGACCTGCTGGCGCGCATCGTGGCTGCAGGTGGTAATCGAACAATACGTGCACCGTCCCCAACACCCCCGTCCGCCCGAGATCGGGATGAACGGAACGCCAAAGTGCCGCGTGTGTTGCCGGTACCGCCGAGCGACCGGCATGGCGTCGAGCTCCGCCACCAGCGGGCGGGCCTCGGTTCGAATCGCCTCTCCCCCCGCCGAAAGATAGGCAAGCCCCTTCACGTCCGACAGAGGCGCGCCCGCTTCGAGCGCACCCAGCAACTCCACAATCGTGTGTTCGCCGTCGTGAAGGACGGCGGAGTCCACGCCGCGCCGGCACGTGAGCAGCTCGCGCCAGGCCATCGTGGGAAACTGCCCACCGGAGGTGATATGCCCCTCGAATCCGGCTTGCCGAAGGCGTGCCGCGAGCGTCAGGAACTCGTGGGCTCGGTGCTGAAACTGAATCGCCAGGCCGACGCAGGCCGGCTTGCGTCCCATGACCCGCGCTACGACGGAATCGGTCTGGGAAGGCTCGTCGAAGGGTACGACCTGGACCTTATGGCCGGCGGCGGCGGCGCAGGCGGCGACGTGGCAGATGCCCAGGTTCTCCTCTCGATCGGCGCCAATGAGCATGAGCAGCATGAGATACCTCCTGGCCTTCCGGTGGCACACCGGCGGCGCGTGCGCACGTGCTCAGCAACGAATATGCCATCGCGGCACGATTGAAAATGCAGGCGATCAGGCTAGGTTATCACTTCATGTGTCACGAATTGGCGCAAACTGAGCCTCGGTGATTGGGGGCGGCGACCCACTTTTGATGACCCGTCCCGGCGTTCGAGATGGCATGATCCCTGACGCCAGCGAGTGTGTTGGAGCGAACGAGCTCGGGATGGACGGAGAAGACGATGAGTAAAACGGACGGACGACTGTCTTTGCGCGATCACCTGCAGCGTGCGGTGCCCGCGGCAGCCTTGGTGGCCGCCCTGTCGATCGCTTGCGGTCAGCCGAAGGCGACGCCGGCTCAGCCGATGCAGCCCAGCATGGCGGGCTCGGGCTGTCGGACCGACAACGACTGCAAGGGCGCACGGGTGTGCAAGGCTGGCGCCTGCGTCTCCTCGGGCATGTCCAGCGCGATCCTGGCGAACATCGACGCGGGGGATGTGTCGGTGGAGGCGCTGCGGGCCGCGGTGCAGAACCAGGACTGCCACCCGTTTTCCGGGCTCGAGCCGATGCTCGAACGCATCGCAGACACCAACGAACGCAGCATCTTCATGGGTAAGTTGGCGGCCCACTCCGCCGCGCGCAAGGAGCCGGAGAAGGCATTCGGTGAGTGGCTGTTGCTCGTCAACAAGCGCGCTCAGCTCTGTCCCGGGATCTCGGACGACCAGCTCGCTGCCGTGTCCAAGGGCGCCAACGCCAGCGTCTCCGAAAAGGTCGTGGACGAGGCCGTACGCACCAAGGATTGCACTACCCTCACCACGATCAACGCGATCGACTTGTGGCCCTTCGAACACCGCTTCGTCAACGAGGTAGCGAAACGTCGTTTCCAGGAGGCAGAAGTCACCCGGCGACTGTGGCTGGAGACGCTCGAGACGTTCGAAAAGGAATGCCACAAGGGGCTGACGCGTCGCCAGTCGACGGAGGTCAATGCCGCAGCGGACAAGCTCCGCCGGATCGTCGGACTGGACGACGATCTGCTCATCGGACTGCGCTCGAAGCTGATGACGGCGATCGCGGATGGCAATGCGGATGACGTGCAGAAGTATCTGAGCGCGGTGACGGAGCGAGAGAAGGCGCTCGATGGTCGCAATGCGGCGATGTACGAAGCCAAGATGCGCACCATCAAGGCGGAGCTCGCCGAGGCGCGTGCAGAGGCGAAGGTTGCAGCCGCAGCCGCTGCGACGCAGCCAGCGAAGCCAGCCACCCCTGCGGCCGGTGGTACCAAGCCTGGCGGAACCAAGCCGGGCGCGACCAAGCCGGGCGGGGCCGAACCCAGCACGGCGGACCAAATCAACGACGCGGTCGAAACGACCAAGGCCGCTGCGGACGCCGTGAATGTGGCCCGGAGCCTCTTCGGATTCTGACCTAGTGTCGCGTGTCCAAAGTTCGTTCCGAATCCCTCGGAGCACGTATCAGCCAGAGCACGTGAGTAACCACAGAGGACACAGAAGGATGTCGAGGCGGAAATCAACCCATTCTGTGATCTCTGTGTCCTCTGTGGTTCTCTGCTGCCGTCGGAACGGACATTGGACACGTAGCACTAGTCCCAAATCAAGCGCAGTTCGAAGAACGCGACTTGATTTGGAGCTAGTCGAGCCGAAAGGCGAGCGTTTTGGGGTGAGCCGCGGCGAGCGCGGCGAGGGGGCTTTCG
>Ga0180009_10008531_pt1 | contig 10139 bp, 14 predicted proteins | sample OS_PC_MetaG_FD_123537 | JGI IMG/M metagenome (GOLD analysis project Ga0180009, IMG submission 123537) | Groundwater microbial communities from the Aspo Hard Rock Laboratory (HRL) deep subsurface site, Sweden - OS_PC_MetaG | ecosystem: Environmental > Aquatic > Deep subsurface > Groundwater... | reverse complement strand
GTGAGCTTGTGAATGAAGTTCTTCGTGAATGCTCTTTCATTCTTCTTCGCACTCTTCTCTTTTCGAGCTTCATCTTTGTGATGAATGAGCTCCTTCATCGATTCGAACTTGTTGTTCGAAAGCGTAATGTTCTTATGATTGAGGTCGATGCCGACACTCTTTCTGCTCTTCACTTCTTCAGCACATTCGAAGGAAGCGACGATGTGTGCGTAGAAGGAACCGTTCTCATGCTTGATGATTTCGACTTGATCGATCTTCTTCGCTTCTTTGAGCTTTCTGATTGGCCAGAGACCGGAAAGAGGAATGTTCATCCGCTTCCCTTTCTTAGTCGAAATGATCCGAAGGAAGGCATCGAAGTATGATCCTTCTCTCGAAAAAGAAACATCGAACATTTGATTGTCGAAGAGGAGCGAACAATCGATCGGCCCCTTCAGAGAAAAGATATCCTTCAGATCGGAATAGCGTCGGATCACCTTCTGAACGAGCTTTGAATTGAGAAGAGGGACGAACTCCCGGCACGCTTCATAAAAATCTTTCTCATCGAAGAAGAATCGATGTTCGAAGATGAAAGAGGAGAGGGAACTGACTGAAGAGAGGAGCTCTTCGAGCTCCCTCTTCTTCTGCTCGTTCGCTCCATCGAGGCGGCAACAATATGTTTTTTGAATCAGTGTCACACTTTTTTTGATCTTCGATATAATTAAACTAAGTATGGTGTTCAGATGGATTTTTCACAAAGTTCGAAGAGAGGGCGATTCATTTTCCACCTAAAGGATGGGAAACTTTCTCGCTTAAATCATATAAAGCCTTTTTGATTTACACTGAGTGCAAATATTGATACCATGCTGCTATGATGCTAAAAGTTGGGAACTCTGTTCTCGAAGTGAAGAAACAAAATGAGCAAAAAAATCCATTCATCCCAAAATGGGATCCAAGCTTCTGGATCGACGAAGAAGCTCTCGAAATCCTCGCTTATTCAATAGCTGAAAACAAAAACTGCATGATGGTTGGTCCGACGGGATGTGGAAAGAGTACTCTCGTCAAGAACTTTGCATCACTACTCAATCAACCTGCTCGAAGAATCAATTTCAATAGAGACACGAGAGCTTCAGATGTAATAGGTGAAAAAACTCTCGATGAAGATAGAAAAATCAAATTCATCGACGGAGTTTTCACGCAATGTGCTCGAAATGGCTGGTGGGTTCTTCTAGATGAGCTCGATGCAGCACCTCCTGGAGTTCTTATGAGAATGCAAAGTGCTCTCGAAGAAGAGAGACAACTAGTTCTCACTGAAAACGATGCAGAAGAAGTAGAAATTCATCCTGATTTTCGAATCATATCGACTTCGAACACGAAAGGACAGGGAGATTCTTGTGGACAGTACGCAGGAACACACGTTGTAAACGTGTCCACTCTCAATAGATTCGCTGTCGTAGTCGAAATGAACTTTCCTCCTCGTGATAAAGAAGTCGAAATAATAACTACAAAATCGAAAGTTGAACTTCCAATCGCCAAAAAAATGGTTGAAGTAGCTCGTCTCGTACGAAATGGATTCTATATCGAAGAGTGCTCTTTCATTTTCTCAACACGAAATCTCGTAGAGTTGTCTAAATTGTTCGTAAAAGTGAAGGACGTCAAGAAAGCATTCAAGTTCACGTGTTTGAACAAAGCTTGCACAGCTGATGCGAAATATATCTCACAGATCGTCAATCGTGTTTTCTAATGAGAAGCAATGAACAAATCCTTGCTTCGGTGGCTCGAACGTTCAGTGATGATTCGTCCATCAAAGTCAAGTTTGGTCGCAGCTGCTTGTATGATCACAAAAAGAAAACAATTATTCTTCCATATTGGCTAGGGGGATGCAATGAAGAATCCTATGAGATCCTGGCAGGGAGTCTCGATCATGAAACTTGGCATGCTCGAGAAGATGAAGAAGCTGAAAAGCTGCAAGTAAAAAAACCATCAACGTTCATCGAAGAAACAAAAGATTCGCTCACAGCAAACGTTCTAAACTGCCTTGAAGATATTCGAATCGAAAGAAAAGCTTCTCATCAATATGACGGAGTCAAGAGAAATCTAGACGCTTGGCGAAAAGAATGCAGAAAGAAACTCATTGCTCAAGATGATGTCAAAAACACTGACAAATTCATAACAAACATAATACTTCATTCTCTCGGAGACGAATGTATTAGATATGATATGTCGCTTAGAACTCTAAGTGAAATCAAAGACTTTTGTGAAAGAGAAATCGCTCCTGTCATTGATGATATCAGTGTTTCAACATACAAAGATAAAATGTTGCTTCTGGTCAAGAAAACAATATGCTTCATTCAAAAATATTGCAACGACGAAACCTCGACATCTGACCCGCCGCCGCCCGTCTCCCCGCCGTGCCTGCAGCTCGCGCGCATGCTCGATGCGCCAAACGACTTAACGAGGTCCGCTGTAGCTGAAACATACATAATGAATCGAATGAAGACATCCATTCAGGACGACATAAATAAGATGCTTCTTCGCGCACACCCGCAAACATATTTCGTCCCTCCAGAAGTTCTAGAAAAAGACAAAATAGTAAAAGCAGAAAAAAATGTGTTGAATTTCTCAGAAGCAAAAGAAAGAATAGAAAAAACAGTTTCTGCTCTTTATATGAAGCTTAATTTCTTACTTAAAGCACAAAGCGAAGACGAAATAGAAAACGAAAAAAGAGCAGGCTCTGTTGACACAAGGTCTCTGTATAAGCTTTCGACACGTGAGAGAAATGTGTTCTTCAAAAGAATGTACGGAGATAATAAAAAAAAGAAAGTAGGTCTACTTGTTGATGAAAGTGGATCTATGTCGTTCGGAAAAAAATACTTTTTTGCTCGTCAAGCAGCAATCGCATTTTCTGAAACTCTAAATCAACTACAAATGGATTTCTGTGTTTATGGATTCTCAAATCTATCCGATGACATGATTGAGATTGAAGATGATCTCAGTTCATCTAGAAGGGTTCCCTTGACTCTTTTTGAGTACAAGTCTTTTTGTGAAAAATACTCAGAAGTAAAAGAGAGACTAGGAAATATTTCAGCTAGACAAGAGAACTCAGACGGTGATGCAATAAATTGGGTTTCTCAAATCATGCTCAATAGATTTCCATTCGAAGAAAATATACTCTTCGTTGTCTCAGACGGAGCTCCTGAATGTTTGACTTCTGACAACGAAATATATCATCTAAGAGAAGTTCTGAAAAGACTTGATAAAAAAATAAAGATTGTTGGTGTGGGATATATGTCTAACTATGTGGCTGACTTCTATAAAGACCACATCATTGTCAACAATCTAGAAGATCTCCCTCAAGAGCTCCATAAGAAGTTGTCAAAAATGCTATTGAGAAAATGAAATGAGCAGTATAGAAGAAGCTCGACAAAAATATAAAACAACTGAAGAACAGATCTGCGAAAATGAACAGATCTATGAAAACAAACTCTTGTCTCTAGAGCAAGCTAGAGAAATTCTTTCAACTGGTGAAAGCCTCAGGCCAGCTTCGAATGTACAATCAGATCTCTCCGTCACCGTGCCCGTACAAGTGCTTTCATGGAGCATAGAAGAGAATGAAAAGACCCTCGATGCTTTTTCGATCGACAGAATAGAAGAAAATGGTCTGCCTAGGCCACCGTCTATTTATGACTCGGTGGCGCTGGATCTTGAGGCGGCGCGGAGGGCCTCGAGGCGGACGGTAGTCGAATCAATCACAGGGATAAAAGGTCTGATCACCTCCGGCACACCCGGCAGCAAAAAAAATTCAGAAATAATTGAACTGATAAGCAAACATGTCGACTTCTTGCGTGTCATCGAAATCAAACAGTTGTGTGACTTGCGATTCGGAGAAATCATAAACTATCATGCAAAAATCGAAGACAAAAAGACAAAACGAAAAGGACTCGTTACGATAAAGTTCGGCAAAGAAAATACTAGTTGTTCGTTCAAGAACAGAAACAGAGAAACAAAAAAATTCTATATCAGCAATGCTGCTTCTGAAAAAGAATTTGAAGCACTTGTTGTATCAGCTGTTGAATCGTTGTTCCAGGAACTGCGCTAAGTATAAGCGACGTCTGCGGGAATCTGTGTGTGCCAAAGTGACAATTTTCATCAACAAGAAGTTTGAAGTTTTAGATATTTTTCCGATATCTGATCTTGTGTGTTTCAAAAATCATCATCGACTTTTCGTTTTCTATCATAAAGGAGTCAAATGCATCGCATGCAGAAGAAAAGGAAGATTTCTCATAAAAAATAAAGATCCTGGCGGTGGGATTCATGTTGATTTTCAGACGATCATGTTCTTATGACAGTTGATCATGTTGTTCCGAGATCAAAAGGAGGCACAACTGTTCTGTCAAATCTTGTTCCAATGTGCAAAAAATGCAACGAGAGAAAACTGTCTAAAGACTTAGAGACATTTCTTGCTGAGCGGAATAGGCAAACATAGAACTTTTGATTTCAAAAAAAGTCTCGATGTGATATATTCTTACAAAATGAGTTCTAAAGTTCCATTGATACCAGCAATAGAAGAGAAGATAAGAAATCTCGTACGAGGTGACGTCCCTTGGTCGCTTCGATATCTCAACGAATTCTTTGCTCTCAAATGCGCACCAGATATTTTCTATATGTTTCCGAATCCCAAAGAAGTAACAGAATCTTTCGGTGCTTTCAATGCTGTGAAAAAGCATCTGAAAGATTTTGATCCAAAAGATCCACGTGTAGGACTAATTGCAGTTGGTGACGGAGCAACTCCTCGTACAGCATCAACTTTCGCTTTTAGAACACAGTGGGATTGTTTGTCAATCGATCCGCTACTTAGAACAGCTGATTGCAATACGAACTTCAATCGAATATCATATCTTCCCTGCAAAATTGAACATTCTCCGTCAGACGTATCAAAGTGGATTTGTAGAAGCGGTTGTTCTAAACTAATTATCGCTTGTGTTCATTCGCACGCAAATTTGGAAAACGTTTTACGAATTGTGAAGAGTAGTGGCGATGTTGTCGAAAGAATCGCAATCGTTGCAATTCAATGTTGTGTACCTCAAGTTCTCAAAAATAAAGAACCAGATCTAGAGTATAGAGACTGGTCAATTCTCTCTCCAGAAAATCTTGTGAAAGTTTGGAAGAGCGTTTAGAGGAAATGGGAAAGAAAATCCACGTTCCAATGTCGAAAGACTTCACTAAGAAGCTGAACGAGTTGGCTGATGCAATCAAAGATTCAACTTAATGAAAGAATATCCTCACATACAAGCATCAACTGGACAAAAGTTCCAAGAGTTCAGCAATGCTTATGTCTTCGACAAACTCGATGGTTCACTCATAAGAGCAGAATGGAATAAAAAAAACGGATGGAAAAAGTTTGGTTCAAAAACTCGACTTCTCGACAAAAATGATCTAGTACTCGGATGCGCAATTGATCTCTTTATGAAAAAATATTCAGAATCCCTTGAGAAAATTGCACATGACAATAGATGGCAACATCTTCTCGCATTCCTTGAAGCTTTCGGACCAGATTCTTTTGCAGGAACGCATCCTGTCAGAATAAATAATATCATTCTCTTCGATCTCGCTATAGATAAAAAGGGAATTGTAGGACCAAAAAGATTTCTGAAGATCACAGAAGATAAAATCGAGACACCAAAATTCTTTGGAATATACAACTGGACAAGAGGTTTTGTTAAAGATATTAGACTCAATAACATCGCATCTTTTGAGGGAGTTGTTGGAAAAGGCGGCGATGGACATTCACTCATTATGTCGAAAGCGAAGACACAGAACTGGATTGACAAAGTGAGAAACACATTCAAAGAAAAAGCAGACGACATCTTGAATAGTTGAAAACAAAGTGTCGTTTTCTCAAAACAGCACTAACGCGAGATAAAAAATGAAAAATTCATTGTGTCTCGAAAGAGAAGAGCGCTCAGAGCTCCTCGATGATTCTGATTTTGGACACACAATCGAATGTCCAAAGTGCAAAAAGAGAAAAGGGCGAAAACATCCAGACGGACGCGTTCAATTTTGTGAAACATGCAATTGGGCACTTGAAGCAGAAATTAGTTCACTCGATTACTTCGATGAAGCGAAAAATGAAGTAACAAGAAATAAAAAAGAAAGAATGATGGACAAGACGCGCTTCTCAAACACATGCACGAAATGTCACGGAACAGGTAATTCGCACACAAACAATGAAGAAGCTTATGAGATTCCTTGTCTAAAATGTAGAGGAATGGGTTCACTGTAGCGAAAAATAATGTTAGCACTGAACAGAAAAGGAAGGAAACAAGATGAGAAACAGAAGCTCAGGTTATCTACTCGCTGGAATCGTTTCCACTATTGGACTGTTGATCTTTTTTGCAATAGAAATTGTCATTGCAGTGAAGTTCTCAATCGATGTATCAGACAGACTAAAGAGAGCTGGTGATGCTAATACAGTTTCTATAGCAATAAAAGAGCTAGAAGCTGTAATAAGTCATCTCGAAGAAGAGAAAATTACTGAAGGATATACTTCAGTGATCTACAATACACCAGATGAAGACATCAAGTTCTGGTACTTGAATTTGAAGAGTTCTCTAAATGAACTGAAGATGCTTCTACGCTAGAAAAATCAAATGCTCTAATGAAATTGAGAGAAACTATTCTCGATTCGGGAAAATCTACAGATGTCGTCACAGAACCCTGTGGGATTAGTCGCTATCCGAACAATGTTTTTTGGGCTCTTGGAAACTTCATCTTAGTCCCTGTTGTTGTATTGTTACTGTCTATATTTCTCTTTAGATGGTATGAAGATAACTATTGATGTGAAAAAATGAAAATAAAAGAAGTCGCGACCATCGCTCTGAATGAAGAATTCGGAGACATGAGCGATAAAGAAGTGCTAGTTCTTCTAAAGGAGAGAACTGATAAACTCAACAAGAGGTGGATAGATTCAAAGTTCACAGACTTTAGTATCTATAAAGAGCATGAGTACTTGTGTGATGTTCTCGTGTGCTGGTGGTTTTTATCTCGAAATTGCGTTGCGAATATGTTGTCGTTCTTTAGAAAAAATGTTAGTGAATATAAAAGCTTCTCGTACTTCGACGACTATAATGGAGTTGGAGCTTCTACTGTTCAAGTTCTCAAAGAAGGTCTTCATTGTGACTTCTACAACGACAACGAAGAACAAAAGAAATCTCTAGAGAGATTGTGTGATTTTTATTCACCAGCATCACGAAGAGTCAATAATCTCTCTAGGGAGGGAAAGTATGACGTCGTCATGTCTTTTGAATGTGCTGAACATTATAAAGAACCGATGAGGTATGTCGAAGAAGTTATGTCCATGACGAGAGAGTATCTCGTGATATCCACTGGATTCAGGAAGTGCTATACAGGACATTTCGAAAAATATCTCATAGATGGTGAAGAAGTTTCCATTAGGAGAACAGGCATGCTCATAAATAAAAGAATAAAGAAAGATTTCATACTACTTCATACAGGATGGAATGCGAAACCAAGAATCTTCAAGAGAAAGAAGTTCATTTGCAGCTTTTTTGATTCCAATTCGAATGTTGTATAGTTGTGATAGAAGTCTGTGGACGAGAGCAGATCCTTGAGGGAGCTGATCGATGCTGGCTTGATCGAGAAGCAACAAGACGAATGGGGTCGGGCCGTCTACGACCGCCTTTTGCGTGACGGGGTAGATGACTTTTCCGTGTCGCTGGACGCTTGCTGTTCGTCGTTCGCGGACGTGATGGCCGGATGCGAGTGCGGCTTCGACCGCGTCTGTGACAACATCCGGTTTCTGGCGGCACGCACCTATACGACAGTCGGCGTGGTGGTGAACGCACAGAACGAAAAGGAAGTGCAACGGATCGTCGAAGTCGCAGACAGTCTCGGTGTTGCGGACATCTGTGTCATCCCAGCGGCGCAGTACAGCAAGATGTTGGCAACAGTGAAACTCTCGGACGCGCGCAACGACGCCGCCGGTCAGGGTGAAAAGTTGAGATATTCTAGTCGGTCAGGGGGTTGTCTTGGAGGAAAAGTGGAGGAGTGTTGGTGCGTATTCGCTAATGAGGGACAGCAGCGAGAATCAAGAAGAATCTGGTGATATGTGACCCGAAAATTCACTGACTTCGAAGCTCGCATGAAGATGTACGAGTCAATTTTCACAAGCCAAAAGTGTATCCCACAACTTCCGACTTTCTGTCGCATCGATGGGAAGTCATTCCATACATGGACTTCTGATCTGAAGAGGCCATATGATGAGCGCTTATCGAAACTCTTTATTGAGACAACGAGGTTCCTCCTCGAAGAAACTGGAGCGAGGGTCGGTTACACTCAAAGCGATGAAATAACCCTTTGCTGGTTTTTTGAAGACTACAAAAGCCAATTGTTCTTTGACGGAAAGATACATAAGCTCAATAGCGTGATCGCATCTCTCACGACTGGATTCTTTAATAGAGAAATAGCCAATAATGAAATTTTTATTGATTTGAAATATCGCTAAAGAAAATTATGGCGAATTTTTAAGAGAACTCGCCTTCTTCGATTGCCGCACATGGCAGGTTCCGAATCTCGATGAGGCTGCAAATGTCTTCCTCTGGCGCGAACAAGATGCGACGAGGAACAGCATCTCAATGACAGCACAATCCGTCTATAGTCACAAACAACTCATGAACAAGAACACGAAAGAGATGCAAGAACTCCTTCATGAAAAAGGAATCAACTGGAATGATTATCCAGCATTCTTCAAGAAGGGCGTCTATCTGACGAGACGAAAAATTGTTGATGAAACATCAGAATCCGGAAACGTTGAGGTAAAATGCTCTGAAAGAACTGAAGTCAAAGAACTCGAAATTCCTCATCTGAAGAAAATCGACAATAGGGTCGGTGTCCTATTCAAGAGAGAGAAGCCTTCTGAAGGGGAGAGATAAAGAAATGACCCGAGCAATGGCGGGGAAATGAAAAATCTCCTTGTATGAAATGAAAAGAAACAGAACAACTGAAGAATATATGAAGAAACTGAACAACGCGCTCATTGAGGAAGACTCCAGTGGTGAACTGCTATATCGAACTAATTTTCGTGTGAATAGAGATTTCTCGTAGAAAAGTGGCAATAGAAATGGGACACATTTTGAGTGAAAATCCTTTATTCTCAGTCTAAAATAATCTCAAAAGAGCTGGATGATAAGTTTGCTCTCGAAGAAATGAAATACGAAAATGAAAGAAAATATCTAACTCGTTTTGGCATAGATCTTGCGAAGGAGATAAAAGAATGGGAAAAGCAAAATGAACGATAATATCATAAAACTCACTAGAGAAGAAGTGCTTATTCTTATTCAAAACGCACAAAGAGAAATAGATAGTTACTTCAAAAATCTTCAAAATGAGGTCTTTTGTAGAGGAAAAACAAATCAGTGGATTGAACTTATGAAACAGAAACTCGATCGACTCGAAAAAATCATACACAACGAGAGCATCAAACGATTCGAAGAATCTGCAACTTCTGTTGATATGTCGCTAAATAAGACGCTCAACTGTCCTTCGATATTACTAGATCTTCCAGATATTGGTCCTCCAGATCTCATAAGAGAGGGAAAACTTCCGAAATGAGAATTGAATACTTTGTACGCATCAAATATTATCGCTACAATAACGGCGATGGCGCTAATCGTTTTTATGTCAAAGAAGAGAAGATTGATACTGGACACGACATCGTCATCAAAAACGGGAACAGGCTTCTCAATGACACGATACAAAAACTTCGTCAACTGTCGATCTCGAAGAACAGGTGAAGAAGAGTCTCGTTCGCTTGTATGAAATAACTGAGCCGAAATGAAAGAGACCACACGCTCCCTCGCTTCTAATGAAAAATCAATGAGAATCCCATTCGCTTGAGAGAAATACTGAGAGAACAGCACATATAATCAAGCTGTTTTCTCTTGTGTCTCAATCATCTTTGGAATGTGCCCGAAAACGATGAAGCGATACCGATCATGAATTCATCTTCGTGCGGAAAATCACAAAAAGTGATTGTGCACAGCACATAAGACAGAGAGAACTAACATCCTCAGTGAGAGAAAAATTCACTCAATTTTTCGAGATGAAATCTGCACCGCGAATTTGCCGCTCGCGCCGCTCGTTCT
>Ga0180009_10008530_pt1 | contig 10141 bp, 7 predicted proteins | sample OS_PC_MetaG_FD_123537 | JGI IMG/M metagenome (GOLD analysis project Ga0180009, IMG submission 123537) | Groundwater microbial communities from the Aspo Hard Rock Laboratory (HRL) deep subsurface site, Sweden - OS_PC_MetaG | ecosystem: Environmental > Aquatic > Deep subsurface > Groundwater... | reverse complement strand
TCTTGCCATGACAATTGCCCTGTTAATACAGGATTCCATGGGAGATTTCCACTCTTCAATGTTTTGGGTATCCGGAATGTTTGGATTATCAATGTATGTAGCCGGTCTTATAGCTATTAAGGTTTATCCAAAAATTTTCCCTATTAAATAGGTCTTGATTGCTTACTTATGGATGTCTCGCATATTCTTCCCGAAGGTAAGTTTAAATAACAATAACTTTCTTTCAATTACAGGTGGCGAAAAAACTTCGGAAATAAAGGGAGTCCCCGGACTCGTTCCTCGGATAATCATTATTGGTCAGTTGGGGAAAATCTTGTCAAGGCATGGAATATAGGAAAAAAATTTGAAAAATAATAGTGCTGGAAAATGACTACTGCGCTCTGGATCACCGCCGTTTTGCTGATACTGGTCGGTGTTATCGGCGCTTTACTGCCGGTATTGCCCGGCATCCCGTTGATCTTCGGCGGCATGCTGATAGCCGCGTGGATAGGTGATTTTCAGCAAATCAGTGCGCTTACTGTTGTTGTTATGGCGATCTTGGCGGTTTTCGGCATCGTTATCGACTACGTAGCCGCTGCCATGTCTGCCAAAAAAGCGGGCGCAAGCAGACAGGGTGTCATCGGCGCAGCTATCGGTACCATCGCTGGAGTATTCACAGGACTCTGGGGGCTCCTGTTCATGCCGCTGGCAGGTGCTGCCGTCGGTGAGTTCATCGCGCACAAAGACTTACTCCGCGCGGGCAAAATCGGCGCAGCCACATGGTTTGGACTGCTCGTAGCCACCGCGGTGAAACTGGCTGTTGTATTCACGATGGTCGGCGTGTTTGTCGCGTCGTTGCTGATCTGAGGCAAGGGCATCTGGAGGCGACGCGCGGCGGAAGGCTTCCCGAAGGTAAGTTTAAATAATGAGAACGTTCTTTCAGTTACAGTGGGCGAAGAAACTTCAGAAGTAAAGGGCGGCCCAGATTCACTCCCTTAAACAAATAGACTGGATACTTTCAAAGATATAGTAGATTTCAAACGTAAATCGTGGTAAGTTTGAGCTTATAACAATAGGTTAAGAAGTTCCATTGAAATAGTTGAGGGGTTTCGCAGTATATACTTACCGTGTAAGTTTCTGAGCATCGAATCTTCTACATGGAGCCACGAGTCAGAATGATCGATATATTGTCACGCAGCTTGCGCATCAGAGACGACGGCACAGGCAAGGGCCGGGAAACATATGGCACCTTTGCTGAGTTTGAAATCGAAGATGCGATAATCCTCCTTGGCGATCCGGGGATGGGAAAGACAACCTTCTTCAGGAATGCTGCCAAAGCGAATTACACAACTGTTCGAAAATTCCTAATAAATCCTCATGCTGTACCGAGCGAGGGACTTTTTCTTGATGCGCTCGATGAATACAGAAATATTGCCAGCGGACAAAATGCCAGTGACGAAGTTGCAAAGGCACTTTGTTCTCTAAAAAAACCCAAATTTCGGTTGTCATGTAGAGCAGCGGACTGGTTCGGGTCAACAGATCAAGAAATACTCAGAGTCGCCAGTGCTTCAGGACGGATTGTGGTTCTTGAACTTTGTCCACTCTCACATGATGAAATCCTTAATGCTGTGCGTGAGATAGTTCAGGACCCCGTTCTATTTATAGATGAAGCAGAATCAGCGGGGCTCGGAAAACTGCTTGGCAACCCTCAGACTCTTGAACTTTTGGCAAGGGCCTGGCAAACTGACAAGAAGCCCAGGAATAAATTCGAAGCATACGAGATAGGTGTTTCTGAACTGCTTAAAGAGGTTAATCCTCAGCACGTTGAACGCGGAGTTAACAGGCCTGACTCCAACGATATGCGGAAAGCTGCAGGCGCAGCCGCTTCCGTCCTGCTCCTCTCTAACTCTGTTGGCATTTCTCGCGCCGAATCGGCGGATGGCAACGATTATGTCAGGCTCACAGAAGTGCCATATACTAACAGGAGCGATCTTGATGCTGTCTTGAAGAGGCGACTTTTTTTATCTACGGAAGTGGATCGGTTCGAGCCGGTCCACCGTACAGTTGCGGAGTTCCTGGCAGCGGAGGATCTATACAGTCGTATTGCAAATGGTCTCCCAATTGATAGAGTGATGGCGCTCATGTGTGGGGTTGATGGAAAACCGGTATCCTCACTCCGCGGCCTTTTCGCCTGGTTGATGTGTAAGATTAGTCATATCGCAGATTGTTATGTCGAGCGTGATCCCTATGGTGTTGTTACATACGGAGATGCCAGCGTGTTGCCACCAAGTGCGCAATGTGCCGTATGGGCTGGCCTTCGGAATCTTCGCGATCCATGGTTTCTCACAAACGATGACGATCGTAGCTCGTTCCGTAACCTTGCCAACCAAAATACTGCCAAAATCATAAATGATATCCTCCAGGATTCAACAAGCGGCGTTCATCTGAAAAATGCAGTGCTAGAAGCAATTTCCTACAGCGTAGAAAACATTGGGCTAAATGAAATTGTCAAAAAAATTGTACTGGCAAAGCACGACAATAACTGGCTTAGATCAACAGCATTGAAAGCCTACGCAAAATCGGTTCAGAACGATTGGGGGCAACTGGAGGCTATCGATCATGAACTTGCCCATTCAAGCGACGATTTAACCGCCCCTGAAGTGCGAGTAAAGCTTCTCTGCCTGACACCGGGAGTTGGTAGCTTGCCCTTGCGGGTGCTATCGATCATGGAACAGGCTGCTTCTGCCAGGAAGGAAAGGCATATTGTCGGCCGCTTCTATTCACTGATCGCTCTGCCATCTGATACAGATTTGGACGTGATTCTCGACAGCGCATCTCGGGTGTTGATACCGACGAGCAAGGATCGCTACGAGCTTCGATCAATTTTCGATGAGTGGTTGAAGCGGCGACTTGAGAGCTCTTCAGCGATCACACCTGTGCAACTATCCAGTTGGCTTCGAAATATATGGGGTGCCCGCCACGATAGCAAAGATGAGGAGACTCTGGCATCTCTAAAAGCTCGATTCGAACAGGAGCCATCGCTCTTTGAAGGGGTGTTCAAACTGCTCGCCAATGACGTGCCAAACGAGGAACGTTCATTCTGGCTCTTTGTCGCCCATGACCTTTGGAATCTGCTGCCAGCGTCGGTGTGGCTCGTTCCTCAATACACATTCTTCCTGGCACATGCCGAGCAAGAGAAGGATCCGGAACGTGCAGCAGATCTCTTCCGTATGTACCTGTCTCACTTTCCAGTGGAAGGAGCCTCTGTTGCGCTTGCTGAAGCAGGTTTGGCTTTGATGAGTCGACGACATGCTGTCGCAAAGGCACTCGGGGATTGGAGAAGCTGCGAGATTGAAAAATGGCGAATAGATCGGTTGAAAAAACATGAGGAAGAGAACCTCCAACGTTCGGTAAACCGCACCCAAAACGTGGTTGACTTCACACCACGCCTTGCGACCATACGAGAAGGCGGAGAGGAAGACGCACTTGTGTGGGCGGCCGGGGTCTATCTCAAATTATTTATTGATATTAAGAACGTTCCCAACCCGCGAGATCGCCTTGTCAGCGTAACGAATGACGAGATCGCAGATGCTCTTATCCAAGGATTCGTCCGATACGTGGAAAATCCGAACATCCCGAAAAAAGATGCAATCATCGAGAAGTGGCACGCTAATAGCGTTCCTTTCACCCACGCTTTATTGAGTTTGTCAGTATTCTTGCGACACAGTGCGGGCATGTCCGTGCCCGAGGAAGCGCTACCGCATTGTCTCGCGGCGGTGGTCACTGGCTCTTACACCAATAACAACGTACCGGGCCACGATAAGACGCTGTCAGAATGGATTCTTCACCAAGTGCGTCAAAATCCACGCGTTGTGAAATCCGTTCTTAAGGAAATATGGATCTTGAGCGCGAAAAAGAAACAAAGAGATTTACCTGGATTTTATACACTCAGTCAGAATTCCGACTCTCTGCGGTTCCTCGCGTCCTTGTCCGCTGATGTTCTAAAGACCGGGATCAATGAGGATCACTACACTGTTAGCAAACTCGTGTCGGCTCTCCTCCTCCATGATCAGCAAGCGGACCTTGCAATCGGTGAAACCGAACTTGCTCGAAACGAATTATCAGCGGAGGTGCGGGCCATCTGGTGCACCGCCCTTTTCGTGCTTGATTCGAGCAAGTATTTGGATACCTGGAAAACCCTTATGTCTGGAACGGATGCCGTTTTATGGGAAGCCATTGAAGTCATCAAGGGTGACCGCTATGAAAATAGGAGAGCTGTCCGTCTCACATCGGCACAGCGCACGGAAGTCATCATGGCGATAGGACAACGGTTTGCCAATATAGGACATCCTTCCAGTGGTTGGGGTAGCCAAAACCCATGGGATGCCTCAGAATTTGTTGCCAACCAGATCAAATTATTAGCGGCTGACGGCTCAGCAGACGCTGGTGTCCAACTTGAACGATTGGAGAATGATGACGGTTTGGAAACCTACCGCAACCTGATCAGACATGAAAGGGCACAGTATGAAAAGCAGCAGCGTGAATCCAGTTTTACATTTCCGTCGCCTGAACAAGTCGCAGAAGCTATTCGGAATCACGCACCTGCCACCCCAAACGATCTCTTGGCCTTCATAGTCGATCACCTTGGATCTCTTGCGCACGAATTAACACGAACCCAAAGGGAAAGATACCGGGCTTACTGGAACGAGAAAGGGCGCAATCTCATCAAGCCAAAACGCGAAGAAGTTTGCTCGGGGTTTTTGGCAGAGGATCTACAGAACAGGGTACAGGCACATAGCCTTATCGTTACGGTGGAACAACATATGCTTGAGGATAAGGAATGCGATTTGATGGTTTTACAGGGAACCCAGCGGCTCTTGCCGATAGAGGTCAAGCACCAATACCACCGTGATCTTTGGTCAGCATGGCGTACACAACTTGATCGCCTATACACACGCGACGCTATGGCAGGCGGACTCGGAATCTATCTCGTTCTCTGGTCAGGTGAGGCAAAGGGTCGGAAGATGCCTAAGCTTCCATATGGTCTGAAACGTCCAACTAGTGCTGTTGCACTTAGGATTGCACTTGAATCGCTAATTCCGGACGCAGATCGACATCGGCTACGCATAATTGTCGTGGACATTTCTATGCCTTGATGCTCGCCAAATTTATATAAGTTGATAGATAAGAAAATATGGCAGCAAAGAGGTAATCCATTGATAGAAGATATTTTAGGTGCCACGGGGTTGCCACGGGGTCGGGCCACGCAAACTATTTAATCTGAAATGGGATACTGCCAATTCTTTCCTTTAAATCGGGTCTATAATGGGTTTATCGAGGGCAAAAAGTTCGTTTTCAAACTCTTGAATTAGGCAAGCTTTTGTTTCGTTGAAGTGTAATCTCTTAAGATCCTCGAATAACATATCACCAAGCATTGGCATCTTATATTTTGATGTATTTCCCCTATATTACCCCCTTATCATGGATGTCCCTGAAGTTTCCTCTTAATAATTATTAGGAGGATTCACGAGATACATAGCAAGCGTTTTATCCTTTTTAAGCATTTTGTTAATTTTAATAAGCGCATCTTCAGTTAGGTTATTATCAGGTTTCACCTCGTTAACATATTTATCAAGATAATTGATAGATTTGGGGAAGTCTTTTTGGTCTCCGCGTTCGTAAATCAATCCTAAAAAGTATAAAGATTCACGCCTTTTTGGATATATCTCCAAACATTTAAGAAAATCCTTTTCTGCTAAAGCATCTACGATTGGGCCTTTCATATAATACGCTACCCCTCTATTGTATAGGGCTGGCCCAAACAGGGGTCTAAATTTTAACGTCGTTGTAAAATTCTCAATAGCAAGGTCATATTCCCCTTTGTTTCTCCCAAGAATGACTCCGCGGGTATAGTAGGCAAGAGAAACGTTAGGATTTAGCTTTAATGCCTCATCCATATCGTTTAGGGCCTCATCATATCGTTTTAACTCGGAATACAAGACGCCCCTATTATAATGAGTGATTGAAAGTGTCTCATTACTTATTGCCTTATCATAATAGGTGAGTGCCTCTTTGCGCTTATTTTTTCTATGAAAATAAGCACCAATATTTGTTAGAGTCTGAGCGTTATCTGGACTTAGCTTTTCGCTTTCTTTAAAATATTTATATGCCAATTCATGGTCTCCTAAACCTTGGTGGGAGATGCCGACATAAAAATATATTGGGGCGTTTTGAATTCCGTCGTCAGATAAATCAGATAGAGCCTCTTTGAAATATTTTAGACTATTTGTGAAGTCTTTCTTATCAAGATATTTCAACCCAGTAATAAAAGATGTGAGTTGCAAGGGTTTATCAGTCAATGCTGACAAACGGATATCGTTTTGTTTCTCCAATATAGTAAAAGTGTTTTCATTCTTAAAAATATCGGTTTCAGCCTCAATGATCTGCAGAAGTTCTGATTGAGGGTTGACGATAGCTATCTGTGGTATGTATCCATTTATGGTTACGGTTCCGAATATAACAATTTGGGCATTATATTCTTTGCCTAAATTTCGTGCTTCATTAAATGACTTAATGGATTTGCCATCACTGAGCACATACTCTTTTGCTTCAGCATCGGATATTTTAAGTTTTTTGAATCTTGAATTAAGTGTAGCGACAAGGGAAGATTGAATCTGCCTCCCCTTAATTTCCAAATCGCCTACACCATAGAAATTAGTAATAAGAATACCAAATACATCCCTTCTAAAAGGTTCTGATTTCGATAACTCAGCGGCACCTGGCTGAACTATAGGTAAGTTATTTTTCACCCAATGCTGGTCTGCCAAATAAGTTACTACCAATATCGATAGACACAGGGTAATTCCCGTTCCCCAAATAAATACACGTTTTGATATTATTTCCACGAGACTAAGAAGCAACAATGCTATTACTCCAATCACGAAAAAAACAACCGGTGTCCAAAATGTAGTGTCCTTGAAATAATTCATAAAGCTATACCAAGCAAATCTTAAGAGATAAGGGATACCAATCGGAGAGGTATCATGCTTCAGATACATATTTGAAGCAAAACTGAAAATCTGAAGAACGCCCTCTAAATCCTATTTGTTACAGCAAATGTGACATTATCGCATATGCTTTTCATTGCTTTATTGGTTAAAAACCCCTTGTTAACATCGCTAATCAGCCGCGTGACTTTTTGCATCGGCTGAATTAGCCTTGTTATACATTTTTAAATCGATTTAAACCATTCGGTATCAACTGAAATTTTTTCAACCATTTCTTTTTTTATACCAAGCCCCAATTCCTTGAGTTTATCGGCAAGTTGATCACCGGCAACAAGATCAATTGGGGGAGCGCCGTCTCTGGTCGCCTCTCGGATTGCATCACGTGTGAAAGTACCCGTTGTGATAAACAACCCTTTATCGGCACGGCCTATCATTGCCCCTCTAAAATCACGAATATCTGAGGCCGTAACAGAACCCTGATATTTTTTGCACTGAAAAATCACATGAAAACTTAAAAAGCCGCTTAACCGCATTATACCTTTACCGTCTATGCCACCATCCCCAGAACGGCCGGTGACTTCAACTTGGATAAAACCAGACTCTCTTAGAATCCTTTTTGATAAGCGTTCAAAAGCATCCGGTGACAGATCGTGAATAAGTATATGATGAAGCATGCTGCGCCAAGACTCAGTTTCGTCTGGAATTTCAACGTCCGTATCATATTCAGGGGGGTGATCTTTTTCGACGGCCTGTTTTTGTTTCTTATGTTCAGCTCTAACCGTTTTAACAACCTCTTGGGGGTCTACCGATTTTATATCACTTTTTTCAGGAACGATTAACCAAATACCTCTATCTGAATTTTCTAACAGGCCATATTTTTTGAGATATGTACGCGCCCATGCCAAACGATATTCAATTTCAGTTTGACTGCTTTTTTCGGGGTTGTGTGGCATATTCAGCAAATCTTCTGGCAAGTCGGACAATTCAGCCACTTTCTGGGCAATCTCTTCAATAGAACCAGACCCGCCTAATTCATGCAAAGCTTCAAGAAGAGGGTTCATAAGTTCATGATATTTTGGCATCTGGCTATTTCTTTTCATTGTTTAATCACCTCAGATAAATGTATAACAATTAATATGTGTAATATTTAATATCCGGTTCTGTAAACATTAGTTCTTCGGATTTCCTGTTCTTTATTCCAATATTCATATAAAATCAAATAAGTTCTCAGGTAGTTGTCGGGCCGAAGGATAGGAGAGAAGAATGTCCTGACTCCCCCGTATTACTTAAAAACATGCACACAGAATGGACTATTTGATGTAATCAAGTCTTCTCTTGGACCTGATTAGTTTTCCATATTGTCTGATCCAGTTCAATTCTTCCTGATTCAAGGGTCCCTGAAGCATTGCTCTGAAATTTGTCATAAGCTGCTCCCTGTTTTGCGGACCGGTCAGAACCAGGTGGACATGAGGATTTGACAAAACGAATCTGTAGCAGAGTTCAGGTGTCAGGGGAGGTATTTTAGCCTCTTCTTTGCCGCCCGGCCAGGGAGCCATTTCAATTCCTTTCACAGGGTTTATTAACTGCTGCCACGCCAGCGCCGTATAGCTGACAACAATAGGATTCCGCTTTTTTAGATGCGGGAAGATATCCTCTTCCGCTCCGGTGTGTTTGGCATTATAGCGAATCATTAGTAGATCAAGTTCTGAATCGAGTGCCAATTGTCCGGCCCGTTTCCGGTCATGGATGCTGGTTCCAATAGCCTTAATCTTGCCTTCCTGTTTAAGTTTCAACAATGAATCAACAATGCCCTGGCTGTAAATTGATGTCCGTCCGAGCCACCCCAGTTTGAAAATATCAAGATAATCGGTATTTAATTCGCGAAGAGCTTTTTCAACACTCTGGCGTATCTGCCAGCCGAAGAATCCCCAGCCAAGCAGGGCAACCACATTCTTCTCTCTGTTTTTTCTGATTACATCCTTAATCCCTGCTGTAACTTTTTTAAAACTGGCCCCCCAGACCCAGTAATTGGCTCCATGCTCTGCGGCCCATTCGACATCAGAAGAATCCATTCCGTAATTGCCGGCAATACCCATTCTGAATACCTGCTTCTCAATCACAGGTAAAATACAAAAGGAAAAATCACTTTTAATACTGTTGTGTTCCGTGGTCATTGAGGTTTCCGATAAATGTACTTAATATTTAAGATCCGGTTCTGAAAACATCTGTTCTTCGAATTTCTTATTCTTTATTTCAAAATTCATATAAAATCAAATATGTTCTATTGATGGCCTGCGTAAAATGTGTTTAATATCGGAAAAAGCGTGTTACTTCTAGTTTGTAATTTTTTGCGGATCACCTCCAAAAAAGTTGATGATCCTATGAGGATTCAAGGGTTCAAGTGATTCGAAGTGAAGCATCAGCAAGGAAAATACCATGGGATGGATAACAAAAACTTTCAGGATTTGGACCCCGCTCCTTGTACTTTCCACCTGCCTCATCCTTGCCGGATGTGAAGGTACCGACAGCCGTGAAAAGGTGGATGACACGGTCAAGGAACTCAGCGGGCAGAAAAACATCGAACGCTTTGACCAGATGAAAAAAGATATCGACAAAATAGAGAAACAGCAGGCAGATCGTTTGAAAGAACAGGAATGATTTTGGCTGAAATGAGTCGTCACGATAAAAACGAGCAATTTCAACCCCGGGGATCGGTTTAGTATATCCTGATGAACTTTGATTTTGCCGGTTTTATTTGCTATAGAGATATACATCTATTTTGACTGAAGATATGTACCGCAATAATATATTCGGCAGCAACGATATCTTCCGGTTATTAAAAAATATATTGAAATCTAACGAAAAATGAATAAAATATGTTTCAGAGGTGAAAAATGAATAAGTTATTTACTGCAATCGTACATAGAGAAGACAACTTATATGTTGCAGAATGTCCTGAAACCGGTACAGCAAGCCAAGGAATAACCGTTGAAGATGCTGTAAAAAATTTACAAGAAGCTACTGAATTATATCTTGAAGAATTTCCATTAACAAAAACGCAACATCCTTTCCTTACAACCTTTGAGGTGGCTGTTAATGCCTGAACTTCCCCATGTCTCAGGTAATAACGCTATCAAAATCTTTGAAAGTTTAGG
>Ga0180009_10008529_pt1 | contig 10142 bp, 5 predicted proteins | sample OS_PC_MetaG_FD_123537 | JGI IMG/M metagenome (GOLD analysis project Ga0180009, IMG submission 123537) | Groundwater microbial communities from the Aspo Hard Rock Laboratory (HRL) deep subsurface site, Sweden - OS_PC_MetaG | ecosystem: Environmental > Aquatic > Deep subsurface > Groundwater... | reverse complement strand
TGAATCGGACCGGGCCGATCCGGGCCGTCTCCGACTCATCTTGCTCGCGGTAGCTGGTGAAGTGCGTGCGGTACGAGCCGATCCTGGCATCACTGGTCACCAGCCAGCCTTTTCGCTTGATGGGCAGCTCCACCGCGCGAGCGCGCAGCGTCGGGTCAAGGGGCATCGGCGGCAAGGAGCATCCCGGTGCGACGCACAGGTACAGCAGGATCTTGATCATGATCAGGCGTGGCGGAATTGGAGCTCTCCTGCTGGGGCAATGATAACGCGGACCGTTCCCGGGAGGCCAGAACTCCCCCAGGCAGGCTCTGTGGTAGAGCGCCGTGGCGCGAGCGGCGTGCTCACAGGATGCCCAGGTAGATCTGGGCCAGCAGCCCCAGCCAGACCACGCCTCCGATGACCCGCACCATGTCCCAGGTCCGGATCGCGCGCTGCGGAGTCAGGGGCAGGGGCAGGGCCAGCAGCAGGCCCAGCGGCACCGGGCTGCCGACCACGAAGAAGCCATAGGCCGCCGCACCGAGCATGATGGCGCGAAAGACCCAGCTTGCTCGCCCTGCCCCCAGCAGCACCGCCGTGGTCCGCACGCCATGCTCTCGATCCGCCGGCTCGTCGCGGATGACCTGGATCGCCTGGTAGGCGGCGGAGAACAGGCAGAGCAGGCCGATCAGCAACCAGCCCAGCGGCTGCTGCGGCAGACCCACGATCGTCATCGTCCCGCCGGCCAGCGCCATCAGCAGCAGGTCGACGAAGGGGACCCGCTTGAGCCAGGCCGAGTAGGCGGTGATCAGCACGGTGTTGGCGGCGAAGGCCAGCACGAGCAGCCGGGAGTGAAACGTCGCGGCGCCGAGCAGCAGCGCCCCGAGGGCGCACAGCGCCCCAAGGGCGGCTCCCTTGTGGTCGGCCATGTACTGCGTCTTGCCCCGGTCCTTCTTGTCCGAGGCCAGGTCGACCTTGATGTCGCAGTAGTCGTTGATCAGGTAGACGTAGACGTTGAGCAGCAGGGCATAGACGGTGCGGTAGATCACGTCGCGCCATGGCAGGGCGAAGGCGACCATCATCGAGACAGCGCCGGCGAGGTTGTTGGCCTCCCGCATCCGAATGCGGTAGGCGAAGCTCTGCCACAGGATCTGCAGCGCCGCCGTGAGTCCAGACACGGGCCAACGCTAGCTGATTTCAGTCGATGTTTCCAGCGCGGGTGCCGCGCTGCAGGGGAGGCCCGCCGCCTCGCGCGCTGTGGACTGCTCGCGCCACTGCGGCCGGCCTGGTCTCGTCTTGCCGCTGCGGCAGCTGCCAGAGCCAGAGCAGCGGCTCGGGATCGATGTAGCGCGCGCGGGCGCCGGTCCGGATGGCCAGGTTGAGGTGCAGGTGCGCTGGCGCGTGCCGGCAGCCCGTGGCGCCCACCGTGCCGATGATGGTCCGTCCCCCCGCCACCTTCTGCCCCACCCGAAGCTCGGCCGGGATGCTGTCCAGGTGGACATAGGTCGTCTCCACCGCGCCCTGCTTGTGGGACAGGATGACGAACAGCCCCGAGATGCCGCCCCGCTTCTCGTCGCGCTCGATCTTCTTGACCTTCCCGTCGTGCACGGCGTGGATCGGCGTCCCCGTGGGCAGGAACAGGTCCACGCCGCAGTGGCCCAGCTCGCACTCGGGCGGTCGACGGCCGGGTCGCGGCGCCCCGAAGCGGCAGGCGGCGTTGGGGGGCATCACGCGTCGGGGACTTGAAAGCGGGTGGAACCAGACGGCGGCCCGCGGCGGGGGCGGCGGCGGCGGTCCTTCCAGGTCGGGCGGCGGGGGAGGCACAGGGGGAGCGGGTCGGGGCTGCGGCAGCGCCGCGTCGGCCAGCACCGTCCGCGCCTCCTCGGGCAGGTCGAAGCGCTCCAGCAGGCGGCCGAGGCGGCCGACCCCGGCGCGGTATCGCCGGGGCAGCCAGCCCTCTGTCTGGCCCAGGAACCAGTCACCGCGGCGTCGCAGCGCACGGCCGGTCTCGTCGCAGAAACCGAAGCAGAGCAGCGACAGGGTCAGGCCGTTCACCACGACGAAGAACCACGTGCCGCCCAGGCGGAACCTCGGGCTGAACCTGCGGGCCAGCAGCTGTCGCAGCCGCCCGCGCAGCAGCCAGGGCAGCAGCAATCCCGCGGCGAGTCCGATCGTGATCCGCACCCAGGTGGACTCGACCCGGCTGCCGACGAGGGAGGTGACGACGATGAACACGCCCGCGAGGGACGCCAGCAGCAGGGCCCAGCGCAGCACCACATAGGTGGCGTAGACCCTGGCGATCTGGCGCGGCAGCCAGCGCGGCGGTGGGCCAGGGTCGCAGTCTTGGCTGGTCGGTGGCATGAGGGACATGGGTATAAACGCAGGTGACCGCTGGACGATCTGTTGGCGAGCACCGGCCTGCAATGTTCCGGATATCGAGCCTTTACCCTCGCGGCGGATCCCAGTAGATTGCGGGCATGGCCATGCAGACCAGCACGGAGCCCCCCAGGCGGTCCCGTGCCACGAGAGGCAAGAGGAGCAACGGTAGTTCACAGGCTGCCCGTGCGGACAGGTACGATCTGTACCAGCGCTCGGTCCAGGAGCCGCACAGCCAGTGTCAGTTCTTCGAGCGGGTCTATCGCAAGGAGTTCGGACGAGAGCCGCTGGTGCTGCGTGAGGACTTCTGTGGCACCGGAGCGGTCTGCTGCGAGTGGGCCCGCCGTCGGCGACAGCACGCGGCATGCGGCTTCGACCTGGATCCGGAGCCGCTGGCCTGGGGCCTGGAGCACAACGCGGGCGCCCTCGACCCCGAGACGCAGCGCCGAATCCAGCTGACCCAGGCCGATGTCCGTCAGATCCACGGGCCGAAGGGCGATGTGATCAGCGCCGAGAACTTCTCCTACTTCACCTTCCGGACGAGAGACGCGCTGCGAGGGTACTTCAGAGCGGCGCGAAGCAACCTCGCGCAGCAGGGTGTGATGGTGCTGGACATCATGGGTGGCCCCGAGGTGATGGAGGAGGATCGGGAGGAGGAGCGCCAGATCGACGGCTTCACCTACGTCTGGGAGAACCATCGTTTCGACCCGATCAACCACGACTGCACCTACTTCATCCACTTCGAGTTTCGCGACGGCAGTCGCCTGCGGCGCGCGTTCCGCTACGACTGGCGGCTGTGGACCATCCCGGAGGTGAGGGAGCTGTTGCTGGAGGCGGGGTTTCGCCGTGTGGACGTCTACTGGGAGGGGGCCGATGATGACGGCGATGGAAACGGCATATTCAGGCTGCAGAAACGCGCCCCGAGCGACCCGGCGTGGATCGCCTACGTGGTGGGCATCAAATAGCGGCCGAACTTTTTCGGCGCCTCGCGTTTCATAGAGATCACCGGCCAGCAACATCGACCAGGTGATCCCGGGAGGGGATCATGGTCTCGACGGATGAATTGCGCTGCTTCATCCCGGAGCGCCCCGCAGGGGCGTGAGGAACGCAATTGCGACCACGGCTGGAGGACAGCACGGATGGTCAGCTGGTGCAGTCACTGCGCGACGAGGGGAGCATCATGGCTTTCGAGGTCTTGTTGAGGCGATACCAGGCACCGATCTTCGGCTTCATCCTGCGCCAGGTTGGCGACCGGCAGAAGGCCGAGGACCTGTTCCAGGAGACCTTCCTGCGGGCCTACGACCGCATCGACACCTGCAGGAACCCCGACGCGTTCAAGCCGTGGGCCTTCTCGATCGCGGCGAATCTGTGCCGCAACGAGGCACGACGGCAGCAGGTGCGCCAGGGGGAGGAGTCGCAGCAGGTCAACGGATACGCGGCGCGAGGCCCCGATCCCGAGGGTGCGGCCCAGGTGGCCGAGACCCGCCAGAAGATCGAGGGGGCACTGATGCGGTTGCCCGACGCCCAGCGCGAGGTGTTCATCCTCTATCACTACACCCGCCTGTCGTACGACCAGATAGCCGAGGCGCTGGAGGTGCCGGTCGGCACCGTCAAGTCCAGGATGAACGCGGCGCTCACCGCGCTGCGCGAGCTGCTGGCCCAGCTCAGGGAGGAGGTGTGACATGCCGAGACCGGATCAACCCGATCTTCACGTCGATGACGACACGCTGCTGCGATATCGCTACGAGACGCTGGAACACGAGCGGACGGACGAGGTGGCGGCGCACCTGCGCACATGTACGGAGTGCACCAGTCGTTTCGCCGAGCTGGGTCGACAGCTCGACCGACTGGGTCAGTACGATGCCGAGGCAGAGCTGCCGGAAGGGCTGCCCGAACGGGTGCTGGAGCAGGTGCGCACCCTGCAACGCGAGCAGCAGGCTGCCGGCGCCCGCCAGGAGGCGGAGGCTGCAAGGACCGAGGCCGAGGCTGCCGCGCGGGAGGCAGAGGCGGCCCGGGCCGCAGCCATCCGTCTGGCCGAGCAGCCGGTGGAGCTGCCGGGCACTGCCGGTCGAGACCAACAGCGCGAGCAACAGGAGCAGCTGGGCTTCTGGGCCTGGCTCGGGTTCAAGGCGGGGGGGTCGCTTCGAGCCGTGCGCCTGGTCGCCTCGCTGGCCACGCTGGCCGGCGTGGGCTACATCGCCGGCGGTCTGCTCTATCACGGCGGCGCCGAGCCGGCGCTGGACACGCGGGTCAGCGGCGAGGACGCGCTGATCCCCGGAAGCCGCGGCACGCTGCTGGTGCGGGTGGTCAACCGGTTGAGCCAGCAGCCGGTGGCGTCGGCCGACGTGAAGGTCACGCTGCACGGCCCCGACGCCAAGCAGGTGTGGAAGCTGTTCGAGGGCAAGACCGACAAGAGCGGGCTTGCCGACCCGGCCTTCAACCTGCCCAACGTGGAGGACGGCGACTTCCGGCTCGAGGTGGTGGCTCGCGGCGCAGGGGAGACAGATCGGGTGGTCCAGCCGATCCGCTTCCACCGCGCCTACAAGCTCCATCTGAGCACCGACAAGCCGCTGTACCAGCCGGGTCAGACGATCCACATCCGCACGCTGGTGCTGCAGCGCCCGACCCTCACGCCCCCCACGGGCAAGCAGGTCACCATCGAGGCCGTGGATCCCAAGGGCAACCGGGTGGCGCGGGAGAAGGTGGAGATCAGCAAGTTCGGCGTCAGCGCCCACGGGCTCGAGCTGGCCGACGACATCCGGCTGGGCGAGTACCTCATTCGCGCCATCATCGACGGGGACAGGAACGAGATGAAGGTCAAGGTGGCGCGCTACGCGCTGCCCAAGTTCAAGATAACGGCCAAGCCCGACAAGTCATTCTACCTGGCCGGCGAGACGCTGCGCGTCGACGTACAGACCCGCTACTTCTTCGGCAAGCCGGTGGGCAAGGCCGACGTGCGCGTGGTGCTGTTCAAGCCCGATGGCTCGGTCCTAGGCCAGGAGATCACGGGCAAGACCGACGCGGCGGGCAAGTGGCGGCTTGGCGTGGATCTGCCCGCGACGCTCGCAGCCGGGGGCCCCGAGACGGTGATGATGGAGGTGGCGGTCAAGGACGCGGCGGGGCAGGAGGAGCGCAAGCAGCAGGCGGTGACCGTGGCGCGGGAGCTGCTGCAGATGGAGGTCATCCCCGAGGGCGGCCAGCTGGTATCGGGCATGGAGAACACGCTGTTCGTGCTGTCAACCTCGCCCGACGGGCAGCCCGTGGCGGCGAAGGTGGACGTCACCTTCCCCGACGGCAAGACGAAGCGGGTTCGGACCCACGCAAACGGTCTGGGCCTGCTGCGCTACACGCCCGAGCAGCGCGCTTCGGGCCACCGGGCGCGGCGGCCGCATCACGGCCACGCCGGGGTCCGCCTGCACCTGCGCGGCGAGGACAGCGAGGGCCGGCGCGGGAGCCGGACCGTCCAGCTGCGGGGCGTGCTGCAGAAGCTGCTGGCGGCGACCGACAAGGCATTCTACCGCCCGGGCGACACGGTTCGGGTCGGCGTCCAGGCGATCAGCCAGTTCACCTCGGCGGTGGTGGAGGGCGTGCAGGAGGGGCAGACGGTCTTTCGCGCGCGCTTTCCCCTGACCGACGGCAAGGGTCAGGCAAGCCTGGATCTGCCGCCGGGCATCACCGGTACCGTGCGGCTCGATCTGCAGGGGGTCGATCCCTACGACGTCCGCAGCCCGGTGGTCAGCCGCAAGATCGTGGTGGCGGAGCAGCAGGGCCTGAAGGTCAGCATGACCACCGACAAGCCCACGTTCCGCCCAGGCAGTCCGGCCAAGCTCCGGTTCAAGGTCACCGGCCCCGACGGCAGCCCCAAGGCCGCGGCGATCGGCCTGTTCGTGGTAGACGAGAGCGTGTTCGCCCTGGCCGCCTCGCGGCCGGCCCTGGCCCGGGCCTTCTTCCTGCTGGAGCGGTCGCTGATGGAGGCCAGGCACAACCTCTCAGCACCCGAGGCCCTGGCCGTCGGTGACTGGGGCGAGGCGGAGCAGGCGGCGGGCCGCCTGCTGCTCTCGCTCGATCGCGACGCGCAGCGGCCCCGGCGGTTTGTCAAGCAGACCTACGAGCTCAAGGCGGCCGGCCTGCAGGCCAGCAGGGCGCAGTTCGAGGAGAACGCCACGCTGGTCGGCGTCGGCGTGGGCCTGATCCTGGTGCTGGTGCTGGTCGTGGCGGCGTCGCGGCGGCTGCCGTCCTGGGCCGGGGGTATCCTGCTCGCCATCGGCGCTGCCATCGCCCTGCTGGTGCCGGTGAACATGCTCTACGTTCTGGGCGCGCTGGCGCTGGCGGTGGTCCTGGCTCTGGCGGTGCACCACCAGGCGAGCGGGCGCTTCGGCTGGGCGCTGCTCCTGATCCCGGCCATGGGGGTCGGGGCGGTCTGGTTCCTGACAAAGCCCTTGAGCACCGAGCAGGCCGCACCAGACGGCCTGCGCACCATGATGACGCCCCCTCGCGCCGAGTCCACCGTGGAGAAGAGCCCGGATCCGAGGCCGACGGTGGCCACCGGGGCGCCGGCGCCGATGGACGACCGAGTCGCGCTTCGCAGGGGGCGCAGGCGGTTCGCGGCCCGTCCCCGCCCTCCTGCAGGCGCCAAGGCGGCGCTGCGCGAGGAGGCGAAAGAGGCGGATCTGGAGCTGGGCGGGCGCGCTGGCGGTGGCGCCGAGCCGACCAGGACCAAGGCGGCCACGATCCCCAGGCGCCACGTCCGGGTGCGGCGACACTTCCCCGAGACGATGTACGTCCACTCCGAGCTGATCGCCGACGAGAAAGGCGTGGCGGAGCTGACCATCCCCATCGCCGATTCGATCACCGAGTGGCGGGTCAGCGCGCTGGCCTCGTCCGCCGACGGCAAGCTGGGTGCGATGAACGCCCCGCTCAAGGTGTTCCAGGACTTCTTCGTCGACCTCGACCTGCCGGTGGCGCTGGTTCGCGGCGACGAGGTGACCATCCCGGTGGCGGTCTACAACTACCTGACCGAGCCCCAGACGGTGCGGCTGGAGCTGAAGCAGGAGCCCTGGTTCCAGACGCTGGGGCCGACCCGGCTCGCGGTCCAGCTGCCCCCGGGAGGCGTGGACGGCCGCGAGGTGCGCATCCGCGTGCTACAGGCCGGACGCCACCGCCTCTCGCTGCGGGCCGACGGCACGAAGCTGAGTGACGCCCTGGCCCGCGAGCTGCTGGTCTCCGAGGCGGGCCAGGAGCGCAGTGACTCGGCCTCGGGGACGCTGCTGCCGGGCGAGGTGACTCGGGTCACGGTGCAGGTGCCCGACGCGGCGGTCAAGGGCTCGGCGCGGCTGATGGCCAAGCTGTTCCCCTCGCGCCTCAGCTCGGCGCTCGACGGTCTCGAGAGCTCGCTGCGCATGCCGCACGGATGCTTCGAGCAGACCTCCTCGGCGACCTACCCCAACCTGTTGATCTACGACTACCTCAAGCGCGCCGGCAAGCTGACCCCCGCGTTCGAGAAGCGAGCCCGCCGCTACATCGGCCTGGGCTACCAGCGCCTGCTGGGCTTCGAGGTGCAGGGCGGCGGCTTCGAGTGGTTCGGTCGGGCGCCAGCGAACCAGGTGCTCACGGCCTATGGCCTGATGGAGTTCGCCGACATGGCGCGGGTCTACCCGGTGGACGAGGCCGTGATCAAGCGCACCCAGCGCTGGTTGATCGCGAGGCAGCAGTCGAACGGCGCGTGGTCGCCGGACCGACGCAGCCTCAGCGATGGACTGTGGCGCTCGGGATTCAGCGGCCAGCTGATGGTCACCTCCTACGTGACCTGGGCCCTGGCCGAGTCGGGCTACCGCGGGCCGGCTCTCAAGCGCGCGTTCGAGTTCCTGGCGGGCAACGTGAGCCGCACCGACGATGCCTACACGCTGGCCCTGATGGTCGCGGCCGGGGCGCGGGGCGGGCAGAGCAAGCAGCAGCACGTGACAGCGGCGGCGACCGCGCTGGAGGGGCGGGCCCAGCGCCAGGCCAAGCTGGTCTCCTTCAAGCCGGCGGCCGCCACCGTGTACTACGGCCGGGGCGCGGCCGGCGCGGTGGAGACCACCGCGCTCGCGGCCTACGCCCTGGCACAGCTCGGCCGCTCGCCCGAGCTGGTCAACGGCGCCCTGGGATACCTGGCCCAGAATCGGGACCACCGCGGCACCTGGCACTCGACCCAGGGCACGATCCTCGCGCTGAGGGCGCTGCTCGGCGGCAGCAGCCCGGAGCGCGACCAGCAGGTCAGCGTGCGCATCAACGGGCAGGATGCCGGCACCCACAAGCTGTCGGCGGCATCGGACCAGGCGGTGCTGGTGGACCTGGGCCCCCGGGCCCGTCAGGGGGTGAACGTGGTCGAGCTGAAGGCCGAGGCGCGCATGAGCTTCCAGGTGGTGGCCACCTACACGCTCCCCTGGCGGGAGAAGGGCGCCGAGGAGGAGCTCCCCCTGGTGCTGAAGGTGGACTACGACCGGACCAAGGTGAACCTAGGAGGCATCGTCCCGGTCGAGGTGCGGCTGACCTACCGCCGGCCCGAGGCGTCGGGCATGGTGCTGCTGGCCCTGGGCCTGCCGGCCGGGCTGACGCCGCTGCCCGAGGACCTGCAGGCCCTGGTGGCCGCCGGCACGGTGGCGCGCCACGAGGCCGGGGCCGACCACATCAACTTCTACATCGACCGGGTGACCACCAACACCACGCTGACCTTCAAGCTGCGGATGAAGGCCCGCACCAAGGTGCAGACTAAGGGTGTGGGGAGCCTGGCCTACCTGTACTATCACCCCGAGGTTCGCTCCTCTGCCCCGCCGTCGATGATCATGGTCGACTGACCAATGTTCGGCTCATGTGCTCGCGCTAAGGGGGCCCCGGTGACCACCTTGGCTGGACCAACCACGCAGCAGTCCGAGACAGCGGCGGTCGCGAGCCGCACCGCCGCGCTAGACGGCTCACGGGGAGAATGACGGGGGCGCGTCGGAAGCGCTCGCTCCCCAGCTCTTGTTCGGCTGCGCCGAGAGCGCGAAGTCGAGCTGGCCACCGGAGGCGAGGAACGACTCCGGCAGCCAGGGTTTCGTCGATGTCTGGCCGTCGACCTTGAGGCTCTGCACGTACGGCGTCTTCGTCGCCGCCTGGGGCGCATTGATGGTGATCTGGGTGCCGTTGCTCCGGCGGACGATGATCGTCCGGAACAGCGGAGCCGACAGCACCAGCTCCGCGCGGCCGGGATAGTGCGGGTAGAGCCCCATGGCCGACCAGACGTACCATGCTGACATGGAGCCGAGGTCGTCCTGGCCCGGGATGCCGTCGGGCGCGTTGCGCCACAGCGTGTTGAGCACCTCCCGGACGGTCTCCTGGGTCCGGTACGGCGCGCCGGCGAAGCTGTACAGGTAGGGCACCCCGACGGACGGCTCGTTGTTCATCTCGGCGTACAGCCCGCCAGCGTCGGTCAGCGCCCAGCCCTTGGCGTCGTGAAAGAAGGCGTCCAGCCTCTTGATCGCGTGAGCGGTGCCGCCCAGCGCGTCGAACAGGCCGCCGACGTCGAACGGCACCATCCAGGTGTACTGGGCGCTGCTCCCCTCGGCGAAGCCGCTGCTCGATGTGGGATCGAACGGGGTGGCCCAGGTTCCATCGGAGTAGCGGTCCTGCATGAACCCCTCGCCGGGGGTGGCGTCGGGGTTGAAGACGTTTTTCCAGTAGCCCGAGCGGGCGAGGAACTGGTCGTGCACCGCGGTGTCGCCCAGGCGCGCGGCGAGCTGGGCAATGCTGAAGTCGGCCGCGACATCCTC
>Ga0180009_10008528_pt1 | contig 10142 bp, 9 predicted proteins | sample OS_PC_MetaG_FD_123537 | JGI IMG/M metagenome (GOLD analysis project Ga0180009, IMG submission 123537) | Groundwater microbial communities from the Aspo Hard Rock Laboratory (HRL) deep subsurface site, Sweden - OS_PC_MetaG | ecosystem: Environmental > Aquatic > Deep subsurface > Groundwater... | reverse complement strand
TTTAAGGGATAATGATTTATTAATCACCCCGTATCTTCTGCTTTGCAACTGCCATGCTCATGACTGCTAACTTATTGAAGTCGCCTTTTTTGAATAGGTTGATTGCTATTTTTATGCTGTCAGATATTTTATAGTATCCTTTCTTTTTCATCCAGCTGTGGAGGATTGTTGCAGATGCTGCACTTATCTCTGAATATGTTAGGTGAGGGCCTGTGTATATCGGGGCATTGCTATGGTATTTTTCTCCGACGAGGTTTTTAAGCCAGATGTCTTCTGTCCATAATCCTTTTTGTTTTCCGTATTCAAAGATTTCTGTTTTTGGATATGCTAATAGAATTGAAGCTGTTGTTACATCTGGGTCTAATTCTTCCATGTATTTCTTTTTTAATGCTAGGTTTTCTTTTGTTTCATGGTCTCCTCCGACAATGAAATAACTTTTTATTTTGATGTTGTATTTTTTGCATAAGTCAAATGCTGTTTTTACTTGGGGCATTATGTGACTTTTTTTAAACCATCTTATTCCTTCTTCTGTGCAGTCTTCGATTCCGAATTCTATCATGTTGCAGTTTGCTTTTTTCATAATGCTTAGAAGTTCTTCATCTACTATGTTTACCTCTGCTCTACATTGCCATCCTATTTTTTCATGGAGTCCTTCTTGGATTATTAGATTGCAGACTTCGATTGCTCTTTTTTTGTTTGAGGTGAAGTTATCGTCGTTAAAAACTATAAATCTTACTCCTAAGTTGTATAACATTTTTATTTCTTCTAATATTGATTCTGCTGACCTAAATCTTATTTTGTATCCCCAGAAATTACTTGATGAACAGAAAGTGCATCTGAATGGACAACCTCTTGATGTGATTATGCTTCCATAGTAGGAGTTTTTGTATTCTTCTGGATATTCTGTTTGAGGAATGTATTTTTTAAGGTTAAAGAATCTCCATTCTGGAAAGGGTAAATCATCTAAGTTTTCAATTATTGGGGCAGGAGGATTATGGATTATTTCATTATTTCTTTTAAAAGATATTCCTAAAATTTTAGAGTAATCTTCTCTTTTTTCCAAGGCGTTTATTAGTTTTACAATTGTGTGTTCTGCTTCGTTTCTTATTATGAAATCTATAAAGGAGTAGTTTCTTAAGAGTTGGTCTGGGAGAAGGGTTGGATGAGGACCTCCTACAATGATTGGTATTTTAAATCTTGATTTGATAATTCTTGCAAGTTCTAATGCTTCAAATCTGTTAGTAGTATTCATTGTTATCCCTACAACTTGAGGAGATGCTCTATCTACATAGTTTACCATTTCTTTAATTGAAGAATTTGCACCATCATGTAAGGATGCTTGGTGACCTTCTTTATTTAGAACTGCTGTAAGATAAGCTATTCCCAAAGAGGGAAATATCTTATCATTTTGTGGTGGACTTAAAAACACGACTTTCATAGATTTTCGAGATTTTAGGATATTAAAAGCTTTTTGGTGATTTTTTGGGCGTTTGTCGGCAATACTTTGGGGTTTCACCTCAAAACAGTCAGTTCCCATAATAGTGCTTTTGTTAAAGTATGCTATTATTTTATTGGAAGTTGAAGTGTAGGATAACTTTTTTAGTTTTGGGATAAAAGTTTTTTTCAGTAAGATTTAAATAAGATAGATTATTAGGGAGGGTATGAAAAAGGGAGTGATGTTAGTTGACATATCAGCAAGAGCTTTTAGAAAGAACTTTGGATTATTTGTTATTGTCTCGTTGTTAATATTGTCTGTTTCTGTTGTTTTAGTTTTTGGTAATTTAAGTGAGGTTAATGAGGAGGTAGTTGTTGAAGATAAGATTGTTGTTGATGGAAGTGTTAAGAGTTTGGTTGAGGGGATTGATAATAGTTTGGTTGATGGGGAGATTAGAGGGGGTTATGGGAGTTTGGTGGGAGATGTATTTGAAGAGACTGCTATGGCTGTGTTTGAAGAGCAGAGCGAGGAAAATCCAAGTGATTTGTCTGGTTTAAAATTAGTAAACAGAACTAGTCTTTCTAATACTTATTTTGTTAGTGAAAATAGGTATGTCACAGAGTTGTATACAATTCCTATTAATATGAAAGACATTAAGGGGGAGTATAAGCCCTATGAAGAGGTTACAAGTTTTTCTTATGATGATGATTCTTTAATTTTAGAGTGGAATGGCAAATCTGTAAAACTTAATTTATATACTCAAGATAATCAAAAGATAAAGGAAAGATTTAAGGATAAATCTAATGAGGAAAAACAAGAGCTGGATTTTAATACTAGAATTGAGAAAGGTAAGGGGAATTATTATTTTGACCATACATTGAATAAAGCAAAGCAACCAAAGAAAATTGGCTATGATATTGAAACTAATGGGGTTTCTTGTTATGGAGAAGGATATAGTTTAATTTGTGATGAGCAAAAGATAAATTTTAGAGATGCTGTTGTAAAACAGGGTCTAAATGTGGAGATAGATAATGATGGAAGGTATTTGGAGATTTCTGGAGATGATTTGAGTTATATTGATCCGAGTGTTGTAATTAATAGTTCTGATTTTGGATTTACTGATACTTATTGTTTTAATCATAATAACGCTACATATAGCTATACAGAATTTTATCTGAATCGTATTGGTTCTAATGATTCAATAGAATGTCATGGGCTTATACAATTTGATGTACAGGATGAATTACCTGAATCAGTAACTTCTGTTTCATTGATAACCTCTGTTTATTTGCATATAAAATATAGAAATGGAACAAGTGAAGAGAGTAATGGTGCTTTTACTGAATTTTGTGTTATTGAGAATTTAGAAGATTATGACTGGACTCCTAGTAATGCATTAGAAAATGAGCAAGATTATGAAAGATTGGATGATTGTAGTCTTGTTGATAAGTTATTTGATTATTCATTTCCAGAAAATACAGATGCTTGGTATTCTAAAAGAATTGATAATCTTGATCCTGATGTTGCTCGACAATTAATTGAAAAACAAGATGGAAGTCCGAGTGCTCATCTAGGTATTGGGATGGAGGGTGAGTTTGATCTTGGTGATAATGAATGGGTTAATTTTTATAGGGCAGGGGGTGGTTCTCCCCCTTATCTTATTGTTAGTTATGTTTTACCAGATATAGTTATTAGTGTTTCTGCTGTTGGTGAAGTTACTATAAAGCCTTATGTTATTTCTGATAACACTCCTTTGGCAAATATAACTACTGATATTAATGGAGATTGTCGGGCTTCTATTGATGGTGATGAGAGTTATAATGAGATGTCTGATGATGTTGATTGTAGTGGTGATGGTGGTAAGGCTCATAGTTGTCAGTTTGGAAGTTTAAGTGATGGTGTTACTAAGTTGTATTTTGCATGTAATAGTTCTGCTGGTGCTGAGAGTACTTCTGTAACAAATGCAGAGGCAAATATTACTATTTATTCAAGCCCTCCTCCAGGCCCTTTAAGTTGGCCTGTTTGTAATCCTGCTGACCCTTGTTGTGATCAGGATGGTAATTTAAGGGCAAATGGTTATGTTTGTAAGAGTGCTCATAATGCTGTCTGTAATGATTCGGGAGGTTGTGGAGGTTATGCATATGAGGATAGATGTGATGGGAGTAACTCTTTGTGTCCTGATAGTAATGATTTTATTGAATATGATGGTGTTTGTGATGATGTTGTCTGTTCTTCTAAGAGTTGTTCTAGTTATACATTTCAGCCAGAGAGGAGTTGTTTGTCAGGAAGTTGCCAGACAAATGATGCATATGCTTGTCCTAATAATTTGAATTGTTTGGATGCCTCGAGTTGTAAAAAGGAGGCTATTTCTGTAAGTGATTGCAGAACAGGTTTCTTATTCGACAACGATTATAATGTTTGTTGGTTGAATGAAAGTGATAAATCTCCATATGGGATGAGATATGATGATAATGGTAATTTGATTAGTGGATTTGGATTGAATTATAGTTATAATGGTTTTAATTGGTTGGTTAATGTTACTCTGAATGATGGTAGTTTGGTGGCAGAGTATTGGTATGATGATTCGGGGGTTAGGGTTAAGTCTGTTGTTTATTCAGGTAGTGAGAATGAGACAACATATTATTTTGGTGACTTTGTGCAGATTGTTAACTCGTCGGGCGTGTTTAATGAGACTTATTATTATTTTTATGATAAGTTGGTAGGTCTTAAAAGTAATGATGGGAGTTTGTTGTTTTATCATCCGGATCATTTAGGGAGTTCAACGTTGATTACTAATAGTTCAGGGGGTGTTGTTAGTGAGTTGGAGTATGAGCCTTTTGGTTCTCTTGTTGAGGGGAGTGATGAGAGATATTTGTATGAAGGCAAGGAGTTAGATGATACAGGCCTGTATTATTTTGGAGCAAGATATTATGATCCTGATTTGGCTAAGTTTGTTGAGCCGGATAGTCTGGTTTCTAATATTTATGATCCTCAACAGTTAAATCTTTATGGATTTGAGAGAAATAGTCCGTATAATTATAAAGATACTACCGGAGAGTATTTTGAAACAGTGGTTGATGTAGGATTTATTATCTATGATATTAAAGAGATTTCAAGAGACCCTTCTTTATTAAATTTTGTTGTATTGGGTGCAGATGTTGCTGGGGCTGCCTTACCCTTTGCTACTGGTCTTGGGATGGGGGTGAAGGGAGGGGTTAAAGGAGTAAAGGCGTTGGATAAGGCAGGAGATGTTGGGAAGGTGTTGAAATCAGCTAGGAAAATCAAACCATATAAAGAAGCTCAAAAATTAACTAAAGGCTTTAAAGGAGAACTTCAAGCCCACCATTTAATAGAAGTAAGGCATCTAGAAAAGGTACTTGATTTAGGAAAACAGGCAATTCTTGAAGCTCCATCTAAAATCCTTGAGAAATCAAAGCATCTTGACATTACTAAGAGATTAAGGAAAGAATTACCTTATGGGAAATCTTTTTCAAAAAAAGAAATTTCAAAAGTCTATAAAGAAGTGTATAAAGAATCAAAAGATATTTTAAAAGCTATTGGAGGATATTTAACATGAAGAATTATAAAATAGAAAAATTTCGCAGTTTATATAATTGGAAAAATTTAGATAAAAAATATTTTACTGATTTAGATTTTATGGATATTGAACATAATATTAAATTATTGAATCGGAAAAAAGAAATACCAGAAAAAGTTACAATGAAAGAAGAAATTTATTCAATAGCTTATTTTGATAAAAATGGAAATCTTCTTAGAATTGATAAAGTTGGGAATTCAGGAGTTCCTACTGAAACTTATTTAATATGGGAAAAGGGTCTATTAAAGCAGGTTTTTACATTTAGATTGGGATATAGGTTTAGAAAAAAATTGACAAATAAAAAAGAACTTTATTATATCTGGGAATATCAGCATGATGAGATGAGGAGAATTACTAAAATGATTGCAATTAGTCTTCCAGATTCTATATATTATGATCATGGTAGAACAGAGAGGCATTGTAGGTTTGAGTATGATAAAAAAGGATTATTTAGAATTTATCAGACAGTTATAGGTATTGATATACTAAAAACAAATAAGGGAGTTTTAATTTACGAAAGAGGTAAGAAGATAGAATGATGAATAAAAACAAAACACAAAAGAGAAAAATACCAATATCAATAATTTTGATAATTGTATGGATGGTTATAGCCATAATTAGTACTTTAATTAAACAATTTGATATGGAAAGATTAGCTACAAATAAGATTATTATGGGAGTAACTCTTGCTTTGTTGAATTATATGATAGATTTTATAATTTTATTTGGTTTTGTAATTTTCTTATTTTTATTTTGGAAGAGAAAGAATATTTGGAAATATTTTATTTATTTTATTGTATTTTTGATGATTGGTGAATTATTAAGTTTTGCTCTTACTATTCTTAATATTGATAAGGCTCTTGAGGTTGTTGATATTCTAGGAATCCTTACTCCAACATCATTAATTATATCCTCCTTATTTGTAATTCTTCTTCATTTAACATTTTATTTTGTAGTGATATATTTTACATATAAGAATAGGGGTTATTTTGAAAAATGAAACAACAACTGATACAAACAAAAAGAAGTGAAGAAATAGTTGTGGATATGATTCCACTGCCATTTGATAAAGTTATATGTCGTACAAAGAATATCTTGAAGAGAATTGTTGAAACTAATAAATCTCCATATGGAATGAGATATGATGATAATGGTAATTTGATTAGTGGATTTGGAATGAATTATAGTTATAATGGGTTTAATTGGTTGGTTAATGTTTCTAATGGTGGTATTTTGGTTGCAGAATATTGGTATGATGATTCAGGTGTTCGAGTGAAGTCAGTAGTGTATTCCGGTGGGGAGAATGAGACAACATATTATTTTGATAATTTTGTTCAGATTGTTAATTCGTCAGGGGTTTATAATGAAACGTATTATTATTACTATGATAGGTTGGTTGGTGTGAAGGATAGTTCTGGGGATGTGTTGTTTTATCATCCTGATCATCTTGGCTCGTCGACACTGGTTACTGATATTAATGGGGCTGTTGTTGAAGAGATGGAGTATGAGCCTTTTGGTTCTCCTGTTGAGAGTTCTGATGAGAGATATACTTATACTGGGCAGGAGCAGGATGTTGAGAGTGGGTTGATGTATTATGGTGCAAGATATTATGACCCTGATTTGGCAAAGTTTGTTCAGACAGACCCGGTTATTGGAGATATTTATAATCCTCAGGATTTGAATAAGTATGCTTATGTGAGGAATAATCCGTTTAAGTATGTTGATCCTGATGGTGAGTTTCTTTGTGGAGGACTATGTATTATTGGAGGAGTAGCTATAACAAGTGCTTTAATTGGTGGAGGGATTACTTATTATAATACGGGAGACTTATCTAAGGCTGTTACTGCGGGAGTTATTTCTGGTGCTGCTGGGGGCTTAAGTGCTGGGTTGGTGGTTGCTGCATCTACGACAGCTGTTGCTTATGGTAGTGGAGTTCTTTATACGGGATTGAGTACGGGTTCTCTTGCAACTACTTCTTTGGGTTTGTTAGGAATTGGAGGATTAGAATCTATTGCAGAACAAACATTGGTTGGAGGAAAGAGTTTTAATGAGGTTTCATGGATTGATGTAGGAGTTAGTTCTTTAGTAAATGTTGGGGGGGCAGTTATTCCTAGCGGTAGGAAAGCGGGACAATTTTTTCCATATAAGTCTACTATTGCAATGGCAAAAGAAGTTGGTAAACAAGTTTCTATAAGCACTGGACTTTCTGTAGCAGAAGAAATTATAAATTCTGGAACATCAAATTTAAAGGATATTGGAAAAATGACAGGTAATGTTGGAAGTAGTTTATCAAAAGTATCAAAAAATATAGGGAGTGGAATAACAAAGACAGTAAAGACTGGAGCAAGGGCAGTAAAAAAAGGAGCTAAAAAACTATACAAAAAAGCAAAATTTTGGTGATAAAATGAAAAGTCAAATAACATTCAAAGGGGGATTAAAATAATAAAAATGGAACTCATTGGTTGGTTAGCAATAGCAACATTTATCTTTTTAACATGGTGGGCGATAAAACACTTTCTCTGGACTATAAAATTAAAGACTAAGAAAAGGAATATAAGTAATACTTTTATTATAATTGTAATTTTATTATATGCTCTATTTGATTTATTTTTTAATTTTGCAGGAGGGAGAATAGAACTAGGTCTTATCCAAATTTTCTTTTCACTTTTTGGAGGAGTTCATTTTTTGTTTATTGGATTGAAAGCTATTCAAAAAGAAAGAACAATGGGGAGGTTTGGAGAATATACAAAGGGTGCCGCGATAGTCGCAGGGGTAATTGAATTATTTTTTGCATTAATAATTATGCTTATATAAAATGAAACAAGAAAAAAATAAAACAAATGAAAAAGCAAGCGTAAAGTACTTGTTACTTTTAATTGGGATATTTTTAATATTGTGGAGGGTGCCTCTTTTATTTTTAGAATTGGGTGTACTTTGGAGTATGTTATTACCTGTAATTGCTTTTTTAATAGCAAATTTTATTGTTCAACTTATAAGAAAGAGGAAAGGTAAAAAATGCAAAAACTGATTCAAAAACAACCTAAAGAACAAATCAAAGTTTATCAGATGAATAAAGATGGAAACTTTGAATTAATCGGAGTAGAGAATGCCTCTGTCTCAGACTGCCAAACAGGTTTCTTATTCGACAACGATTATAATGTTTGTTGGTTGAATGAAACTAATAAATCTACATATGGAATGAGATATGATGATAATGGTAATTTGATTAGTGGATTTGGAATGAATTATAGTTATAATGGTTTTAATTGGTTGGTTAATGTTAGTGGGGCTACAAGTGGTATTTTGGTGGCTGAGTATTGGTATGATGATTCAGGGGAGAGGGTTAAATCAATAGTGTATTCTGGAGAGGAAAATGAGACGACTTACTATTTTGATAATTTTGTGCAGATTGTTAATTCATCAGGTGTGTTTAATGAGACTTATTATTACTATTATGATAAGTTGGTTGGTCTTAGAAGTAGTGATGGGAGTGTGTTGTTTTATCATCCTGATCATTTAGGGAGTTCTACTTTGGTGACGGATATTAATGGGGCTGTTGTTAGTGAGTTGGAGTATGAGCCTTTTGGTTCTTTAGTGGATGATTCAAATGAGAGATATACTTATACTGGACAAGAGCAGGATGTGGAGAGTGGGTTGATGTATTATGGAGCGAGATATTATAATCCTGATTTGGCTAAGTTTGTACAGGCTGATCCAGTTATTGGAGATATTTATAATCCGCAGGATTTGAATAAGTATGCTTATGTTAGGAATAATCCTTATAAGTATACGGACCCTGAGGGAGAATGGGTTAACATATTAGTGCAACGAGGTCTGGGAATTATAATTCCATACCTCCCTAAAGCAATTGAGATATTAGTTCCAGCAGCTATAAGACAAATAGGATTCTGGTTTATTGATAGATTTAAGCCTAGTATCCGCATAACAACAGAAATTCCAGATGGATATAGGAAGTCTACTCAATTAAGCCCAGTTAGTCCAATTTCATCACCATTATTAATTGATGGATCTTCTTCTGGAAGAGTTGGAGGAGGTGTTGATACTGATGTTGTTAGTTATAGAGAGGATTTATCCGGAGAATCATCACAAACTATTACTTCCCCTAGAATTGAAACTCCTACTGTAAGTAAACCTTCGCAAACTAAAAGTTCCTATGTAAGCAGAACAACAACTGCAATTAAGACTACTGTTATAGAGACTGGAACGAAGGTTGTAGAGACTGGAATTAAAATTGTAGAGACTGGAATAAAAGCCGTAGGAACCGGAGCTAAAAAATTATACAAAAAAGCAAAATTTTGGTGATAAAATGAAAATAACAAATAAAAAAATGATAAAGAAAAACCCGTGGATAGCAGCTATTCTTAATATAATCCCTGGATTAGGCTACCTTTATTTAGGAAAAAGAAAGGTGTTTTCATATCTTTTATTGTCATTCTTCTTAATAGGCATATTGGACAGTTTTCTTAATCCTGGGGGAGAAATACCTAACACTCCTCTTTTCTGGTTTGCTATGATTATTGTATTCCTTGCATTTATGTATGATGCATTTAATGAAGCTAAAAAAAGTAATCAAATAAAAAAGGAGACACATACTAATAAAAAAACAAGAAAGAAAAACCCGTGGATAGCAGCTATTCTTAATATAATCCCTGGATTAGGCTACCTTTATTTAGGAAAAAGAAAGGTGTTTTCATATCTTTTATTGTCAACTACTTTAATAGGCACTATAGATAAGTTTTTCAATCAGTGGCCAGACCCGATTAATACGCCTCTTTTTTTGGTTAGTACAACTTTAATGTTCCTTGCATTTATATGTGATGCATTTATTGATGCTAAAAAGATGAATAAAATAAAAAGAGGCAAAAATGAGAAAACAAAATAAAACCCAGGCAAGAATCTTACTAGTAATAGCTTCGCTTTTATTTGCGATATCTTTTATATGGGCGGCAGATGTTTATAGACCATATCTGCATAATCCTAGTGTGGCTGGGGGTTTTGATGTTTCTACAGGTAAATTTGGAACGAGTTTATGGACTGGGGCTGCTTCATATACATATCCTATTGGGGTTCCTTTTGGAACAAATGGGG
>Ga0180009_10008527_pt1 | contig 10144 bp, 8 predicted proteins | sample OS_PC_MetaG_FD_123537 | JGI IMG/M metagenome (GOLD analysis project Ga0180009, IMG submission 123537) | Groundwater microbial communities from the Aspo Hard Rock Laboratory (HRL) deep subsurface site, Sweden - OS_PC_MetaG | ecosystem: Environmental > Aquatic > Deep subsurface > Groundwater... | reverse complement strand
ACGCTTATAATCTATTCTGAACGGAATAAAATTATCTGACCTTAAAACCAGAACAATAAAATTATAAACCGACTTAAACATAAAAAACGCCACACAACAACGGCTATAATTAATTGCTACACTTTGCAACATCTTAATCACTGTTTCTTTACATCAGCTATTACTAATCCGAAAAGCAGTTTTTACTTTTACGCAAATAATCATAGCCTAAGCCGTTACAAGCAAGTGTAGAAAACCCACCGCACAAATGGCACATTTGGTTTTTTCCGACACACGAGCCTACGCTCAAAAAACCAAAAGAGCCATTTCTTTCCAACGCTCAACGGAATGTTGAAAAGTTTTAAGACATTTTTTTTAATCATTAAATGAGACTTCTTATATTTGACGAATATTGTCAAGTCAAATTAATCAAGTGATAATTCACAAATGAAAAACACTAAGTTGGTAGGCGAACTACTTCGAGAAAAAAGAGAAGAAAAAGGATTGCTTTTAAGGCACGTTTCTGCGGAATTGGATATTGACACAGCTATACTTAGCAAAATTGAAAGAAGCGAGCGAAAAGCAACTAAAGAACAGATAGTAAAACTGGCAGAGATACTTGATTTGAATAAAGAAGATTTACTTGTTCAATACTTGAGCGAAAAAATACTTTATGAAATAAAAGACGAAAAATTAGGAGAAAAAGCACTAAAAGTAGCAGAGCAGCAAATGAAATATATTAACAAAAAGAACAGCGGAAAATGATGGAACTAAAATTAGAACTATTAGAATATCAAGAAACCGCTATCAAATCTGTAATAGATGTATTTGACGGTTCTGTAAAAAATACTTTTGATAATGCTTCTGTTGACGGCATTCGCTCAAATGTTTGTTCACTTACGCCCGAACAAATTACCGAAAACATAAAAACTGTTTTAAAAGAAAATGCAATCAGTGATGAAGTTGCTAAACTTACAGACGACCAAGAATTAACCATTGAAATGGAAACAGGAACTGGTAAAACCCTTGTTTACATCAAAATGATTTACGAATTATATAAGCACTACAATTTTACTAAATTCATCATACTAGTGCCTTCGGTTGCTATTAGACAAGGTGTATTGAGCACGCTTTCGACATTTGAAAAGCAACTAGAAGACATTTACGGTTTTACCCCAAAATCATTTGAGTACAACAGTAAAAAGCTTAATAAAGTAACGCACTTTATTGAAGAGCAACACCCTCAAATAATGGTAATGACTTTGGCTTCTTTTAATTCGGAAGACAAAATTTTGAACCAAGCAAAAAGAGAAGACCTTTTTGCAAATATTCCTTTTATTGATGCCATTGGTAGAACAAATCCAATCATCATAATGGACGAGCCACAGGAAGGAATGGATACAGATAATTCGATTAAACAAATTGCCAAACTCAATCCTCTTTTTAAAATCAGATTTTCGGCAACCCATAAAGTTTCAAAAAATAAGATTTATCGCTTAACACCTTACGACAGTTACCAACAAGGATTAGTAAAGAAAATTGAAGTATTGACCGTAACTGAAAAGAATGACGAAGCGACTTTAAAACTAGAGCTTTCTGAAACTAAAAATGGTAAAAATCCTATTCAAGCAAAAATTAAGGCTTGGCATCAATCAGCAAGCGGTAAAATTGAATTCAAAGATTCTAAATGGTTGAAAGATGGCGATAATTTGGGAGAAGTAACCAACAATCCGAGTTATCTCAATTATAAAATTGAACGAATTAAAAAGAGTTTAAGAACTGGAAAATGGTCGGTTCAGTTTACTAATGGAACAGAAATTTTTGAAAAACAAGCCTCTGGAAACATTCAAAGTATTTGGAACTTGCAATTAGAATGGCTCATCATTAGGCACTTTACAAAAAAACAAAAACTACAAGAAAAAGGCATCAAATGCCTTTCGCTTATTTTCATTGACAAAGTGGCTAACTACATTAGTGAAGAACCAGTAATAAAGAACCTTTTTATAGAAAAATACAAAGAAATCTATCCTGAATTTCACGATAATAAACAACCCACGGCAGAACATATTGATGCCATCCAAGGGTTTTATTTTGCTCAAACAGGAAAAGGAGAATACACTGACAACGAAAACTCAATGCGTAAAAACTCTGATGTTTTTGATGCCATTCTAAAAGACAAAAAAGAACTTTTGAGTTATGGGGATTCGGTAGCCAATAAAATTGAGTTCATTTTTTCGCATTCTGCACTTGGTGTAGGTTGGGATAATCCAAATATTTTCAATATTGCCACACTTAGCAATTCGTATTCTGAAATTAAAAAACGACAGGAAATTGGACGTGGATTGCGTATTTGTGTCAATATAGACGGGCAACGTGTGTATGATAGTCTAACAGTTTCTGATGATGAAAGGATTAATCAACTGACTGTAATCCCAAATGAAAGCTACGAAACTTTTGTAACCCAATACCAAGAAGAAATCAAAGAAGTTTATGGCACTAAACAAGCTGGTGCAGGAATGACACATACCCATAAAGGCGAAAAACAAAATCAAGTACATTTTAAACGTAGTAAAAATGAAACCGTCAATCAAGCGTTTAGACGATTTTGGAATGCTTTAGCCAAGAAAACAAACTACACAGTAAGTTTTGATGAAGAAGCATTAATCAATAGAAGTATTGAAGCCCTAAACAGCATTGAAATAGCAGATTATGTAGCAGAAGTGAGCAGTCGTTCCATTGGTTCTATTACTGAAGATGGTATCAAAGACCAATTTGGTGGTACTGAAAGTTATAAACTTAAAGCCCATTATACGGCTCTGGATTTAGTTGAGGAAATTAGCGAAAACACAGGTATTAGCTACATTACTGCATTTAAAATTGTCAATGAAATTAATCACGATTCTTTTGCTAAAAACCCACCACAATTTATTCAGCAGGCTACTGCCAAAATCAATAATATTGAATTGGAAGAAATGGTAAGAGGACTAAATTATCATTTGACGGACGAAACTTTTCCCTTTGAGTTTGAAGATTTCATTAAACAGGTTGAATACAATCAATACCGAGATACACCCAAAAGAGGATTTTTTGACAAAATGTTGGTGGATAGTGATGTAGAAAGAAACTTTGCATTGGCAACAGACGAAGATGATGAAGTAATATGCTTTATGAAACTACCAGCTTATTACCAAATCCCAACACCTATTGGCAATTACAATCCCGATTTTGGTATCGTAATGAAACGTAAACAATTGCGTGATGGAAAGGAAAGCGAATTTTATTTTGTCATTGAAACCAAAGGAACAAACGACATCAACGATAAAAAAGCACTCAAAGAAAGTGAAGTTTACAAGATAAATTGTGCTATGAAGCACTTTGCAACTTTGGGCGTGGAAGTACAATACAAAGCACCTGTAAAAGATTATCAATATTTTAAAGAGGATGCAAGAAACACTATTAACACATTAATTGAAAAAGCATAATGAGTAAGGAATTAGGAAATACAGAAAACCCAATAGAAAACGTACAATCGCACGATTGGAACAAAGAACGTTTGGCTCAACTTAAAAACCTGATGCCCGATTTGTTTACCAATGACGGACAACTCAATATCAACGAACTCAAAAAAGTAGTTGACCCCAGTTTAGTTACCGAAACTGAACGATACGAATTTCGTTGGTTTGGCAAAAGCAACGCCAAGCGTGAAGCCTTTACGCCTACTGATGCTACCTTGGTGTATGACGAACACAGAAGCGTAAACCCTACAGAAAGCGACAACCTCATTATTGAAGGCGAAAATTTGGCGGTGCTTAAACTACTTAGCAACAGCTACCGTGAACAAGTAAAGTGTATTTACATTGATCCACCTTACAACACAGGTAAAGACTTTGTGTATTCTGACAAATTTAACCAAGACAAGGCGGCATATTGGGAAGATGCCGAAGTTACTGAAAACGGGCTAAAAATAGACACCAATACCGAAACAGACGGACGTTTTCACTCCAACTGGCTCAATATGATGTACAGCCGTTTGTTGATTGCTCGACAGTTGTTAAAAGAAGATGGCGTTATTTTTATTTCTATTGATGATAATGAAGTACATCATTTAAGAAAATTGTGTGATGAAGTTTTTGGAGAGGAGAATTTTGGAGGACAAATAGTTTGGCAAACAGCAACAGATAATAATCCAACACAAGTAGCAACAGAACACGAGTACGTTTTGTGTTATATGAAAAGTAAAGAATCTCAAGATTTTTGGGAAACACCTTCAGAAAAAGGTCAAATAATTCAAGAAAAATACGAGGAATTAAAAAGTACTTTTAATAATGATATTGAAAAAATTCAGGCAGAATTAAGAAAGTGGATTAGAAAGCAAACTAATGGTGATGATTTATCAGGGGTTTCTCATTACTCCTATGTTGATGAACAAGGTGTTTTTTACCCCGGAAATTCTGCAAACACAAAACCAGGAGGTTATACTTATGATATAATTCATCCTGTAACAAATGAAGTTTGCTCCAAACCAGAATATGGTTATAGATGGCCTTTTGAAACTTTTGATGAAGCAGATAAAAGAGGAGATGTTCAATGGGGTGATGACCATAATACAATCCCAAAAATTAAAAAAAGACTTGATACCGTAACCCAACGATTAAAAAGTTATTATTATGAAGATAATAGGGCAACAACTGCTGATCTGAAGAATTTATTTGGCGGAGTTAAAGTTTTTAACAACCCTAAATCAGTTAACTTTTTAAATCACATTTTTAAATTTGTGAGCAATGAAAATGATGTTATTTTAGACTTTTTTGCAGGCTCAGGTTCAACAGGAGAATCAGTATTTGATTTAATGAACACAGATTTTGGCAGACGAAAATTTATTTTAGTCCAACTTCCAGAAGCAACAGACGAGAAAAGTGAGGCCTACAAAGCAGGCTATAAAAAGATTAGTGATATAACTATTGAGCGTAATAAACGAGTGGTAGAGAGAATTATCAAAGAAAAGAAAGAAGCTCAACCAAATTTGTTCAGCAAAAAAGAAGATGAACAAAATCAATTAAAAGGGCTTGGATTCAAAGTATTCAAACTGCAAAAATCAAATTTTCCAAGAGTAGAATATGCCCCCGACCCAAATAAAACGCACGAAGAAAATATTGAAGCACTCAAGAAATACATCAGAGACAAAGAAGCACAATTAATTTCTGCCTTCAACAAAGAAGAATTAATCACGGAAATTTTACTAAAAAATGGTTTCAAACTCAATTATACGCTAACCAAGCAAGAGCAATTTACCAAAAACGAAATCCTTTTTGCTACAGATGGCGACAAAGAAACCTTGGTTTGCTTAGATGGCGATTTGGCAGAAGAAACCGTAGAACATTTCAAAAAACACACTGAGCAAAAACTCATTGTGCTAGAACGTGCCTTAGACACCACCAAAAAATGGAATCTAAAACACTATATGAAGGATAATTTTAAAGCGTTTTAGAAGAATGGCAAATGAAGTAACCATATATTTTGATAGTCCAAAGTTGTTTGAAGCAAACAACATAAAGCCTTTAAATGGAATTACGGGTTTGTACTTCATTTTTAGCCAATCTATTGAAATTCAATATCCTTTTCAAAAGTCTAAACTTTTGTATATAGGTATGAGTGAAAGAAGAACGAATAGTATTGGAAACCGTTTGTTGGGTCATTTTGATGGTAAATCAAAAAATCTTGGTTTAGTAAATTACAGAAAAGTTGAACCTTTATTTTTTACATACATCAATTTTGAAATGCTCAAAAATTTATGGCAATTCAGAATTGAAGATTTAGAAAGTTATTTCATTTTAGATTTTGTTGAACAATTTGGAGTTTACCCCATTTGCAATAACAAATCAGGATTTGAAATTCAGCACCAAACATTGACATCTAGTTTTAAAATTGATTGGAAATATTTTAAGTAACAACATTATGGCAGAAAAAGTAAAATCCGGTAAAGAAATTTTAGATGATTTTTTTGATGGAATCGAAGAAATCGAAAATGTTGATAAGGACATAGCAAAGATGTTGTCAAAACTGTATCAAGATGATAAACTGACTGACACCAATGTTAAAAACGAACTTCAAAAACTAAGAGATGGAAACAAAAATTAATACAATTTCCATCAAAGGAATAAGAGGTGTAAAAACCGTTTTAGACTTACCACTAAACGGCAGGTCAATTGTTTTATATGGCGACAATGGAACAGGGAAAAGCAGTATATCTGATGCCATTGAATGGTTTTATACTAATCGTGTAGAGCATTTATCAAGCAATAGCGAAATAGATTTAAAAGATGCTTTACGAAACGCAGCGCTTAACGTTGATGACGTGTCGGAAGTAAATATATCATTTGTAAAAGAAACCTCCTTAGACTGTTCTAAATCGCTTTTCAACAAGCGTGATAAATTGATAACTGAATTTTCAAATGTTAATGATGATTTTAAAAATTACTTAGAGGAATCAAAAGAAGAAAATCTCTTATTACGTTATCAATACCTTACCAATTTCATTGACAACACTAAAAGTGACAAGCTAAAATATTTATCGGATATAATTGGTTTTTCAGAAGTTACGAAGAAAAAAGAGGTGCTGAAAAAAAGTTGGAATTCGATAAAAACGGAAATTAAAAATCAAAATTTTGAAGCTCAAATAAATACTCAAAAAGGAGTTTTAATTGAAAAATTAGGAGCTGCAATTAGTCAAGAGGAAAACTTGTTTGAGGTTATTAATGAAAAAATAAAGCCTTTAAAAACAGGCATTGAGGTTAAAGAAATAAAGGATATTGATAAAGTTTTAACTCATTTAAAAAATGCTACAAATAATAAACTGAATAAGGAATTAGCATTTTTAGAAAAGTCAAATTCAGTAATAATTACGCTTAAGTCTGAAATAGAATTCATAAATACAGAATACGAAAAATACTATAATGAATTTGAAATAATTGCCAATGATGTTGAAAGCATTATGCAAACATTTTTAGGCGAATTACTGAAAACTGGAGATATGGTTTTATCTAAAAAATATCATAAGGATGAAAGTTGTCCGCTGTGTTTACAACCAAAAAGCATTGATGAACTTCGCTTAGAAATAGCTGAAAGGTTAAAAGAAATTAAAGAATCAACAAAGAAAAAAGCATCTTTTGATAAAGCGAAGCAATTAATCCAATCTATAACTGTTGAACGGATAAAAAGATTAGATACTATTTTTTCAGAAGCATTAATCGAATCAGAAGATTATAAATACATCAAAACAGGATTTGAAGATTTAAAAAAGAAAGTCAACGAGTTTCAAAAATCAAGTTTAGAGAAAGTTACTTCGGGTAATAAAATACCTAAAATCGATACAGTCAAATTAGAATTGACTGATTTTGAGTTTCAAGAAAAAATAGTCACAAGAATTAAGCAAATACAAGACATTTTCAAAAAAGACAATTCAGCAGTTCTATATTCAAATATTTCTGCTTCTAAGGATGCTTTTTTGAAAATTCAGCAATTTGATAAGCAGAAAGTAATACTTGAAAAACAACAAAAATCATTAGAGATTATTTACAATGAATTTGTAAAAAAGCAAAAGGAAGGACTTGAAAATTTCATTTCAACTTTTTCGGGTAAAATAAATGAATACTACCAGTATATGAATCCTGATGAACCATTTCAGGAAATCAAAATTGTAACTATTGGTGATGAAGACGAGCTAAATGGAATTACAATAGAATATAAATACAACGGCAATTGGGTTTCTCCTCCGCAAAAATATTTTAGTGAATCTCATCTGAATTGTTTTGGCATTTCATTCTTTTTAGCCTCTGTATATGCTTTTAATGAAAAAAATAAATTCATTGTTTTAGATGATGTAATTTCAAGTTTTGACTCCAACCATAGAAAGAAATTTGCGGAATTGATTTTTGAAAAATTTTCTAAATATCAAATCATTTTGCTTACTCACGAGGAAGATTGGTTTACAAACTTTGTAAGTCCATTGGCAAAAACTAAAAATTGGATTATAAATGAAATTAAATGGTCTGAGGATAAGGGAACTCATTTTGACGAAGAGCCAAACGACCTTAAAGAGAGAATTGAAAAATGTATTGCAGAAAGCAAAATAGATGATTTAGGAAACCCAATTCGTAGGTATTTAGAGTTTTCATTAAAAGAAATTGCATTTCATATTGAAGCTAAAGTGGCTTTTAACTATAACAACACAAATGAACACAGAATGCCACACGAATTAATAACTCGCATAAAATCAGAAATTAAAATTTGCAGTCCAGAGTTAAAAGACAAATTTCCGCTAATAGATAATATTCTTGCATCACCCATTTTAAATAACTTGTCTCACGCAAGTACATTTAATCCAAAAATTGGCGATTTAAGAGCATTTTGGAAAGACATTAAAGAACTTGAAGGAATGTTTATTTGTGGAAATGCTGAATGTAAAAGACCAATGGTATCACTTAAGAATTATGACACAGTTGCAAAGAAAATAAGGTGTGGAGGTTGTGGAGAAACAAAATATGAATGGAACAAGAAATAACGCCTACGCTAAAAGCCATACACATTTGCAATTCGCACGAGCCACCGCACCACCAAAAATTGCAAAAGAGTATGTCTTTGCCAACGCTGACCGACAAACAGAACGGAAGAACACCAGCTTGTAACAGCGTGTATGTGGCAATAGCGGGTGTAGTGGTAAATCGAAGGTCTGTACTTTTAAGAAACTTTGTGCTAAACGGAAAGGAAAGTGCTTCTAATCCGCTACTGCACATACACGCAAACCGTTGGCAACCATTTGAGAAAAACCGATGAACAAAACTACTATCGAATATTTAGACTTCGTTCTGTCTAAAATTACTGACATAAGTAATTTCATTGTTTGGAATATACTCAAAACAGAATCTGCCGACTTTGATTTTGACAACGCAACCGAAGATGATAAGCATTTAATGCTTGACGAATCTCGAAAAGTTGCAGATTTAGGAATAACGTATGGATACTTTATAAAAATATCACACGCTGAATTTCGACTAACGGACAAAGGAATTAAAGCAAAAGAACTCGGTGGACATTTAAAATACCAAAAGTCTGCTAAAAAAACACCTTTAAACACGTACCAAAAAATATATTTACCTTTTTTCATTCTTTTTGGCTTGCTTGGAATTTATAAAGTTTTTCAACCAACTGTTCCAGTTTCTGATTTTCATAAATTAAAGACTGATTTTGATACTCTAAATTCGAGATTTGATTCCATTGCAAAATCGACATCAAAACCCACATTAGAGCTGTTAAATGACACATCACAAACCAAAAATTTTCGCGATTTAAAAAACGACTGAATTTCATAATATTTTGAGTTTAAAAATTAATAAAAACGGTTGCCAACACCGTGTATAGCTCATTGCGGGGCAAGTGATTGACCCGAAAGTTTGCGATTTTTTGCTAACTTTACGACTTACTCGAAAGGTCTCGCTGTTTTATCCGCAACGAGCCATACACGGAGAACGTTGGTGCTCATATAAATTGACTTTCGGTTAAAAAGAATGATCTGATTTTTAATGGAAAAAATCACTCGAAAAACCGACCTCGATTGAATGAAAAAACTGACCGAATTTTGACTCGGAATAAATTGCCGAAATGAGGATTTTAGGTAACGGAAAAACTGAATTTACGCGCGGAACGAATTACCGAATTGAGAATTTTAGGTGAAAGGAAAACGAAATTTATGTTCGGAATGAATACACGAAACGCAGAATTTCACGATTCGAATTTGATTTTAGGTGAGCGACAGACCGAAAATCCGAGCCGAGAAAAAACTAAACGGAACGAAATTAGCCTGATTGAAAAACCTGACTAAAATCGAAAACCGGAACTGAATTTAAACCGAAAAAAATACGAGCACCAACACTGTGTATAGCTCATTGCGGAGCAAGTGAATGACTCGAAAGTTTGCGATTTTTTGCTAACTTTACGACTTACTCGAAAGGACTCGCTGATTTATCCGCAACGAGCCATACACGAAAACGTTGCCACACATATATTGAAAGATATTCTGTTGAAAAAAACGATCTGATTTTTAGTGAAAATTCGACTTGAAAAACAGACCGATTTTCCGCTCGGAACGAATTTCCGAAATGAGGATTTT
>Ga0180009_10008526_pt1 | contig 10144 bp, 10 predicted proteins | sample OS_PC_MetaG_FD_123537 | JGI IMG/M metagenome (GOLD analysis project Ga0180009, IMG submission 123537) | Groundwater microbial communities from the Aspo Hard Rock Laboratory (HRL) deep subsurface site, Sweden - OS_PC_MetaG | ecosystem: Environmental > Aquatic > Deep subsurface > Groundwater... | reverse complement strand
TCTGGATTTAACGAATCTATACTAATGTTTATTCTATTTAATCCTGCATTTACTAAATCATCCATATATTTTTCTAAAAATACTCCGTTAGTAGTCAGAGAGAGGTCTTTAATTTCTTTAATTTCTCTTAATAACTTAATTAAATTCACTAAATCTTTTCTTATTAGTGGTTCACCACCAGTAATTCTAATTTTATTAATACCTACCTCAGTAGCAACTTTTACTATTTTTACTAGTTCTTCATATCTAAGAACTTCTTCATGACCAATTGAAGAGATACCCTTTTCTGGCATGCAATATACACATCTTAAATTACATCTGTCAGTTACAGAGATTCTTAAATATTCAATTCTTCTTCCAAATCGATCTAACATTTTATTTAAATCTTTTATCTTTTTATTTTCTTGATAATAGATGAATAGAAGTTGCTTTAATATTAGCTATAATTTTTTCTCCAATTTTTAAGTTTAATCTATCTAAAGATTGTTTTGTTATAAATGATGTCAAATTAAATCCACAATCCATAACAACTCTATAAACAAGTCCATAGGAAGAGATATCTTTGATAGTTGCAACAAATGAATTTCTCGCACTTGTAATAGGTGCTTTTAATGAATATTTCAAAAGTGTTACATTTTCAGGACGAATGCAAGCAATAACATTTTCACCTTTCTCTAAATCAGATACAACTTCCAATTTCTGATTATTAATATTTACTATACAAAGTCCGTCGCTCTTACTTGTAATTTTTCCATATAAAATAGTTTCTACTCCCAAGAAATTCGCTACAAATTCATTAATTGGTTTATTAAAAACATCTTCTGTTCTTCCTCTTTGAATAATCTTCCCTTTATTCATTAAAGCAACACTATCTGAAATAACTAAAGTTTCATTTCTATCATGAGTAACATGTAATGTTGTCTGATTTTCTCTTCTAATTATTTTATATAAATTATGCCTTAATTCCTCCCTTGTTGGTTGATCTAATTCTGCAAAAGGTTCATCTAATAATAGAATCTCGGGTTCTAAAACTAATGCTCTTGCAAGTGAAACACGCTGTGCTTCACCACCAGAAAGTGTTCCAGCTGGTCTATTTATAAGATGAGAAATTTCAAGCTTTTCCAGTGCTTTTAAAACCTTATTTTTTATTGAATTTTTATTTTTTTTTCTTATTCTAAGACCGTATGAAACATTATCATAAACAGAAGATTTAAAAAGGAGTGGTTCTTGAAAAACCATTGCCATTCTTCTTCTAAAAATATGTTTTTGTTTATTATTTGTAGGAACAATTCCAAATATTTTAACTTTTCCCTGAGAAGGTTTTTCCAATAGATTTAAGATTCTAAGAAATGTACTTTTACCAGCTCCATTAGGTCCAACTAATACCAGGACTTCACCTCTAAGCAATTCGAACTCTTCAATGTCCAAAATCACATTTTTATTATATTTATGTATTAAATTTTTTACTTCTAATACTTTTTCCAATAAAATTTCTCCCTTTGTTGTATATAAGTAAGAGCTAAATTAGCAATAAATGTTAAAAATAAAAGTATTATTGATATTGCAATAGCTTTCTCAAATTCTCCCATTCTTGTAAACAAAACAATAGAAGTAGTCAGGATTCTTGTCTTCCCTTTAATATTTCCACCAACAATCATAGCAGCTCCCACTTCAGATATTATTGATCCAAATCCAGCCATAATTGCAGCTAGGGCAGGAATTCTCGCTTCTTTAACCAATGTCCAGAAAAGTTGAAATTTATTTGCGCCTAAAGATTGACATTGAAGTTTGAGTTTATGACTAAGCTGTTGAATTGATGCGAGAGTCAGACCAGTTACTAAAGGAGTAGCAATTATAACCTGTGCTATGATCATAGCAGTTGGTGTATATAAAAGGGACAAGAAACCTAAAGGACCACTTCTCCAGAGGGATAGTGCAACAAATAAACCAATAACTACAGGAGGAAACCCCATCCCTGTGAACACCAAAGATATTAATAATTTCCTTCCAGGAAATTTTGTCAATCCCAATATTACACCTAAAGGTATTCCTATAAGTAAGGAGGTTAAAACTGCATAACCTGATATTAAAAGAGAAAGCCATACAATTGATAAAATCTCTCTATTTAATCCTATAAGCAGGTTTAATGCTTCTTTCATTCCTTCAACAAAAATGTTCATCTTAAAAACCTATTTTTTTAAAAAATATTTAATCTTTAAAAATTTCTTATTTACTTTCACTTATTAAGCTATAGAGAAAAATTTTGTATTAATAATTAATCAGATTAATTTTACAATATAACTATCTAATTACATCTGGGAAAAATAATGGTTGTCCATATTTTTCAATACCAAAATTTTTTATTATCTCCTGACCGTCTTTTGAAGTTATGAATTCAATAAATCTCATTGCTCCTTCATAATTGACTTTTGAATGCTTATCAGGATTTACTGCAATTATGCCATATGGATTCAAAAGAAGAGGATCTCCTTCAAATAATATTTTTAATTGTATATTTTTTTGTAGTGAAAGATATGTTCCTCTATCTGATAAAGTATAAGCATTTTTTTCATTAGCTATCATAATTGTTCCTGCCATTCCCTGACCTGCTTCCAAATACCAGTCACCTTTGGGTTCTATTCCTGCCTCTTCCCATATCTTTATTTCTTTTTTATGAGTTCCAGAATCATCTCCCCTCGATAAAAATAACATTTGTTTTTCACTTATTTTCTTAAAAGCTTCTGTTACATTTTCATTACCTTTAATTTCTGCAGGATCTTCCTCGGGACCAATTATTACAAAATCATTATGCATAACATCCTTACGATTTACACCATACCCTTCTTCTAAAAATTTATCTTCAGCTGATCTTGAGTGAACAAGAACAATATCTACTTCTCCCCTTTCCCCCATCCTAAGTGCCTCTCCTGTTCCAACTGCAATAGGTTTTACAGAAATTTTATATTTTTTTTCAAATACAGGAATTAATTCATCTAAAAGACCTGAATCATATGTACTTGTTGTAGTAGCTAAAATTATCTCTTTTTCCCTTATTGCTGTTTTTTGGTTACAGCTAACAATATTTATGATTAAAAATATAAATACTGTAAAAATTACTAATAGCTTTTTTGACAAATTTTTCATCTTTAAAAATTCATAATTTAGCTTTTATATATGTAATTTTATATTTGAAAATTTTTATTATCTTATTGAATTCTGAAAAAATAAAAAAACACCTTCCCCTCGTGTAGAAAAGAGGTTGGTGTTATTTTTTTGCTCCTTTCCAAACACGGGAGGTCAATCTGTTTCCAACCTTGACCCTTAAAGATAATCTCTTATCTTAGTGGTTAAACATCTTAGATAAAATCTTTAGATGTTATAACTCGGAACGAATATTAAATTTTCAAGGATTATATCATATCAAATTTTATATTTTAATTAAATAGATTTTCAATAACTTCTGGAAGAACTGATTCTATTGTTGAATAATTATAACCTTTTCTTAGAAGGAAATTAATAATTCTTCTTCTTATTACTTTTTTGTCCAGAGCTTTATACTTTCTTATCTGCTTTTTTGCTAGACTTTTTGCTGTTTTTATTTCGAGTTCAGGTGTATAAATCTCTGTTAAATTATTTTCAATTATTTCTTTAGAAATACCCTTAAGAAATAGTTCAGATTTAATTTTTGATGAGGAAAAACCTCTTGTTCTAATTCTCTCTTCTATCCAACCACATGTATATTTTTCATCATCCAGATAACTATAACTCTTCATTTTTTCAATTGTAATATCAATAATTGCATCTGATATTTTTTTACTCCACAATTTTCTTCTTACTTCATTTATTGATCTTGGTTTGTAACTCAGATAATTTATTGCAATTCTTTCTGCTTCTTTTTCATCCTGAAATTTTTGAAGTTGATTTAATTCTTTTTCACTTAAATACGAGTCTTCTTTGATATCAAACTTAAATAATGATTCTTCAAAAAAATTACCAGATTTTATACCATCTAAATAAAGAACTCTATATTTTTGTCTCCCCTTTAACTTCTTTATCTCAGTGACTCGATAAATTTTACTATCTTTAAAAAGTTTCATATGTAAATGCTTTATTCTTCTTTTTCTTTCTCTTCTTTTTTCTCTTCAGCTTCTTTCTTTTTTAGCAAACCCTCTTTTTCTCTAATTCTATTTTCAATTTCTTTTGCTATTTTAGGATTATCCAATAGAAATTGTCTGGTATTTTCCTTTCCCTGACCTATTTGTTCCTCACCAAATGAATACCATGTTCCACTTTTACTTATTATCCCTTTTTCTATTCCTAAATCAATTAAAGATCCCTCTTTAGATATTCCTTTTCCATATAAAATATCAAATTCAACTTTTCTAAAAGGCGGGGCAACCTTATTTTTAACAATTCTGACTCTTACTTTACTTCCAATAATATCAGTTCCGACTTTTATGTTTGCTGATCTACTAATTCTCATTCTAACCGTTGAATAGAATTTTAATGCTCGACCTCCTGGTGTTGTTTCCGGGTCACCAAAAATTATTCCAATCTTCTCTCTAATCTGATTAATGAAAATAGCACATGTATTTGATTTACTAATTGTACCAGCTAATTTCCTTAGTGCTTGTGACATAAGTCTTGCTTGAAGTCCCATATGACTATCACCCATTTGTCCTTCTATTTCAGCTCTTGGAACTAATGATGCTACTGTATCTATCACTAAGACATCTAATGCACCACTTCTTATTAACATTTCTGCAATTTCTAACGCCTGTTCACCTGTATCTGGCTGAGACAACAATAGTTCATCTGTATTTACACCTAAATTTCTTGCATATATAGGATCCAAAGCATGTTCAGCATCTATAAAAACAGCAGTACCTCCTTTTTTCTGAGCTTCTGCAATTATATGTAAGGCTAATGTGGTTTTTCCTGAACCCTCTGGTCCATATATTTCTATTATTCTTCCTCTAGGAACACCTCCAATACCTAAAGCAATGTCAAGGGCTAATGATCCTGTTGGGATTGCCTCTATTTCTTGTAAAGGGCCTTCTCTTCCCAATACCATAATTGACCCCTTACCAAAACGTCTTTCTATTTGAGTCATTGCAATGTCTAATGCTTTATCTTTCTCCATTTATCCTCCATAATTTAAATAATTGCACATTTGCATAAAGTATATCAGGAATAGCTTTATTAGTCAAATAAATCAGATAAATAAACATACTTATAATTATTACATTTAAAATAATTATAAATCTTAATCAGCATATTTTAGATGCCTTGTATATTCCCAATTATATCTCATCTCATATAAAAATTTTTTTTAGATTATCAAAAGAATATCATCATGTTATTAGCTCAGTATTAATCATTAATATATTGCATTAAATTTTATTTATTTTGAAAAATAAATTCTTTAATTATGTAATAAGAAGCTCCTTGAGGAGACAAGACACTTTTATAAAGAGTTATTCTATCATTGAGTTGTACTGGAAGATTTCCAAATTTTTCTAAATTTAATTCTAAAAGTAAATTGTTAATATTTTGCCTTTTTTTAGATCGAGCAATAGTTATATGAGGAGAATAACTTCTCCTCTCCTTCTCAAAACCTCTCTTTGCGAGATTTCTTTCAAGCAATTTATAAATTTTTATAAAATATTTTTCTTCATCTTTTATGCCAGCCCAGAGAACTCGAGCACTCCTCTCATTAGAAAAAGCTCCTAGACCGCTTAATTCATATGAAAATGGCTGTATATTTTTAATACATTTTGAAATAGTTCTTTGAATATCTAAGATTTGCTCATTATCACAGTAACCTAAAAATTTTAATGTGATATGAAGATTTTCATAGTTAACCCATCTCCAATCAATAGATTTTCTTTTCATTTTTAAAATAATTTTTTCCAAATAGTCCCTGACTTCATCAGATATTGGAGCAGCTAAAAAAGCTCTAATTTTATCCAATTTTACCCCCAAAATTAATATTTTTAATTATTTTAATAAATAAAGTCGTAACATATTAAGTGCCGCCTGAGTAGCTTTTAGTTGGATCTCCTCTCTTGTTCCCATTAGATTTAATTCTTTTGTTTTCGAAAAATTATCAGAATATAAAGAAATATAAACTAACCCAACTGGTTTATTTTCCTCACTTGATGGTCCAGCAACACCTGTGGCTGATAAAGCAATATCTGAATCAAACAGCTCTTTTGTTTTTTTTGCCATTTCTAAACTTACTTCTGAACTTATTGTTCCATATTTTTCTAATATATTCTTATTAATATTTAAAATACTCTCTTTTGAATAGTGAGAGTAACATACAATTGAACCTTTAAAATATTTTGAACATTCTGGCAATTTAGTCAAAATACTGGAAATTAATCCCCCAGTGCAGGATTCAGCTATTGAGAGAGTTAATCCCTTTTTTAACATTAATTCTTGAACTATAGAAGCTAAAGATAGTAAAGATAAATTCATTTTTTTCTCAAAATTTCTTAAAACTTTTCTATTTATTTTTATACTTATTTTTACTTATTTCTTTAACACTTAATTTTGCTAAAGTTGCTCCGAATCTCCAGACATAATCTAATCCAGATGCTAAAGTAACTATTATTGCCACTATTAAGAAATACCATTCTAATTTAATTCCAAGAAATGATATTGGGAAAAAGCTAATTCCAGAGGTTGAAACATTTATAATTGTTATTAAAATTGCAATTGTTTGAATAACTGTTTTTGCTTTACCTAAAATACTAGCTGAGATGATTATATTTCTTGTTGCTGCAACTGCTCTTAAACCTGATATTAAAAATTCCCTAAAAATAATAATTATTGCAACCCATGAAGGTATTCTTCCTAATTCGACTAATGCAATAATCGCTGAGGAGACTAAAATCTTATCAGCTATTGGATCCATTAGTTTTCCCCATTCTGTTTCTTCATTTTTTGTTCTAGCAATATATCCATCAACTATATCAGTTATAGCAGAAATTAGAAAAATAATCGTTGCAGCCCAAATAAATTGAGTCTGTCTAATTGAATTACTCGAATTAGTTAATAAAAAAAATAAAAAAATTGGAATTGTTAATATCCTAAAAATAGTTAATCTATTAGATAAATTCAATCTTATCACCCTCAATGCTTATTAATTTTTCCATAAAGATCAAAGAATTGACTGTTGGTTATTTTTATAGGAATTAAATCTCCTTCTACTACACCATCTTTTTCTACAAATATTAAACCATCAATTTCTGGAGCTTCTCTATATGATCTTCCTTCCCAATAATTATTTAATTCGATAGATGATTGTTCTATTAAAACTTCCAAGGTTTTTCCCACTAATTTTTCTCGCAATTCCATTGAGATCTCATTCTGAAGAAGTACAATATCATTATACCTTCTATCAACTGTTTTTTTATCTATTTTATTATTATAATAATAGGCTTTTGTTCCTACCTGTGGTGAAAATTTAAAAAATCCTACCCAATCAAGTTTCGCTTTTTTTAAAAATTTACAAAGTAAATCATAATCACTTTCTGTCTCAGAAGGAAAGCCAATAATAATTGAGCATCTAAATACTATTTCAGGTATCTTTTCCCTAATTTTTAAAAAAAGTTTTAAAAACTCATCATAACTTCCTCTTCTTCCCATTTTTCTTAAAATTTTATTGTTAACATGTTGAATTGGAATATCTAAATATTTGCATAGTTTTTTACTTTTTGATATCAAATTTATCAAATCATCATTAATACCACCAGGATTTAGATACATTAATCTAATTCGCTTTAGATTATCAATTTTAATTAAATCATTCAGTAACCTTACTAAATTAGTCTTTTCTTCCAAATCTTTTCCATATTGAGTAATATCCTGAGATATCAAAATTATCTCCTTTATATTATTATTAACAAGTTCTTTAGCTTCTTTAATAATTTCCTTTGGTATTCTTGATTCATGTTTTCCCTTTATATTAGGTATATCACAAAATGTACAAGTATGATCACATCCATCAGCTATTTTTAAATATGTATATGGTAATTCTCCATAAAACTTTCTTTTTGGCTGTTTCTTTACCCAACCATTTACATTTTCAACCAAACAAATTGGTTTGAAAATAAAATCCTGCTTTTCAACTAAATTCTTCTGACACTTCTTATATTTAAATTTTTTATCTAAATGTAACTTATCATTTAATATTGTTGAAATGACATCAGGAAGTGATGACATTTTAGATAAACCTACCCAACCATCAACCTCAGGTATCTCTTTAGATAATTCCTGGTAATATCTTTGTGGCATACAACCAAATACAATTAGTATAAAACTCTTTTCTTCTTTTAGTTGTGCTACCTCTAAAATAGTTTCTATTGATTCTTCCTTGGCATGATCAATAAAACAGCATGTATTTATAATTACAACATCTGCTTTCTTAATATTTTTTGTAATAAGAAAATCATTTTCCTCTAAGATGTGTCTAATGCAATCAGAATCATACTCATTCTTGGGACATCCAAGTGTAATTAAACAAACTTTTTTATAATTCCTCATATTAAAAACTTAATTAATTTCCCCCCATTTTATTTCTTTTAACATTATGTAGGTTTTTTACTACCCTTTCAAGTTTTAAGTAATAATTTTACAAAGTTTTAAATATAGTTCCAATTATTGAAATGAAAAATAGATTATAAAATAAATTTTTATTGTACTGAGATTGTGTTATATTTTTTGTAAAATTAACATCTGTAAAAATTTTCTTATTTTTTTATATATAGATTGTAAATACATGAGATGATATATGTTGTTAAAATTTCTTGATTTTAAAAATATTTATAAAATTTATGATTTCTTAACATTATTTTAAACAAAAGTTTAAATTTAGGAGGTCTGTTTAAATGGAAAGTCAAGTTTATTATACAGATGCAAGGGCGAGGTATAAAAGAAATCTTTATGATAAGTTAGAAACAATAGTTAAAAGATCGGAAATTTTAAATTGTATTGAAAAAAATGATTTAGTTGCAATAAAGATTCATGCAGGAGAACCTGGAAATACTTCATTTTTAAATCCAACTTTTGTAAGCAGTATAGTAGATATGATAAAAGAAAAAAGAGGTAAACCTTTTATAACAGATACTACCACTCTTTATGCTCATTTGCGTCATAATGCAATTGATCATTCAATTTCAGCTGTAAAACATGGATTTTCTTTTTCAACTATTGGAGCACCTTTTATAGTTGCTGATGGACTTATTGGAGATGATTATTCAACAGTAAAAATAGATAGCGAGATATTAGAAGAAGTTTATATAGGTTCGAGTATATTTAATGCTGATGCATTGATAGTTTTATCTCATTTCAAGGGTCATGAAATGACAGGATTTGGTGGTGCAATTAAAAATGTTGGCATGGGTTGCGCATCAAAGAGAGGGAAGTTTCACCAACACTCTGGAGTCTATCCTAAAATTATAAAAGAGAAATGTACGGGCTGTGTATTATGTGTTAACAGATGTTCATTCAATGCAATATCATTAATTAATAAAATAGTAACTATAGATGAGAAAAAGTGTAAAGGTTGTGGAGATTGTTTAGTTGTATGCAAATCTTCTGCTATAAAAACAAGGTGGGAAACAAAAACTGAGGAATTTCAAAAAAAGATGACAGAATACGCTTATGGGGTATTAAAAACAAAAAAGGCTAAAGTAGGTTATGTAAATTTTCTTATCAATATTACTCCTGATTGCGATTGTTGTGATTGGAGCGATGTATCAATAGTTCCTGATTTAGGAATCTTAGCATCAAAGGATATGGTAGCTATTGATAAAGCAAGTGTTGATTTAGTGAACAAAGCTCCAATAAATCCTTTGGGAAAATTGAAGGAAAAAATAGAATCTAAAGATAAATTCTATGATTTAAATAAAGTAAATTGGAAAGTTCAACTCGAACATGGTCATAAGATTGGTCTTGGAAATATTAACTATAAATTAATCACAATTGATTAATAAATAGTTTGAAATAAGTGTTATTAACTATTAGATATTTTTAATGGGTAATGAAAATTAAGGAAATTTTCTGTAAATCAATTTTGAATAAAACTGGAATTTCAGTTGGAGATTATGCTTTAAATCCTTATACAGGTTGTGAG